>Ga0209542_10000303_pt1 | contig 123917 bp, 112 predicted proteins | sample RifCSPhighO2_01_FD_184028 | JGI IMG/M metagenome (GOLD analysis project Ga0209542, IMG submission 184028) | Soil microbial communities from Rifle, Colorado - Rifle CSP2_plank highO2_0.1 (SPAdes) (version 2) | ecosystem: Environmental > Terrestrial > Deep subsurface > Rock core/Sediment ...
TTCTGACAAAGCCAAAGTAGCCTTGAAAAACGCAATCGAGGAGATTGCAAACGACATTTCCGTAAAGGCAATCCAGCTCGCGCACCACGCAGGCAGAAAAACAATCAAGCCGGAAGACATTAAGCTGGCTGTGAAGGAATAATTCTACTTAAATGGAGTTTGCTGGTGAAAGGCCGCAAGCCATCTACCATTGAATTTTATATACATAGAAGTTGCCAGCACTGAGAATCTTGATTTCTTGCTGTTATTCAGTGTGGTTCCAGAAGCTTTATAGATTAAAAAAGCAGTATGATTATTAAAAGATACAAAGCTTGGATTATGAATTTTAAAATTTAACAATTTCTGTGGATTTGAGGAAATGGCTTTTAATATCTTTTTCTTATTCACTATTCCAAGTGGCCCAACAGCAAAACTATTATTAGTCGTATGTTTTCTATAAAAATTAGCATCCTTGTTTATGTCAGCTTCCCAGAATTTCTTCTCCAAAGCAGTCAACGTTTTTTTTATATTGACCATAACATCAATGTAGATAAGAAACTTTAAATATTTTTTGTTTATCCGGTTAAATAAAATAATCGCAATCTTTATAAATCACTCAATTAAACCAAATCCGAAAACAAAAAAGTTAGGGTGATACTCAATGGCAGATACAAAGATGGTTGGCGCCAACCAGGTTCAAAAAGGTAGCTTTATACTCATGGGCGGAGTCGCGTGCAAGGTTGTTGATGTCGAGATATCAAAGCCCGGAAAGCACGGCCATTCCAAAGTCAGGATATCGGCAATGGGATTGGTTGATGAAAAGAAGCGAATTGAGGTCATGCCGGGCCATGACAATGTTGAAATTCCGATAATTGAGAAAAGAAACGCCCAGGTCCTCTCAGTCCAGGGCGACATGGCAAATGTTATGGACGCAGAGAATTACGAGACATTTGACATTAAGATTCCGGAAGAATTTAAGGGACAGGTTAAAGACGGAATGTCCGTAATGTACTGGGTCATAATGAACGAGCGAGTTATAAAACAGGTAAGAAGCGAATAACGCAAATTCGATAATATGCGAATTTGCGGGATTAAAAATTATTGCACTAATGTGCAAGATATAAAAAGCAAAAATTTTTAATAAAAATGGTAAAATTCCCGGAAGCTGACGTAAGAAAATTCAGGAATGTTTTTGTCTGCAGGAAATGCAAGACTAAAATAAAATCCCCGAACATGAAGATTATACAGGGCAAAGTTTCCTGCAGAAGATGCGGCAGCAGGATGTTCAAAGCCGTCAGGAAGAAGTAAACAATTATATTTATTATTATTCTGATTCCAATCTTAAAAACAAATTTAACATTAACAAAATGCTTGATTTCCAGACAATTGCTGCAATAATTTTTGTGTTGGTTCTGAGCCTTATTCTTTACTTAAACAGAAAAAAACTGGAGACCAGTTTTCTTGTCCCTTACCTTGTTTATTTTTCAATGTACAAGACAAAGCTTGGGTTAAAGCTGATGGATTCTCTTTCAAAAAGATTCAGAAAAACAACAATTTACCTCGGTTATTTCGGAATTTTTATAGGATTTTTGGGAATGATTGCAATAAGCTATGGATTGATCAGCAACATTTTTGCATTCTTCACAAAGCCAGAGGCTGCCTCCGGCGTTGGATTGGTGCTTCCGGTCAAGGGAAAAGGGATTTTTTATGTTCCATTTTTCTACTGGATTATTTCAATTTTTATTATTGCAGTTGTCCATGAATTCTCGCATGGATGGATTGCGCGCGCCCATAATATAAAAGTCAAGTCAAGCGGGTTCGCTTTTCTTGGTATAATAATCCCGTTGATTCCAGCAGCTTTCGTCGAGCCCGATGAAAAAGCATTAAGAAAACGGCCGCACTCGCAGCAGTTAAGCGTTTTTGCGGCAGGCCCTCTGGCAAACATAATCACCGGGTTTATTTTTCTGCTGCTTGCAATATTCATACTGACTCCGATAATAACAGCAGCTATAGAGCCAAACGGTGTTAAAGTAACCAATTTTGTAAAAGGGAACGCAACTTACCCGGCAGAAAATGCCGGAATAAAAATCGGGGAAACAATTCAGCAGATTGGCAGCATCCAAACTCCTTACGTGGAAAATTTATCCCAGATTCTTCACAGCAAAAAGCCGGGAGACATTGTAACATTAAAAACCAACAAATCAACTTATCAGGTTAAACTGGAAAAAAACCCTGAAAATGAAAGCTCTGCATATATTGGCGCTTATCTTGAGCAAAGCACCAAAATAAAGGACAGCATTAAATCAAAATACGGGGAATTTTTGCCGAACGTGGGAGTTTGGTTTTATGGATTGTTTATCACATTGTTTATATTAAATCTCGGAATTGGATTATTTAATTTAGTTCCATTAGGCCCATTGGACGGCGGCAGAATGATTCGGCTTCCATTGCAAAAATATTTTGGCAAAGAAAAAGGTAAAAGGATTTGGGCCTATATCGGATTAATATTCTTGGTTATAATCATAATAAACGTCGGATCAGGCTTCGGGCTGTTTAATTTCTTGAAATAGAAAACCTAAGAACTCTTTGCTTTTTCCTTGTTATCAACATATTCCTTGACGCGGTCATTTCCGGTCGGCTTCGCATTCGGGCCAAGGGCATAGTATATTTTCTCAGCCTCTCCGCCCCATGAATAGTCACCTTTTTCCTTCTCAATCTTGTTAACTATGAACTCGCCAAGGTCAATTCCTTTCTTTAAATGGTAATAAATGCTCCTCAGGGTGACCTTTGGAAATATTGAAACATACACCTTATAAATCTCATAGCCGTAGCCTTTCTGCACAAAATGAAGTATCTCGACAATATTCTGCCTTATTTCCGATTTGACCGGTCTTCCTTTCCTCATGAAGATAGTAATGTTTTACTTATTTATATAATTTTGGTTTCCATATAGAAAATAAGTGCCTAAAAACATGAAAATGACGAGCAGAATAAGATAGGTTTATTATTACCGCATAAGTCTTGCATCTTATGAAGTGCATTTTCTTATTATCCGGAGATTACATCAATTTAGGCGCAGAAGAAGTAGTTAGCCTGTTTGATGTTAAAGATTACAGTTTAAAGAGCAGATTGATAATTTTTGATTTTGATAAGCTGCCAGAAAATAAAATCCAAAGACTTGCTTTGACAAAGGATATTTACCAATTCCTGTTTGAGTGTAAAATTGATGATTTAATTGGTGCAATAAAAGAATTTGGCTGGAATTCAATTTATAAAGATAATTTCTGCCTAAGAAAATATAATTTAGGTAATGATGAAACTACAGTTAAAAATCTCATTAATAAGAATAATAAAAAATTAATTAACAAAATCCCCAGATATAATAATAAAAAATTTGCTGAGAAAAATCTTGCAGGGCATATATGGAAAAATTTGAAAAATCCCAAAGTAAATCTCGAGAACCCAAAAACCGAAATAAGCTTATTTTTCTTAAAAGGCAGAGTTTATTGCGGGCTGCTGATAAAAAAAGTTGAATATGATTTTGATGCAAGGAAATCGCACATGAGGCCGTTCCCGCACCCAAGCTCATTGCATCCTAAAATAGCAAGGGCGCTGGTGAATTTAAGTGAAATCAAGGAAAAAGAAATCCTGCTGGACCCGTTCTGCGGCACCGGCGGATTTCTGATTGAAGCAGGGCTGATGAACATCAAATCAATCGGCTACGACATAAACAAAATAATGATTAAAGGATGTAAAGATAATTTAAAGCATTTTAAAATAAAAAATTATAAAATTAAAACAAAAAACGCATTAAATATTAATGATAAATTTGATATAATGGTTACCGACTTGCCTTACGGGCTGAATTCAACCGCAATGACCGGTTACGAGGAAGAAAACTGGAAAAAATACAGATTAAGCCTAAAAATACAGAAAGGGGGTTTTTATAAAAATCTGGAAAAATTCTATTTATTATTTTTGAAAAACCTGAGAAAAAAACTGAAGAAAAAAGCCATAATTGTTTTTCCAAGCTATGTGAATTATAGAAAAATATTGAAGCAGTCGGGATTCAGGATAGAATTTGAATTCTCTGATTATGTTCACAGGAGCTTGACTAGGAAGATTGTGAAGATTTCTTAACCAACAAAATTATTTTTTATTAAGTTTCTTCTCCAAAGCGGCTATTGCAACCGTAGTCTTAATCACAGTATCGGGATTCAAAGAAATCGAGTCAATCCCGCACTTGACCAGAAATTCCGCAAATTCCGGTTTATCGCTAGGGCCCTGGCCGCAGATTCCGATTTTGACATTGTTCCTCTTGCACTTGTGTATAGCCTCAAAAATCAGCCTCTGTACCGCCGGATTCATTTCATTGTATAATCTTGAAACTAATTCAGAATCCCTGTCAAGGCCAAGTGTCAATTGCGTCAAATCATTCGAGCCAATTGAAAATCCGTCAAATATTTTTGCAAAATCGTCGGCCAGGACGACATTTGAGGGAATCTCGCACATCACATAAATCTCAAGCCCATTCTTGCCCTGAACCAATCCGTGCTTCTTCATCTCGGCGATAACAGATTTTCCTTCATCAATTGTCCTGCAAAATGGAACCATCAGCTTGATATTATTCAGTCCCATCTCTTCCCGCGCTTTCCGCATAGCCATGCATTCCAGCCCGAAAGCCTCGCGGTAATTTCCGGTGTAATATCTTGAAGCGCCTCTCCACCCAATCATCGGGTTTTCTTCATGCGGCTCAAATTCGGTTCCGCCGATAAGATTTGCATATTCATTAGACTTGAAATCTGACATCCTGACAATAACCGGCTTGGGATAGAAAGCAGCCCCTATCATCGCAACACCCTGCGCCAATTTCTCGACGAAAAAATCAACCCTGCTTTTGTAGGAATAAGTCAAATCGTCAATGACCTGCCTCACCTTTGTATCTTTTAATTTGTCGTAATGCAGCAGCGCAAGCGGATGAACCTTGATATAAGAGCTAATAATAAATTCCTCACGTGCCAGCCCAACCCCATCGTTTGGAATAAAAGAAAACTCAAAAGCGCTGTCCGGGTTGCCGACATTCATCATAATCATTGTCTTCGGGCGTGTTAATTTTTTCAGGTCAATTTTCCTGATGTCAAATTTTAATTTTCCCCTGTAGACTTTTCCGATTTCTCCCTCAGCGCAGCACACGGTTACATCAGTTCCTGTCTTTACAAGCTCAGTTCCATTTTCAGTGCCGACAATTGCAGGAATCCCCAATTCACGCGCAATAATCGCCGCGTGAGCCGTTCTGCCGCCCTTATTTGTAACAATAGCAGAGGCAATTTTCATTATAGGCTCCCAGTCCGGGTCAGTTTTTTCTGTAATCAGGATTTCTCCCGGCTTGAAGCCGCCAATATCTTCCGCGCTCTTTATCACATGGGCTTTTCCGGCGCCGATTTTCATTCCAACGCTTAAGCCTGAAACTAGGACCTGCCCTTTTTCCTTCAAAAAGTATTCTTCGAGGATGTTAAAATTTCTCTGGCTCTGGACAGTTTCCGGACGGGCTTGAACGATAAATAATTCTCCCGTAATTCCGTCTTTCGCCCATTCCATATCCATTGGCTTGAATTTTTTTGCTTTCGCGGAATAATAATTCTCAATGATGCACGCCCATTTGGCTAGCTTCAAAACTTCATCATCATTTAGCACGAATTTAAATCTTGCATCATAAGAAACATCAACATTTTCAGTCGAATGCTTTACTCCGTGCTCGCTGTAGATCATCTTGATTTTCTTGCTTCCGAGCTTCTTGCTCAGAATCGGCCTGAATCCTTTTTTCAAGGTCGGCTTGAAGACATAAAACTGGTCAGGATTGACAGCGCCCAAAACAACATTCTCGCCTAGTCCATACGCGCCGTTAATTAAAACAGCATCCTTGAATCCGCTTTCGGTATCAATCGAAAACATAACTCCGGAGCACGCTTTATCGCTTCGAACCATCTTCTGGACCCCAATGGATAAAGCAACCTTAAAATGGTCAAAATGCCGGTCTACACGATAAGAAATCGCCCTGTTGGTGAACAATGAGGCAAAGCATTTCTTGCACGCTTCTATCAGTGCGCGCTCGCCCCTTATATTCAGGTAAGTCTCCTGCTGGCCTGCAAAGCTTGCGTCCGGCAAATCTTCAGCAGTTGCCGAGCTCCTTACTGCAACATCTGTATTTGCGCCGTATTCCTTGCACAATTTTCTGTAAGATGCAAAAATTTCATCTGTGAGCTCTTTTGGGAATTCCGCTTTCAGGATAATCTCGCGAACTTTTCTTCCCCTGTCGCTCAGGTTTTTCATATTGGAAGTGTCTAGCCCTCCAATAACTCTCTTTATCTCATCCTTAATTTTCGCTTTTTCAAGAAGATAATTGTAAGCATAGGCAGTAACTGCAAAACCGTTTGGAATCTTAACTCCTTTTCCTGTCAGGTTCCTGTACATCTCCCCCAAAGAGGCATTCTTGCCGCCGACAAGAGGGACATCTTCAATGCTCAGTTCATTAAACCACAGAACAAACTTTTTTGACTTGTCAGATTTCAAACTACGCACCTCTCTTTGAGCTTATTACTTAAATCCAAGAATATAAAGGTTGCGATTTGAGATTTAATTTAAGTAACTTGAATTAGTAAATTAACACAACAACAAATTTTAAATATGCTTGCCCATTACTGAAATAGGTGATTAAATGCCAAACTTCGTAAGAGTCGCAAGCATCTCAGATTTGAAACCTGGAGAGAATAAAATAGTGTTCATAGAAGATGAGGAAATAGCGCTGTTCAACATAGGTGGAGAATTCTTCGCAATATCCAACTCATGCCCGCACAGGGGAGGCCCTCTTGGAGAAGGGTCCCTTGATGGAGACATCATAACCTGCCCACTGCACGGCTGGAGATTTAATGTAAAGAGCGGAGTGAATGAAGTAATGCCAAATGTAAAAGTTCCGTGCTATCAGGTTAAGGTTGAAGGCAATGACATTCTAGTTTCTTTGGATTAAGTGCATTTCAACAAACTTTTTATTCTGATTTAACTTTTACAATATTTATGAGCCAAAAACAAAGATTGATTGAGTATTGGACTTCTTCAGGCATAATAAAAGACAAAAAAGTGATAGAAGCATTCAAAAAAGTTCCGAGGGAGGCATTCCTAAAGGACAGGAAGGAAGGAGCTTACGGGGATTACCCTCTTCCGATTGAAGGGGGCCAGACCATCTCACAGCCGACAACAGTTATGATTATGACCGAAGCCTTGGAACTGAAAAAAGGCCATAAAGTTCTGGAAATCGGCTCCGGCTCGGGCTATCAGGCGGCAATCATCTCAAAGATTATAGGAAACGGAGGAAAATTAATTTCAACGGAGATAATTCCGGAACTGGCTGAATTTGCAAGAAACAATATCAGGAAATTAAAAATAAAGAATATAGAAATAATAAAGCGCGACGGCTCAAAAGGCTATGCAAAAGCAGCCCCTTACGACAGGATTATTGTAACAGCAGCCTCTCCGGAAATTCCCAGGCCGTTAATAAGGCAATTAAAGGAAAACGGAATCATAATTGCGCCGGTCGGAAACCTCGTCGAGCAAATGATGATAAAAGGGATTAAGAAAGGCAGCAGGTTAATCAAAGAAGAAATTGGGCAGTTTATGTTTGTTCCCTTAAAAGGAAAATAGGGGCATAATTAAATTCTTTTCTTGTTAATTTTAACCCTGAATTTTTTCATCGTCTTCATCGCTTCTTTATAGGACAATAAAATATTTTTGGCGCCATAGTGCGATACAACGGACTGCGCGTTTATGATTCCGAGCTTGATTGCAAATTCTGTGTCTTTACTTTTCAAAAGCCCGCATAAAAACGAGGACGCAAAAGCGTCTCCTGCCCCGGTCGCATCAACTATCCTGACCGGAGGCGGAAATGCATAATAAATGTGCAAATCGTCAATTGCATACAAATTTTTCTTTCCGTCAGTTATAACAGCGATTTTTGGCCCGAGGCCCTTGAGCTTAACAAGAAGATTATCAAAAGAATCATTCCCCACAAGAAGCTCGGCTTCCTCCTTGTTCAAAATTAGCAATTCGGTCCTGCTTAGGATATTTCTCAAATGCCTTTTTCCCTTTTCAGCAAGATAAGAGCTCGGGTTAAAGGCAACTTTTATCTTATTTTTTTGCGCGAATTCAGCAATTTTTTCCAAAGTATGAAAAGACTCGCCCATCATTGCGCTGAAATATATCCATTTTGTTTTGAGTTTTTTGAACGGCACATCGGCAGCCTTTAATTCATCATTAATCCCCTTGTAGGCCAAAATTGTCCTGTCATGGTCCAATGCGTCCAGGATTATTGAATAGCCGGCATTCCCTTTTCCGTGCGCGCACAGTAAATCAATTTTCTCCTGCATTAAGTTTTTGTGAATGAAATCGGAATTTGTCCCCTGACCGAGTTTTCCAATAAAACCAACCTTATGGCCCAGCCTTGACAAAGCAACGGCAGTATTTGTACCCCCGCCGCCAACCGTGAATTCCAATTCATCAATAAGAATTTTCGACCCGCTCGGAAACGCAATCAAATCAGTTTCTCCCTTCGGGTCCATTATCTTTATCAGCTCTGAGAAGTGAGTCTTTGCGAAAACGTCAACAGTTGCGCTGCCAACAGTTATTACGTCGTACATAAATTTTAACTTGAATCAGAAGTTTATATAGTTTGTTGTTTTTATTAAGAAAACTACGAAACGTGTTTTTTAATTTATCCAAAACTCACAACCTTATCAGACTCTTCTACTAACTGCAGCATTTCCTCCATTGTAGAAACAGGGCAAATTTCACTTTCTTCAGTTCCTCTTATTTTTAAGCAAGTTCCGCATGCAAGAATAATGCCCTTGTTTTTCAGGAATTTTTTAATAGTTCCTTCCAGGAAAGGAAATTTATCATCTTTAATAGTTTCAATCTCAACGCCTTTGCCAAGCAAAAATATTTTTACAGAATTACTTTTAGCTAAAGCTTCGTTCCCGAATCTAAAGCAGTTCCATACAGTTTCAGCTTCATTTGTATTCAGGATTATTCCTATTTTCATTGTTGATTCATTTCTATATCAAGCTTTATAGGATTTGTAAGGCAATAAACACCAGGGCACCTTTCCTTGACTAATTGTTCTATTTCTTTTAACTTATCTTTATCAACATCACCGACTTCTACAATCAATTTAACTTTCTCAACAACCGGCTCGTTGCCTAATCCAAATGATTTTGACAGATTTACTTTATTCTCAGCAGTCACTTTCAATTTTTTCAATTCGATGCCTTTCTCTGCTGCAATTGATGCGAAGGTCTGGGCAAAGCAGGCTGCCAAGCCAAACAAGCAATACTGCACAGGGTCTGGTTTTAAGCCAGAGCCGCCCATGAAAGGCGGGCCGTCGGCTTCCACAACAGTACTTCCGTTTGCATGCTCTAAAGTAGATATAAATTGAGGAGTTCCTCCCTCAAAATTCCAACTGCCTTCAACTCTCTTTATCTTTATTGCTTTGCTCTTGTCTTTTTTGACTTCTTCAATAAATGCGCCTGCTTTATCCAAATTTATATTGTTTAGTTTCATAGTTCTCACCTTACGTGAAATCTTCTATTTTTGTGCTTACCGCTTCTTCCTGAACAAATCTTTCCATAGTTTTATAATTCCAATAAAGACTAAAATTATTAATCCAATAAGCAGTAGAACATAAAGCACATTTAGAAAGTTCCAATAACCGAAGCCATATCCATAGTTTCCCATCATTCCATAGCCCATCGTATTGCCTCCCACCATCATGCTCATCATTCCTCCACCCATCATGCCTCCAGATTCACCACAATATATTGTTTTTGCCATATTGATATGGAATTGTTTTTCCGCTTCAGAGCCTTCTTTAAGCCCCATCATTTTATGCATAAGCTCGTGGCTTTCTCCAGGATGCATTAATTCCATTTCATACTCACCAATTATTTCTAACTGGGAATCTGATAGACTTTTGCAATCCACTTTTGAATCAATCAAACCTTTAGCTTCGCTGATTTCCTGTTGTGTGATTGCATTAGCTAGTCCCAAACTTAACAATAAAGCGACAATCACAACAAATATTATTTTTTTCATTCTGACACCTCATAAATTCTTGATGATTTTTCCATTTTCCTTTAATTTTTCTGCCAAAACTTCCCTTATAATATCAAATGCCTTGATGATTTTGGGATTTGTAAGTTTATAATAGATGTTTTTGCCTTTCCTTCTTGATTCCACAATTCCTTTATTTTTCATAATGCCCAAATGCTGAGAAATATTTGCCTGGCTTAGTTTTGTTTTTTCTATAAGCTCTGTAACCGACATTTCTTTGTCCCTCAGGAGATTTAAGATTTCCAGCCTTATATGATTTGAGAATACTTTGCACATTTCCGCATGCAAGCTGTACAATTCTTTCATAATAACATATTAGAATATCCTAATATTTAAATATCTTTCCTTTTTGCTGTTCAAAAACTTATCCTATCCAGAATCTCATGTGCATTGGAAGCGTTCAGGTATTTCTCAATATTTTTGTTTCTCAGCTTCACCAAAAGCATTGTTTTCAGCGATTCCTTTTCCTGGTTTGAAGCCCTTGCAATCCTGTCAGCTTCCACCAGCCCGTAAGGATAGCCGACAAATATCGGGTCGCAGCAGTTTGACACAATTTCATTTATAACCTGTTCCGCCGCCATTTTCTGCACATTAAAAATTTCAAATCTGAAAACATATTTTGATCTTGCATGGAACTTTGCAAAAAACATTTCTGCTTTATGATTATGATTATTTATTTCAGCAATCGGATGGTAAAACCATGTAGGAATTTTTGAGATGCTGGATAAAGCAGCGCTCAAGAGATTCCCATTATCCGTAAACAAAGAATTTGTCTTGCTTATTGCAGTCAAAACTACATTATTTTTAGTGCAGGATTCATACAGCTCATTAAGATATTTATTTTCATTGGTCATGGTGCTTTGAAGGTTCCCGTCAAGAACTATCGCATCGGCCAATTTGCCGTCGCTTGCTGATTTAGCCATTTTAAGCTCGGCAAACCTCCTTATCGCACTGGCCGCGCTGCCTATCTCCGCGCGGTTTATCCCGCTCATCAAGGTAGGGTCAAAAGAGCTGAAAGACATTTCATTAATATTTATTGAATTTCCTGCGCCGAAGAAAGATGCCCTGTAGCATATTTCATTATTTTCATTCACCGCTTTGATAAAAGCAAAAATATCAAATTTTTTCGTATTTATTTTTTTATTGTTTTGGTAGATAACATAGCAGACTCTTATCAAATTAAGCGAAAAGTTGGCAGAGCCTATTATTTCAACATTTCCGCCGTCAACAAAAGCAATCCTTTTGCCGGAATTTGATTTTTTTACTTCGTGAAAATTTTTAATGTCTATTTTATACGCACGGTAACCTTCCCCGGAAAACTGGGGATACATCTCGGTCAGCAGGGATTTTTCATCTATTGACTCTAAAATTTTCTTAATGACTTCGTCGAACATAAGGCATAAGAATGAGGATTAATTTTTAATCTTATTGGTTTCAAACCCCGTAAACTGTCTGCCTTGCGTCGCTGAAATGAGGCGTGTTATCAATCATCCCTCTGTTCATCAGCAGGGCAAGAGCGTACCTCACAGTTCTTTCCGGCAGAAGGGAAGTGTCTATCAAATCTTTCTGGGTCATGTTTCCTTCGTGCGCTAATATTCTATAGACGAGCTTTGCGCTTGCCGGCAAATCTTTTAGCTTGCCTATATTTGTGCGGATAGTCCTTTTTTTCAGCCTGCTTTCCAGCTGGTACTCCTTTGAAAAATTAACAAAATTAGCGGAATAAGGCGATTTCTCGATTGTCAATTCGCCGGAATGCACGGGCATCCTCACTTCCCCGTCAACTATTAACGTCGGATTGGCCCCCTCAATATTTTTGATTTTTATTTTTGTGCTGTCTGACACGACAAGCGGGGAATGCTTTTCAAGGGAGGAAATTGAGGTTATGGTAAAAATATTCGGCTCATCCAGAACAATCGGGCCCCCGGCAGACAATGAATAGCCGGTGCTTCCGGTCGGTGTGGCAGCAACTATTCCGTCGCTTGAATCTTTCCAAAACGTATCATCGTTCAATATCAGGGAATATTTCAGCAAAGAGGCGCTTTTTGATGAAAACAGGCCAATATCGTTCAGGGCAATTGGAGTTATTGTTTTGTCAAAGCTTGCAATCAGCCTTGACCTCTTAAAAATGGTATACTTTTTTTTCTTTATCAGGCTGAGGTAATGCTTCATATTAAGGGCATTTGCCTGCGCGAGAAAGCTCTGGCTTGACCCGGCGGCAAAAAGGGGAATCTGAGATTTTCCAAGCTTCCTGAACGTTTCAAGAATAAACCTATCATCACCGATTGCTATTGCAAGCTCATATTCCTTTTTTAATGCGGTAATGTCTTTTTCGAAATCATATTTCAGCCTGTTTTCTTTCAGGTAAGAAACTGCAATTTTTGCAAGTTCTGCCGACTGCCGGTCCGCTTTGGACATTACAAGATACATACGTCAGAGTAAAATAAATCGATTAATATATCTTTCTGTTTATAGGCAAAATTTGCCGCTTTTTACGATTCTTAACAATTGCATTGCCTCTTCAATTAGGTATATAAACAGAATAACTTTAGCCGGGCTGATGGAAAGCAAACTAATGCAGCCGGACCTGATAAGCGAGGAGCAGAAGCTGATAAATTTGATTCTGGAGCTGAAAAAGCAAAGAAACGCCGTCATTTTGGTCCATAACTACCAAAGGCCGGAAATGTTCAAGATTGCCGATTATATGGGAGACTCCCTCGGATTGTCTGTAGCAGCTGCAAAAACCGAGGCGGATGTAATTCTTTTTTGCGGAGTCAAATTCATGGCTGAAACTGCGAAAGTTCTCAGCCCGCATAAAACAGTCTTGCTGCCAAATCTCGATGCAGGATGTTCCTTGGCGGACATGGCGACCGTTGAAAAATTACAGGCAGTCAAAAAACAATATCCGGATGCTGCCGTCGTAAGCTATGTCAATACAACTGCAGAGGTAAAGGCAATTTCAGACATTTGCTGCACTTCTGCAAATGCAGTTGAAGTCGTAAATTCACTGCCAAACAAGCGGATTATATTCCTTCCGGACAAGAATCTCGGGAGATACGTGCAGGAGCACACCGACAAAGAAATAATTTTATGGGACGGCTACTGTTTTGTGCATGACAAGCTCGATGCAAATACTCTGATGGAGTTCAAGCAGAGATATCCCGATGCCAAAGTAATCGCGCATCCTGAATGCAAAGACGAGTTATTAAAACTGTCAGACCACATCTGCGGCACCGGCGGGATGGCAAAGTTTGCAAAATCCGACGGCTCAAAAGATTTTATTGTAGTGACGGAATGCGGCATGACCGACAAATTAAGGCAGGACGTCCCTGAAAAAAATTTTCTTTCTTTCTGCAATGTATGCCCTTATATGAAATCCACAACTCTCCAGTTAGTTGCCAGGGCATTAATCACAAACCAAAATGAAATTACATTGCCGGATAATATTATAAGAGATGCGCGAAAAGCAATAGACAGGATGCTGGCAGTTTCAAAAAATGCTGCCTAGAGACAATCTTATTCTTGAGTTTTGGGACAGAAAGAAGGAATTGGGTATAAAAAATAAAGAGTATGCTAAATTCGCAAATGATTTAATCGGAATTCTCCTTAAACATGACATAAATAAAGGCGACACAACATCAAATTCATTAATAAAAAACAAAGAGATAACTGCAGTTATTATTGCAAAAGAAAAGGGAATTGTTGCAGGGCTAGAAGAATTTTCTTTGATTAACAAAGATTTAAAATTAAAGTTTCTTAAAAAAGACGGAGATAAAATAAAATATGGGGATGTTTTAATTGAAATAAGCGGAAATGCCAATAAAATCCTTGAACGGGAAAGGGTTTCATTAAATTTATTGCAGAGAATGAGCGGAATCGCAACAAATGTAAATAAATTAAATAAAAAATTAAACAATAAAATAAAATTGGCTGCAACCAGAAAAACTTTATGGGAGCTGCTGGATAAAAAAGCAGTCAGCATCGGCGGCGGATTGACGCACAGATTAAATTTAAATGACGGAGTTATAATAAAAGACAACCACCTGAAAATTTTAAATGATAATTTTGAAAGTATAATCAATTCTGTTAAATTCAAATCAAAGTATATTGAGATAGAAATCGAAGACAAAAATCAATCCTTTGATGCTGCAAGAATAATAACAGAAATCAAAAAAGATAAAAAATTAAAAAATATCCTTTTTGCTATAATGTTTGATAAAATCCCACCAAACGAAATAAAAGAGATTATTAATGATTTAAAAGATAAAAAATTGTATGATGATATTTTATTTGAGGCATCCGGGAATATAAATGAAATTAATCTTACAGATTACGCAGATTGCGGAGTGGATGTCGTTTCCATTGGCTCGATAACAAACTCTGCAAAAATACTGGATATGTCGCTCGAGATCAAATGAAAGCAGGGGTAATTGGCTGCGGATTTATTGGAACGGAAGTTGCCGAGTTCATTGACAAAGATAGTTCTTTTAATTTGATTGGGATAAATGATATTGATAAAAATAAAGCTGATGAATTAATTAAAAAATTAATAAAGAACAAACCCCTGTTTATGGATCTAAATGATTTAATAAAAAATTCAGACTTGATAATTGAATCGGCAACAAAAAATATAATTGAGCCTATATTAAAAAATGAAAATCTTGACAAAAAAGGCAAAAAATTATTGATAATGAGCACCGGCGGGCTGATTAACAATCTGGATTTACTAAGCAAAATAAAAAATTGCGAAATATTGCTTCCCTCAGGGGCCATTGCAGGATTGGATGCCCTTAAGTCCGTTTCAGGAAAAATAACATCATTAAGCTTGACAACAACAAAGCCCGTAAGGGGATTGGAAGGCGCGCCTTATATCATTAGCAACAAAATTAATTTAAGCGAATTAAAAGGCAAAAAATTAATTTTTGAAGGAAATCTAAAGGAAGCCGTTGCCGGTTTTCCGCAGAACATCAATGTGGCAGCAACATTATTTCTAGCATCAAAATTTGAAAATATCCAAGTAAAAATTGTCGCAGATCCAAATACAAAATTCAACACGCATGAAATTGAAGCAAAAGGGGATTTTGGAATAATAAGCATAAAAACACAGAATCTTCCAAGCAAGAACCCAAAGACAAGCTATCTGGCCTTATTGAGCGCAATACAGGCGATAAAAAATCTGAAAAATAACATAAAAGCCGGAAATTAAAGCGCCTTTTCATAACTTTTTTATATTATCGACTAAATTCTATTAAATATACCAAAATATAAAATAAAATGTATGAATTAATCATCTGCGAAAAGCCGGCTGCCGCAAACAAGATAGCAGAAGCTCTCGCCGACGGGAAAGCAATAAAGGAAAATATCCAAGGCGTCCCTTACTACAAATTAACCCACGGCAAAAAAGACATTGTTGTTGCATGCGCCGTCGGCCACCTTTACGGATTGGCTGAAAAAGTAAAGAAAGGCTGGATATTCCCAGTGTTCGATATAGAATGGCAGCCGGTTTCTGAAAATTCCAAGGGGGCTGCGTTCACTAAAAAATATCTTAATACAATTAAAAAACTTGCAAAAGATGCCAATGAGTTCACAGTAGCCACAGATTTTGACCAGGAAGGGGAAGTAATTGGATTAAATATCGTGCGCTATCTCTGCAAAAAAAAAGATGCGAACCGCATGAAGTTCTCAACATTAACCAAAGACGAATTAAGGGAATCCTACAATAACAAATCAAAACACATAGAATGGGGCCAGGCAGAATCCGGCGAGGCACGTCATTTTTTGGATTTCTACAACGGAATTAATTATTCTAGGGCATTGACCGCAGCAATAAAAACAACAGGAACTTTCAAGCTAATGTCAACCGGCCGGGTGCAGGGCCCTGCATTAAAAATAATTGTTGACAGAGAAAAGGAAATAAAAGCGTTTGTCTCAAAGCCATTCTGGCAGATTGAGTTTTTAGGAGAGCACAACGGCAAGGAAATAATTGCATGGCACTCACAAGACAAGTTCTGGGAAAAAGAAAAAGCTGATGCAGTCATAGAAAAAACAAAAAACCAGAAAGAGGCAAAAATAGACAATCTGGACAGAAAACAGTTCAACCAGATGCCGCCGTTTCCTTTTGACCTCACGTCGCTGCAGGTTGAAGGCTACCGCTGCCACGGAATTTCTCCAAAAGAAATTCTGGAAATTGGGCAGGAGCTTTACACTGCAGGCTACATTTCATATCCGAGAACATCAAGCCAGCAGCTTCCTCCGGCGATAGGATACATGAAAGTCATGAAAGATTTGGGAAAGCAAAATAAATATTCTGATTTAGCCAAAAAATTGCTGAAAAAAGCTTCCCTGAATCCCAACAACGGGAAGAAAACGGACCCAGCGCACCCCGCAATATACCCCACGGGAATTATTCCGGCAGAGCTTACCGAAAGGGAATCAAAAATATATGACCTGATTGTAAAAAGATTCCTTGCGACATTCTCGGAGAATGCGGTAAGGGAAACAATGACCGCAGACTTGAACTGCAACAATGAAATTTTTATCGCAAAGGGAACAAGAACAATAGAGAAAGGATGGCACGAGTTCTACTCCCCTTATGTGAATCTTGAGGAAATTGAGCTCCCAAATATGAAAAAAGATGACAAAATTAAAGTCAATAAGATTGAGCTAATAACCAAGGAAACCCAGCCTCCAAAAAGGTACACTCCGGCATCTATAATAAAAGATTTGGAAAAAAGAAATCTCGGAACAAAGGCCACGAGGTCGGAAATAGTGGATACGCTGTTCCAGCGCGGGTACGTGCAGGGCAAGGCAATCGAAGCCACAAACCTCGGAATTTCAATGGTTGAAACTCTTGAAAAATACTGCCCTAAGATTCTGGATGAGGACTTGACAAGGCGTTTTGAGATAGAGATGGACAAGATAAGGGAAGGCAAGCAAAAAAAAGAGCAGCTTCTCGAAGATGCAAAAGACGCGATAATAAAAATAACCACGGAATTAAAAAAACACCAAAAAGAGATTGGAACCGATTTGCAGAAAGCAAACAAGGAAACGCAGGATGAAATGTCTTTCCTGGGGATTTGCCCGGTGTGCAAAGTAGGGAATATTACAATGAGGCGCGGAAAATTCGGAAATTTTTGTGCTTGTAACAGGTATCCGGATTGCAAAACAATTTTTTCCATACCGAAAAATGCTTTGATAAAGCCTGCAAAAAAAGAATGTGAGGCGTGCGGCTATCCAAAAGTTTTGGCGATAAAAAAGGCAAGGCAGCCAATGGAATTCTGCCTGAACCCGAAATGCCCGACAAAACTGGTTGAAGGCCAGGCAGGAGTGGATGCAAAAGCAATTGCAACAGGCGAAGTCAAAAGAAAATGCCCAAAATGCAGTGACGGAGATATTGTACTGAGAAGCTCGATTTACGGAAAATTTTATGGGTGTTCTAAATATCCAAAATGCCGCTATACTGAAAAATTGGTAAATAATAATAAAGATAAGGATAAAGAAAATAATGAATAGTCCCCAATCCACAAACTTCTTAAATCTCCAATAATTTCTTGCTATTATGAAAAAAATGCTTTTTATTCCATTCTTAATATTAATTTTAATCCCATCTGTTTTTGCCGCCCAGGGCCACATGAAGTTATTGGCAGTAAAGGAAACAGAAACCGGAATGGAAGGTGGGGTCGCAGACTTATACCTGGAAATAGTGCCGGGCTCAGGCAGGGTTTTTCTCGAAACATTCCCGCTGACAAAAACAGACACCCAAATGTCGACAAGGTTTGCCAAGGCAATGGCATGTGACTTAACAAATAAAGACTGCAATAATTATGATTTTTTTTATACCATAACCGCCGACTCCTCGATCATTGCGGGCCCCAGCGCAGGCGCTTCCATTGCTGTACTGACGGTCGCCATGCTGGAAAATTTTAACTTGAATGAAAATTATGCCATAACCGGAACAATCAATTCAGGAGGGCTGATAGGCCCGGTTGGCGGATTAAAAGCCAAAGTCGAAGGGGCGAAGAGAGCCGGCCTGAAAAAAGTGTTTATACCCGCTGGAGAAATAATTGCAAAAGTTGGCAACGAAACCGTTGATTTGAAAAATTTGTCAAAAGAGCTTGAGATAGATATTGTGGAAATATCTACGCTGGACGAAGCGGTGGAAGAATTTACCGGGCATGAATTGACAAAAAAATTCGAAAATATAGAAATAGACGGGCAATACAGGAATACAATGAAATCCCTGGCAAAATCACTGTGTGACCGAAGCAGCCAGCTCAAGTCAAATGCGTCAAAAATAGATTACCCAAACGCATCCGTGCTCAGGGAAGACGCAAACAATTTGACTTTAAAGGGAAAAGAAGCTTTTGAGAAACAGACTTTTTATTCTTCGGCAAGCTATTGCTTTGGTGCAAATATTGGGTATTCAACATTATTGTTGTTATCAAAAAATCTGTCAAAAGTGCAGTCAGTTAATGAAGCCAACAGGTTAAAAAAAGAGATAAGCGAATTTAGAATCAAAATTGACAGCACGAAAAGAAAAACAATAACTGACCTGGAAGCGTATATTGTAATCAGGGAAAGGCTCTCGGAAGCTGAAGATTCCGCCAATGAGGCGCTGGACATATTAAACAAAACCAACAGGACAGAATTTGCCGCAAGAGATCTGGCGTATTCTTCTGAAAGAATAAAATCAGCAGGCTCGTGGTCCCAGTTTCTTGGAAAAAGCGGCAAAGAGTTTAATCTCGATAAAGACGTTCTAAAAAAATCCTGCCAGGCCAAAATCAGCGAAGCGGACGAGCGCGCCCAATATGTTGAATTATATTTTCCCGGGACAATGGGCAATGTAAGGAAAGAAATAGGCAATGCAAACTCCAATCTGGAAAATGAGGATTTTGAGCTTTGCCTTGCAACAGCAAGCCGCGCGAAAGCTGACGTCGACGTGATTTTGAGTGTTTTCGGGGTTGACAGCGAGCAGTACAAAAATATAGTTGAAAGGAAGCTGGATATTGTCAAGAACAATATTGCCGAGGAAACTACAAAAGGGGTTTTCCCGATATTAAGCTACAGCTACTACGAATATGCGAACTCATTAAAAAACAAAGATATTTTTTCAGCTCTTCTCTACTCGGAATATGCCCTTGAGCTGGGGGATTTGGATATTTATTTCAGGGAAAATTCCCCTGCAAAAAAAACAATCCGTATCGACAGCAAAATGCTTGGAATTTTCCTGGCCGGCATTGCCGTAGGCGCAGTAGCAGTTTCACTGATTAGAAATCCAAAAAAGAGTTCTCCAAGAAAAAGAAAAAAATAATTTAACTTTTCAAAAATTAATAATTTAAACTAACAAATAAAACCAGAATAATAAACCCAAGCAGAACAAATTGCTTTGTCCTGCCGGGAAAAAAGAGGTGATAGATTATCACTTTTGCAAGTGATATTATCACTGTGAGATAAAATATACAATTTATTACTAAAAAATGAAAACGCTCCTATTTAAATATTTCCATCAGATTATTATTTTGTCGTCACTGCTTAGCGTAACTTTTCTTATAATTTCATGCGCGCCTAATCTAATATCAGGCAATGCAATCCGGGAGGAAAATGCAAAAAGCCCGGAAGTTTATTTCTGCCCAAAAGACGACTGCAGCAAAGTGTTCGAAAGAAATATTGACTCTGCAAACTTTTCAGTACACTGCGCTTTTTATGATATAAATCTTAAAAACATGATAAACTCGCTGTCTAAAAAAAGCATAATGGCAGACGTAAAGATAGTGATAGACAACTCAAACAATGACAGCCAGTTAAAAGGCTCCGGAGTGAGGGGAGACAGCAGCAGCCAGCTCATGCACAACAAGTTCTGCGTGATTGACAAAAAAACCGTTCTGACCGGCTCTTTCAACCCGACCGGCAATGACAATTCCAAAAACAACAACAATGTCTTGGTCATTTATTCAAAAACGCTTTCAGAAAACTATGAGGACGAGTTCAGTGAATTATGGGGCGGCAAATTCAGCGGCGGAAGCAAAGTTAAGCATCCAATAATTTACGTAAACGGAATAAAGATTGAAAGCTATTTCTGCCCGGAGGACAGCTGCGAGTCCCATATAGTGAATTTAATCGGCAGCGCCAAGTCCAGCGTCTATTTCATGGATTTCAGCTTTACTAGCAGGGAAATTGCAGACGCAATCATATCAAAGAAAAATCTCAACACAAGGGGGGTTGTCGATTCCAGCCAGTCTTCGGGCAAGTATTCTCAACTAAAAAACATGCAGGATGCCGGAATAGGTGTGATAAAAGACAAAAACAAATACAAGATGCACCATAAGGTCTTCATAGTCGACAACGAAACCGTTGCCACGGGCAGCTTCAATCCCACCTCCAGCGGCGACGAAAAAAATGACGAGAATGTCCTGATAATACACGATAGGAATATCACTTCTTATTTCCTGGCTGAATTCAATTCCATTTCTTAGCAAATAGAAAATTTTTTAAACTAGTTCGTCAATGTTTGTTTTGACTTAAAATGCCGAAGGAAGAGGAAAAAGAAGATGAGTCTGATCCTTACAACGACAAGGTGAAGGACGAGGACAGCGATGACCTTGAAGATGAGGATGAGGACTACAAGGATGACGACAAGGACAAAGACGAGGACGAAGATGAGGGGGATGAGGAGTAGGCAGCGGATTTCTTGATTTTCACAGGGCATTATAATAAGCTTTAAAAACATCACGCAATTTTTATTTTCCATGGGCGAAGTTCTGACTATAGGCACAGTTGCTTTTGATACTATCCGGACTCCATTCGGGAAAGTTGAAAAAGCCCTTGGGGGCAGTGCAACTTATGCCTCCTACTCCGCCAGTTTTTTTTCAAAGCCGAATATCCTGTCTATCGTTGGAAAAGATTTTCCAAAAGAGTACATTGAATTGCTAAAAAACAGGCAGATTAATCTTGACGGGCTGCAAGTATCCGGAAAAACATTTTTCTGGGAAGGATTCTACGAATTTGACATGAACGAGGCCAAGACAAAAAAAACCGAGCTTAATTCCCTCGCTGATTTCCAATTAAAAATGCCGCAAAATTACAGGGATATTGATTATGTTTTTCTTGCAAATATTGACCCGGAATTGCAGCTTGAGACGCTAAATCAAATGAAAAAGCCTAAATTTGTTGTAATGGACACGATGAACTTCTGGATTACGAGCAAAAAAAAATCATTATTGGAAGTCATAAAAAAAGCCGATGTGCTGCTGCTTAATGACGGAGAAGCAAGGCAGCTGTTCGGCACGGTTAGTTTGGTAAAAGCGGCCAAGTCAGCCTTAAGCCTTGGCCCAAAAGCAGTTATAATCAAAAAAGGCGAGCACGGCTCTTTGTTATTCACAAAAGACACACACTTTAGCGCTCCGGGATATCCTCTTGAAGAAATAAAAGACCCAACCGGATGCGGAGACTGCTTCGGCGGGGCATTTATCGGCTATCTCGCAAAGACAAATGATTTAAGTGAATCCAACATGAGAAAGGCAGTTGTATATGGGAGCGTCGTTGCATCATTTAATGCAGAAGAGTTCAGTTTAAACAGGCTCAAAAGTCTTACAATGAATGAAATAGAAGAAAGATATGGAGAATTTAAAGAAATAAGAAAATTTTAATTAATTCTGAATTTAATCTTTCCAGTATTGTTTGTTGACGAAAATTTTGGAAACAACGTTTCCTGTTACAACTGGTGTTGAAGTCTTCGCAACAGGAACTTGAGTAGAGCTTCCTCCGCTGGAGCCACCGCTTGATATGGGTGGATCATAACAGTTGGAGCTAACCCAGCTGATTACATCCTGCTTGGTTATTGATGTCTCTTTAATGCAGGCACCGTCTTTGCAGCCACTGGGGCAGTCATATATGGATTTTGCCCCGCCATTTACATCGCAGTAATATTCTACAATTTGTTTATCATTGTAGCAAAAGTCCCATTGACCCGCATCATTTGCCCCAGATTTCATAAAACCTTTTACATAATAGTCTTTTCCGCCGTCGGAATCTGTGCATTGTTGAAGATTACCAGGCCTCACTGTTATTTCATCAGAGGCGGTACCATCAGGACCGGTGCATATCAAACGAAATACAGTATCTGATGTTATAGTTGCATACCTGGTATTGCCCGTATCGCTCCAGACAAGATTACCTTTATCTATATTGGTACCGCGGTAAACATCACATGACTTAGCATTCGTTGAAGTCCAGGTTATTTTTACTGAAGAATTATAGGGAACAGTAACAATCGAACCAGCGCCATTGGCAGTGATGTCAGCAGTAACCTTCACTTGAGGCTTGTTTGATTTGAATACGTCCAATATTGAATTTCCCGTAGCAGCTGAAGCCGTGGATTTCCCGGCTGCAGCAGATTGTGTTGTTGTTGGAATTGGTGGTATAGTTAAATCAGCGCAATTTACGTTTACCCAGCTGATTACATCCTGCTTAGTTATTGCACTTCCCTGAACACATTTTCCATCTTTGCGTCCGTTGGGGCAATTGCAATCCTGCAGGCAGGTATTTATTGAAAAATTGGCATAATGAATTGGGTAGTCTTGGTAATCAGTATATGCAATAAATGTAACTTTTAGCTCAGTTCCGTCTGCAAGGAAATCTTTGTCACCAACTTTGAGTTTTCGGGTTGTCTGGCCATTGACGACAAACTGCGCCCCGACATCGCTTAGGGCGGATAAGGTTACTTCGTAATCTTTATTGCCGACAGTAAATGTGCCTGTTCGCCCTTCCCGCAAAGAATTAACTGCCATTTCTCTTTCATCGCAAACTCCATTCCCGCAGGCTGACCTTATGCAAGCCCCGTCTTTGCAGCCACTGTGGCAGCCATATATGGATTTTGCCCCGCCATTTACATCGCAGTAATATTCTACAATTTGTTTATCATTGTAGCAAAAGTCCCATTGACCCGCATCATTTGCCCCAGATTTCATAAAACCTTTTACATAATAATCTTTTCCGCCATCAGAATCCATGCATTTTACTCCCTGTTGGCCGCAATCAAAAGCTGCATACTCAGCTTTCCCATCCATAGTTGTTATGGGAAGCTTATCTGTACTACAGCTACTCTTCCAAGTAAGAGTTTCACCACGATAACCAGAAACAACGCCTCCAGCTGTCCCTACACCACTAAAAGTATAAAATTTCCCATCGCGATTAGTAGCATAACAAGATTGAGTTGTGTTAGAACCGCTAAAAACACATTTAACCTGCTCACTTATAATCTGTGTTGCGTTTACTCCACAATAAAACGTAGCGTGTTCACTTTGCCCATCAATAACGGTGTAGGCATAGCCGCCGCATGAGCTTTTCCATGTGACTTTCTCCCCTTTATCACCCGAGACATCAACTACACATGTCCCTACTCCTTTACAGCTCCATTTTTCAGAATAGCAGGACTGCTCTGCTGTGGAATCTGTGAAAACGCATTTTACCTGCTCCTTAACCAATTCTGCTGTGGCTGTGCTTACATCACAAACCTGCTTATAATCACTGCAGCAGTCGCCATAATTATCACAGGCGGCATCACATGCGCAATCTGAAACCTGGCTTTTGGAGTTGCAGTAGGTCCCTCCACTTGGATTCTTGCAGGTTCCGGCTTTTGCATTGGCAAGAGCAACAGAAACAGAAAACATCAATATTAAAATAATAATGTAGGCTCCGCTTCTTTTTAACATCCCGGTCATTCCCCGATTAACTTATATTTAAACATTTCTAAAGAGAATTTTGAGATATTATCCATTATCTAAAAATTGCGGATTTTTAGATTTCGAAAACCCCATAGGTTTTCTCTATGTCAAAATTCTCTAAGAAAACTTTGAATGAAATATAAAAAGTGATGAATGATTCAAAATTTTCTAAATCTCCTCCTTCAAATTCGTCGTCACAACCATGGTCATCGTTGATTGTATTTCTTTCTTATCTTTCCTAAAATTCAATACAAACTCGTGGAATTCTTCGACATTTTCGAATTTTAATTTTATCATCAGATCATATTCACCCGTGATTCCAAAAACTTCTTTTACATGGGAATCATGAAGAATTTTATTATCAATATATTCTGTTGTTCCTCCTTTGACAAGCATGAACACGATAAAATTTTCCCCAACTTCTTTATTGTTTAATTTTATTGTAAATTTTTCAATTACGCCGTTCTCAAGAAGCTTTTGAATTCTCTGGTGGACTGTGCTCGGCCTTATTTTTGTTTTCTTGGAGATCTCCCTTATAGGTTCCCTTGAATCCTGCTTCAGAATGTCAATAATCCTTTGATCCTTGTTATCAATCTCCATAAGGTTGTAAAGGCCCCCTGCGGAGAAAACTAAATTGGGGGAATTTCGCAGAGAGCCTCTAACGGAAAATTAAATTTTCCAGAAAATATATAAATCTTTCGTTTTTTGTCCAGTTTTTATTAAAATAATTGGAAATTTTCCAATATTTATTGAAGAAATTATATAAATATCTATTTAATACCCTATCCAAGGTGATTTTCATGGACAAAGGAAGCAATTATGAAGTCAAAGATATGAAATTAGCAGGGCAGGGAAAACTAAACATTGAGATTGCAGAGTCAAGAATGCAGGCATTGATAAAAGTCAAGCAGAAATTCCAGAGAGAAAAGCCGCTGAAAGGAACAAGGATAGGAATGGCTCTTCACGTCACGAAAGAAACAGCAGTTCTCGTAAGAACATTGATTGCCGGAGGGGCAGAAGTTGCAATTACCGGCTGCAACCCATTAAGCACGCAGGATGACGTTGCCGCTGCACTTGCTGAAGAAAATGTCAAAGTGTGGGCCTACAAAGGCGAGTCCAAAGAGGACTATTATCGGTATCTGAATGAGATAATATCGTTCAAGCCGAACATAACCATTGATGACGGCTGTGATTTGGTTTCTGAGATTCACAAAAAGCATGCACATTTGATAAAAGAAATGATTGCAGGCTGCGAGGAAACCACAACCGGAATTATAAGATTGAAAGCTATGGAACGTGATAATGCGCTGAAATATCCGATGATTGCCGTTAATGACAATAAAACAAAGCATTTGTTGGATAACTATATAGGGACTGGGGAATCAACTTGGGACGGCATTAAAAGAGGAACAAATGTTTTAGTTTCAGGTAAAAGCGTTGTCGTAGCAGGTTATGGCTCATGCGGCAAAGGGGTTGCCCTGCGAGCAAAAGGAATGGGAGCAAGTGTAATTGTAACAGAAGTTGACCCATTCAGGGCATTGCAGGCATTATACGACGGATATCAGGTAATGAAAATGGATGATGCTGCAAAAGTCGGAGATATTTTCATAACCGTAACCGGAGATATTAATGTAATAAAAACAAGGCATATGGAAAAAATGAAAGATGGCGCGATTATCTGCAATTCCGGCCATTTTGATGTTGAAATAGATTACAAAGGATTAAAATCGATAGCAAATAGTATGAAAGAAGTAAGGCCATTAGTAGAGGATTTTACATTAAAAAATGGGCATAAAATAACTTGTCTTGCTCAAGGACGATTGGTCAACTTGTCTCTTGCAGAGGGGCACCCCAGCGAAGTTATGGACACTTCATTTTGCGGACAGGCTTTGGCTTGTGAATTTGCAGCAAAAAATAAAGAAAAAATGAAACCGGAAGTAATTCAACTGCCAGAAGAAATAGATAATCACATCGCAGAGCTGAAATTAGAAGCCTATGGCGTGGAAATAGACAAGCTGGATGAAGAGCAAATTAAGTATCTCAACTCCTGGGAAGAAGGAACTTAATTTTTTTATTTATTTTTATTTAACATATTTTAATCTGGGGACTGAGCAAAGCGAAGTCTCCACTCAACGAAAATGACTAGCATTTTCGAGGTGCTCGAAAACTTTTAGTTTTCGACATTTTGATGAAACTTTTTTCGATAAAAAGTTTCTCGTCGACTTGCTCGCGAGAACGCTCGCAAGCTCGCGTTCAAGTCAAGGGGCGAAACCCTTGTTTTATTTCTTAAACATCCTAGAACTCAGAGTTTCATTTAATTTTTTCATTTCTTCTTCGCTTAATTTTTCCTTCCTGAACAGTCTTTTATGCGAATACTTGCCGTAAAGAAAAACTGCAAACAGCGCCAGAATAATCGCAAGCACTATCCATAGATTATTCCAGCTGAATCCCAAGTTAGTTCCAACAACAGCCCCAGTTATCAGGTTCTGATTTTGAGTGGCATTATTTTTTATTATGGGCTTCTTGCATGGTTCGCAAACTCCGCCGCAGTCAATATCTTCTTCATCCTGGTTTTTTGTTCCGTCGCTGCAGGTTTCTTTTTTAACTTCCGGAACTGCGCAGCTTCTGCTCTGCTCGGGTATTGTGTCCTGAGGGCATTTCTGGTTCAAAGTAAACACAGGAACTCCCACCAAAACACATTTTCTAGTTTGTTCTTCATTTTCGCATGAAGACCATTCATCGCATTTCCAGTTTAAGCTGCAGACATAGCCGCTTCCTCCGCCACCTCCCCCTCCACCGCCGGACGAACTAGAAGAAGAAGAACTGGAAGAAGTCTCCTGAACATCTGCATTAAAAGCAGTTGAATTGGAAAAATTCATTGTATTGCCATAATTGTCAAGGCATCTGGCATAATATCTTCCTGACGTGTCAGAGCTGTAGGAAATTGAATTTGAATGTGATGTGCTGCTTGTTGATGACATATTAGTCATGCTTGTGAAATTTAAGTCGGAAATTGCAAAAGCACATGTTGCATTTTCGTCCGTTGCAGCTGATAGAGTGACAGTTATTGTTGTCGAGCCTGAATTTGATGTGATAATTGACGTTACTTTTGGCGCTTTCGTGTCAAGAATTTCTATTATCAGTGTACCTGATATATTTGAATCATTCTCAATTGTAATGTCAACGGATATATTGCCAATATTCTGCGGAGTGAAATTAATTATCCCTTCATTGGTTATGTTAAAAAAAGAAGAGTTGTCATAAAAATTCATATTGTCGCTGTCCAGATCGGTGTAATTCACATCATAAACAAACAGCTCATTTCTCTCTGCCTGTACAACCCCGAGTGAGGGATTAAAGAACTGCAATGAATTTAGTATAATCAAATTGCTACCATTCACAAATTCACTCCAGTTTGTTCCGTCAAAAACTTTTACACTAACTGACCAGTTCTGGTTTTTTGTTGTGTTTGTTGGATTGATAATAGTAAAATTTCTGAATTCTATTTTTTCAGTTCCGTTTATGTACCACCAAGTCTCACTTCCGTTTTGTGTGTCTCCATCTATATCACTAAAAGTCCATCCAATAACTAAAGAGCCATTTGTTCTGTTAAGAAAGTCTGTGTTATTCAACATCACATTTGAAATATTTGGAGCGTCATTTACTGGGGTTACGTTTATTGTTACATTGTTTGAATAGGTTATATTTTGGCTGTCATTTGCAAAAAATTTGGCATATCTTATTCCATTGAAATTCAACGGCGGAATTAAATTTGCAATTCCTGATGATTGATTGATGATTACTGAAATATTCTCCAAATCAGAATATCCGAAAGTTAAATTCTGTGCATCCAAATCTGAGAAATTACCGCTTAGATTCAATGAAAAGTTTGTGTCTTCGGGAAAAGATATATTTGAAAAGTTCCCAATAAAGGAAGGCACCCTATTATCAGCTATTACAACATTATTATCTATAGTAAATCTATCCCCCCCACTGCTGTAAGGCGCAAATATTATATTTCCTATCGAAGCATTAGAGCACAACTGGCCTCCAGCTATGGTATTGGTAGTAGAGCCACCACTAAGAGTTATATTAAAAATTCCTAAATCAAAAAAGAATTTAACTGTAAAATTAGTTGGATTCAGAAAATCAAAGCCACCACAGTTATTATCACAAATCGGACTAAAAGTGTTTGCATTGCAATCAAATTTTTCTATCTTATCATTAAATGATGCTTGAGCCTCATCATTTATCCTTAACTTAAGGACATATCCGGAGCTATTGCTTGAATTGTATTCAACTATATATTTATAGTTACTGTGTGAGCCATCAGCTTGTGCCTGACCTTCAAAAGAATGTACTAAATTCTGGCTTAAATTTAAAAAATTTACTCTAGTGCCGCTTGCATTAAATATAAGAGATACATTGTTTGGTCCGCCTTTATACGTCGCACTATCATTCAAATAAACATTTGTCGGCACCTGCGCAAAAACATTTAGAGATGCAGTTATTATAAAGAAAATAAAAAATAAACTTAACTTAAACCCGTCAACACCCACATTAACCCCCAATGAGTAAAATGGTTAGCCCTTTTTAAAATTAACTAAAAAGTGAGCTGTCAAGTAAGCGTTTGGTAAAAACAAAGTTTATATGGGGATTTATATTATTTTCATTTCTGGCTTTCTGCTTGTAGATAATTTTGCAGAGTATTTATATTCAAAAATACAAACATTTAAATACTAAGTAATCTTAATAAAGATTACAATGATACTACAGGCATTAAAGCACGAATCAATAAGAAAGATTTTAGGAAAAGTGGAGATAATCACAATCATAAAGAAAATGGAAGGCAGAAAACTGAAGCAAACAGAAAGGAATTACCTGTATAGGTCAATTAGGCCAAAATTAATAGCGGCAAATATATTGGCATCTGAGAATATACTAAAAGAAATAAACAAAAGCAAAAAAGATGAGGATCATACAATAGAATTCAACCTTTCCCATTATGGCTATGAACTTATATCATTAAAGGGGAAAAAATCAAAAATAATGCCCATTGAAGAATTAATAATAAAAATTATTATGAAGCCAAAAGCAAGATTCATAGAGGCGATTCCAATATTAATAATAAAAAACAAAATCAATAAATTAAAACTGCTTGAATTGGCATCTGTTTATGGCATAAAAAACAAGATAGGATATTTAATAGAAACGGCAATGATGATAAAAGAAATAGATTACCTAAAAGATTTAATAGCATACCTAAAATCAAACAAAGACAATGAAGAATCCTTCCTGGTTGAAGGAGATTATGAATTCCTTTCAAAAGAATCTCCTGAAAGAGTAAGAAAATGGAATCTTCTTGGAAGATTTTTCGATGAAGACTTCATAAGAAACTCAAAGGTGTACCTATGATTGATAAAAATGACCTGCTGGAATGGCTCAGAGCAGCCGATAAGAAGCTAAAAAAGAAAATAGTGCTGATAGCTGTCGGAGGCACTGCAATGACGCTTCTTGGCCTGAAATCTTCCACCAGAGATGTCGATTTTTGCATCAAGTCAGAAGATAAAAAAGATTTTGAGAAAGCCTTGGGCAAAAAATTCAACGTTGACCTGTTCACAGACGGCTACATTTTCTCCGAGCAGCTGCCTGAAGATTACGCAGAGAAATCAAAGGAAATCCTGAATCTTAACAGCCTGTCATTAAAAGCCCTAAGCCCGGTTGATATAGTAATAACCAAGGCTGCAAGGCTGAATGCAAGAGATGAAGAGGATATACGGGCTCTTTCCAAATATGTTGATAAAGAAGAATTAATCAGGAGATTTGAGAGTGTTGTCAATTCCTATTCCGGCAAAGAAGAAGACTACAGGCATCATCTTAGAGTTGTTTTAAAGAGGTTTTTCTAATGTATACTCACGGACAAAAAATATTGAGCAATTGTTGTCCGTTCGTAATATGTAGGAAATTGTAACAATTATTATCTATTTTTGCAATTTCCTGACATGCTCAAAAATCAGTGACATGCGAGGTTCGCCTCGCTCACCATTCGACTGATTTTTGACAAGCAAAAGACATTAATTATTGCTTAAATATTTGTGTATTTTGCTATATTTATTTTTTTCTTAACTTATAAACCAAAAACCCGATTAAAGAGCCGAGAAGGAACCAAACGATAAAGCTTACAATTATTGAAAGACTACCCTTTAGATGTAACATAAAACCAGGTAACAATGGGATAATCAAAAATACCAAGCAACCTAAATCATCATTGCAAGTTCTAAACATAAAAAACCAATATAGCACCATCAATAAATTTAAAGCGATACCAAAAATTAGTGGTAAATAAAACTTTTTGTCCCTAATTCGCATCATTTTTAATCTGTATTTGATTGGTTTATTAAATTTATTGTTTTTTCATAAAAACTAAATTCTCTTTTGTTTATTATTTTGGATATTATACTTTTCGTTCTATCTTTAGTATCTAATGAAGGATGCGAAGCAAACACATTAAAATATTTTTTAGGTTTTAGATTGCTATTTGCGTTCTCATAGATTTTATCTCCATCTGCAATAGTGACTATTCCATCGTTCGTAGTAAATGCATTTCCACGGATTAATGCAAAGTTATCAAAATTTACATTTCCAGGTTGAGAATCGTTTTTTGATAGAATTATATCTTCATAGAATTTCCATAAACTCGTAGAGATTTTCTCTTTCTGATCATTTGTAACATGTTGCCTATCAAGTAAAGCTATTGAAGCGAGATTATTAAAAGAAATATGAGATATATTCTGAGATTTTAATCTTAAATATATGTCACCATTTTTTGATTTGATTATATTTCCAGCTGTGCTATTCCCGTCAAACGCACCCGGACATCCAACTGCAACAAAAGTCTCGACTTTGTTTGAATCAAACTGATTTCTTTCCAAACTATCTAAAGCTGCACGACATCCGTTAGAAAACCCGACATACTGTAATTTGTCTTTTCCAGTGAAAGTTAAAACACCATCAAGAAGTGCAGGAACAAAAATGTCAGTTAGGTTAGAGTATGTATAATCAATGCAGTTATCGCAATCCTGTCCAGGTCCTCCAGTTATTTCAATAAGCCAAGTATCTCTCCCTGAATTTGATAATTCCGAACCTAAAGTCTCCCACGTCGTTAAATTGCTAAATAAACCATGAGCTAATACAACCGGCATCTCAACAGGCACACCGCTCGAATTCAAATAATTAAAATAATCATCAGAAATGTTTGCTTTCAGCTCCCTTAATCTCAGATTAATCCCATTAGCGGCTGTAACAGTCTTATCATAAACATTAAACATTCTGTCATTAAGCGCATTCGAAACAATTTTCCCAAATTCATCGCTTCCGTCCTTGTAATGCTCAAAATTTCCACCCAAATGCATATAATCCCAAACTTTAACAGCATCTTCATTATCATCATCAACGGCAGCAGAATCAAAAGTTTCAGTATTTAAAAAAGAAACCTGATTCTTGATGAATTCTTTAGCTGCAGCAACGCTCCCTTCAATTTCATTTCCAACAATCATAACTTTAACATGATTTTTCCCAAACGAGTTATCCTCTTTAAACGATGCAACCAATCCGTTAAATGGGTTTGAATAAATTTTATCGTTATAGTTTATATTTCCATAATCATATCCAATATTATGCTGATTCATAAAATTAACATTCATATCCATATTCCGGGGATTATTTTTCCCGATATAAACCAAAACGTCAGCTTCATTCTCATTTTCAGCATAATATCCGGAAACTAAATTATTTTTAATATAATCCTTAAACTCAGATTCAACATTGTTGGGTTCTAAATCAACCGAAACAAAAACATAAGGCAGTCCCAAAAATGTCTTGTATGCATCGTTATTGTTTTCATCCGATTCAGAAATTTCATTGTCATAATCAGCGCTAACAAGGATTTTTTCTTGGGCTTTCAGAGGCAGGATTGAGCTGAAAGCCGCATTCCCATTCCTGTTTATATTAAAAATAGCGACATTATTATCAAACGTTTCAGTATTATACACAATAACTTTAACATTATCTGACTGAATTTGCCCATCATTTTTTATCACAGCTGTAACATTGACGTGAGTTGAATTATATTTGAAAAAACTGATATCAGAAACAGACAAATCCATCGTATAATTATTATTGTCAAGAAAAATCTTAACCTGTCCATCTTTAGACCATAATAAATCCAGCCCGTCATTTCCGTCCAAATCAACAGCAAGAGGGTGATATTTGCCCAAATTGTTGTAATCAAAAATTGAAGTCCCGTTCAGAAGATAAATATGAGTTGAGGTTATAATCTCCCTTTCTCCATCATTATTCATATCAGCCGCCATTGCTGTTTCCCTAACGCCATCAAGAGATGCGGTCAACTTAACCTTGGCAATCTGGTCTCCGGGATAGTTGTAGCAATTCATTCCCATATTAGAAAAGTCTATTGTCTTCAGGAAGCATACGTCATCAAATCCATCTTTGTTGTAATCAAGAACGAATGGATTTGTCCCTTCAAATTCCCTTCCCGGATAATTTCCTGAATTGCATCCCGCATTTAGATTTGGATTGGTTTCGCACTTTGAAAATAATTTTGTCCCATTATAATCATAAACCAGCAATTCAGTGAATAAATCCAGCCTGTTATCATGATTATCTGAATCATCATAAAAAACGCTGGCAGCCACCTCCAATTTTCCGTCATTGTTTAAATCCACCAAAACAGGCTGGCCTTTCAGGGTAAACAATTGATGGTAAAGTGAAGGTCCAAGTATCATCGGGGAAAATATATTGTCAACTATTCCATTATTGTTAAAATTAGTGTCTAATCTTCTGCTGCTTAAATCGAAAACCAGAAACCCGTAGCCGCTGGAGTTATCCTCGTTAAACCACCACACAGCCTCATATCTTCCGTCGTTATGAATATCTCCGATTGCCGGGACTGTTTGCCTTACTTCATCGTAAACAGAAGTATTGTATTTAGTGTCAATTCTTAAGCTCATGTCTATAATATTCACATAATTTTTCCTGTCTTTGAATACACAAATATCAGTTCCGTTCAAATTAAGGCATTTAATTCCGCTAAAATTTGCATCATTGCCCAGGCTGATGTTAAAATTCTGGATTAATCCAGAATTACTAAATTTGTAAGCGAAAAAGTGATCAGAATCCTGCCGTGCATTAAAAATGATATTGGCCGTTCCGTTTAAATTAAACAAAGTTGGCTGCCCCAGGATGCTCCCAATTTTCGCCTGTGATTTTATTTCCAGCTGCGGGTTAAATATCACCAAAGAATTGTTTGAAAATATAATGATTTCATTCTTGCCATCACTATCCAAATCAGAAGCCAAAGGCTGGAAATCAGTTCCAAAATCATTGTTGGAAAAATTCGCAGTCTTAAGGGGGAAATATCCAGCACCGTTGGAATTTGCAATATTCCTCAAATCGTTTTCATAAGTTCCCCAATCTGCGCTGGCGCTTACGCTGAAAATTAAGAATAGCGCTATGAAGTAAATAAACCTAATTTTCCCACCCCCTAAAAATAAAATTTGAAGAATTAGTATTTAAGATTTGCTTCAAAAAATTACTTAAACCCTTCTTCCTTCTCAACCAAAGAAAAGGGAGTCTGGTCATAAAGAATTTTAAGCCCATCCGGCCCTATTGTTAAAGGATAAACGTCCAGGCTGTGGTCCTGCCCGCGCATCTTCGCAACCGTGATAACTCTTTCAAAATAAGAGCCTTTCCTTATGCGGGAAAGCATAATGATCCCCTCAAACACAAAATCCATCATGTCATACTCAATCCTGTCAAAATCCGTGACAGACCTTTCAGAAACAACCAAAAAAGTGACTCCAGCCCTTCTCATCTGCTGCATGAATATCAGAACCTGCCTTCTGAATTCCATCTTGTTGCCGTTAAACTTCGGATAAAGGTATTCAAAGAATATGAGTGAGTCAAGCGCGACTCTTTTGACTTTGTATTTTTTGATGGCATCAAGAAGCCCTTTAACCGACGCAATCCCGCCTTTCAGCGTCGCAATTGGCTTCTGCACGACGAAAACTTTTCCGCTGTCAACCACTGACTGCAAATCCATACCAAGATTTTTTCCGCTCTGCTGCAGCACTTCCAGACTCTCTTCCGTTGTTATAAAAATCCCATTCTCATCGAAATCTTTCGCCCCGTAGTAGATGAACTGCAGCGCCATCAGGGTCTTGCCGGTGCCAGGAGCTCCGGTAACCAAAACGCAAGAATTCTTCCTAATACCTCCCTTAAGTATCTGGTCAAGCCCAGGCGTGCCTGTCTTGATTAGTTCTGCCAATTTATCAACCTCTTTTATAGTTTGGTTTATAAATATACTAATATAAAAGACTTATGGTTTTGATTGGAATACGAAAGCTCCCGCCTAAGCCCGGTTTTGCCATCAGTTCGCATGTAATTGTGAACTAGAATAGTCTCAATTCCCATTGCAATTTCCTTGAGATATTAATATGTAAATTGATTATGCTCACAAATTGAGATGGCAAAACTGACTTTTGGGACAGAGCCAGTTTTTGTATTGGAATACGAAAGCTTTATATTTATAGCTCTAGAATGGTATATTAAAAAAGTGGTGTGTATGCTGGAGACAAAAGAGACTTTTAGAAAAGAGGTAAGCAGCCTGAAGGATTACCTGCTCCTATTGACAGTGGATGCAAAGAATTACAATGAAACCACAATTGACATGTTAAGGTTTCTTATAAATGAGCAGCACGTGCCAGGAGTTTATGTCACGCTCAACAAGCCCTTTGAAGTGATTCAGAGAAACCTGCAGAGCAACAATATCGACCCGAGAATCGTGATATTCATTGACGCCACCTCACGCCCTGAAGGCTCAAAAAAAATAGAAAACTGCCTGACAATAGGCAGCCCGGAAAAATTAAGCGACATTTCAGTTGCCATGGACCAGGCGATAAACGCCCTGCAGACGGGCGATAAATTCCTGATTTTCGATTCGATAAATACACTGTCTATATTCAACAAGCAGGCCACAGTTGCAAGGTTCATACATTTTCTCGCCGGTAAAATACGCGAATGGAAAGTAAAAGGAATAATCATAACTCTGGAAAAGGAAACTGAGCAGTCTCTTCTTGACGAGCTCACGCAGTTCTCTGATTTCAGGGTAGACACGGGAGGTGAAGGTTAATGGTTTATATAGCTGCAGTAGGGATTACAACAGTAATTTTTGGGATTGGCTCGCTTCTGCTTATTTCAAGGGCGAGGAATAAGCTAACAGACGGCTCCATAAGGAGATTCATGGACAATTTTGCAATTTGCCTTGCGTTCATCGTGACTTTCTCCGTATGGCAGACTTTAAGGGATATTTACCAGGTGGGCGGGACTTTTGACGGCCAGACCACATATCTCTCCTATCCGGAATACATCTTCATAATATTTGCCTACATTGCGTTTATCATAACTTCATTCAGGACCCAAAAAATCAGCGAGGAGTTCGGATTCAGGGACGTGGGAAAAAGGATAGGCCAGATTATGAAGTCCGGGCAGAAAGCCGACGTTCCGGTCCAGGCTTCCGAACCGAAGCAGGAAGAAGACAAGGAAAATGTTAAGGCAAAAAAGCCGGCTCAAATAAAAAAGAAAAATGCCAGAAAAAAATAACGGAACAAAATGTTTCTGAAATCGCAGGTCAGCGTCGAGTATATGCTTGTAATGGGGTTCGCAGCGCTGATAACAGTCCCTTTGCTGATGATATACTACACTTACTCAGCTGACACGGCAGATTCCGTTGCGGTAAGCCAGTCCATGCAGATTGCAAGAAAGATTGTTGATGCGTCAGAGTCTGTTTATTACCTTGGAAAGCCCTCGCAGACAACTTTGAAGTTTAATTTCCCGGACAGGATTCAGTCGACAAGCCTGTCAAACAGGGAAGTCGTTTTTAGAATCAAAGTGCAGAATGGGCTGTCGGACATTGTGCAGGTCTCTGCAGTCAACATGAGCGGCGCGCTTCCTACATCGCAGGGAATTCACATAATAACCATCAAAGCCGATGACGGGTTTGTCCAGATTACTTCAAATTAATTTTAAATTAAATCAATAGCAACTGCATATTAAGAAAAAATAATTATAATAAACGGAAACGACCTTGCGCTGCAAAGCGATGAAGGTGGCCCGTTTGTTAATCGTTGGATGAAAAATAAAATTTTAGGATTAAATTCATAAAATAAAAAGAGGTGCGGCATGGGTTCTAGGGCACAGGTAAGTGTCGAATTTTTCATATTGGTGGGAATGGCCTTTCTGATAGCTATAGGGTTCGAAATAGCAGCCCTTGACCAGCTAAAGGATTTCAGGGTGCAGAGGGAAAGCGACGCGGTGAAAGACCTTGCGCTGAAGCTTCAGAAGGAAGCCCTAATCGCCGCAAGTGTTGAAGACGGCTATGTGAGGGATTTTACAATTCCAATCCAGCTGGACAACAGCGTCAATTACACCCTGACAACAAAAAATTACACAATCACCGTTGAATCCAAAAACAGCATCTACACCTTCACCATCCCAAATTCAGTTGGAAATCTGAGCAAGGGCTCGAACAGAATCAACAAAACAGGGGGTGTTATTTATATCAATTAAGCACATTAAATCGCAGGCATGGTTCATGGACTTCGCCATAGGGATGCTGCTGTTCACTTTCACGCTGGTGGTCTACTTTAGCTACACAAACAATTTCCAGAACGAGGATAAGGGAAGCCTTGACCTGATGCTAAAAGATGCAAAATCAATCTCCTCATCGCTGGTTCTCGAAGGATATCCCGGCGACTGGAGCAACCTGACTGCGATAAGGGTAGGAATAGCTGATGGCCAGAAAGTAAATGCAACAAAATTAAAGAGGCTTAACCAGCTGAATTACGCAACGGGCAAAAAAAAATTCGCAACTTCCTATGATTATTTTATTTATTTTGTGAACGGCAATGGTGAAGTTTTGAATATCAACGGAGTCTGCGGCTCAGGCTATCCCTTAATCAATCTTACTTACAACATAAAAAGCGCTTATTATTATCAGGACTCTGATGATTCTTTCATGCTGGATTTTATGAATCAAACATTCAAAGCGGATATTTACGATGATGATATATCGGGCCTTTCAAGCAATTTAAGCAAATACGATTTTCTGGTTATGGAGCATCCGCTGTTAAGCGCCAGCGAATTCAATAACAACAAAGCCAAGCTGGAAAATTATTCCTCAAGGGGAGGCATACTGATGGTTAGCGGCGAGCTTGCAGCGCCGGCAACAAACGCGATGGCAGGCGGCGATTTCAAGAAAAAATCAGGCCAGTCCCAAAGCCAGCGTACTGCAATAGTGAACAGCACCGACCCAGCGATTTCATTAAATGTCGGCGACAGCATGGCATTCTCGCAGTATTACTATGTCCAGAATAACTCAGAAGCGGCAAACCTTGTAAGGATAGCCACCTTCAACCAGACTGATGACAATGCAATTGCAAAATGGAAATACGGCAACGGCACTGTTTACTTCTTCAGCGATTTTGACGTTTCAAGCTTCAACGGAAACTTTTTGGATGTCGTGCAGAATGCTGCCCAGTCAATGATAGAGGGAACATGCAGTTCCGTGAACATAACTGGAATAAGTGCAAAGGATATTGTGAAAACTGAACGTTACCTGACTTACAACTCAAAAATAATCAAGATGATTGTTTATGTATGGCAATAAATTTGAATCTTTAGTTTAAAAACAATAATAAAACATAAACTGCAAATAAAATAATAAAAATATTCAATTATTGTAAAAATAAATTTTATCGAATAAAAAATAATTTTAAAAATTCAATTCAAAAATAGCGAATTATGAAAATTAAAAATATAAAATCACAAATAAAACAATGAAAAAATTAATTTTAAAAATCAAATGAAAAAGGGAGTGTTTTTCACAATCGACGCGCTGCTGGCGTCCGGGGTAATAATAATTGCTATAGTTCTTATCTCAAGCTTTTATTCCTACGAGCAGCAGGCCACGAATGTAAATTACGCCTCCAAAGACATTGTAGATGTTTTCTCATCAATCACGGTCAATGACGTCAGCAATGAATATGTGAAAAATCTTATTGCATCGGGACTGATAACGGACACAAACAACACGCTCATCGAGCAAATCGGGGATTTTTGGGCCGATGACAATATTGAGCTTGCAGAAAATTTCACAAGAAACCTGACAGGGGATATCATACCGAAAAATTACGGATTCAGCGTACTGGTTGATGGGGAGGAAATTTACTCAAGAAACATCCCGGTAACAAAATCCCTTGTTTCAACAAGAAAAATAATCAGCGGCATAGCAAAGGCAAAGCCGACAGATGGCTACACTGCCAGAGTTTTGCTCAGCGGCATAAAAAGCAAAAAAACCAGCGCTTATGCTTATTTTGGCGGCTATGAAGGCGACGGCAACCTGACAAAAAAATTAATTCTGCCGAATGATGTTATCTCGTTCAACAGCTCCTACATTGAAGTTGATGCCGGCGGGAATTTCAATCTCTACATAAACAATGTTTTCTCCGGAAGCTACGCAAAAGGCTCAGGCGGCGGAGGGAACATGCTTGCGGACAAGTGGAATTTAAGCAATGCTTATCTCCCAAATTTCAGAGCCGGAGAAAACACCATAAGCCTAAATTTCACATCCGGAAACAGCTACATTGCAGGCGGGTTCGTTAAAGTGGCTTATACTACCTCATCTTACAATGACACCCATGTCCCAGGATATGACAAATATTATTTCCCCGGAATTACAGGAAATATCAATCTTTATTCCTCGGTATACACTCCCAACACCTTGAATAACCTGAAAGTTTTTCTGAATTATTCCAGTAACTATACAACATTCCTAAAGCTCGGCAATACTACGATTTACCAGGGCAGCTCAAACGGAACAAGAATCAATATAACACTAGGAAACTCCACGCTAAATTCACTTCTTGATTATAATTCCATAATACAAAAAACAATTCCTCTGAGATTGGGAATACTGAATGCCACAAACTTTGGGGGAACTGCAGACGCTGTGCTAGTAAGCGATGTAAGCGGCTCAATGGACTGGTGCTCGAAAGTGACAAGCGAGACTTGGGATGGCTGGCAGTTCGACAACTCAAAAGGGTGCCTTTACTGGTTTGGATTCTGGCTTTGGGGGTCTTACTCGTTTACTCCAAACTATGGGTATTCGAATTATAACAGAACAATATGGTATAACGGCACATCCAATTTATGCGGCTGCAGGTACAACACAGTCTGCCAAAATGATGCAAGAAAATTGGACATTTACATAAATTCAAGCATACAGTTTGTGAACACTATTTTTAATATAACCGGAAACAAGGCGGGACTTGTGGAATTCACCGACAATACAGGGATTGGGTACAAAGATTCATGTTCGGGTTCTTCTTCAACTACAATTCCCTTCCCTGATTCCATAGTCAGGTTCACCAATATAACAAACAATAAGCAGGGATTGATAACTAATATCAGCAATACAACAGCATGGTGGGGCACGTGCACTTGCTGCGGCATCAACAAGGCAGCGGACTTGATTAAATCTCAAAATAACCCGTCAAGAAAAAATTACATTGTTGTAATGAGTGACGGCGCTGCAAACGTGGACTGCGCGCAGCAGCCAAACAGCACGGCGATAGCAGACGCTGTGCAGGCGTCCTGGGATGCGTGCAATAGCGGCATAAGCGTCTATACAATCGCCTTTGGCGCCGACGCAGATGGCGCCGCAATGCGGAGAATGAACTGCAGCGGCGGCAAATTTTTTGATGCCACCGATACAACGCAGCTGCAGCAGGCTTACAGCAATATAGCCGGGGACATCAACACGCTGAGTTTTTCGGGACAGATAATAAATGTCTCATCGCTCACGGCATCTTCCGTGTATCCAAATTCCTACATAGAATTTAATTACACCGTTCCAAATGAGCAGTTCAACAAGCTGCCATTGTCATTTGAGTCTGACAGGTTTGGCAATAATATCTCAACTGGCACTCTGACAGTTTATCCAAATTCGTCTATATCCAATGCAAAAATAACGTCATATTCCGAGAGCTACTGGACAGACAATGCAATCGTAAACGGAAACAACATTTACAGGCTAAGCGATTATGGAAGCGATTACATAAGCTTGGGGGATCCTTTCACTATAGATATTCCGGCGGCAAATATTAATGTGGGGAGCAACAGCATCACTATAAGCACGGGAAAAAACTCAACTTACAATACGAACGGCTCCAGCGACGACAAGGTGATTTACACTTTGCTGCTCAACGGGTTCGCTGACTACAGCAGTGTCGTTTCAAAATCAAATGGATGTTCCTGGGCACTAAATTTTGAGGACGGAACAACATCAACCATAAACATTCCTTCAACCTACAGCGGAGGAAGCGCCTGCAGCTATTCCCTGAAAACTTACGACACAGACGACGCTCTGGACAATGCGGCATTCGAGCTCTTTAACAATCTTGACCTGGACAAAGACGGCAAGCTGGATGTAAACATCGACTCAAGCAGCCTTAGCTTCAATACACTGACTGTTTCAAAAGTGCCTTCACTGTGGGGGCCCGCAATCATCGAGATAAGGGTGTGGGAATAAATGTCAAAAAAATCCATGTTTTATATTTCGGCGGCAATTGCATTGACCATAGTAATCTTTGTGACTTACAGCGCATATAGCACTTACAGGCTCGTTGACAAAATGGAATCAATTGAGACGAGAATACAGACCGTAAATTTTTTCATAAAGAATATAGAAAATGACCTCAACAATGGGATTTATATCGCAGGCTTCAGGACAATGCTGAGCTTCAACCAGTTCATAACGACAAACGGCACCTACATCAACGATGTCAACGCAAGGTTCAAGGAATCTTTCCTCAACGGAACGATAGAGCGGCAGCCGTTAAGCCTGATGCAGGAATCTACTTTCACGGACTGGGCAAACAAAATTTCCGCGGAAGCCGATAAAATTGACATAAAATTTAATTTTACAATAATTGACGTCAGGCTTAATCAAAGCGATCCATGGAATGTAGACATTGGGTTGAATATAAGCATGGACATAAGGGACAAAAAAAATACAAGCTACTGGATAAGAAACCGCTATCTGGCCGCAAAAATAAACATCATGGGATTTGAGGACCCGTTATACATCGTAAACAGCAATGGGAGGGTTACAAACGCAATCATACAGACTAATATTACTTCGTTCACAGTAAATGGCGACGTGACGAATCTTATGCTCCACGCCAATCAATCTTACTACATAGCTCATAACGACTCTCCAAGCTTCCTCATGCGCCTGCAGGGCAATTTGGGAAACTCAAGCAACGGTATAGAAAGCCTTGTCAACCTCGAAAAATTCCAGCAGCAGAATATTCAGCTAAAGGACCGAAGCGCTGTTGATTACATTTATTTCGGCACAGGCAGCACGGTAAATTATAGGATTAACGACACTCCGGAATGGTTCAAAATAGATCAGGGGCACTTGGCAGCATATCAGGTTACTAATTTGACTATTTGAGTTGGAATTATAAAAATTTTCTTAGCTGCCCGGACCGCCGCCTGGAAGAACTGTTATAGTTCTTGCTGTGCTTGTGGCCAATCCACCAGGCTTTCCATCATTTACAGTCGTAGTAAGACTATAAACTCCTGCATTAGTGAAAGTTACATTTCCAGGATCTTCAACGCCTGAAATTGACGGGGCTGGCCCTCCAGCTGTAGCAGCAGCAGTCCAGCTAGACACTAAAGAATCCAAATCCGGGTCATTGCGTGTAGATTGCAGATTTACAGACTGGCCGGCTGTGATTGTAACGTTGCCTGCCGGGCTGTCCATAGCAACTGAGGGTGCCCTGTTTACATCGGTAATATTAATTGTGGATGTCAAATTTGTTGTTGCCGTCCCGTCTGTAACCGAAAACACAGGAGAATATGATCCAGATTGTGTAAAGCTTGGCGTCCACGAGAAAGTCCTTGTTGACGAGTTAAATGTAGATCCTGACGGAAGGCCTGATGCAGAATAGGTTAATGAGTCTCCATCCGCATCTGTTGCGGGAGTGGTAAATTGCAGCAGCGTCCCTTCCAATCCGGACTGTGTTGTAGTGAAGTTGAAAACCGGCGCTCTGTTTACGTCGCTAATGTTGATAGTCGCTGTTTGTGTTGTTGTTGTTTTGCCATCGGAAACAGAAATTGTCGGAGTGTATGTGCCGGACTGGGTTGATGAAGGTGTCCAGGAGAATGTTTGTGTTGAAGCATTGTAAGAAGCTCCTGACGGAAGATTTGATGCAGAATAGGTTAATGAGTCTCCATCCGCATCTGTTGCGGGAGTGGTAAATTGCAGCAGCGTCCCTTCCAATCCGGACTGTGTTGTAGTGAAGTTGAAAACCGGCGCTCTGTTTACGTCGCCTATGGTTATTGATATTGTTTCATTATATGCCCCGCCTTTCCCGTCATCAGCTGTAAATTTTATTCCACTATACGTTCCTGATTGAGTAAATTCTGGCCTCCAACTAAATGTTCTGCTCGGATCGCTATATATCGCCCCCGTTGGCAAATTTGAAGCGGTAATTTGCACAGAATCTCCGTCTGGATCAGAAATATTCAATATTTTAAATTCCAATGTTTCATTTTCTCTGCTGGATTTGTCCCCAATTTTATCAAATATAGGTGGCAGATTGGTGTTTCCGACTGATAGTTCCACACTTTCTTTGTAGATTCCACCTTTGCCGTCATCTGCCGTGAAAGAAATGCTGTATGTTCCTGATTGGTCAAAACCTAGGTTATTCCAGGAAAATTGTCTTCTCGCATCGTCGTAAGCAGCGCCTCTTGGCAGCCCGCTTGCAGTAATCCTAACTAGGTCTCCATCAGGATCAGTTACATTATCGATTGTAAATGTAATTGAGCTGCCTTCAAAGCCGCTTTTACTGCCGATTTTCGCAAAAGACGGGGGCCTGTTGGCGTCGTTGACGGTAATTGTCATAGTCTCGCTGTAAGTTCCCCGATTTCCGTCGTCTGCCGTGAAAGTTATTTTATAAGTTCCAGACTTGTCATATTCTATGTTCAGCCATGAAAATTTTCTGCTCGAATCGCTATAAGAAGATCCGGCAGGCAGCCCAGATGCCCTTATTGCAATTTTATCACCGTCAGGATCAAATATATTGTTAATTGTAAACTCCAATGAGTTTCCTTCACTGGATGATTTGTCGCCTATTTTATCAAAAGAAGGTGCCCTGTTGACATGGGCCACATTAACATCTATCTCTTCCTGGTCCGTCCCATTGGGATGCCCGTCATCTGCCCGTATTAAAATTTTATATGACCCTGAATTTGGAAAAACAGGGGAAAAAATCAATTTTATCGCGTCTGTTAAGGATTCTGTGGTAATCCAGGACGGCAAATTCCCTCCGTTATACGAAGCAGTAATCTTCAAGTTGCCTGTATCTTCTTTATCCTGGTCTGTCGCAGCGACTATTAATTCTAACCTGTCGCCCTCTTTAATAGATACCAAATCTTTTTTTTCAAGAACTGGGGGCCTGTTTGTGTTATTTATAGTCAGCAAATACTCAACAAGAGTTGACCCCGAAGAGTTTGTTGACTGTAATCTCACAGGGTATTCTCCAGCAGAATCAAAATCCAGAAATCCAGAAAGGGCGTAATTGATTGCTGGCGAGGACAACGCTGTTGATGTTCCAGCCGGGGCGGTTAATTTTAGGAAGGAAGGTCCATCAAGTAATTGCAAAGTGCCGTCTGATAGATTTATAATGCAACTATAGGTTTCCCCCTCGCCTATATTTGTGGGGCACGAGCTTAAAGAAACAGAAGGGGATTTGGTTACTGTCGTTGTTTCCTGTTTTGACTTGTATGCAGCCACCAAAATTTTTTCCAATCGCAATGGGGCCAATAATCTCGCTTCCTGCGGTGAATTATGTTTATGCTCTTGATTGAAATTTATAGACAACTGCCCAAGATACTGCGGCCCTCCCTGGCCTGCGCGCATCTCAAAACTTAGCTGCGTATCGCCCCTGAATAATCTTGACAAAAATTCAGGAGAATAAAGAAGTCCTAAAATTCCCCTTAATTCAGGCGGCACGTTTTCCGTATTTTCTGTTACGTTGTCATATTGTCTAAGACCCCCCGCTATGCCGCCATAATACGCTCCGCCCAGCTTCAATCTTAAATCACGTGTTAAATCTTTGGTGCCGCTGAAAGTAAAAACTTTTCTGGCCTGTTCCCACGAGCTTATTCTTGTATCAACCTGTGTTGTTGTTGTAGAGGTTGTTGTAAATCCACCTTCATTTAATTCAGAAGTTGCTGATGTTATTTTAGTCAGTTCTTCAAGGCCGGATAGTTGCCGTTTTGTAATCGGAAACCCGCCATAAAATTGAAACTCTCCGTCGCCGATTTGATAAGCTGCTGCGACGCTAGCGACTCCAAAATTTAATTTGCCAGTGTCGCGCCTGTCTTGGTAGAAAACTCCTATGCGTGATGCTGAATTTTTATTATATCTGTTTCCTATCACTATGCCAACAGCGCCTTCCAAAGTAGTTTTGCCGTCAGTAAATCTGCCGTAATTCCCTGTAGCTTGCAATCCTACCAGATTATCGCCATTGAACAATCCCCTGTAAACGGGAACAAGCGTTTCTACTCCCACATTAGCTCTCAATTTTCCCTGCTCCAGATTGTCTGCAGAAACGCTGATAGTAACTGGAATTTTTTCTTCAGGCTGATTATTGGCTTTGGTTTGGTTTGCATTATTTTGCGGATCGCTCTGCTCATACGACGCAGCCGGCTTGTAATCAGATTGTTGTTGTGCCTGTACAATCGCAGGCGGAGAAAAAAAAGTGCCCAAAGCAGCTGTAGCCAAAGCCATACCGGGCAAATTTAATGGGGCGCCTCGCGTGTGCCCTGCTTCGTCATACAATAATCTTGCCAAAAGAGAATGCTTTTGCTCATTTGATAATTTGCTTAAATCTCCGCCTCCCAACAGGCGGGGGACTTTATCTGGGTCTATTCCAAGTGCATTATAAAGTCTCAATAGATTATAAGAGGCCATATCCCTAAATAACATCCCTCCCTTTTTAAATTTTTTCAATATATTAACTTTTAAGTAACAAATTATTTTTCCCTGTGCAAAACGCATTTGGAAAACCAAAAACATAACATTTTTAAACAGGGAAAAAGAAAAAAGTAGCATCATGGGAATAGGGGAGAGTATAATAGAAACTGGAGTAGACAAGCTCGTCAAGCTTGTGAAAGAAAGAGGTAGAATTGCGCTGGCTGACTCTGCAAAAGAGCTTGGTGTAAGCACCACAGTCATACAGGAATGGGTGGATTTTCTCGAGGACGAAGGGATTATCAGCGTGGAATACAAGCTAACAAAGCCGTATCTTGTGGAGAGAAAGCTGACCAAAAAGGAAGTTGACGTAAAGTCAAAAGAGTTTGAGGGGAAGAAAGAAGGATTTATCAGGAAAGCTGAAGTCAGCCTAAGCTTTCTGCAGAAGCAGTCTGAAGACCTGAAAAAAGTGAAATCCGAATTTGACAGGCTCAAGGGCGAGCTCGGATTGCAGCTGGATACTGTAAGAAGCGAGCTTGAGCAGCTTGAAAAATACCAGCAGCTGAAGCATGATATGCAGAAGCAGATTGAAGACCAGAAAAGCGATGCAAAGATGAAAATTGACGACCTGATAAAGCAGATAACCACAGAGCAAAGAAGATACCAGGAACTAGTTTCGGACGTCAAGAGGGAGCGCGATGATCTCACAAGAGAAAAGGCAGAGGCAAAATCAATAGAAGAGAGTGAGAAGATACTCGGCAAAAAGCTTTCGGCACTCAAAAGCATGATTGGGATGATAGAAAAGAGGGTTTCCGATGAAGATGCTTCCATCAAGAATTCTGAATCTCACATTGAAAGGCTAAACACAATGATAAATGAAATAAAAAAGCATGTCGAAGAGGAAAAATCAACCATAGAGCCCCTGATAGCCAAAAGCAGATATCAGGAAAAAAAGGTAGTTGAGCTGCAGGATCAGATAATCAAAAAAATATCTGAAAACCAGAAAAATGTGGCGAACGTGAAAGAGATGACCTCAAAAGTCAACGCTTTCTTCCAGAAAAAGCTGGTCGTGGTAAACCTGGTTGATAAAGTAAACAAGGACAGGGATGACTTGGAAAAAAGCCTGATTGAGCTGATAAGGAAAGCCAAGGCGTTCCAGCTAACCGCAAAAAGCGGGGACATCGGAAAGGATATGGAAGACCTCGAGAAGAAATTCAGGGAAGTGGATGACAAAAAAGGCGCTTTCGAGGGAGAGCTGAAAAAATTAACTTCATTTTTCAAGGGATAATTTTATTTTCATTAAAAATTTGCAGTAAAAAGAGGTGTGGTAGTGGTTAGTCACAGCAAGGCAAAGAAAAGCAAGCCGACGTACGTCTATAACAAACTTGACGAAAAGTTTAAGCTGTATCATAAGCTTCATTCTGCTGAAACCGGGCAAAAAGAACCCCTTCAGCAGATAGTCTCAAAACCAGAAGCGGGAAAGATTACGGGAGTTTTAAAGCATTTTAATCCGCTGCATCACGGGATTTCAGAGCCAAAAAGAGGTTCTGCCGTAAAAATTGATGAAAAAATACCGCCTAAAAAAGAAATAATTTCCGAGCAGGGTAACTCCGCGCAAAAAAATGATTTGGGAGGCAGGCCGCATCATACCTCAATTCTTGACAGATTTAGAAATTTTAGCATGAAAACGCATCATGAAGATATTCCCCAGCCGCTATCCTCAAAAAAAGAAGATGAGGCAGATAACAAAGATTCGAAGGTTTTATTGCAAAGTGCCAAAATCCCCCCGCAGGTTCAGGTCACCGGCTTGCCGCCTATAGATCTAAAAGAATCAAAAATAGAATCTAAGAAGCTGCAGGAACAAACTCACGTCACTTTAAAAAAAGAGGATGTTAAGCCAATCGCTACTTATAATTTTATTTCTGACCAAATTCCGATTACCATAACCATTTACAAGAAAAAAGGCGAATTCGTTCCGATTTATGACGTCTCAATCTCAAGCATCAGCAAAAACACGGAAATAATTCTTGAAAAAATACGGGAGGAGCTGACTACCCAAGTCAATCTGGGAATGGTGGATATACTTGCAACAAAAGACACAGGAATAATAGAGCAGAAATTCATTGACACTATCACAAACCTGATAAACAAGCATTTTCCCGATGCTGACGAAAGAACTGCAAACTTTCTGAAATCTTATTTAATTCAAAGAAGCCTGGGCCTGGGAAGCATAGAAATTCTCATGGACGATGTAAATCTTGAAGAGATTGCCGTCAACAGCGCAGACCAGCCCGTTTGGGTTTACCACAAGAGGCATGGCTGGCTGAAGACAACCATCATGCTGGAAAATGAGGATCAGACGAGGCACTATGCGACAATGATTGGCCGGCGTGTCGGCAGGCAGCTCACAATACTCGAGCCTTTGATGGACGCCCATTTGAAAGGAGGCGACCGTGTAAATGCAACCATCGAGCCGATTTCCGTGGGGGGAAACACAATAACCCTGAGAAAATTCGCCGCAAAGCCATGGACAATAACGGATTTCATAAGCGACGGGACTATTTCAACGGAGGCCGCCGCGCTCATCTGGCTTGGCGTGCAGTACGAATTGTCCACACTGATTTCAGGAGGAACGGCAACCGGCAAGACATCAATGCTCAACGTAGTCGCTAATTTCTTCCCCCCTAACCAGAGAATAATAAGCATTGAGGATACGCGGGAAATCCAGCTGCCGAAATTTTTGCACTGGATACCTATGGTTACGAGGCTGCCAAATCCCGAGGGCAAGGGCGAAGTTTCAATGCTGGACCTGCTTGTAAATTCATTGAGGATGAGGCCAGACAGGATACTTGTGGGAGAGATCAGAAGAAAAAGAGAGGCTGAGGTTCTGTTCGAGGCAATCCATACTGGGCACTCAGTTTATGCAACAGTTCACGCAAACGATGCTGCTGAAACGATAACTAGATTGTCCAATCCGCCGATTGAAATACCAAGAACAATGCTGCCTGCCATTTCAATGATTGTCGTGCAGTACAGAAACAGGAGGACCGGAACAAGAAAAACATTCCAGATAGCGGAGATTCTTCCCGACGCGACGCCGAATATCCTCATACAGCTGGACATCAGAAAAGGAATTTTGAAAAAAGTTGCAAACTCAAAAGCGCTGCTCAGCACAATAGAGATGTTCACAGGCTATACAAGAAACGAGCTGAATAAGTCGCTAAGCGAAAAGGCTGCAGTCCTGAAGTGGGTTGTCAAAAACAAAATAGACACTGTAGACAGCGTTGGAAGAGTCATGGCAGAGTATTATACAAACAAGGACAGCCTGATGGATTGCGTAAAGAAAAACAAGCCCTTGGGTGACTAAAATGGTCACAATCGTTCCGAGGAACTTTAGGTTCCTCATTGCATGGTTTTCGTCAACGTTTTGTCAAAAGGTTGGGGGTGATTCAAATTAAAGCAGGATTTTTAAACACGCTGTTCCAGAGAATTTCAAAAGCTGCCCCGGGCCTAAAGCTTAAGCTAAAGGAAGCTGGGATGGATGACAAGCCCGAGGATTTCATAAAAAAAACGTTTATCTCTGCTTTTTACATGACAACCGGCATGGTTGTTGCGCTGTTCCTCGTGCTTGCAAAATATGATGTGCTCAAAGGCGCCGCATTTCTATTTGTGCCGATAGTGTTCATCATCATGTTTTTCTACATGCTCAAGCTTCCTGATTTGAAAATATCAAGAAAGGAAAAGGAAATCAGCAAGGAAATTGTTTTTGCAGGAAGATTTTTGATAATTGAGCTTGAGTCCGGGGTCCCCCTGTACAATGCAATGGTTAATTTGTCAAAAAATTTTCCGATAGTTGGAAAGTACTTTAAGGAGATAACCGACAAAATTGACCTCGGGACAAGCATGGAAGATGCGCTGAATGACGCAGTCGAGTTCATTCCCTCAAACGACCTTAGAAAAATATTCTGGCAGATTATGAACTCCATAAGGACGGGCTCGGATATTGCAAAATCTCTCTACTCGGTGATGGACCAGGTTACAAAAGACCAGATGAATGAAGTTAACAAATACGGCAAGAAGCTCAATCCGCTGGCAATGTTTTATATGATAATCGCAGTCATACTGCCGTCGCTCGGCGTGACTATGCTGATCATACTTTCCTCTTTCATTCAGTTCCAGCTGAGCCTTACCATACTCCTTTCCCTGACGGCTTTCCTTGGATTCGTGCAGTTCATGTTCATAGCAATGGTAAAATTCTCAAGGCCGGCTATAGAATTTTGAAAATGCTCAGCCTAAAAAATCTTTTCAAAAGGAAAACGGCGCAGGTTCAGCCGGAGGGAAGAATTGAGTTCTTTAAGAAAAAGTTCAAGAAGCAGCAGGAAAAAAAGCAGAAGTCCCAGGAAAGAAAGCAAAAATTAAAGCAGTACATTGAAAGGGCAGGAATTGAAATAAACACCCAGAAGCTGCACAGGATTTTCTTCAACACGTCAATCGCAATAAACCTGCTCATATCAGCTTTCCTTATATACTATTTTTCGGTGTCCTACGGAATTGGATGGGGCGCAATATTTGCTTCCATGGTTATAGTCTGGGTTTTGGTTTTTGTGCTCCTTATAGTGGCGTTCTGGGTTATGTTCTATCTCGCAGTCGACCTGAAGATTTTCAAAAGAAAAGTAGACATCGAGGAGGTGCTGCCGGATTTCCTTCAGCTTGCCGCGTCAAACATCAATGCAGGCATGACAATCGACAGGGCATTGTGGTATGCTGTCCGCCCAAGGTTCGGGGTTCTTGCAAAAGAGATTGAAACGATTGCAAAAGAAACAATGGGCGGCGCTGACTTGAAAGAATCCCTGGAAAAATTTGCATCAAGGTACGACTCGGTTCTTTTAAAGAGGGTAGTAAGCATGATTAACGAGGGGATTGAAGCAGGCGGGGAAATCGGGGAGCTTCTCAACAGGATTGCGCTCGACATACAGCAGCAAAAGGGCATGCTGAAAGAAATGTCGGCAAATGTCACAACCTACGTCATTTTCATAAGTTTTGCGACCGTTGTCGCCGGCCCATTTCTTTTCGCCTTGTCCGGGGTTTTGATACAGGTTGTTTCAAGCCTGGGCAGCGCGCTAGGGGGCACAACAAATGCCGCTGCCACATCCGGCATCCCACTGACTTTTTCCGGGGTGGGGATTACTCAGTCAGATTTCACTATTTTTGCATCCGTATCTCTTGCAGTAACTTCATTATTCTCCGCAATGATGGTGTCTACAATCAAAAAAGGCAATATTCAGTCAGGAATAAAGTATGTGCCTATTTTTATTGTGGTATCTTTGGTTTTGTTCTGGATAGCCAGAATCCTTGGAGGCATGCTCATCGGCTCGTTTTTTTAAATTCAAATTAATTTTATTTTTTTAATGCTGAGTAGGACAAAACCAATCAGAATCACTTTTCTCTAATTAAAAAGTTTTAAGCAAAGAACACCGGGATTTTCTAATTTAAATCTCCGAAACGCCCATGGCATTTCGACAGATTTAAATATTAGTTATTCAATTGGATTTAAAAAGGTTATTCAGATTAATCAAAAATTAATAAACGAGGTGAAAGAATGAGTACTTCTGCTCAGATCAAGCACAAAAAATCACAAGCGGCCATGGAGTTCTTAATGACTTACGGTTGGGCGATATTGGTCGTTCTTGCGGCGATTGCTGCTTTAGCATATTTTGGTGTTTTAAGCCCGGAGAAGTTTCTGGGTGACAAATGCGTTCTCGAGCCGGGTTTGGCATGCATCAGCAATAAGGTAGAGCCAACTCAAATAACCCTGCTAATCGCACAGAATAAGGGAAAAACTATAATTGTTGACAGCATTTCCGTGGGCGGCTGCAGCAGCACATTTAATGACACAATGATAAGCGGAACTGATAAGAAGTTTGTGATAGGCGGCAGTTGCAGTAACGGGGATGTAAAAGAAAGATTCAAAGGGGAAATAGTAGTCGGATATACCGAAAAGGAAGCAAATATATCAAAAACTGCGCGCGGTAATTTAAATACCAATGTTGAATAAAATTACGGTTAAACAATAAATAGAGGTGAATTAGATGACGAACAGGAAATCACAAGCGGCCCTTGAATTTATCATGACTTACGGTTGGGCTATATTAGTTGTTCTCGTGGCCATAGGGGCTCTTGCTTACTTCGGCGTATTAAGCCCGGACAGGTTTCTCCCATCCAAGTGCACCCTTCAGTCAGGAATAGCCTGCTTAGACCACAAAGCAACTGCTACTTCATTGACTATATATGTAAAGAACTCATTGGGTTATGATTTGACTGTTGATTCTGTGAAGGCGCAGCAGTGCACAGCACTTGGAAGCCAAGGCGCACTAGCAAATGGTGGGTCAGCAACGTACACCTTGACTTGTGTCAACGGCGGCTCAAAATATAATGGAGACGTTAACATAACATACACAAACACGGACACAAGTGTACAGCACACGAACCAAGGTGAAGTTACAACAAAAGTAGAATAAACATTCTATTTCTTTTTTTATTTTCTTTTAGTTTAAGAAAAGTTGAGGCTCTACTTCAATCTTACAATAACAACTTAATAGCTGTCCCACTGACATTTCTAATCTAATAGCCGAGTAACTAATCCGCCATACGTTTCTTCTCTATAAGCTTAAAATATCTGCCTTTATGTCAAATTTAATTTACTAAAGGAAATTTCACTTTGTGCAGAAACAGAACAACCATAAAACTAAATTCTTTAATAGGGGAACACAAGGCAACCCTTTAGGTGCTCGTGGTAGCTCAAGGTTAGGATTTAATCGTGCTCTTCAAAAAAAGACAGCAATGTGGATGGAGTAGCTAAAAATTTAACAGGAGAAATGAGAACCTGCCTCAGTCCCAGAGGAATGAAGTTAAGGATGGATTAATACTATTATACCATATATAAACAATTTAATTAAACAAAATTAAAGGGCTAAAGGAATCACCCTGCACAATTAAAATCAAGATTGAACATTATTCTCCTAATAAACATCATTTAAAGCCCAATTGAGATACAATGATAATAAAAAATGGTTTAATTGGGGCAAGTGTGCGTTCTCCAGGGTGATGATTAAAATCAATCAACTAAATAAAAATAATTAATAAATGAAAAGAATTAATAAAACAAAAGAAATCAAATAATCACTGCTGTGATTTCTTCTTCCAGACCACAAAGCCAACTGCCGCCAATATCACTATTATAGCAACCACAATCCAGGCAAGAGTATTCTTGCTCGCAGGCTCGCTCTCCGCCGGCGGCTGTGTAGTTCCCGCTGGCTGTCCAGCTGAAGTTGTTGCAGCTGGTGTAGTTTCTACTGGCTGCTCTGTTGGGGTTGTTGTAGGTGTTGTCGGCGCAACAACTCCAGACTTGCTTCCAATTGCATAATCACTAAATCCTGGCGTTTCGGCTTCAAACCATACATTATCCGCATCAGAACTGGTCATTTTTGTCGGCAATACATTCCACTGCCCACTATTGTACCTGTAAAGAGCTATGTCCACTTCTGCAACATTATTCGCAGTAAGCCATGACTTTGGCACTTTGAAACTAATTGTTGCCTTTGAGATATCGCTGTCTGCGATGTTGGTATGGGTTACTTCTAAGTATTGATAAACCTTGTCTGACGGAACGCTTGATTGTGGATTTGAAGTTAAGCTGCTGACTCCCACGGTTGGATTTGACACTGCATTTGTAACAGCAATTACGATGTTTGTAAATGCAATACTATCACTGCTTACCTTGAAAGTTCCTGTCGAATCTGCAGCCAAAGCATCCCATGATCTACTTGTTGCCGCAGCCACGGTTGTCGGTGCCGCTGCGCCTCCGCCTCCTCCGCCACTGCTGGAAGAGGTCGTTGCTGCAGCTGCTGCAGCTGCTGCGCTTGTTGCAAAGGAAAACGTTGTTATGTTTGTCTTGCAATTGCCATTAAAGTCGCAAACTGTTACATTGTAATAATAAGTTGTTGATGCCGTTAATCCTGATAAACTAACCACTTGTGTTTCGTTGAAATCTGTTTGGACTGCTGAAGAGCCTAAAGTTGTATTTGCGGTGCCATAGTTTACTGTCGCATTTACCGTTTCATTCGTGCCTGTTATGGTTACCGTAGCTGTTGTCGTGTCTGGTGAAGATGTAATAATCCCATTATCTGGTGCCGTGGTGTCTGACATATTGAATCCCCAAGTGTACCTGTTTGTGTTGCCATCATCATCAATAACCCAAAATGTTATGTTATAACCATTAACCACATTCAGATTCTTTACACTCTCAGTTGATCCCAAGCAAATATTTCCGCTCTTTGTCATTGTCTTATTCACTGGTGTTGTTGCATTTAGATAATACAAGCAGGATACGGCATCTGCTGAAACTGTGATATTTGGTATAAATGAACTTACTGTTTGGTTGGATACTCTGCTGTTAGAGGTGTTCCCTCCTGGAGTTGTCACATTCATATTGGGCGTTCCGCCTGAATTGTTCACAAACGCCAATGCGCTGAAGTGAGGCAAAAACACCTGTATAGATATGTTATCAGTATTATTCCAGCAGGCAGATGATGATGTAAATGTAAATGATGGATTAAACCCTGCTGCGCATTGTGTTACGTTTGTTTTTGATGATGAGCCTGAAAACTCCTGGATATCTTCAAAGTACCATATCTCAAATTCGCCCCCTATCCTAGCATGGCTCGCATTCACTGGGTAGCTCACAGATACGAAATAGCTCTGATTGTCAGGCAGGAAGTTCTGTATAGTTTCATTAACCATTACAAAGTCCATTACCGCCGTAGTCCAGTTGCTGGTCAAAAAGCCCAGTGTTGTTGAGTCATTCGTCTGGACAGTGAAGTTATACTGGTCCCAAACAGCAGCTGATTCGTTGAATTGTATTGTCAGGTTAATTCCTTTGGTTGTATTTGACAATACCATAAACAGATTCAATGTTCTTCCTGAAACATTAAGCAGATTTTCTACAGTTCGGCCGCTTGAAGCATTAGTTAGGTTTACGCCTGTAATGTTAGCAGCATTAGCATAGCTGTATTGTGCCAATCCGGTTCCAGTTTTGTTTGTTACATTAAGTCCGAAAAGGTTTAAATCTATCAAGCCTCTGACATCAAAAGTTATAATACTACTGTTTCTCACATTCCCCAATGTATCATTGGCTGTGAATTTTATTGTGTGTGTGCCTGGTGTAAAGTTAAGCTTGAAAGTATTAGTTACATTTGTTCCTGTAGTGCCAATCCATGGTGCGACTGAAGTTAAGTTTAAGCTCGTGCGAGTGCCGACATCCATCTTTCTATCCAGATAATATCCAAATGATGCGATTGCCTGGCTGCCATCCATTGCAGACAGCCTAATAGTTACATTGTTGCTGTTATTTGACCTTTCAGCCGGCGAGTCTACTGATAATAGAGGACCGACGTCGTCAACTGTGAATGTAAACGTCTTTGTTTGTGAGTTTCCTACAGTATCATAGGATTGTATTGTTACCGTCCTATTTGCTAGGCTGCTTGCGCAGCTTGAGATGTTCTGGAAAGGGTATATGAATGTTCCATTTGTAAAGACATTGGAGCTGGAATTGCAGCTTGATGTCCAAGTCATGTTCTTTATTGCAGCCTGCCCCACTCCTACAACTGTGATATTAATCCCCGTATATGAGGTTACGTTTGTTACATTTAGCACTGGCGCTATTCCGTGCTGCGTATTATTGAATGTAATGTTTGGCCCTCCCGTGTCAACAGTAATTGAATGTATATACAATTCGGAATTGCCCCATGTGTCTTCTGCCGTTAGCCTGATAACGTTTGTGCCATTTGACAATGCCGTGCACCCAGCCTGATCCTCCGCTCCTTTTAATGTTATGGAGCCATTCCTGTTAGCATTTGACGTAGCCGCAAATAATTTGTAACCAAAGCAATCCTGGTCTGTCTGAGAAGCAAATTGTATCGATATATTTCTCAAAGCCTGTCCTTCTGTAATATTCCAAAATACTGTCGGGGTCGTATCCGTAGTATTTGTAAGGTTCAGTGGACCGGATTCGGTTCCCACTCTGACTTGCAGTGTCGGCTTTGTTGTGTCGTTTATCTGTATGGTCATGTTTATTGTGGCATTCGAATTTCCAACCGTATCATTGACGATATACCTAAAGCTTATGTTAGCACCTTCAAACACGTTGTGGCCTGTAGGCACTACATAACTCAAATTAATTGTTGAATTAGCATTTGTGCCAAATGGGGTTGCGTTGACCCCGCCATTCATGGTTGAATTAACTGTAGTCCACGTTGAGCTTGTTGAATTGTAGAATTGGAGATAACCATGTATAACCGCAGTTAGATTATCAGTAGCATTTACAATCCCATATAGCTGCCTGCCCTGTGCCCACGTCCCAGCACCGACTGATGGGACAGTTGCCGGAGTATTTCCCCCCAACGCCTCGGAGGGGGTACCATTGTTAGAAAAGTTAAGGCTAAGCATGGCAGGAGGTATCTGGTCAACTATTAAAGTTATCGTGCTTTGGTTATAACTGCCAAGAGCATCCTGAGCAGATACATTAATAGTATAAACACCATTGCTGTTGAAATTATAGCTAGCATTGCATGTGATTATTGCAGTAGTAACAGGTGGGCTCATAGCACTGCAAGTTAAGTTTGTAGCAGCGCTGCTGTTTGTATAGTTAAAGAATGCTACCTTCGTTCCCCCAAGAAATATGCTCATGTTAATTGATCCATTATAACTAAGATTTATACCTAAACCGCTGTCATTTAATTTGAATTGAATGACCCTTTGGGCCACAACCGAGGTATTATATATACTCACATTGAGTTCGCTAAAATTAAATCCCGGAGGAGATGCATCTATGAAGACCGTAAAATTTCCAGAGAAAGTTAGAGCTGTTGCGGGGGTTGAATTTGTAAAGTTCAGACATCCAATTCCATATGTAAAGTTACCATCTCCGGTAAAATTGAACCTCATATAGCTGAATCCTATTGAGCCGTTTTGTAGTTTATTATCAATCCCCATAGAATCCCTGTCTACGGTCTTTTGGGCTGCCCATGCGATATTGTTCATCGTGCTGTTTACATACAAGGTGCAGTTAGACACGTTTTCAAGTCCAATAGTTCCTTCCGGGTTCCAAGTAGCGTTAAAAGAAATGTTAATTGTCCTTTGTGTGCTAGTGTTGAACGTCAAGTTTCCTGGTGTTTGTAGCCTCACCACCATGGCCTCTGTAAAAACAATTGTCAGGGCGAAAACGAGAATAATAGAAACCAACAGAGGCAAACCTAACTTCCCATCCTTAGAATTAAAAATTCTACCAGCACCCTTTTTTTGCATTATTAATCCTCAAATCAAATAACCTAAAACACTATTTTCAAACTTATATTTAAACCTTTTGAATTAAGCAACTTATATTTAAACTTTTTTATTTGGTACTGCCATGGCCGGAAACAGCGAAAAACAAAAGCCAGCTACCTACCCCCTGCAAACGCTTGATTTCAAATGATATTTAAACTTTTCGAATTTACTGATTTTAAAATTAAAATGCAGATAAGAAATACGTCGAGAAACAGCACATTTGGGAATAAAATAAAATTGTGTTATACACCTCTATCAAAGTTTATTGGGCTGATGTTCTCAAAAAAATCGGATGTGTCATTAATTTTCAAATTTAGCCATGAAAAAATTGTTCCCCTGCACATGATTTTTGTTTTTTACCCTATAGATGTTTTGTTTCTCAATAAAGAAAAAGTCGTGGTAGAATTAAAAGAAAATTTCAGGCCGTTCACGTTCTACACGCCGAGAAAAAAGGCGATGTACGTGATTGAGATGCCAGAAAATTCAATTAAAAAATTAAAAGCGGAAGTTGGGGATAAAATAAAATTTTAGAATTTCTAAAGTATAAAGTGGGGACGCAGGGAATTTCCAGAACATCGTTCTTTTTGAACCCCGATTTCAGGCTTTCTTCGGCAGTCAAGTCATCGCCAAAGGCTCATATTTCCAAAAACTGGAGGCCCGAATAATAGCCAGGTTATAAGACGTCCCCGACAATAAAAAGAATAGTTAAGTCGTTATTTAAAAGTTGTTGTTTTGAAATTTGGTTTATAATTGCTCAATAAAAAATTATAACAAAATTGAAGAGAATAAGAATAATAATTAAAAATTAATATAAAAAAATCAAAATCTAATAATAAGCTTCCCCATTTGCAGCGTCGGGAATTTCTTCAGCCAGTTTATTTGGCTCTTCAGCTTGTTTGTTTCCGGATTGCATGTTTTTGGCAAGTCCAAAAAACAGCCCGATTCCAGCCAAGGCAACGGCGACAATGATTAAAAACCATTTGAAAAAAGTCATTAATCCGTTCAAAAACATGCCCGGTGTTCTGCTTATATTCGCGCTCAGCACAACCTGGTTCAAAAGTTTGTCCCCGCTTTTAATGTTAACAAAAAAGTTCTGCCTTCCAGTTGATTTTCCGGTTGAAGAGGCATAAACGTTAACGGTCCTCGATTCAGATGCACCCAGTATGAGCACATTCGACTCGCCAAGCCTTAAATTAACATTATCGTTTCCAGTAAGCAATAGTGTATAAGCATTTGACTGAATTCCGTTATTTTTCAAAGTTATAAGATATACGGCCTCGCTTCCGTCATTATTCAAATTCTGCTCAAAGAAAGGCACGCTCACAGCAAGCTGATTAACTGAGGCCTGCACGCTCTTTCCGACTACAGAAAATGGAATTTCCCTCGTTTCCGTGTTTCCGCTTAACTGCGATTTGATTTCAGTCCTTAAAGTGTAAGTTCCGGCAGCCGCATTCTCAGGAATTTTTAGCGAAAAATCAGCAGTCTGCCCATCCTTAAACTGGTCTATGAATTTTGAAGATGAAACATCAAGCTCAGGTATGATTGCTTTCAAAACAATTCCCTCAAGAGGCTGAACTCCGGTATTCCTCAAATTGATTGAGACTCCGAGCGATTTGCCTGCCTGCACGCTGCCTTCCTGGCTTAATGAAATCAAGCTCGCGGCAAATGGATTTTTCTGGGGTGTTATCTTTACCCGGTAAGATTTCTCCAAAATATTTCCGTCTCCGTCCACAAAGCTGAGCTTCAGATTAAAATTGCTCTGCGGGAACTTGCTGTTAACCGTCGAAAGCGTGAAAGTTTTGGTAGCTTCCTGGCCTTTCAGGGCATCAAAAGTCAATGCCGTGTCCGAGACCGAATCGCCGTTTTCAAAAGTCATGACAGCGTCGATATGAGCCTGCTTCAGGTCTTCGCGCGGAGTGAACTTTACCCTTAAGCTCAAATCCTTCTTTGAGCTGCTGCTTAGGCTGATGAAATTGATTTTATCTTCAACTACATTATTGTTCTCGACTTCAACGCTGTTAACCGAAACATCCAAATCATTGCCCAATGAAGCGGCACTTCCGCCTCTCATTCTTATGCCGTAAGACTGGCTTATTGAATTGCCGTCTGCATCTATTAACTTCACAGCCAATTCAAACGAATTGCTGTTTTTCATTCCGTTCAAAAGCTCGACCCTGAGCAGTTTTGAAGCTGCCGAATTGCCTGCAAGATTGAAATTAGGAGACGCATCGGCGACCACGTTTCCGCTGTTCGAATCTGTCAATACAACCTCAACGTGCGCATTGTTCAAATTCTCAAGCGCGGTAAATTCAGCCAGAATATCAAAAGTATTGCTCTCGGAAACGAAATTTGTTGAAGACTGCGCAGCAACCTGCCCGTTTATCTTTACCCTGTCAATCGAAACATCGAGCGCTCTTCCTGAAACTGCCTGTTTTGTCTTAATTTCGTATGTCTTCTGCTCTGACCTTCCTCTTGAATCCACTATCTTGACCGTTAAATCATAATCATTTTCCCTCGACAGCCTGTCAATCAATCTCAGCGTCAAAGGAGATGCAAATGTCTGGTTTTTTGCCAAATCAAATGTCCCAGTAGCGTCAGAAACAACATTGCCGGATTGCCTTCCTCTCAGGCTTGCTTCCACATGCCCTTTTTCCAGCGTTTCAACTGTAGTGGAATCAACAATGACTGAGAAAACATCGGCATCAGCTACAAAATTGCTCCTTGACTCGGAAAGAACCTGCCCATTTGCCCTGACCCTGTCAATAGAAATGTCAAAACTCGAGCTGGCAAAAGCCAAAGTGCTCATCAAAATACTGAAAATAAGCAATAATCCCATGAAAACTGAAATTTCTTTTTTCATTTTCCCTCACTCTTTAGTATATTTTGCTATTGTGTAGTAAGTACAAATACAACATTGAGTATAGGGGGTAGTATATAAACCTTTCGTTTTATACCATTATAGGGTAGTTACAGATATTGATTCTTATTAATATCATAAATCATCCAGTAAGAATAGTTTTTGTTGAAATTTAATGCATTTATTAATTGGTTATTGAATTTTACAATTATTATTTTTATTTCCTTGAGACTTCTAATTTTTAATAGGTAGGTATTAAACTCAATTAATCATAATTACTATTAGTTACTAATCTGCTTATTTTTCATATTATTTTTTCCAAGAACAAAAAATACAAATAAATTAAAAAATCCTATTTCTTCCTGGCTTTCTTTATTGCAAGCTGCCTTACTACAATTTCAACCTGCTTCTGCGTTTTTCTCGTCAAAGTGTATGTGTAAAAGAGCGCAAGTATCAAAAATAAAAACCCGCTGACCACCAAAACATCAAGAGCCCTGAAAAATCCAAAATATTTCACGATTGGGTCCAGGGCAGAAGGAAATAGCGCAGCCAGAATCAAAAAAACCCATACCACGGCCCAAAAAGCAAATTCCTTGATTGTGAACTGCTTCCTTTTATAATTCAAGAACGAGTAATATATCATAAACAAGCCAAATAAAAAGCCCGCAATCTGGATTCCCAAAACCATTGTTTCACCTTATTTGTTTCCGTTGAATAATTTCCACCACAACATATTCAGGACAATTTTCACGCCGTCAATTACTGTGGTGCCTTTGTATTTGTCAGAGTATATTGTTTCGATTGGAATCTGCGTATATTTTAACTTTTGCTTTCCGGCTCTTGAAATCATCTCAGACTCCATTGAATAGTCTGAAGCGCTCCATCTTATCTTTTTGTATGTTTCTCTGGAAAATGCCCGAAAGCCCGACTGGGTGTCTTTCAGATCAACATTGTAAAGAAGGCTTGCAATCTCCGATATGATCCAATTTCCAAATCTAAGGACAGCAGGCATCTGCCTGCTGGATTTTCTATAGCTGAATATAAGGTCATAATTCCCCAATTTTTCGGAAAATCTCGGAATGTCGTCCGGATTATGCTGCGCATCTGCATCAAGCGCAACAACATGCGTCGCACCCCTTGAAAATGCATAATCGCATCCTGTCTTCAGCGCAGCCCCTTTTCCGAGATTAACCATGTGGCGAAGAACAACAGCACCGGCCCTTTCCGCCAATTTCGCGGTATTATCTTTGCTTCCGTCATCAACAACTGCAACCTTGTCTACATAATCCAGCGTTTTCTCAACTGTTTTCCTTATGTTCTTCTCTTCATTATGGGCAGGGATAACCGCCCACAAATTTTTTGTTTTCATTATGTTTATTTAAGAATTATTCAGGGCGGTTGTATTTATTGTGCCGGCTGTGCCGGTGAGATTATCCTCCGAGGCTATTGGCGCAATTGCAGTTTCTTTCTCAAGATTCCTGACAATTTCATCTGATATTGTAGCATTATTTCCCCCCCAGTCCATCTTATAAGTGTATATATCAGTTCCAGTCAATCCGCGCTGGTGGTCAAATAGTTTAAAATATTTTAAGCCGTGGCCCTGCATGTAGAACATCCTTGTGAACATGCTCCCTGTTAGCTCCTTGCTCGATAAAATCGCAGTAAGTTCATTCCCACTCTGCGGAACTAGGGTAATTCCAAAATCAAGGTTGCTTCCGTTAAATTCTTTCTTCAAAATACCAGTGGGAGTTGTAAATGCGGCAGCTTTTGGCCTTACAATTCCCTGCTGCCCTACGCCGAATACGTCATAGTTGCTCATATTAACCTGAAGCCCATTGCTGCACAGGTAAATTTCAGCGCTTTTCCTGGAGCAGCTTGCCGTTCCGCCATAGCCCGGCCACGGAGCTACCCATGAATTCGCATCGCTGTCGCTTGAAATTGACTGGACTTCGGAGTAAATATTCTGCGCCTGCTCCTTTGTATAATTAAATTTATTCACCATGTATTGCGCAGCTGCTTCCTCTGGCATTTTTCTCGCATTCTGCCAGATGTCCGCCCTTTCAAAATTCCAGCTTCCGAAGTGCCCCCATACCCCGCTTTTTCCAATCATGTCTTCTGATGCAATAAAATAGCCTTCAGGAGGATTGCAGTGAGTGTAAGATAATACAGTATCTGCCTGCTGCAAGTTCGACCCGTACTCGAGAAGCTTTTTCCTGGCCTCTTCTTTGCTCAACACAATTATTTCATTCAGTATTTTTATGGACTTAATAGTATGGTTGTTTATTTTGAATAAAGTTTCATATGCCTTGTTGTGGCCGCAGTCCAGCATCCTCAAGATTCCCACAGCTTCTTTTTCATCGCTGGTCATCAAAAGCTGCCCTACCCAGTGAGCAGCAGGAGATGTCTGTGTTGTGCCGTCGAAAGTAACTCTTCTGTCAGACAGCGCCTTAAAGTGATGGCCAAAATCCCACCATGAAGTTATGATTGCATCCGGCCTTGAATCCTGCTTGACCGCCTGCATGGAATTATACCATGCGTCATTCACAAGCGGGATATCAGAGCCCGCGGAATTTATAGCTCCTCTTGTAGGCCCCACTAGGACAAGCAGCAGAAGAATGATCATTACACTGCCACTTATAGCTTTATGAATTTTAAACTCTTTGGTAAGAATTCTCGAGGAGTAAATGTATATCTTTCCCAAGGCGACACCAAATGCAACGCTGAATGCCGGAGCAAGCAGGATAGTAAACCTTATGCCCCTTATGCTCGCAAATATGGTTGAAACAACCCAGAGCGACAACAATATCGACAGATTAAAATTATAGGATTTGTCCTTATTGTATATCGCAATTGTTATTCTCACGAGGATTGGAAGCAGCACCCAAATCAAAAATCCATAAACGGAAATGCTGACTCCCAGTTTTACCAGCATGAAATAAGCGCCGTAAAAAACCGCTGTGACGGCGAAATAAGCAAAATCAAATTTTTTAAGTGATTCTGCTCTTGATATGGCAAGCGCCAGGCCCACCATGCTGATGAAAAACAACAATGAGCCGCCGACAGAATCTATTATGCCGTTCAAAGATCCTGGATTGAGCTCAGCCACAGTAGTCAGCACATTCGGCCATACTCCCCCGCCGAGGACCGGCGCCTTTATCGATGGGAAACTCAAAGGTCCGAGGAAGCTTTTTCTGAATACTGACCATCCCGAAAACACGACAACAAACAGCGCTGTTGAAATAAAATAGGTAATTCCCACCAAGAGCACATTGCGGATTGATTCATTGCTGAAAACAGACAGTATATTTTTTTTAATTTCGCTGAAATTTATTAAGGCTAAATAAATAAATTCCGCAGCTATAGTAACGAGCAGGAAGTCAAAGATGTACCACCATCCCGCCCAGGCAAACGTATAAAGCCCTGTGAAGAAGCCTGCAAGCGCGGTGATTCCAAGGGTCTTCCAGATATTCTTTGAATCCATGGTAAGCATAAAAAGCCAGGTAACAATCAGTGGAAAGAAAACAACCCAGGCATCGCTGTCCGCGTGCCCGAACAACGTTCTGCCTAAAAATGCCGCATTGACTGCCATCATAGTCGCTGCAAAAAACCCTCCCAAATTTCCTGCAATTTTTCTGGCTATCAGGAATACAAGCAGAACACACAGCGCAGATACAAATATAGGATAATAAAACATCGAGCGCATCAGCGTCAAATCAGGTACGAAGAAATGCAAGAACTTATAGAAATACGCAAGGAAATAAGGATGGAACAGGTCAGGGGCAACAAACCTTCCTAAGGGGGCCAGCTGGCGGTCGTCATATGATTTTCCGTCCTTTAAAACATCCCCGGGATAGCCGTGGTCTATAATATTCTTAGAATACCTGTACCAATAATACGGGTCGATATCAGGCATGTAATTTTTTCCGCTCTCATCAAGGAAAAATGATCTGAAATAGTTTGAAGTTTGCTTAATCTGGCCGTCAATCTGCGCCCTGTTTTCGCTTATAATTTTTTGCAGCTGCGCGCTTGCTATCGTATTTTTGTTTGCATCGGGCAGGTTCGGATTTTGCTGGCTTATGCCGGCCATTACCTGCGATTTTAGGCCGTCCATCACGCTTTTGGTTGCCCAGTCATCCGTTACAGGCAAATACCCTGCCTGCATCCTTATATAAATTGAGAGAAGGATTGGAATCAAAACAAGAAATAAAACTCCGTATTTGCTGAAGAAGCCCCCAATGCTGCTCCAGTTGACATTCAGCTCTTCATCGCCGGATTTTTTCTCTTTATCGGAAGATTTGAATACATTTTTTATTTTGCCAAAGTCAAAAGAGAGCTCATCATCAGTTTCTTTTTCCGTTTCCGCATGCGATGCTTCATGGGCTTTTTCGCTCTTGAATAAATTTTTAAATTTGCCTAAATCAACCGTTATTTCATCATCTTTTTCTTCTTCTTTAATTTTCTTTATGGATGTATCCTCTTTGTTCTCTTCCTTCTTTTCGCTCTTGAAAATATTCCTGAGCTTGCTGAAATCTATAGATACATCGTCGTCTTCTTTTGAATCCATTAGTCAAACCACCGTGAGGAAGCCAATAGCGCATGGTAAAGTTAGGCTTTTTAAAAAGCTTTTGATAGTTCCGTTCATAGGTTCCAATAATAGATAATCATAGCAAACAGGTTTACTATTATAAATTCACAAAACGGGAAGTTGGTTGCAATTCGGGATTTACCCATCTTAAGGTAAAGATTTATATAAATTCAAAAATTAGTGCAGCATTATGGAAATAAAAAGGGTATTGAGAATAATTTTAATTTTTGTAGTGTTGTACCTTATTACTGGATTTATTTATCCTTATGTTCTTAACGCAACTATTGGTGGCGTTCATAGTATTTTTGAAGAGTTTACAATAAATAAATCAGATGCTTTACTTGCGTTATTTGTTTGGCCAGCCGTATTTTTACTAATAGCTGGAATGGGAGGGGGCATATTTTGGTTATTGATTCCTCTAATTTTAATACTCTTGCTGGGAGGGCTAGCATATTATATTGATAAAAAGTTATTCTCAAAGGAAGAAGAACTTCAGCCACATTCTCAAAACAAAAAGTTCTGATTGTCAGCAATTCCTAAATTTTTATTTTAACTCACTTTCGTTATTGAATTTTTTTATGATTTGCGATTCAAATTTTTGAATTTTGACTAAAAATAATAATTTAAGTAGAATTTTAAAAGAATCGAATTTTTTGCGTCATTTATTTAAACAAATTGCAACTCCCGGATTCTATGATAACCATAGTCGGGGCGGGCCCTGCTGGAAGCTACCTGGGATATTTGCTTGCAAAGGAAGGCAAAGACGTTACTGTAATTGAAGACCATGAAACTGTTGGGAAGCCAGTGCAGTGCACGGGAATAGTAACTCATTCAATTGAGAAATTCTTCAAGCTGAAAAATGATGTGATAGCCAAGCGGCTCAACAAAGTTGTCGTTATCAGTAAAGATAATAGAATTTCTGTCAATGTTGACGAGATAGTTATGTGGCGCGATAAATTTGACCAGTTTATCGCTGAAATGGCGCAGGACGCAGGCGCAAGGATTCTTCTTAATCATCAGTTTGCCGAATTCAGCGGAAAAAATTCAATAAGAATCAGGGATAAAAAAAACGGCAAAACCAAAGAATTCAAAGCTGAAGCGGTTATAGGCGCCGACGGTCCTTATTCTGCCGTTGCAAAATCTGCCGGCCTTGATTCAAATTCAAAAAAATATATTGGAATGCAGGCCAAAGTAAAAGTTAAAATGGACAATTCATCATTTGAAACTTATTTCGGAACAGATTTTCCGGATTTTTTCGGGTGGTGTGTTCCTGAATCGGAGGACACTGCGCGCCTTGGAATAGGATGTTTTGAAAACACTCAGCATTATTTCTATAAATTTCTCAAAAACAGGACAGGAAAAGGGGATGTAGTTTGCTGGGAAAGCGGGCTTATTCCATTGTATGACCCAAACAGGCAGATACAGAAAGGCAATACTTATCTGATTGGCGACGCCGCGACGCAGGTAAAAGCGACAACCGGCGGCGGAATAATACCTTCATTAAAAGCAGCGCAGACTCTATGTGACTGTATTATAAATAAAAAAAATTATGATAAAGAGTTCAGAAAACAGTCCGGCAGAGAATTAATGATTCATCTTAGGATAAGAAAAATACTGAACAAATTTTCTGACGAAGATTATAATAAATTATTAAGGCTAATGGATTCAGAAAAAGTCAAAGCCATTCTGAAAAAATACGACAGGGACACTCCAATACCGCTTGTTATGAACCTTCTTCTAAAAGAGCCAAGATTTTTGGGCTTTGGAAAAGTTTTGTTTTGAATCTATATATTTAAAAAGCCCCTAAATTTACTGTTTTCATGGTTGCTGTAATAAGATTCATCGACAAATATTTAGGCAATGCTGTATGCAATCTTTTAGGAATGTTCGGAAGAAATAAAAATAAGGGTAAAAAAGATTATAAAAAAATTCTTGTTGTCCAGCTGTGGGGGATAGGAGAAACTATACTCACCTTGCCTTCAATTGAAGCATTAAGAAAAAATTTTCCGAAATCAAAAATTGATGTTCTTGCAACTTCCCGAAACAAAGATGTGTTTTTTAACAATCAAAATATAAGCAGCCTGAAATTAATTAAGTTAAATCCATTTTCCGTTCTTGCATTTATTTTTAAGAATTTTAGAAGATATGATTTGGCCATTGATATGGAAGAGTACCTTAACGTTTCAGCAATCATATCTTTTTTTGCTGGAAAGGGGATTGTTGGGTTTTCGCATGGCCCAAGGTCCAAATTGTATGATTATAAAGTCAAATACAACGACAAGCAGCATGTAGTGCAGACCTTTCTTGATTTGGGTAGGGAAATTAACATTACTTATGACACAAATGAATTGCCCAAACTCCGATACTCCAAAACTGATGAAAACAAAGTTAATAAATTTCTGAAAAATAATAAAATAAAAAATAATTATTTTCTTGTGGTAGTTGCACCGGGCGCTGCGGAATCCGCAAAATCAAGAATGTGGCCTTTTGAAAGATATGCTGAATTATGCGATGAATTAATTGAGAAGTATAATGCAAAAGTCATATTTACCGGAACTCCTGATGAGAGTAATTTGATTAAATTAATTCAGGATAAAATAGAAAAAAAAGAAAGTACATTTAACGCTGCCGGTGAAATCAACCTCAACCAATTATTTTGCCTGATAGAAAAGTGCAAACTGTTTATAGGCAATGATTCCGGGCCTATGCACGTTGCAGCGGCACAGGGTGTAAAGACTCTCGGATTATTCGGCCCCAACCTGCCAGCCCGATTCGGGCCATACGGAAAAAACGGCATCGGATTGTACAAGGGGTATAATTGCCAGTTCAGCCCGTGCATAAATGTGCATAAAGGGCAGATACCTGACTGTTTGTACCCTAAGGATTCAAATGATTACCAGAAATGCATGAAAAATATCAGCGTGGATGACGCAATAAAAGAAGTTGAAAAATTAGTATAATCACCAAAATCCTTTCCTGATCAGGACTGATTCCCTGTCTTTGTCTTTTGGGGTCACCTTTTTTGACACGACGACAACCGCATGGTAGAACGGCACATGAATTGAAAGAAGATTCCTGAACCCGGTCCTCCTAAACATCCACCTTATGCCAACTTTTGTAGCAGGCTTTGTGTGGTCAGGCACATTGTAAAATTCTTTGGAAAGATAGGCTGTTATTGTTATGACAATATTATTTGAAAGCGATGCCATCTTGTTCACGAATTTCTGGTGGTCTTCCATATGCTCAAGAATAAAGCTGTTGAACACAACATCAAACTTCCTGTTAAATTTCCACAGGTCCTTGATAAAAACATTTTTTGCCTTGTATCTTTCGTCCATCTCAACGCCATAAGCCTTAAATCCCATCCCCTCTGAAACTTTCATGAAATGGCCCGGCCCGCACGCAACATCAAGAACGGTTTTGCAGTCCCCGCAATATTTCTTAAGGAGCCACCTGTAGAATTTATTTCTCACAGCATACTTGACTTTGCTTTTGAATCCGATTCTGTCCTTCCACGGATTGCTGTACAGTTTCACCATAAAGAACGGCAAAAAGATGCATTATTTAAATTTTTACATTCGCCCAAAGTGGGCATATTCGCCATAGGTAAAAAAACCGACCAACTGCTTCAGCCTCGCCAATCTCGGAAACAAGTCCTTCTCCAAAGAAACTGAATCTTCAAACAGCTCAAACACCTCTGGCTTGAAGACATAAATCCCGGCATTCACAATATTTGTCGAATAATGCTTCGGCTTTTCCTGAAAATCAATAACCAAATCCCCGTCAAGGATTGCAGTCCCGTAGCTTGATATTTTTTCCCTGGTCATCAAGCCCATCGTTGCCAGCTTATCAGACTCAATATGTTTCTTAATCATTTTCAACAGATCAAAATTGTTGTAAGTGTCGCCCGACATCACGATAAAGCTGTTGTTCACTTTTCCCTTTATTGCTTTAAGGGCTTCTGCATTTCCTTTTGCCTGCTTTTCAACAATTTCAACTTTTATTTTAGAATTCGAAATTTCATCCAGTAATCTATTCATATTTTTAGTGTGCCGGGTAACAATATACAGGTAATTTATACCATGGCTCGAGAAAAATTCAATCTGCCGTCTTATCAAAGAAGTCCCCTTCACATCTTTTAATGCGGATTCCTGGTGCTCGCCTTTCAGCAGCAGCACGGCAGCATTGACAGACTGCTCCTGCAGGCCTTTTTTCAGGAAAAATTCTATTGCCTGCGATCTGCTCCTTATAATGCCACCATCCACTTTGGAGTCTACCAGCTTCAAAAGGGAATTGCCAACTGATATTGCAATCTTTGACTTAGGCATGGTATGAATAAGTAGTAGAAAGTATTACTTTATATAGTTTTATATTCTAGAGTATATAATTCAAAAGCGAAAGATTTATAAAGAGGGTATGAATTATTCATACCTTTGGTGATAAAATGTCAGAAGAAAAATTCAAACAAGATCAGATTAAGTTTTTGGCGGATTTCAAAGGAGAAAAACATGACCACATTTGGGGCTATGAATTATGGGTTGAGAACAACGAAAAGTACTGCAACAAGCTGTTAATTTTGAATAAAGGGTTTGAATCAAGCTGGCACTACCATGAGCGCAAAGACGAAACATTTGTAATCCTTGAAGGCAAAGTTTCACTTACTTACGCAGATAATCCAAATGCACATAATCAAAATATAATTTTGAATCCAGGTGATAAATTCAGGCTAAAGCCCGGAGTTATTCATACCTTCAAATCATTAACTCCTAAAAGTATTGTTATGGAAATATCGACAACAGATGACGACGACAATGTAAAGCTGCGCCCTGCAGGAAAATTAATTGAGGAATAAAATCTCCAGGTGATTAAAATGCTAGACTTCAGCAAAATCAAGACAATCCCGATAAAACGGAGAAAGAATAAAGTAAAGTTGATAGATTTGGTTAAGCCGGAAAATTCCAAGATTTTAATGGATTCAATTGAATTAAATGAGTTATCAGATATAACAACAAATGCAGTTATAAGAAACAAGCAAGTAATTGTGATGATGGGTGCCCATGTGATAAAAACCGGTATGAGCCTGCTGATAATTGACTTGATGAAAAAAGGAATTATAAAGCATATTGCAATGAACGGCGCCGGCCCAATACATGATTTTGAATTAGCATTAATTGGAGAAACATCAGAATATGTTGAAAACACGATAGAAGACGGAACTTTCGGCATGATTGAAGAAACCGGAAAAATTCTGAACGAAGCTGTAAAAGAAGGCGCGAAAAATAATTTTGGCTATGGCTATTCAATCGGCAAGAAAATCAGTGATTTAAATTTAAAAAATAAAGAATACAGTATTTTGTACAACGCCTACAAATTAGATATTCCGGTTACAGTTCATGTTGCCATCGGCACAGACATAATCCACCAGCATCCAAGCTGTGACGGCGCCGCAATAGGAAAAACTTCCTATCAGGATTTCAGGATTTTCGCAGAAAGCGTAAGTAAATTAGAAGAAGGCGTTATACTAAATATTGGAAGCGCGGTCATTCTGCCCGAAGTGTTTCTAAAATCATTAACCATTGCAAGAAATTTAGGTTATAAAGTCAAAAAAATAACCGCAGCAAACTTTGACATGAACAACCATTACAGGCCCCGCGAAAACGTTGTTACAAGGCCAACTTCATTGGGCGGAAGGGGATTTATTATCATCGGAAGGCACGAGCATACAATCCCAACATTCCACAGATTGTTGGTAAGCGGAATAACAAAAGGAAAATTTAAAGGTGAATAATAAATGGAAAACAAGGCTAAATTGCTGAAAATACTTGACAATTTCAAGGGAAGGAAAATCCTGGTAATCGGGGACATAATGCTGGACAAATATATTTGGGGCGATGTGTCGAGAATTTCCCCGGAAGCTCCGGTGCAGGTTGTTAATGTGCTGAGGGAAACATACGAGGCAGGCGGCGCTGCAAACGTCGCAAACAACATAGCGGCTTTGGATGGAGATGCTTTGATGGTTGGAATCACTGGCAGCGATGATGCAAGAAAAATTTTAGTAGAGGAATTAAAAAAGAAAAACATTGATGTGAATGGAGTTTTAATCGACAAAGACAAGCCGACCACCCAAAAAGTTAGGATACTGGGGAAAAGCCAGCAATTGCTAAGAGTTGATTATGAAAACAAGGAGCACGTCCACGAGATTATTGAAAGTTCCATAATTGGTTTCGTCGAAAAAAATATCAAAAATATTGACGTTGTTGTGATATCGGATTACGCAAAGGGAGTCTTAACTCCCAAAGTAAGCAAAAAAATTGTAGATATATCAAAACAAAATAAAAAAATAATAATTGTCGATCCAAAGCCAAAGCACAAAGAGTTCTACAAAGATGTGGATTTAATCACTCCGAATAATGCAGAAGCAAGCGAAATGTCAGGAATTGAGGACGGAAGCGATGAGACTATCATGGAAATAGGAAACAAACTGATGAAAAATTTAAACACAAACGTTTTGATTACAAGAGGGGAAAAGGGAATGTCGATGTTTGAGAAAAGCGGAAGCGTAACGCACATACCAACTAATGCAAAGGAAGTCTACAGCCTAATCGGCGCAGGCGACACGGTTGTTGCCACTATCTCCCTTGCTCTAGCCTCAGGGGCGGATTTCAAGGAAGCCGCAGTCCTGTCAAACATCGCGGCGGGAATTAAAGTGGGTAAGATTGGAACAGCTTCAGTTAGCATTGAAGAAATTAAAAAAGAAATTAAAAAATTATGAAAAAAGCTATTTTTATTGATAGGGATGGAGTGATAGTAGAGGATAGGCAGTATCACCATAAAATAGAAGACTTTAAGTTATTACCAAACTCTTTAGAAGGATTAAAGCTGATGAGAAACTATGTGCTTATAATAATTACAAACCAATCGGGAATTGGGAGGGGATATTTCACGATGAAAGATTTTGAGAATTTTAATAATCATTTGATTAAAAAATTAAGTGAAAATAATATTAATATAGAAAAAACTTATATCTGCCCGCATAAGCCTGAAGACAATTGCGGGTGTAGGAAACCTAAAACAAAATCAATTATAGATGCTGCAAATAAGTTTAATGTTGATTTACAAAAATCTTATATGATAGGTGACAGAAAAAAGGACGTTGAAGCTGGCCATAACGCCGGCTGCAAGTCAATATTGGTATTAACAGGCAACGGAATAAAGGAAAAAGAAAATTCAAACGCAGATTATATTGCAAAGGATTTATTGGATGCAGCAAAGTGGATAAGGGAAAATAAAAATTAAATAATTATGAAAGTGATTAACTACAAAATCAAAACCCTAAACATTAGTTAAGAACCTCCTCAAAACCAAAACATTTATATATAAGTATATTATATAAGTTTATATATGGCACTAAGGCAGGAATTCAAAGCGGAAAGGGAATCTATAGGTCACCAGCCAAGGCTAGACACAGTTCTTATGGTTGAAAATGCCGTGATGGAGTATAGCGGTGAGTGCGGAAAATTTCAGCTTTGGAGGAAGCTACCGAAATCCGTAATGTACCAGACTTTCCTAAAGATTCTTGATTACCTGGAATACTCAAACAAGATCGCATACGACAAGGAAGGTAAAATCGGCTGGATATTTAGCCCAAATATATACAAAGGATACAGCAAAAGAAAAGATTTAAAGAGGTAATGATGGGAAAAGTACAGCCATCAGAGATAGTTTGGGAAAGCCAAAAGATTAAAAACAATTTTTATGAATTGGAGAAAACAGATTCGACTTTATTTAAGCAAATCAATTCCGCTCTTGATGAAATAGAAAAGAACGCCTTTTGCAGCATACAAGTCCCTAAGAAGCTGATTCCAAGAAAATGGCAGGTATATTCTAATTTATGGAAATATGATTTGCCAAAAGGCTGGCGTTTGTTTTACACAGTAGCGCCTCCTGATCAGCCTGGAAAAGTTCTTGTGCTTTCTATTGTCTTGGAATGGATGTCGCACAAGGAGTATGAGAGGCTATTCGGATATTGATTTTATTAATAAAATGCTCAACTCCAAAATCAAATCACTAAATGAACTCATCAAAATAGTTGACAAGCTAAAATACCAAAACAAAAAAATAATAACGACAAACGGCGTCTTTGACATTCTGCACTTAGGTCATGTAAAATATCTTGAAGAAGCAAAAAAATTAGGAGATATTTTGATTGTCGGTGTCAATACAGACAAGTCAGTCAAGGGAAACAAAGGTGACAAGCGTCCGATTAATGATGAAAAGTCAAGGATGAAAGTTCTAGCGGCATTGGGAAGCGTCGATTATGTTTTCCTGTTTAATGAAAAAGATCCAAGCAGCTGGATAAATAAAATAAAACCCAACATTCATGTAAAAGCCGGAGATTACAAACTGAACCGGATAATAGAAAAAGACGCTGTTGAAAAAAATGGCGGCAAAGTGATAATCACAAAAGCAGAAAAAGATTATTCGACAACCAATTTGATTAATAAAATTCTAAATATTTATAAAAAATAATTAAAGGGTTAATATATCCGCGGATTGGGCAAAGCAAAATTCCACTTGCACAGAGCGTTAACTGAGCTACGGCTAAAAACAATAATTTTTTAAAGCCCTTGAATTTTTTTGCGCTATGGCAAAACTTTCAGTTATAATCCCAGTTTATAATGAAGAGAATACAATAAAAATAGTCATAGAAAAAGTAAAAAAGGTAAAATTAAAAGGAATATTAAAAGAGATCATTGTGGTAGACAACTTCTCAGAGGATAATACAAAAGGCATATTGAAAAATCTTGATGATGATTCATTAAAAATTTTTTATCATAAAAGGAATATGGGAAAAGGCGCTTCAATAAAAACAGGCCTCAAAAATTCCTCCGGGGATATAATAATTATCCAGGACGCTGACCTAGAATATGACCCCAAGGATTACGGAAAACTGCTAAAGCCCATAGTAGAAAACATGGCAAGTGTGGTTTACGGCTCAAGAATAGGTGCTACAAGGGATAATCCAAAAAACATGCACAAGTTTTATTACGTTGGAAATTTATTTTTGACCTCAATGACGAATTTGCTGTATGGCGCAAAAATAACTGACATGGCGACTGGCTATAAGGTATTCAAAAAGGAGGTTGTCAAAGGCATAAACTTGAGAGCCAGCGGATTTGATTTTGACACGGAAATTACAGCCAAAATTCTGAAAAAAGGCTACAAGATTTATGAGGTTCCTATAAGTTTTGTCGGAAGGAGTTTTGCAGAAGGCAAGAAAATAACCTGGGTGGATGGTGTCAAAGCCGCTTATTACCTTTTAAAATACAGGTTTGTTGATTAATTAGTTTGCATAATAAAGTTTTAAATAGTCTTACAATTTCTTCGAAGCGGGGTATGTGGATTGAAAGAGTGGGTAGGTAAGCTGAAAAATTTTGTAAAGAATCATTACTACATTCTGTTACTTTTGCTTCTGTCATTATTTTTCCTCCACAGCATAATAAGCACTACTAAAATTTTAAATAATGTCCACTACATAAACGATGTTACATTCTACTCTTACAACATGAAAAAATCGCTGTCAGAAGGAACCCTGCCGTTGTGGACGCCTTATTACTACAGCGGAAGGCCGCTGTACGCGCAGCCGGAGTATTATTTTCTTGATTTAAATTTATTATTAATTTTATTGACCGGAAACATTTACCTGGCCATGAATTTCACTGTAATAATCCATTTGTTCCTCGCAGGGCTTGGAATGTACCTTCTTGTAAAATATCTGACCGACAGCAAGCACGCTGCCTTCATTTCATCCCTTATATTTATGTTCAATGGGTTTCTGCACGTATTCATCATACGCGGCAACATAATGATCATGGAAGGGTACTCGCTGCTGCCGTTCCTGCTCTTTTTCACGATAAAAGCCCTAAAGCAGAAAAATTTTGTGCTCAATTCAGTTATAACGGGCCTGTTTGTTGCATTAACCATCTTTGCTGGAGGAGTTATATTCCTACCTTACATTGCCATGATAATGGCAGCTTACTCTGCAGTCTATCTTGCAGACCATAATTTTTCAAAGAAACTTGTCAAGCTTCTGATTGTTGGCGTTATTGTAGCTGCTGTCGGATTTGGAATATCAGCCATAAAATTGCTTCCGGGGCTTGAGTTTCTTAAACTCTCAAACAGGGAGCTTGGAGTCCCGTACAGTGAGTATCTCGGCGAGCCTTTGAAGATAAATGATTTTATATTTTCATTCGTAACAAATTTGCATGGCAGAGGCAGCATATCAGCCGCTGTGGGCGTGGCCGGATTCCTGCTGATGCTATGGGGCATGTACAAATACAAAAGCAGGCCCGTATTGTTTTCAGCGCTTTTGATTTTAATGTCGCTGCTGTTATCTACAGAGTCCTTTTTGGCAAAATTCATGTTCAATATTCCTGTTTTCAACCAGACAAGGCACATTGAAAGGGCAGTTGTTTTATTTGCGCTTGGGGCTTCTATATTGGCCGGATTTGGATTTTCAAATTTGCAGTCCTTCATGGAAAAATTCCGGAAAATCAGCAGGAAAGCTGTTTTCGCTGTTGTGGTATTGCTGCTCCTATTCGAGTTGGTGCTTCTGCAAAAAGCTCCGCAGTCAACAGAAGTAATAAGCCCAAAAGATATTGAGGTGCTGAGCCGCATGAGCCAGGACCCTTCATTGTTCAGGACGATAAATCTCGGGCTGTCAACTTTGATCGGCGCGACGGGATACAACTATTATGCCCAGTTTGGAATAAGCGAGCTTAAAGGCGGCTCAGGTATATGGTTCAATGATTATTTGGAGTACCTCTCTATAGCGCAAAATTCCCCAGCCAAACTATGGGGGGTCCTCAACAATAAATATGTAGTCACAGACAAGAAAACAGATATTAATGGATTGGAACTCATAGGCAGGTTTAAGCCGTGCAGGGAATGCGCATTATGGGAATCATTCGGGCCTTATCTTTATAATAACACCGAATACCTGCCAAGATATTATACAGTGCCAAACAGCATTTTGATAGTCGGAGACAGTCAGGTTGTAAATCAGCTGGCGTATAGCATAATGCTTCAGGACTGGCAGTCCAACAACACAGTACTAATAAAAGGCACAAAAATAAATGATTATGACTCTGGTTTTCTAAAAAAATTTAATATAATATTCTTAGCAAGCGGCTCTGTCGACCAAAACAGCGGGGATAAGCTTAAGGAATATGTGTCAGGCGGAGGAAAAATCGTGCCAGACATACTGCAGGGCCAGACATCAGTAACAAGCGGCGACATCGATTCAGTATTAAACGGCACATCCGGCAGTTATCTTGAATTAAAGCCAAGCCTGTACCAGAACAATAAAGTTGCCATTGATTTAAATGGGGAAAAAGGGTGGCTTGTCGCATCGGAAAGGTTTGCATATTTCCCGGGATGGAAGGCATCGATAAACGGAGATGAAATTCAAATGTTCAAGGCAAATAACGTTGTTACGGCAGTTTATCTTAATGGAGAAAAAGGGCAATTGGTTTTTGAGTATTCTCCTTCGTCTTATAAAACAGGAAAAATTATAACCATAACCTCAATGTTAATATTAATTACTTATCTGTCATATTTGGTTTACACAAAAAAATTAAAATCAAAACCCGATATCAAGCAGGATAATTTAGGTGATTCAAATCAAGCTGGACCTTGAGAAAGTATTTTTAGTATTGTTTTTTGGAGTGTTCTTGTTATTGGGAAACGGATTTTTATTCGGACACAGGCTGCAGCATGATTATCCCTATGCATACCTTGCATCCGATGCCTTTCAGCACCAGACAAGGGCCCAGGGCATTAAAGATGCGGGAAGCTACAAAAACGAGCCAAGCTACATAGTCATGGGCGTTCAAAATGCTGTTGGATATTATCCGCCAGCGTTATACCATTTAGGCGTGATTTTGTCGTACGTGAGCGGGCTGGAAGTTTACGACACAATTTATTTTCTCGTTTTCTTTTTTGCTGCGGTTGCATCGCTGGTGATGTATTTTATAATTAAGCAGTTCAACAAAAATGTGGCATTAATCTCGCTTCCGGTTTCACTACTTGTTTTTTCCGGCGGCCTTTATACCGGGTTTGCATGGGGGCATTGGCCGACCATAGCTTCGCAATTTTTCCTTATTTGCGTGTTCTGGTACAGCTCAAGAACGGATTTAAACAAATCTTACATTTTTCTTGGGATTTTCACCGCAGCAACTTTCATGACTCATACTTCGGAAACGGTATTTGCCGCCATTTATTTAGTTTTATTTTTTATCGCATCTTCAATAATAAATAAAAAAATAGGATTAAGCTTAACAAAAAATTTTATTTTCGGGGCTATAATAGCTTTGATTGCAGTTTTCCATTATCTTGTGATTTTCAGGTATGTATGGGGAGTGAGGCAGACATTTGAATTTGCAGTTTCAAAGACATGGGACAATCCGACGATGTATTTGTCAGATTTCAAATTGCTTTTGCTGTTCATGGCTGCGGGCATTATTTTTTCACTTTTGTCAATAAGAAAAAGTTTAGTGCCGGCATTGGCATCAATTTCAATGATTATAATAGGAAATGGAAATTATTTTGGATTTAGGGAGAAAGCTTTTCAGCTGAGATTTTTATGGCCGGTGTTTTTATCATTTTTAATAGGGTTTGGAATTTACCAATTGTTAAAATTTTTAATCAAGGAATGGAAAACATCTTATTCCATCGTTTTATCAGTGGCAATGGCTGTTTTAATTATAACTCCGGCCGTGCCGCTCATGCCCCATTACCGCCTGCTCGAATCAAGCGGCCTGATGGACTCATTGCACTGGGAATCATTCAGCTGGCTCGCAAAAAACACTGAAAAAGGCGCAAAAATCTACTTTTTCTACGGCGACATTTACAGCCAGGATGCATTGCTGAGAAATTCAAAAAGAATGCACTACCAGATAACCCCGGAAGGAATGGTGGATGCAATACAAAAAAAAGAGATAAGGAGAGTTTACGACTCAGAGCTGCCGGGCGATGGCGGCGGGGGCGGCCCATACAGGAAATCATTTTTTTCATTTGGATTCGGAATTGACGAGCTGCCGAAAGATGTCAGGAGCCCAAAACAGGATATATGCAAATTCAATTACCTTGTCTTTGACAGGGCAGCAAGCCAGCAGGCTTTTGCTCAGTATAATTTACTGGTTGCGTCAGAATTGGCCAAAAAAGAGTATATCCATCCGGTTTTCGAAAACAATTACGTCGTGATACTGAAAAATAACAACCCGGGAGCTGATTGCATTGAACAAAGAAATTTTTAGGGAAATTAAAAAAGAATTAATGTACGTTGGAATTATATTTATTATATTCTTAATAATTTTTAAAATAATTTACTACAAAGACCCATTCTTAACTTCATTGAGGTTTGTTGCGTCCTTGTTCTGGATGTTTGTTCTGCCGGGATATTTCGCAATGCTTTATTGGAAAGAAAAACTTAACTTTACGGAGAGGTTAGTTATTGGGATTGGGCTGTCGGCAGCAGTTATCGGAATTGCAAGCTATTACCTTGGGTTGATTGGTTTGAATATAGGCTATCATGGGTATATTTTGCCGGCAGTAATCATTGCTGCAGGATTCCTGCTATCCCATTATAAAAAACAATAAAACCTTATTTTTGTTTTCTGAATTTCCATGCCACGGCAGCCGCAGCCATAAATACTATAAATGCTGCGGCAATTGCCAATTTAAAGGATATAACAAGTCCAATTAAATATGCCAATGACGGAAACAAAGTTACTCCCATCAAGATTGAGAACACGGTTTTTTCCCCTTCTTTAAAATTAAAAGCGCTCAAAATAATATAAAACGGAAGCGGCATGATTGCAATTCCCAAAACAACTTTCATTCCTGTAATACCAAAAAAATAATAGGAAAATACAAGTATAACTAACAAAATCACTGACACAAATGTAATTAATTCCTTAACCTCACTGCTTAGTTTCAAGTTTATACACCCTCATGTCGTTTTTGTTGTAAGCCAGAGTATAGTTCGCCAAAACTTCTTTTTCAAATGCCTGCATACTGTCGAATGCCTCTTTGTCCTGTACAGCCCCAAGCATTGTATAATCCAGAACAAAATACCATTTTGGGTTATTTATTATTTGGGTTTTATTTTCATATAAATAATAAAACCTGCTCACATGCTGCGAAACAGCGGCAAACCATCTTATTTTATACGCTGTTGCCTGCAAAAAATTAGATTTATAGGGTATTCCCAATACAGACAAATTGTAATCCGGGGGCGCATTTTCCAGAATCCATTCGGCTGCTTCAAACTGCGGCTGTGTCAGGGTCTTCAAAAAGTCAGAAGTCAGCCTGCCATTGACTGGATTTGGGTTATAGGTATTTTTATTTAAGATTGCGGATGCATCTTTCATGTTTACAGTAAAAGCAAGATACACAAAAACAGCCACTAAAGCATATTTTAAGTAAGTGTTGAATTTAGGCGGCAGCTTCACAGCAGAAGCAAGGTAAACTGCCCCAACCGCAGTCAAGGGCGCAAAAATATGGGCGCTTGCCGACAATGACCTGTGCAGGAAAGTAGCCTTCCCAATCAAGTCCCTGTGAAGAACCAAGTACAGCGCAACAAGCCACGCAAGCAGAAATAAGTCTTTTTCCTCTCTTCTCCAAAGTAAAATAAAAATCCCAATCAGCAAAAAAGGCAATGTCCACAGCCCGTGCATGTTGCTGAAAGAAAAATAGCTGGCAGGCACGCTACCGGCATAATCTGCCGGATTCAGTGACCATTGGAAAAGCCTTGACAAGTCAAAAGATGCTTGTTTCGCATCCGCCGTATTTCTTCCGAATTGTGAGAAAATATTAAATGTCTGGTAAGGAAACAGCATGAAGATTACTATAAAAATAATCGCTGAGACAGATATGTGCTTCCAGCTGAGTGCAAGCTTTTTCTGCTTTATTGCCAAAAAAATGTACAGTACGGCAATTCCAGCCAATGAATGAAAGAATACAAGCGGGTGAATCAAAATATTAATGCCAAGGAACAGGGCTGTAAGGTAAAGGTATCCCGGCCTGGAATTCTCTTTTGAATAGCTGATAAAATATTGGTAAAGGCAATACAAAATTATTGGGATAAAAGCGTAGCCAAACCTTTCAGGCCACTGCCCCCACAAAAACGGCATAAAATCCCTCGGCGAAAATATTATCAGCAGTGAGGACAAGATTGCAGGCAGGAAGCCAAACAGTGAGTTAATGACAAAATAAACTGTGATTATGATGAACGTGGCCAAAATAGTATTCATAAGGTAAACGGGCACTATTCTTTCTCCCCCTATTGCTTCACTCACGGCCAAAGCGCTGTGGAACGTCGGCGGATACCACAAGGTATGCGGCTTAAAATCATTGTCAGCGCCATATCTTAAGTCTATATAAGGCGGCAGATTGCTAAATGATTTATCATTATAAGCAATGTAATCCGCAACTTCAAAGTGCGACATCGCATCATACTCCCCATACGGGATTCCCCTTTCCTGGTAAGGCTGCGACCAGAAGTAAATGGCAAATAAGTAAACCAAAACAAAAATAAAAGTCTGCAGGTAATTCCTGTTTATTTTCATAGATGGCAGTCAATTAACCGGATTTATAAAGATTTGGCTGAGGGACCTATTTATTCATAATTCTCTTCACAGCGCCATAAGCCCTCTCAACATCAATGACTTTCAGGCATAAATTGTTGTTGCACGGGCTTAATCTTTGGTTGTACGCTGATACGCACGGGCTGCATGCAAAATTGGAATACATGACAGTTACATTATCGCTCATTGGCTTGTAAAGCTCGGGTGTTTCCGGCCCAAAAAATACAATTATGTGAATGTTTGTCAATGAAGCGAAATGCGCAGGCCCCGAATCGTTGGTTACTAGGACGCTTCCGATATTGAACAGGTCAATCAACTCCCTTAAATTTGTACTTCCGGTCATGTCAATGACTCTTTTGCTCTTGACATAATTTATGATAAACTCCGCGTCCGGCTTTTCGTTTGCAACTCCAATTAGTGCAACGTAGACATCTTCATCGGCAATTAACTTTTTAACCAGCTTGGCATAATTCTCCAAGGGCCACTTTCTTATGGCTATCAGCTTGCTCGCGTTCGGATTAACCAATATCAATTTTTTCTTCTCGCTTATATCCGGATTTATTTCTTTTAGCTTATTCCATATATTCTCTTTTGATTTTTTATTCAGGCTGATTTTAGGGACTTCCAGCTTTTCATTTAAAACAGAAAATTTAGCCATAGGCACTTCATTCAAAGGCGACTGAAGAGAATTAACTAAAGCAATGAAAGAATGTGCTGTGTGAATGTGGGGATTGTAAATAACTCTGTGCGTCAAAAAATTCCCAATGTACAGCCCTTCCATGGAATACCTGTAAAAGCCGACTCTCTTTCTCGCTCCGCTCAAATATCCCAAAATCGTGCTGTATCTTGCAAACATCTCAAGATTGATTACGGTGTCAATTTTCCGTTGCCTACATATGTATATGAATTTTACAGTGTCCCTTATCAGGGTAAAGACCGAGCTGACTTCAATTGTGATTACATTTTCTTTTGGGATTGCATTAACAATATCCATGCTCTCTTTTATATGCTTAAAAAGAACAAAATACACATTGGAATTCGGGTACATAGACTTGGCTTTTTTAATTGCAGGATACGCCAAAACAGTGCTTCCCATCTCGGCCAGCTCAACGAAAAGAATGTTTTTTGCCTTCTCGCCGTATTTCGGGCTTTTCAGCCCAAGCAGTCTCTGCAGCCCGTACCAGGCTGTCAGCACAAAGCATATCGGTATCCCTGCCCAATAATCCACTTTCCTCATAGTATCTGGTCCAATCATCTGCCTAGAAGCTATAATTGGGATATTTTAAAGGTTTCTAAAATCTGCACAAGAAGGTTATGCAGCATAGGGTGGGTGGAGGGCGGATAAACCCTAGTTAGTGCAATAATGAAGTTACCTCCCTGAAAAATAAAATTTGTATGGAAAATTTTGAAAAATTATCAGTTTATCAAAATTCTCTATAAATCAATTTTTTGAAATTCGCCTTCATAAGCTTTTTAAACTATATTTGAATTTAACATAAAGAATGGCTAAAAACAGGACAGCAATCTTAACCCCGACGTTCTCGCATTACAGCGGAATAGATAGGGTAGTTGAGCAGCAGGCGATTGAATATTCCAAGAAAGGCAATGAAGTTACAGTCTTTGCGCTTGAAGCTGACATCAAGCCAAAAAATTTTGAAGTGGTGGTTCTAGGAATGCCAAAGAATTTATTTTTTCAGAGATTATACAGGCTGTTTTTCTTTCTTGACTTTAAAAAAATAAACAAAACAACCAACAAATTAAAAGATTACAATATTATAATTTCACATTTCTATCCAATGAACATTATTGCATGCAATGCCAAGAAAAAGTATGGTGTAAAATATGTTTACCACAACCATGGGGTGGGGTATAGCTGGTTATTCGCAAATCCTCTTGAAAAAGTTTACATGAAATTATTCTCAATTTTTAATAAAAATTCAATAATGCTAGCGGATGAAATTGTTTCAATCAGCAAGTTCATGCAGTCGGAACTGAAAAAAGAAACTGGCTTGGATAGTGCTGTGGTTTACAACAAAATTGGTCCGAGATTCAGGAAAGGGATAAATGGAAATTCAGTAAGAAAAAAATTGGGAATTAAAAATAATGAAAAATTGTTGTTTTTCATCGGAAGAATATCCCCGCATAAAAATATCCACAATTTACTGAAGATTTTTGATGAGGTAAACAGAGAAATACCAAATACAAAATTGTTGATTGCAGGCAAGCCAACGTTTAAATCATATTACAGTGAATTAAAGCAAAAAGCAGGCAAAAACGTGATTTTCAAAGAAAGCGTGAAAGATGGGGAATTGCCAAATTATTACGCTGCATGCGACCTATATGTTACTGCATCATTATGGGAAGGGTTTAATCTGCCATTGGCAGAAGCCCAAGCTGTTGGAAAAAAGGTTGTTGCATTTGATGTCTGCTCGCATCCGGAAGTTGTAAAGAACGGAATTTTAGTGAAAAAAGATGACATTGACGGATTTGCGGACGCGATAATCAAATTGTTAAAATAAAATGAGCCTAATAACCAAATTCAAAAAAGCGGATAAATACACAAGATACTCAATTTATATAATTATATTATTCTCACTTATTGTATCTTCTCTGGCATCAATCTATCACGTCTCTGGAGACGGATGCTGGCACATTCAGAGCAGCAAGTTTATTACAGAAAACCACAAATTTCCTTTATTTGAGCCGCTGGGAAGGGATGAGCCGTTCTGGAGCCCGCCTTTATACCACGTTATTGTTGCAGCAGTTTATTCCATTTTTAATTATGCCAGCCACAGCGCAGCTAACTTCGCAATTAAGTTTGTATCGCCGATATTTGGAATTTTAACTTTAATATTTTCATTTTTGGTGATAAAAAAATTGACAAATCCAAAAATTGCATGTTATTCAACAATTTTTTTGGCCTTCGTGCCATTATTCATAGATTACAGCGTTTTAAGTTACGTAGAAAGCGCGATGATGTTTTTTGTAATTCTAAGCATTTATTTTTTAATTAACGGCAGAGTAGCCTTGTCCGGAATCAGCGTCGGGCTTTCAGTGCTCGCAAAGTACAACGGAATTTTTATCGTTCCGTTATTATTATTTATTTTATACAAAAAATATGAAAACAAAAAGTTACTCTTTAAAAAAAGCTTAATTTTAATTGTATTGCTGTTATTGGTTGCTTCCCCTTGGCTGATACGAAACTGGGTTTTATTGGGGAATCCTGTATGGCCATTCATCAACTTTATATTTCACGGCTTTGAGTCAAAATCCTACTCGCAGGCAAATTTCCAAAATTTAATCATGCCGGACTTATACATATTCACATATCTTGGAATTTTTGGGGTTCCGGATGGGAATTACAATGTTTTTTCTTTTGCCCAGATCCCTTATTTTAACATATTAATTGCCGTATGGCTGTTAGGAACTGTCATTTTTGCAATTCCGTTTGTTGTAGGAATTTTTAAATCGGGCAAAAGCAAGGACAAACCAAAAAATAATGATTTAAGTTGGATTTTGTTGTTTTGGATTTTCCCATACTTGCTTTTGTTTGTAATCTATGCGGCAAATGTAGGTCCTTTGATATCAAGAATAATTATACCCATCTTCCCAGCATTGGCCATGCTCTGGGCATTTGGTTTTGATTATTTGAATAATAAGAGTTTTGGAAAATTATTTTCAGTACTTTTAGCATTAGCCATTACAGGATTGGTATTCTCAGAATATGTTAAAACAGGCATTGCTTCAGACTTATGGAACAGGTACAATCCGGATTTTGAGTGGGTTAGGTCAAGCACAAACAAAAACTCAATATTCTTAGTAAATGGGCAGTGTGTTCCATACAACTTAGAAAGGGCATCACTATATATAACTGTGGAAAACATAAAAAAAGCGGATTATGCGTGGATCAATCAAAATTTTGCCCTTGACAGAAGATCGGTTTTGAATGATAGCGATTTAAAATTAGTGCAATTACAAAACTCAGGCATTGCTTATTCAAATAAGGATACTGGAACGACAATCTACAGAATTAAGCATTAAATTTTTCCTTAAATAAATAATCCTCGCTAAAAACCTTCAAAATATAATCATCACTGGCTTTCCTGAATTTCTGCGTTTCCTGCCTTTTCTTGATTATGGAATTAAAATTGAATAAAACAGAAAAAATTGCCTTTAACCGCGCAAATGCCAGATCAAATCTCAAAGTTAGGGTATCCTTGACAATTGCAATCAGCCTTAAAAATAAAACATACGGCAGGTATATAATAATGTTGCTTAATAAAAATATTTTGAAAAAAGTGGTAATCAAATTCCTTTCCATTAAAAAAGTTGAAAATGATTTGCTTTGCTTCTGCATTGTAACAGAATGCATATGGTACATCACGGATTTCGGCTCAAACATCACTTTCTTCCCGGTTAATCTTATCCTTAGCCCCAAATCAACGTCTTCGCCGTAAATAAAATAATCACGGTCAAATAGGTATCCAAACATTTCAACAAAATCCGTTCTTATTAATCCAACGCCAAGATAGGGAATTTCTTTTGCTGCTTCTTTATCATTTCCTTTGATGTGCCCGTTATAAAATGCCCTTGAAAGCCATGTTCCTCCGGATTTCAAATTCTTATCGTAGAAATTAACAAGCCTTGGTGCAATCATCGCTGCACCATTATTCACTTTAGCAGTTTTAACAAGCTCATTTAAAGAATTCCCGTCAAGCTCCATGTCGTTGTTCAAAAATAGTATATATTTGCCATCACAGTATTTAATTGAAGAATTTGTACCGGAATATCCAAGATTTTTTGTGTTTTCAACTAATTTTACATTCCTGAAAATATTCTTCACGATTTCCTGTGTTCCGTCAGTAGAAGCGTTATCAACCAGAATAATTTCATAATTCTTGTAATTTAATTTAGAAATTGACTTCAATAAATTCAAAGTCAAATCTTTGCCGTTGTGGTTGACTATTACAATCGAAACTTTAGGCTCTTTCATTTAGTGCTGAAACCTATCTTGTATTTCTTCCACCTTTTTGTTGACATGCTCATATCAGCGGTCAAAGGAGGCCCCTGGTATTCCGCAAGGGTCATCTTGCCTACGCTCCTTGAGCCCGCAAGAACTGCTAAATCATACATACTCATTCTTCTGTCCCCCACAACATGAATTATTCCTTTTTCTTTTTTGTTAATAACATCTAATATGCCTTTTGCAACATCATCTGCAAACAAATAGGTGCCAAACCTGTCAGTGAATGCCTTTGGATATTTCCATTGCTCTTTTGGCACGAAATTAGTCCTTACGATGCATGCATTTGAATATTGTCTTGTTACCAATTCACCGCAAAGCTTTGTCAGGGAATAATAGTTTTTAGGTGATGGAACGTCATCTTCCTCATAAAATTTTTCAGTTTCTCCTGCAAAAACGCATGCGGTTGAGAGGTAAATCAAATAACAGTTATTTTTTAGCTTATTTAATGCATTTACGATATTTTGCGTCCCCTCAACATTAGTTTTCCACGCATTTTCCTTGTTTTTCTCGCATTCCATTATGCCGACCAGGGCAGCTGCATGTATCAAAACATCGGGCCTGTGCCCAGATACGAATTTATCTGCTGATCCTTTGCCTGTAATGTCCATGTCCTCATGCGTGGGGCAAACTGAATTCTTAAACGCTTTCTTCAAAGATCTTCCCAATGCCCCGGATGCGCCTGTAATTAAGACTTTCATTCTATACCTAAGATTAAGTTTCAGTTATTTAAAAAATTATGTATTTTTTAAATTCCCAGAAATATTTGATTTCTTGGATATAAAATTTGTTGCATTATTCCATGAAAGGGCGCTATTTAGCCTTATAAGCATAAATTAATTATAAGATTCAACAACTGGAATTTATATCCTAAATACGGCTTTAGCTTAATATTTTCAGACGCATCTGTTCTCTCCGAATAATTTATGATTGTCAATAAAGTTAAAATAAGTATCCACAACACAGATTAATTAGAAGATCACTCAAAATCCTTCCGGTACAGTCTGCCTGAAAGAATTTCCAGCTTTGGGGTTAAAAATCGTATTTCCCCATCCAGTATTTCACGATTATTTTTAATACATCTAGCCCGTAAGTTATGGGATTTAGATATGACTTTTCATGGGCGTATTTTGTGGGAATTGGTACCTCTTTTATCCTAAGCCCTTTCTTTTTTGAGACAAGAAGCATCTCACCGTCAAAATGAAAAGTGTTGCTGAGTTTTTCAAATGGGACTATTTCAAGGGCTTTTCTAGAATACAGCATATACCCACTGTGATATTCTGCCATATCCATTCCATAAGCTAGGTTCTCTATCATTGTAAGCAACCTATTGCCAAAATATTTATACAGGGGCATGCCTCCTTTTAGAGCGGTTCCTCCAAGAATTCTTGAACCCTGGACAATGTCTACCTGGTTTTTTTCCAAAGGCAGGAGCAGCATGTGCATTATTTCAGGAGCATACTGGCCGTCCGAGTGCAGCAAAACAGCAATGTCCGCCCCCTCCTCAAATGCTCTTCTAAACCCGCTCTTCTGCGTGGCACCATATCCTTTATTGGTGTCGTGATTTATAGACTCTATCCTGTATTTCTCCTTTAGTTTTTCAATGATTTTTGGCGTCGCATCTTTTGAGCCGTCATTTACCACAATAAATTTGTATATTTTCTTAAGAGTACTTTTTGGTATTCTCTCAAACACAGATTCTACTGTTCTTGCTGCATTGTAAGCAGGTATTACAACGAAGATTTTTTTCATCTAAATCACTTTATAGATATAAACGTGGTCTGTTCTTTTTATCATTGGATAATTTTCTTCCACTACCTTCACTAGCCTGAACGCTTCTGGATGTTTTAAGATATATTTAATTGTATCGTAATTAAAGACGTTCTCTCTTGTTCCTTGGGCTACGGGCTTTGAGTTTAATTCACCATAGACCACGTAGCTGATATTATAAGTTTTTACAAAGAACATCATCTTGTCAGGACCGGACGGAAGTTCCAGAATCCTCTTATTCGTAAGGTAATTCAACTGCTGCGAATAGCCAATCTGCACCATAAACCCGTCTTGCGGCAAAGTATTTATGAACTGCGCAGCTTTTGCGGCTTCTACAACCTCTTGTTTTGTCAGCAAAAAATGAGGATTTTTGTAAATATAAAACTGGAGATAAATAAAAAGCACCACAACCAGAAAAATGATTATAGCATTTGCAACATATTTTATTTTAAGCAAATTCAACAGGTAAAAAAATCCAAAGCTGATTATCAAAAACAGGAAAACATAGGATGTAACTAAATATCTTGTTGATAAAAATTTCTGCATTATCGGAGACAAATAAACAAAAAACAGCAGGAGCGAATACAGCATCGCATTGTTTTTGAATTTTTTTTTCACAAATATCCCCTTTAAGACTGCAAAAAGTCCAAGTGCCGCACAAACAATCAAAAATGTGTAGACAAAAAGCTGCACAAAGTAAGTTTTTGAAAACAGCATACTAACAGTGTTAATCCTAATACCCAGAGGATATGGTGCTACAACAAGATTAAGCATATATAAAGAAGGGTATATGTAATGCAAAGGGTCCATGCTGATTCCATATGGGATATATTGTGAAACCTCATCAAAATACTGGCTACTAAGAACCTGCCTGTAATCCCAATGGCTTGTGTCAACAATAGTTCCGTCCATGCCTGCGGGGTAATAATTATTATGAGTGTAAACATATATCTTGACTCCCGCCCACATAGAAAATGAGGCAACAACTGCTATTAAGGGCAGCACTACAATCCAACTCTTTCTGAATTTTCCAAAAATCAGATAAGTTATGATTATACCGGGTATAAGCAATATCGAATGGTCTGTTGTAAACCCCGTTGCAAATCCGGCTGCAGCAGAATAAAGGACATATTTTGATTTTTCTTCTTTTAAAAATCTGAGATAAAAATAAAGGCACGAGATTGTCAGCATTACTGCAAAGGGCTCTTTGATGACACTTTGCGTCATTTTAATATAAAACCCAGAGATGGAAAAAAGAATCAATGCAAAAAATGAAACGTTCCAGTCGTTTGTCAGGAGCATGAAAAATTTCCAAAGTATAAAAAACATTATTACAGAAGATAAAACAGAGACAAGAAGCCCTGCTATGTGATCTTGCACAAACAGGCTAAAAAAGTGGATAGCATAAGCGTACAATGGCGGATGAAGGATATTTAGCTGGTTGTTTGCAAGCGCATTTTTGGGAAAGCTGTCAGCAAGCGCAAGATACCTGGCAGCATCATTATTCTGCAACAAAAAATACTCGCTTGCGGAAAATATTCTCAACAAGAGATAAATCACAAACAGCAAAATAAAAAGCACGTCCTTCCTGCGGTTTCTTGCCATTTCTCTAAATATTTTGAATTTATTTATAAATATAACGCACGTTGAAAATCCTATCATTGTCAAGCACATAAAGAAAAGGAATTTCAAAAACTCAAAAAACCAAAATGCTTTTAAATAATTGTTTCTTGCTTGATTAGATGGCAAGGGTTCTTGTAACGGGCGGCGCCGGATTCATAGGGTCGTTTATAGTCGATGAACTTTTGAAGAAAAAACATTCCGTTAGGATTTTTGACAGTTTGGCCCCTCAGGTTCACCTGGGCAAGATGCCCGATTACCTGAACAAAGACGCAGAATTCATAAAGGGAGACGTAACTGATTATAACAACCTCAAGGAAGCGCTAAAAGATATTGACATTGTTTTTCACAAGGCAGCCGTGGTCGGAGTTGGCCAGAGCATGTATAAAATTGCCCACTATGTGAAAGATAACACATATGGGACTGCAGTTTTGCTGGATATTCTTGCAAATGAATATCACAATGTGAAAAAACTGATAGTTGCAAGCTCTATGAGCACATATGGGGAAGGCGCATACAAATGCGAAAAGTGTGGCATAATTTCGCCGCAACTGAGGGAAGAAACACAGATGCAAAAACACCAATGGGAATTGCTCTGCCCTCAATGTAAGTCGCATCTAAAGCCAATTCCAACTCCGGAATCAAAAAGCCAGGATTCAAACAGCATCTATGCGCTGACAAAAAAAGAACAGGAGCATATGTGCCTTATGGTAGGGAAATCTTACGGAATTCCAACAGTTGCTCTAAGATATTTTAATGTATACGGCCCTAGGCAATCCCTCAATAACCCATATACCGGAGTTGCGGCAATCTTCATAAGCAGAATCAAAAACGACCATCAGCCTGTTATTTATGAAGACGGCATGCAGACAAGAGATTTTGTAAGCGTACACGATGTTGTTCAGGCAAACATGCTCGCGATGGAAAACAGCGCAGCGGATTACGAAGTGTTTAACGTTGGGAAAGGAGACACAATAACAATAAAAGAAGTTGCCAAAACTCTGGCAAGATTGTGTGGAAAAGACATTAATCCGGATATATCTTTAAGTTTTAGAAAAGGTGATGTAAGGCACTGCACTGCAGACATATCAAAGATAAAAAGCAAGCTTGGATATTCTCCAAAAATAAACTTTGAGGACGGGATGAAAGAGCTGATGCAGTGGTCAGCAAAACAGAAATCTACGGACAAATTTGATATAGCAACCAAGGAGCTGGAGAAACACGGGCTTGCCTAGGACAACTCAAGTTATTTTATAGCAGTTTAAGCGGTTTTCATGCAAAAAAATATCCGTTTCTTCCCAAGTCACCAATTTTGTCATTGATAGGTGGCATTGAAAAGTTCGAAGCTGCCATCAATTTGTGAATCTTATCAATTAAATAAATCAAGCAAAATTCGAGGTTCCAGAGAGAATTTTGCAATCATGAATAATAGTAGCAACTGAACCGATGGCAGCCGAAGCGAAAGCGAAGGGACTTTTCAATGGCACCCATTGATAATAACCTTTAAATAAGAATAAAAAATTAAAATCTACGAAGAGATTATATTTGTAAAAATACAAAAAATAGTTCGCAACAGTGGCATAAAACTAGAGCTTAAGAAAAATTAAAATATGAGGGTTCATGCAATCAAAATACGAATTATCCATAATAATTCCTACTTACAACGAAAAGGAACTAATCAAAGACTCGATAACCAGAATTTTTGCCAACCTGAAAAAACTCAATGTCAGGAACTTTGAAATTATTGTTGTTGATGACAGTAAAGATGGAACTGAAAATATACTCAGTAATCTTTCAAAATTCTACACCAATTTCAAGATTATCCACAGGCAAAACTCAAGAGGTGTGGGATCTGCAATAATAGAAGGCATAAATAAAGCCTCAGGAGAATTTGGGATAATCTTTATGTCGGATGCTCCGGATGATATAAAATATATTCCTATAATTCTTAAAAAACTAAGATCTGGCTGTGATTTTGTCCATACCTCCAGATTCATGAAAGACTCAAAAATAGAAGGTTATCCTTTCATAAAAACGCTTGCAAATAGATTGGCAAATTATAGCGTAAGAGCTGCATTTTTAAGATTTGACCTTAAGGACTTTACAAGCCTGTTTAAAGGATTTAAAGTTGATAAGGCGAGGGATCTTCATCTTGAGGCAGATGAGTTTGATATAGGGCTTGAAATGGCTCTAAAGGCAATAAGAAAAAACTACAGAATAATTGAAGTTTCTGTGAATTGGAAGGAGCGCGAGGCCGGAAAAAGCAAGCTCAGGCTCTCAAAACAAGCCCCTCAATATGCAAAAAGAATATTAAAATTGTTTTTTACATACTGGTAAATTAAAATTCAATATTTATTAGTCAATGCTGTTGAATTTCATGTTTCATACAATCTAGCTTCCTATAGTCATTTACATCCATAGACCACCCAACAGAACCAATATTATCCGCCAAATGTTCCCTAGTAGATGCCTTAGGTATAGCTGTGATGTTCTTTGATATCAGCCAATTCAGGGCAATTTGAGCTTGTGATTTCTTGTATTTCTTTGCAAGCAAGTCAAGAACCTTTATTCCCGGCTTTGCAAGCTTGCCGCGCAATAGCGGCCTGTTGGCGATAAAAAGCATTTTATGAGTTTCGCACAATTCCAATGCGCCTATATCCCTATTCAAAAGGTTGTATTCATTCTGCAATGCAGATATTGTCGATTTTCTGAGAAAGCTTTGTGCTTCTGCAACTTGCTTTTTACTGAAATTGCCCAGCCCAATAAATTTTATCATGCCTTTCCCGCGCAAATGCTCAAATGCCTCCATTGTGCCTTTGAGGTCCATTTCCATTGTAGGCTTATGAACTAAATAAAGATCAACATAATCTGTATCTAGCCTTTCGAGGCTGCCATTAAGGGATTTTATTGCATCATGGTAATTTAAGTGTTCAACCCACAACTTGCTTGTTATAAAAATTTTTTTCCTGTCAAAAGACTTGATGGCTTTGCCTATTATTTTCTCTGTTAATCCACTGCCATACGCCTCAGAAGTGTCTATATGGGTAAATCCCATCTCAATTGCAGACTTTATGAACTCAACCCAATACCCAGTCAGAGAATTATCAGCTTCTATCCTGCCGCCTATTTCCCATGTGCCAAGCCCAAGAACCGGCACTTTGATGTTGCCAATTTCTTTGTATTGCATGTTTATATTAGTCAATTATTTTAGGGGTGGGGTTTGGAACCACAAATTTTCCCTTATACCCCAGTCGTTTGAGCTTGTGAATTAGCATATCCTTAAGGTTCCATGACAAAAGGATTGCATAATCAGGCTGATCTGAAAAAAGTTTTGACTCATCGACGACAGGTATATTCATGCCGGGGGTGAACTTCCCAATCTTCAAAGCACTTGTCTCTATGATATAATCCAGGATATCTGCATCAATACCACAATAATTGAGAAGTGTGTTCCCTTTTGCCGGGGCCCCGACCCCGACAATCCTCTTTCCTTCCTTCTTCAGCTTCAGCAAAATTGTTTGCAGCTCGAATTTATTGCTCAGGACTTTGGATTTAAACTTATCGTAGGTGCCCCTATCATAAATCCCATTTTTATTCTCCAAATTCACCAGTTTTTTGACGTTGGTTGAAATTTTACGCGACCCTTTTCTGCACGCATAAACTCTAATGGATCCTCCGTGTGTGGTAATTCTTTCAGCATCAAAGATGTCCATATTGTACTTATTAAAAATGTACATTAAAGACTTTAGGGAATAGTACCTTAAATGCTCATGGTATATTGAATCATACTGCAGTTGAGTTATCATGTCAAGCAGATAATGGGATTCTGTTATAAAAACCCCATCTCGGGTTAAAAGTTTTGTCACGCCGTTTACGAAAGAGTTTAGCTTGTCAACGTGCGCAAATACATTTGTGGCAGTTATTATTTTTGCGTATCCACTCTCTTTTATTATCTGCTCCGCAACATTCTCATTAAAAAAATCCTTGACTGTGGGAATTCCATTTTTTATTGCCAAGTCTGCAACACTTGAAGGGTCTATTCCAAGCACCTTAATGCCATAACTTTTGTAATTCCTTAATAATGTGCCGTCATTCGAGCCTATGTCAATTGCCAAATCACCACGGCTTAAACTAAATCTTTTTACAACCAAATCCACAATTTTCTTAAAATTCCTTTGAAGGCCTTTATTGGTTCCGGTATTGTAGTAATACTCCTTAAATAATAAATTTGGATTGACTACATACCCTATTTGAACCAGATTGCAATTCTCGCAAAAATAAACATCCAGGGGAAAATAGGTCTCAGGCCCATTAAGCTCTTTCTCAGTCAAAAATACATCCGGCACAGGCTGATGCCCGAGTGACAGGAATTTATGCAACTTTGTACCCAGGCAAATTTGGCATTCCATTTTATTAATTTTGCAGATTGATTGTTTTTTATTTGAGCTCACGCGCAGCTTGAAAGATAATAGCCAACAGCAGATTAGCTCATTAATTACATGTTTGTTGTAAAACTTTTATATTGTTAAATTTTTTGCTTTGATGAAACTTTTGCCGCCGGCAGCTTGGCTTTTTTCAAAATACTTTTTGTACCACTCATATGTTTTCTTAAGGCCCACTCTTAATTCAACTTTTGGCTTGAATCCGAGTTTTCTAAGTTTTGTTATGTCTGGGCACCTTCTCTGGACAGTGCCCTGAGCTTCCTTCTCAATCTTTATTTTTGGATGGTAGTCTGCAATATCAAATAGCTCCTCTGCCAAATCTATTATCTTTATTTCATCATCATCTCTCCCAATATGAATTATCTCGCCATTTGTTTTATCTGCCTCCATAACAATCTGCGTTGCCTTGACTGCATCATCAACATAGCAAAAAGATCTTGTTTGTTCGCTGCCAAAAATCTTAAATGGTTTTTCTTTTCTAATGATTCTTTCAACAAACTGAGGAATCACGTGCTCATGGCCCATCCTTGGCCCATAGATGTTATGATACCTTATAATGGCAAATTTGCTGAAATTTCTTGCCTTTGCGTAGCTAAAAAAGGCAACTTCTCCAAGAATCTTGCTGGCGCCATAAGACCATCTTGAATTTTTTGGGTCATCAACAATCAAAGGTACATCCTCTGGCGTCGGTATTTTAAATTTATTGCCCAAAAGGCCCAGCAATCCGCTGTAAGTCTCGGAGCTGGAGCTGAACAATATTTTACCGCCTTTATTTTTTGTTGAAAACCACTCGAGAACATTTATAGTGCCAACAGCCCCAACTTTCAGCACTTGATCAGGTATTCTGTAAAAGTTTCCAGTTCCGTTTATGGCTGCAAAATGATAAATTTGATGATAGTCCTTATCCAGTTTTGAGAATTGGCTCTCTTTGGTTATATCAATCGGAACAAGCCTGACATTTTTCTTTTTTAAAAGCAAATTAAAATCATTGTCCCTTTTGCCCCTTTGGAAATTGTCTGCAATATGAACATCAAAACCATCTGAGCTTAACTGCTTGGCAAGATGAAACCCAATAAACCCCGCGCCGCCTGTGATTAAAACCTTCATTTTTACTTTTTCTTTGTTTGCAACTCAGCAGCAAAATAAAAAATCTTGTTCAGCCCTGACATGTTCCATATATCGCATATCAGAGCGTCTTTCTTGACTTTGGACTTGAGCATGTCTTTGTCCATATCTCTGTAAAAATCGTGGTTCATCGCTATGAAAACAACATCAGCACCTTCCAATATTTTATCTATTGATTCTGAATTAATGTAAGGGTCATGCAGCGCCACTTGGGCCCCTTCCGCTAAAAAAATCTTCTTCGCCTTGAAGGACAATGAGTTTCTCGTATCATCGGAGTTTTTCTTAAATGTAAGGCCCAAAATTGCTGCTTTGGCATTTTCAAGGTTTTTTGTCTTCTTTATTTTTTCTATAAGGTATGCTGGAACTGACTCATTTAGCTTCCAGCTGTTCATAATCAACTCTGTAAAGGGTATCTTGTTTATCAAAAAAAAGCCATCCTTAAAAAGGCACGGCCCCGCCGTCAATCCTGGAACTTTTAATCCGCCTCTTTTGTAATCCTTGTTTACCAAATCAATAATTTCATATATGCTTCTTTCGTGCGCATCTGCAAGCATCATAAACTCATTCGCTATTGCAAAGTTGATGTACCTGTACATGTTCGTGAATAATTTTGCGAGCTCCGCTGACCTAGCATCAGTATGCATTATTTTATCTGAGAATGCCCTGAACACCGCTTCTGCTCTTTTTGCGCTTTCTTTATCCAGGCTTCCTATTATTGTAGGTATCTCCTTCAGCTCCTCTAAAGAAAATCCCTGCGCTATCCTTTCCGGGCAGAAAGCCAGAAAAAAATCACTGCCTACCTTAAATTTGGTATTTTTTTCTATGAATCTTTTCAGGTATTCTGTAGCTCCTGGGCTGACGGTGCTCCTAAGAATTAAAATCTGATTTTTCTGAAGATGGGGCGCTATATTGATTAATACTTTTTCAATCTGGGAAAAAACGGGATTAATGTGCTCATCCACAGGGGTTCCCAAAGTTAATATCAGCACATCGCTTTTCTTAACCGCTTCCTGGGAATTCGTTGTGACTGTAAAAAGCTTGTTTATATGTTTCTTCATGAGTTCTTCTGCACCTTCCTCATAAAAAGGCATGATTCCCTTCTGCAGATTATTCACCACATCGGCATTGATGTCTACCCCTATAACCTGCTGGCCGTGCTCAGCAAAATAGATTGCCAAAGGCAGGCCAACCCTCCCAATGCCAAAAACTGCTATGTTCATTTTGCTAGGCTACTATAGTGGCAGTTAAATATTTTTCTATATTTATGGGGTTGCCGGAAAATAAAAAACCTCCTTGTCCTTAGCCATATATTTGTAGGGTGTTTGAGGGAACAACAACCAAAAATGGAAACAAAACAAGGTTTGTTAAGTATAGATACAGAAAAACTCATATAGTTTTAATGGCATTATCGCATGAAATAAGAAATTGCTTAAGAGCTTTGGAACTGAAAGCGCAAATCCTTTTCAGGTTATTGTTAGACAACCCTTATATCCATGTATGAACCCCCTATTGCTTTGTTTCCAATAAACTCCAAGCCATGTCAACAAAGGCTTTAGAAATTATAAAAACTTCTCCTACGTAGGATAAACTTTTTGGCAAAAATGGATTTAAGTACCATAAACAACAAAAACAGAATAGTTGCACCTATACAGGGCAGAATCGAAAGTCTTTTAATTAAAGGATTAACCCAAACTACTGGAATAATAAAAATGCCAAAATCAATAACGATAGTGGGCCTAGGTTATGTCGGCCTGCCTTTGGCCTGCTTATGCGCTGAAAAAGGCCACAAGGTGTATGGCTATGATATTGACAAAAATAAAGTTGACAGCATAAATAATGGCTTAAGCCCCATTGAAGATGAAATTTTAAGTGAGAAATTAAAGAGCCTAAAAGGAAAGATAAGGGCAACTTCCAGCCCCAATGAGTGCATTTCAAATTCTGATGTTGTGATTGTTTGTGTCCCGACCCCTGTTGACAGAAATTATGTTCCTGATTTGACCGCCCTGATGGAATCATGCTCAGCGGTTTCAAGGCACATAAAGCAGGGAACTTTGCTCGTTATAGAATCAACTATCTACCCTGGAACAGTCGAAGAAATTATAGTTCCAATACTGGAAAAGCAGAAATTTAATGTCCAAAAGAATGATATTTTTACAGCCCACTGCCCCGAAAGAATTGACCCCGGCAATAAAAAATGGACAATTGAAGCGCTCCCAAGAGTTGTCGGCGGAGTTACAAAAGATGCGACAAAAAAAGCGGCTGAATTTTATAGAAGCGTAATTGATGCAAATGTTTTGGAGTTAAGTTCTGTAAAGGCAGCAGAAGCGACAAAGATAATGGAAAATACTTTCAGAGATGTTAACATCGCTTTTGTAAACGAAATGGCGCAAAGCTTCGACAAGGCGGGAATTGATATCCTCGAAGTCATAAGAGGCGCCTCAACAAAGCCATTTGCCTTCATGCCGCATTATCCCGGGGCTGGCGTTGGCGGGCATTGCATCTCAGTTGATCCTTACTATTTAATTGAAAAAGCGAAGCAGCTTGGATTCACCCACAGATTCCTGATGCTTGCAAGAGAAATCAACAATCACATGCCGCATTACGCGGTTGAATTGCTCGAGAATGAATTAAAAAAATTAAAGAAAGTAGTCAAAGGCGCAAAAGTCGGAATGTTGGGATTGGCGTACAAAGCAAATGTGGATGATATAAGGGAAAGCCCTGCGCATGAGGTCCTCAATTTATTAAAAACAAAAGGCGCAGATGTTTATGTTTATGATCCCCACGTAAAAACAGGAAGCAACGTAAAAGACCTAGATGAATTACTGAACAAAAGCGATTATATTATTTTGGTAACAGACCATAACGAATTCAGGCAGATGGATTTGGAGAAATTAAATAAAAACAGGATTCTTGTTGTTATCGACGGCAGAAACTGCCTGGACAAGGAAAAAATCAAGTCGATGGGAATTTCTTATCACGGTATTGGGAGAACATAGGAAGGTTTATATATAGTTTTTATTCTAAAGTTAGTATGAATCTTAAAATAAATTGGAAACTTATTTTGATTTCATTTTTTCTTGCAACCGTTGTGTTTTTCTCCAGTCAAATCATTCAAATAGCACGTTCCCCTGGAGTGGGCACCTTTACAATAGGGTTTCCTTATGTATTTTCACATACAGCTGATGAATGTCAAAGGTGCGGTTATTTTTATTGGAGTAAATTCATTTTTGACTGGGTAATTTGGTTTTTTGTAACGTTAATATTTGTATTTGGAATTATATTTTTAAGGAAAAAACACCAAGAATCTATAAACAGCAAATAGTATATCGGTCAGATTGAATTGCTTAGTGTTTAATCTAAAGCATCCTCTTCACCCCTTCTCTTACCATAATCTTCGGCTGCCATCCGAGCGATTTCATCTTGGAAATGTCAGGAATCCTGTATTCAATCTCCCTTTCCTTCAACCTTGTGTCTTTTCCAAACCCTAATTTGATAATCTCAGATTTGCTCTTTGTAACTTCTTTCACAATCTGCGCGAGCTCAAGTACGGTAGTCGGCTGGTTGTTGCCTATATTGTAAGCTTCTCCAGTCTTCCCATTCTCAAAAACTTTCATGACTCCTTCAGATATGTCCTCGACAAAAGTAAAGCATCTTGTCTGGTTGCCGTTTCCAAAAACCGTTATCGGCTCATTTCGCAATGCCTTATTAATAAAAATTGGAACGACCCAGTTATTTTCCTGCCCGGGGCCGTATACATTGAAGAATCTTACAATCTTTATGTCGGCCCCTTTCTCCTGGTTAAACGCCTTTGCATAAATTTCAGATGCAAGCTTTGAAACGCCGTAAGTTGAAACCGGGCCTTTCACGCTGTCTTCCCTTATTGGCAGCTCCCGCGGCTCGCCGTAAACTTCTGATGATGACGAGAAAATCATTCTTTTAACACCGGCATCAAGAGCCGACTTGAAAACATTTACAGAGCCTTCAAGATTAACTTTCATCGTATCAAGGGGCCTTCTGTCTGAGTTGTCAACGCCAAGCAGAGCGGCAAAATGAAAAACCGCGTCACAGCCTTTGATATCGGCTGTTAGATTATCAAGCACTGATTTTTTGACAAACTCAAGATTCTTGTGCTTTATATGCGGCTCTTTCAAATCAAGAACTTTAACCTTATGCCTGCTTTCAAGAAGATGCTTAACCAAATGAGTCGCTATGAAACCGGAGCCGCCTGTAACAAGTATTTTCATTTTATGCCGTGTATTCAATGCCAGTTTTTAAATTATTTGTTTGCATTATTTAATTAAAATTCTTAATGAGAATATCAATAATCCTCTTTGCAGCTTTCCCGTCCCAAAATTGAGGAGTTTTAGATTTAAAATTAGATCCATTAATCAGTTTATTTGAAGCTTCTGCTATCTTGCGTTTATCGGTGCTTACAAGAACATTTGTCCCCTGCTCTACAGTCACCGGCCGTTCTGTATTGTTTCTCATTGTAATGCAAGGCACGCCAAGAACAGTAGTTTCCTCCTGTATCCCGCCGGAATCTGTAATTACAAATTTTGAATTGCCCATAAGATTGATAAAATCAAGATAGCCAAGCGGCTCGGTTATAATCAAGTTTTTCTGATTTTTTATCCTGTTCATCAGGCTAAAATTATCAAGATTTTTCAAAGTTCTAGGGTGAACAGGAAAAACTATTTTTATTTTTTTTTGTATTTCACCTAAAATATCCAAAACATATTCCAAGGGCTGTTTGTTATCAACATTGCTGGGCCTATGGAGCGTCAATACTGCATAATCTTTTTTCTCTAATTTAAGTTTTGATAATATTTTTGATTGTTTGGATTTCTCCTTATGGCCCAATAGGCTGTCTATCATCACATTGCCGACAAAAAATATTTTACCTTTGTCAATTCCCTCGTTAACTAGGTTTTTATTCCCGCTTTCTTCCGTGGTAAAAAGAAAGTCAGAAACATGGTCGGTGAGAATTCTGTTTAATTCTTCGGGCATTGTACTGTCAAAGCTTCTTAAGCCGGATTCCACGTGTGCCACTTTGATTTTGCACTTTGCGGCAGCAAGGGCAGCAGCAAGCGTTGAATTTACGTCTCCAACAACAATAACTAAATCCGGCTCTTCTTTTAAAAGAACTTTTTCAAATTCTGCCATTATTTTGGCTGTTTGGGCAACATCTGATGCTGAGCCGATTCCTAAGTTAATATCCGGCTTTGGAATGCCTAAATCATCAAAAAAGAATTTTGACATCTCCCTGTCATAATGCTGCCCTGTATGCACCAGAATCTGCTCTATTTCCGGATGCTTAGCCATTTCATTAACTAAAGGGGCTATCTTGATAAAATTGGGCCTTGTGCCAACCACGCTGAGAATTTTCATACCACCGTGAGAACCCAAATATATTTAAATAGTTTCCTATTGGTTTGCAATATGAAAAAATTACGCGTGGCGCTCGTCATACCTACTCATTTTGATATACACTCTTCGCTGAACAATCTGCTGAAAGTTTACAGATATATGATAAAAAACAGGAATGTTGAGGTAACTATTTTCACTGATAAAAAAAATGATGTAAACTACAGGGATTTTAATATAGAAAAAATAAGCGGAATTGATTACAAAACCATATTTGAAAAAATCCTTCTGGTTCTGGGCGTGCCAAGATTTTATTATACTGATTTGATTGGGAAGCTGAAAGGTTATGATGCAATAGAATCCAGCAATCCCGAATTTTATGGGTTTGCTTATCAGTCATACTTGGCTGCAAAAAAATATAATTCCGGGCTTGTTTATCGCACATCGCAAACTGTTGATGGGTTTTATCTGTTCAGAATTACAAAATACCTTGTTGTTCCTTTCGCAAGAAAAGCATATGGCTATGCGGGCTCCCTTTTGTTCTCCAACCCGCAGGCAGAAGAAAGGTGCATAAGGCTTGGATTGATGGAAAACATGTCAAAAAGCACAGTTATAGGCCACGCGACGGATACAAAATGTTTCATGCCCATGAAAGCTAAGCACACAAAAAGAAAAATTCTATTGTCAGTGGGCGGGCTTTACAAAATAAAAGGCCATCAGTTAATAATAAAAGCCCTAAAAAAGATTCTTGACAAAGGCTATGACGCCGAATTATGGATTGTTGGCGAAGGCTATTACAAAAAAAATTTGGCTGCACTTTCAAAGCAGCTGGGCATAGGAAATAAAGTTAAATTCCTGGGGAAAAAATCACATTCTGAGCTCGCAAAGGTTTATAATGCCTCAGACGTTTTTGTGCTTGCAAATTACCAGGAGATAACTCCTGCCGTGAACGAGGCGATGGCATGCGGCGTTCCAGTTGTCGCAATGCAGTGCGGCGGCGACAGGTTTGTGGTGCCAAGCGATGATTTTGGATTGATTGCAAAAAGATTTGACGTCAGCGACATGGCAGAAAAAATCATGACGCTGCTCGATAGCAATGAGGTTGCGGAAAAAATATCAAAAAACGGAAGAAAACACATATTAAAAAATTTCAGCATAGAAAATGTTGCGGAAAAAATCTACAGGAGCTTTACAGAATAGCATACTAAACAATACAAAGATTATGCTATTTCTGATAGTGACGTTTGGCATACTGATAAGGTTAATATTTTTTTCAGGAATAGGCACTTCGGATGATTTGGCATATACAAGCTATGCAAACTCCTTAAGCAAGGGCGAGATTCAGCAGGGTACTTTGACATTATCCACCCGCCTTGGATTGATTTACCCAACTTCAGTTTTATATTCAATGTTCGGGGTTAATGACTTTTCTTCCGTCCTGTTTGTGCTGCTGGCATCCATCGGAAATATAATATTAATATTTTATTTTGGCAAATTATTGTTTAATGAAAAAGTTGGATTGATTTCAGCTTTCCTTTTGTCCATTTTCCCCCTAGAAGTTGTCTACTCTACTAAACTTTTATCTGACCTCCCATCAGCTTTTTTCATGGCATTTGGTGTTTACTTGTTCCTTTATGCTGAAGAGAAAAAACCAAGTCCTTTTTTGTATGTTTTTTCAGGGCTCTCAATAGGAATTGGCTATTTTATAAGAGAAAGCGCATTGCTCATAGGGCTTTTTTTCATGTTCTATATCTTGTACAAAAAGCAGATAAAAAAGGAGTATTTTCTTGTTCCAGTGGGCATCTTGATTATATTTGCACTTGAGGCATTTATTTTTTATCAGCTAACTGGAAATCCATTCTTCAGGACGGAAGAATCTCAAAAATACCTTACAGAGTCAGTTCCTGCGGCGCATGATTACTTCGGAAGATTGTCATTCCCTCTTGGGTTATTTCATTATCCTTATACAATCCTAACAAATAACTTATTGTCATTTTTTTACATTTTTGCATTTGTTTCTGCTACATATTTTATTATTTACAAAAGAAAAGAGTGTTACGAGGTGCTTCTATGGATTGCCCCTTTGCTGTTATACCTGAGCTTCGGATCGTCAAGTTTTTCAAAATATGTTCCATTCAAGGCTGCTGATAGGTATCTAGAAATAATCACAATCCCAATTATACTTTTACTGGCATTTTTTTTGGAGGAGGAAGAAGAGGTTATTAAGAGGGTGTTTAAGCCTTTTATATTAGTGTTTCTTCTGTTAACATCAATTGGATTTGTATACTTGCAGGGGGAAAGAAATTTACTGGGGGGTTTAAGGGATTCTTATGATAAAATACAAAATCTTAACAGGCCAGCCTATATAGATGAAAGGTCTCTAATGGCCTTAAATTATATTAGTGGATATAAGGGAGGTGTAATGGCAAAAGCGTATCCGGACAGCTTTGCAAATGTCAGGGACTCCTACGTAATCATAAATAAAGACATGATAAAAAGATTAAGTGACGCCAATAAAAATACAAAATTCCCAAAAGAGCTTGACGATATTCCCAAAAAATGGATGCCATTTAAAGAGATAGGGGAAGGTAAGGGCACTATTTTGATTTACTACATTCCATAAAATGGCAAGCTACACAAGATTCGCTGTAAGGGGCACTATAAAAATACTAATCATATCGCTGATTGCTGCGCTTCTGGGCTATGTTGTAAGGGTTGTGCTCGCAAGGAATCTTGGAGTTGAGGATTTTGGACTGTTTAATTCTGTTTTTGCCTTTCTCGGGCTTATAGGGGCATTTGACAGCCTGGGATTCGACAAGGCTCTTGTCAAGTTCATACCGGAATTCCAGCACCGCAAAAAGAATGATTTCATAAAAAGCTCATTGGTGTATGTATGCGCCGTAATGCTTATCATAAATGCAGTCATAATAATCGCAGTTTATTTCCTCTCAAGTTATTTAAGCGTTCATTATTTTCATAGTCCCAAAGCAGGTATAGTCCTCAAAGTGCTGGCATGGGGGTTTTTTATAGATAGTTTTGCATCTGTACTTAAATTTGCGTTCCAGGGATTCAAGAAGCTCGGGTATTATTCAATGATTGACGTGGTAAGGATGATTCTAGTGCTGCTGTTTGTTTACATCGGAATAAAGATGAACTACGGCGTGCTGGGTCCGGCCATTGCGTACACAATAACTCCATTGCTGCTATTGCTGATATTCGGATGGATTTTTGTTAGAAAAGTATTTCCAGATTTACTTAAATCAAAATTTGTGCTTGACAAAGTGATGCTGAAAGAAGTTTCAAAATACAGCATTTTCGTCACGGAAACTACAGTTGCTGGGATGATACTCTATTACACGGACATACTTGCATTGACTTATTTTGCAGATTTGAAAAGTGTTGGGATTTACAGCGTTGCGCTGCCGACTGCAAGAGTGCTTATGTATTTTACCCGCGCAATAGGCGGCGTTGTATTGCCCCTTACGGCAGAGCTCTGGGTAAAGGAAAAGAAAATACTTCTGAAAGCGGGCATAGAGCTGCTCTACAAATATTCATTCATCGCAATAGTGCCGATTGTTTTTGTGATGATAGCTTTTGCCGATTTGATAATAAATGTTTTTTACGGGAAAAGCTATTCTGCTGCCGCGATGCCGATGAAAATATTAAGCATAGGCATGATGTTCACAATATTCAACGGGGTGAACATAAGCTTTTTTTCGGGAATAGGAAAGCCAAAGATTGGCAGCATAATAAACTATTCCGCTGCAGCGTTCAATTTCATACTTAATATACTCCTTATCCCATATTTAGGAATAATGGGCGCTGCAATAGCAACGACGATAAGCTATTTTGTAATGATGGTGATGGGGCTGTTTTACATCAGAAAGTTTATTGATGTGGATTTTCCAGTCAGGGTATGGATAAAGACTTTGGTTATAGGCATTATTTTTATAGCCATCATCTGGTACCTTAAGAAAATAATCAAGCTTAACGTTTGGCTGGAATCCTCAATTGTGCTGATTACATCAGGTGCATTTTATTTAGGGGCATTATTTGTTTTCAAGATAGTAAATTTTAGCGAGCTAAAAATGTTATATGGCAGAATTGTAAAGTAATCAGCTTGCTGTACCGAACCGTTTGTTTATTCTTTCATGCTCTTCGTCTAATTTCCTGATTTCATTCCAGAGCTGTTCCTCAATCCCAAGTCCTTTTCCGGCAAGATTATTTTTCTCTTCCTTATCCTCAGTAAGATGGTAAAATTCCCTTTTCTTGTTTGTCTTGTTGTAAATAAGCTTCCATTCATTTGTCCTTACAGCCTGCACATTGTGCACCTCAGGCGATGGTGTTGGCCCGCCTAGCCCCCCAGTTTCTGAATATGCTATTCTTTCATCTTGCTTGCCGTTAATAATTGGCATAAGTGATTTCCCCTGTATTGGCTTGTAACCGCTCTTTTCCTTTATCCCAAGAATATCAAGGATTGTTGGCATTATGTCTATATTCCTCACAACCTGTTTTATCTCCAGATTTTTTGGAATGCCGCTGCCTATGAAATAGGCAAAGCATTTTATCGTGTAATCATAAAGGTATGAACCATAAACTTTTTCGCCTATTCTGTCCCCCACGCTGGAGCCATGGTCACAATAAATCACAACTATCGTATCTTCAAACAATCCAAATTCCCTTATCTTTTCGAGTATTCTTTGCAAGTAATTGGAACTGTCCTCAAGCCATTGCCTGTATCTAGAGAAATTTGCATCCTTTTTCTGAAAATATTCCTCCGAAAAATCGTCATATTTTTTTATAACATGCCTTGACAGATTAAGAGCTATCTTATCATAGTCGAGAAACAAAAAAAACGGCTGCCTGCTTTTTGCCCGTAGCATGAGTTCCACATGCCTATCCACGAGGTTTATTTCCTTAGAGTCATCTTTTCCAAAAATTCTAACCTTGTCAAATCCTTGTGAAGCAAGAGCTTCGTCAAGTACCCAGTCCATTTCAGTTAAGTATCCTGCGTCCTGCATGTATTGTGCCAAAGTAAATACATTTTTCTTGTCAAAATGATAGGGCTTGTAATAACCATTGACGCCGTTTAAATTACCATACATCCCTGATAGAATCGCATTAAGGGAACCAATAGAATATGGGGCATAGGCTATAACACTAGAAAAGCACGTTGACATATTTTTCAGCTCCTGCTGATAGAAATTAACAAGCTTCAAAGCGTCCTCCCTGCCGCCGGCATCTATATTAATCATTATTACATTCAATTTTTTCTTCTTTAAAAAACTCAGCATTCCCATTTTAATCCCGTTCAAAACACATAAATCTTTATAAAAGTTTCTTAAAAGCTTTAGATTTATAGTGTTGATTATAGTTAGATGGAACTTTGAGTAATCCATTAGTTTTATATATTTGATTCAAAGTTCCCTCAGAGAATTTTGATAATTCGATAATTTTTCAAAATTCCCTATATTTTTAAAAAGAAAGCAATCAACGTCCCATATGGTAAGCAAAGAGGATATAAAAAATTACTGGAACAGGAAACAGCCTTCAGAATGGTACTCTAAGAATGAGTATGGCACAAAAGAATATTACAATGAAGTCGAGCAGCGAAGATACAATTATTTCTGCCCCTATATACCCATTAACGCGGAATTCACGGATTACAAAGGAAAGAAAGTTTTGGAAGTTGGAGTCGGCATGGGAACTGACCTGAAACAATATGCGAAAAACGGGGCATTATGCTACGGAACCGACCTTACAGAAGGTGCTATTGATGAAACACAAAAACACCTTGCAGTGTATGGCTTAAATGCAAATTTACAGGTTATGGATGCAGAAAATCTGGAATTTGAGGACAACACCTTTGATTTAGTGTATTCCTTTGGTGTGCTTCACCATACTCCAGACACGCAAAAATCAATTGATGAAATTTACAGGGTATTAAAACCGGGAGGAAAGGCAATAATCATGCTTTATTCCAAAAGCTGGCAGCACTACATGATAAGGATTGGGATTGTAGGTATTATAGGGAGAGAATTATTCAGAATGTCAATGCAGGATTTAATCAACAAATACTCAGAAGCGTATGGGTTCTCACCACTTACAAAATTATACAACAAAAAAGAGGTAAATCAGCTTTTCGTCCAATTCCAAAATATTAATATCAGCCATTGGCATTATAAGGTGAAAGAAAGAAAAGGAATAATTCAAAAAATAAAATCATTAAGGAACAGGAAATTCTTACAGGGCAACTGGATAATAAAAGCTATAAAGTAGTTCGATATTCCTCCCTTGGAATCCATGAAAGCTATCATATGTGCGGCAGGGCAGGGAAGGAGGCTAAGGCCCCTTACCGATACAGTTCCCAAGTGCCTTCTGAAAATAGGAAAAAAAAGAATTCTAGAATATCTACTTGACAGCCTCTCTGATTGTGGAATAAAAGATGTCGTGATAGTCATCGGATATAAATCCCAAGAATTTATGAAAATCGTGGGCAATAAGCATAAGAACTGTAGAATAAAGTATTACATCAACAAAGATTATGAAATAACTGATAATATGTATTCGCTATGGATGGCAAAAGATGAGATAAAGGATGGATTTATTTTTTTCAATGCCGATTTAATATTTAATGTTGACTTGCTCAAAAAGCTTATTGAGGATAATCACCAAAATTGTGTAGTTGTAGATAACAAGATAAAACTCCAAGAGAGTGCAATGAAAGTGAAAATACTGAAAGATAGGCTTATTAAAATCGGCAGGAATTTAAAAGACGGAAATGCCAGGGCTATAGGAATCTATAAGTATTCCCCCGAAGGAGCTAAAATTTATTTAAATGAAATAAAAAAAAATGTATCAAAAAATCTTGGGCGCAATACTATAGGCATGCCATCAGGGCAGATTGAAAAAACCGTAGAGCAGCTTATAAATCGCCTCGATATTTATGCAGTAAGCGCCGGAAAATTCGCATGGCAAGAAATTGATGACACTGAAGATTTAAAGAAAGCTTCAAAAAAGCTGAATCTGATTTTAAGAAAATGATGATTACAAACTATAGTAAAATCACTTCAACTCGCCTTAGAAAAGATTCACTCGATATTCTTTCAGCCGGGGTGGATAGCGTATTGCCCCAAAATGCCATGCCAAAAAATATCTTGTTCAATGATGGGATTCTTAGAATTTGCAATGATGAATTTAACATATCCAAAGGAAATCTGTATGTCTTAGGCTTCGGGAAGGCGGCGGCTGCCATGGCAAATACACTGGAAAAGATTATACCAGAAGGACGGATAACCGCCGGAATAGTAAATTGCAACACTAACAATGTAAGAACCAATAAAATAAAAATTAACATTGCCTCGCATCCAATCCCGAATGAAGGCGGTGTCAAAGGAATAAAAAAAATGCTTGAGATTGCAAAAAAATCAGGGAAGGGCGACACCGTGATATTCTTAATTTCCGGAGGGGGATCGGCATTGCTTCCGGATCCTGCAAACGGCATAACCCTGAAAGATCTCAGGAGAATGACCAAGCTGATGCTGAAATCAGGGGCAAAAAGCTTTGAATTAAATAATCTCAGAAAGCACATATCAATGCTAAAGGGTGGCAACTTTGCAAGAATTCTGCAGCCCGCAAGAGTGATCTCATTGATTTTATCCGATGTGATAAATCCTAATGACGTGACGGCATCTGGACCTACTTGTCCCGACAATTCAACTTTTAAGCAGTCTTATGAAATATTAAAAAAATACCAACTGTTAGAAAAGATGCCAAAAAGCATCTTGGCTCACATAAAAAAAGGAATGGATGGCAAAATACCTGAAACTGTAAAGCCAAATGAAAAATTTCTCGGAAACATCCATAATTATATTTTTGCTAACTACAGGACTGCTCTTGAAGCCATGGCTAAAAAAGCTGCCGACCTTGGATTTGATGTTGAGACTCTGCCGGGACATACAGAAGGAGAGGTAAAGAATGTCGCTACAAAAATGTCAAGATTGTTCGAGCAAAAGCAGAAGTTGCACAAAAAAAAGTTTGCATGCATTTACAGCAGCGAGAACAGCGTCACTGTCAAAGGGCATGGCAAAGGCGGAAGGAACCAGGAATATGTCGCATACCTGATTGAGAAGATAAAAAATTTTGGAAATTGTGTAGTTTCCTCGCTCGGATCCGACGGCATGGATTTTTTAACGGGAGTTGGGGGTGCAATCGCTGATAACACAACATATTCAAAAGCGAAGAAAATGAATTTAAAAATTGATAGGTTTCTAAAACAAAATAATTCATACAAGCTTCACAAAAAGCTGGGTACATTGATATTGATGAATCCTACAAACACCAATGTAGGGGACATTAATATTTATCTTCAATCGAAATAAAAGGGGTAATTGAAAGGTTATAGGTTGCCATCTCTCCGTGTGAGCATTATCCTCAATAGTATCAACATCACAGATAAATTGCAATGGGAATTGAGATTATCAAAATATGATTTACAATACAAACTGAGGGCAAACAGAATTTGGGCTTGTGAGCGAGTGAAACAGGCTCACTCGCATGTCACATGAGGAACTTTTCAATAACACTAAATAAAAGAAATTTATTTAAATGAATCTATTTTATGCACCAATCGCCATGAGTAAAATCAAATTTGATTTCAAGGGTAAGACTGTGGTTATTACCGGGGCCTCTCAGGGAATAGGGATGGCCACAGCTGAAGCTTTCATGAAAAGCGGAGCAAACGTGGTAAACATATCTAAATCTCCCCAAAAATCCGGGGGTTCTTCCAGATATAAATTCATCCGGATAGATATAACTGACCTTAAATCAGTAAGGAAATGGGTATCGGACTTCACAAAGAAAAAAAATATTGATATATTGGTAAACAATGCAGGAATCTATCCCCAATCAAGTCTTCTTAATGTTTCCGAGCAAGAATGGGACAGGACTCTCAACACAAACTTGAAATCTCTGTTCTTCATCTCGTCTTATGTTGCAGAACACATGCAAAAAAACGGCAAAGGGGTCATAGTAAACGCGTCTTCATTTGCATCCATCATTCCTTCCATCGGCAGCGGGGTTTATGCCATGTCTAAAGCTGCAGTAAGCAGCCTGACAAAATCAATGGCAGCTGAATGGGGCCCCTTTGGAATAAGGGTAAACAGCTACAGCCCTGGCGTCATAATTACCAGTATGACCAAAGGCATAATTGCAGCAAAAAATAAAAAAATCATTGAATCTACTGCACTTTCACGATGCGGCAAACCTGATGAAGTTGCGCAGCTGGTTTTGTTTTTGTGCTCTGATGCTGCTTCTTACATAACCGGCGCAAATATAGAAATTACCGGCGGCAAGTTTCTAGTCCAAAACCAGTACGATGCCTCAAAAAGATGATGAAAAGCATAAGCACCACTTACACAAGAAAGGATACTATCAGTTTTATGATAGATGATGATCCTGAGATAGCATGGCTCTCAAACTTTGATGATTCCGCTTTTGAGAGATTTTTTGTTGTCATGGACATGAAAGTGAACATAGTATGGGGTAACCTTATCCGAAAAAAACTCGAAAGCCACAAAAAAGAAATTTATTTCTTTGAAATTGAGGCCTCAGAGAATACCAAATCAATATCCTTCTACCCCAAGCTGGTGGATTTCCTTGAGAGCAAAAGGTGCAATCTATCTGATTTGGTCATCGTGGTGGGAGGTGGGATTGCCATAGATCTTGTTAGCTTTACATGCTCAACTTATATGAGGGCGCTTCGATTCTACGCCGTCCCGACGACATTAATAGGCCAGATAGATGCTTCCACCGCGGGTAAAACCTGCCTCAACACAGCAAACAGCAAGAATCTTCTTGGGACATTTTACTATCCCCTCAAAGTCTACAGCAATATTCATTTTTTGGAAACTAACTCCAAGTACTATCTAAGACAAGGCTATTCCGAGATTTTTAAGTACGGACTATTAATCTCTTCAGCTCTGATCAAGTTAATGTTATCATACTTCAAAAAGCCATCTGCTTCCATGCTTATGAAAATTATAACGCTTGCAACAAACGCAAGAATAAAAGTAAGAAAAATAAATCCACTTGCAAGCAACCTTGGACACACATTCGGACATGCTATTGAGAAAATTTCTGATTTTAGGATACTCCATGGAGACGCCATCAGTGCCGGCACTGTGATGTCGCTGTACTTTTCAAAAAAAATTGGAATTATTGATGAAAAATCAGCAAGTTCCATAGTAAAAAATATGAAAAAAATTGGGCTAAATGTGTATATAGATAAAAATCTCGATACGGATATGCTTGTTGATATCATGATGAGGGACAAAAAATCTTCCACTACGGGAATTAACCTTGTTTTGATTATGGGAGTTGCAAAGCCGTACCGCAGCAATAAATCAAATTTTTACAGGACATCGCCTGATTTCGTAAAAATATTTTTAAGAGAATTCATGAAAGAATATCCGTACCTTGTGTCTAACTGCGCAAGTCATATAAAAAAAGATAAATTAAAATATTAAAATGATTACAGGCATAAACCATTTGAGCTTTACTGTAAGCAGTCTAGATATGTCGGTGAAATTTTACAGCAAGGTTCTGGGTTTAAAGATTATGGATATATCCCCACGAGATCCAAAATTCTCTGAAAAAGTTACTGGAATTAGCAAAGCGAAGCTGAGGATTGCCTACTTGTCGGGGCATAACTGTAATATTGAACTCATAGAATATCTATCTCCAAAGGGGAAAAAAATTGATAATGCAACTTGCAACGTCGGCAGCGCACACGTATGCTTTAATGTGGATAACTTCAAAGTTTTCATTAAGAATCTAAAAAAAAATAATGTCAGGCTTGCAGGCGAGCCGCAGATTATACCCGCAGGGCCAAATAAGGGCAAGCTGGTTGTTTATTCAAAGGATATTGATTCAAATAATCTTGAATTCATATCCGTAGATCAATATGATTAACGCATTGAATTAGGAATATTTTTAAATGTTCATAGCACACCCGCCATATGGTCAATAAACTTGTAGGTATAAATGGATTCGGCCGCATTGGAAGGGCCGTGTTTAGAAAAGTTCTTGAAAGCAAAGAATTTGACATCGTTGTTATAAATGACATAAATCCAGACAATAACAACATTGCATACCAGCTAAAATATGATTCTTTGTATGGAGTACTAAAGCAGGATGTCAAATCCAATGAATCCGGCATTGTTGTAAATGGGAAGAAAATATTAATCTATCATGAAAATAGTATTGATGACGTTCCCTGGGATTTGCACGGCATCACAAGGGTAATTGATTCTTCCGGTGTTCACGAAAATGCCGTCAGGGCAAGAAACCTGAAAAACAAAGTCAAGCAGGTCATATTAACCCATTCTCCTGAAGAAAAACTGGTGGACAAGTCAGTCATCATTGGCATAAACGAAGATGATATTGATGTCAAGAAAGACTTGGTTATTTCAAACAGCATTTGCGATGCGAATGCATTCGGACCAGTAGTCAACATACTCAATCGTGAGTATGGCATCAAGCACGGGTTCCTTACAACACTTCATCCGTGGCTCTCTTACCAGAATCTGCTGGACGGCCCAAGCCCTTCCTTTTCATATCCCGGTCACATTTACTCCCACTATATTTTTGGGCGCGCGAGCACTTTCTCACTGCTCCCGAAGCCCACCACGACAATTGACGCGACCTGCAAGGTTCTTAAATCTCTCAAGGGTAAGTTTGATTCTTTTTCCTACAGGGTTCCGACTGCAACAGTTTCATCTTCCGATATTTCTGTGCACCTCTCTAAAAAAGCCGGTGTTGAAGACATAAAAAAACTTTTTGAAAAAGAGGCAAAGAAGCAGAAATACAAGATAATTTACAACAATTATGACCCTCTCGTCTCAATAGATTTCAAAGGAATGGAATATTCTGCAGTTATAGACCAAAGATGGACTACAATAAACAAGGGCAGTTACTTAAAATTAATTTTGTGGTATGACAATGAATGGGGCTACAGCTGCAGGGTTATTGATTTGATTAATTCATTGTTTGAGAAGGATTAATTGAATTTAGATATAATAATTTATATTCAATTTCGGATTTTTTACATTATCAATAAAAAGCTTGGTCCACAGTTCAAGATTTGTAAAAAACAAAAGCTGTCTATAAGCGTTGTCTTCAGTTACATTATTTTTGTCCAATGAAACCTTCCTTTGCCTTATGTTATTTATCAGCTTCCTGACTCCAGGTATTTTATAATACTCCCTTTTCCTGATTTGGGATTCTGAAAGCAAATTGTCTGCAATGTCAATAAATTCCTTGTTGAAAAAATCGGAAAGAGGCACTGCCATCGGCATTTTTCTTCTTTTTGCAACTTCCTTCGGAAGCAGTTCATTTGCTATTTTTTGAAGTATTATTTTCTTCCCTGCCCCGTAAAATTTGTATTCCGAAGGTATAGTCATCGCAAATTCAACCAAAGTATGGTCAAGATAGGGGACTCTCACTTCATGGGAGTTCGCCATGCTTAATTTGTCAAGCTTATTGCAATGAAAATAAGGAATTTCTGTCTTAAGCTCATACAGCAAAGCTCGGTTAAGCTGCTTCCCGTCATTTTTTGTGTTTTTTAGGTAAGGCCCAAAAGTTCTCATAACATCTATCTCTTTGGGAATTTTCAGTAATTTATCGCTAAAAAATTCTTCTTTGTCCCTGTTAAAAACTCCGGAAGAAACATATTCGATCTTTTTGCTGAGCGGCATGCTTATTTTCTCTTTTAGTTGATTGTAATAATTCCTATTTTCAACCTCACCAGCCCTAGGCAATTTTGTATACGCATCATATCTATTGTATCCTGCAAAAATCTCATCGGAGCCCTCTCCAGCCAGGCTGACAGTGAGCTTTTCTCTAATTTTATTGTAAAGGTAATAAAGTGGGGCCATGGCAGGTCTTGATATTGGAATTTCCATATGCCACAGCACCTTGACCAAAGCTTTTGTCAGGTCTTCATGCCTAAGCTGGATTTCAGTGTGGTCTGTCCCAAAATGATTGGCAATAATTCTTGCATTCCTGCAGTCTTCATCATTGGCATCAAAGCCTATAGTAAATGTCTTTACCGGCTCTTTGCTGTGTCTGCTCGCCATTGCAACAAGAATGCTTGAATCAATGCCACCAGAAAGCGAGATTCCCAGCGGTACGTCCGCTACCAGCCTTCTTTTGACAGATTCAGAAAGCAAATTCTGAACATTTTTTTTGTAAAAATCTTCTGAATTATTTGTTTCATTAATTTCTAAATTCCAATATTTCTCAATTTTAACCTTGTTGTTTTTCAGAGTAAGAAAATGCCCCGGCTTAAGCTCAAGAATATCCTTAAAAAGAGTTTCTTCTCTTATCGGATAAGCATAAAGGATAATCTGCCTGAGACAGTTTTCATTCACAGATCTCCCGACATCTTTGTGCTGCAGAATAGATTTTATCTCTGAAGCAAAAATAAATTTGTATCCCTTATGATAGTAATACAAAGGTTTTATTCCTAGCCTATCCCTTGCAAGAAATAACTCTTTTTTTTTTGAATCCCAAATTGCAAAGGCAAAATCTCCATTCAGCAATTCAACACATTTGCTGCCATATTCCTGGTAAGCGTGCAAAATCACTTCAGTGTCGGTTTGTGAATTAAACCTGTAACTTTTTTTTTCCAGTTCACTCCTGATTGTCTGAAAATTATATATTTCGCCATTGAAAGTTATTATTAGATTTCCTTCCTCGTTTGCCATTGGCATTCTGCCCTTGGCAGACAAATCAATGATCTTCAGCCTTCTGTTGCCGAGGGATACCCCTTTATCCGTGTAAACTCCGTCAGAATCCGGCCCCCTGTGGCTTATGGAATCTGCCATAGCCTTGGCGAGCTCTGCATCCTCAAAATTAAAACCGCATATTCCGCACATAAAATCAACAAGAGAATTTTGAATCAAATATATAAAACTAATGAATTATTTAGTATTAGAAAACCTCAATAATTCTTTTGAAGTCTTGCACCGTATCAAATTCTTTCCAATTGTTTTTTATGGGAACGCAATAGATCTTTTCCCCATGATCTAACATTTCTTGGAATATGTCAGTTATGTAGGATTTTTGCCACTCTTTTGCATTTTGGTAAGGGTCAGTTTTTTTCAATGATGCATTTAAGCGGTCAAAATGGCTGAGGAATATTTTTATTCCATTTGGCGTGAATTTCCACAGGCCTATGAATTCTCCCTGCCTATTTTTTGGCACGCCATCAGTAAGTATATGCTTCCCAATCTTCAGCATTAACTTATTTCCATCCATGATAACGTTTTCCGCTTCCGAAATGGGGTGGCAGGTTCTTCCCTCGTAATAATCCTGCCAATCCGTGTCAACTATGGACGCTATATCATGCTTGTCCCCTAGCAGTTTTTTTACAACACTGGCATTGTACCATATATCGGAATAAGTTACAACTGCCTCTTCATTTGTTTTTACCGCTTCTTCTAATTTTGGTCTTGCATACATCAAGGAATGAAGTATATTATTATTCCAGAAATCCGTATTTTCAAAATAGGTTATATTTGGAAAGGCAATTTTTTCTTTTTTCCAGCCCCTGATTACAGATATATCACCCATTCCATTTTTTCTGAATATTTCTATCGTGTTTTGGATGATTGGCTTGCCATTTATCTTCAGCATGCATTTTGGCAAATCACTCGTCAGCGGCCTTAGCCTTTTTGAAGGGCCAGCTGCTATTATTACGGCTTTCATAGAATCACTATTTTGAAAAAATGCTTTCAGCCAGCTTCAAATCCTTTTCAAAATCGATGTCCACCCATTTGGCATTGCCTATATCGCTGCTGTAAATCTTATGTCCCTTGCCTATCAGGCCCATTATTGCCCCTATAAAACTGGCATCCAGCCTGTCTTTTACAATTTCATTCATTTCATCAATAAATAATCTAGCACCATTTCTTGTAAATTTTGCCATGCCTATAAACTCCGCATTACCCTCTGCAAGCTCCATTTTGCTTATTTTGGTTATCAAGCCGTTTTCTTCTGATACCTTTTCCGCTTCTTCTCTTACGTCTCCTTTTTTAATTGCTAAACAAATATCACTTTTATTACTTAATAGATTATCAATTATAGATTTTTCAAATAAAACATCGGAATATAACAGAATAAATCCACCCTTCATCTCCTCTTTGGTAATCCACAAGCTCATCAGCATGCCGCTGACAGAATAAACTGGATTAAAAAATGTTTTTACATCCTTTTTTTTAGAAAGATACTCGCCAATCTCATCAGCCAAATAGCCAGTAACAACCAAAATGTCGTTTATTCCGCATTTATTTAATGTGATTAGTTGTTCATCCAAAATAGTCTTGCCGTCAATTTTCAATAAGCTTTGAGGTGTATCTCTAGTTAAGGGTAACAACCTTGTAGCTTTTCCTGCTGCTAAAATTATGGCTTTCATGCTATTATTTCAACATTCACTATTTTTTTCCTTATGTATGCGCTGAACCTGTCAATTATGGTAACCATTAAAATCATTATTATTAAAATTGTCAGGACTTCTCTGCTTTTAAAAAGCCTCATGCTGGTTATAAGTTCCATGCCTATGCCCCCTGCCCCAACTAAACCGAGAACAGTGGCCGCTCTGAAGTTATTTTCAAGATAGTACAGGCTGTAATTTACAAACAATGGCTTGACCTCCGGAAAAATGCCCCTTACTACTATCTGTATTTTATTAGCACCGGTAGAAACAATCGCTTTGATAACTTCGGGATTGACAGTTTCTATTGCCTCAGAGAAGTATCTTCCCAATGCCCCAGTCACATGCGCCGCCAGCGCTAAAACGCCGGGAAAAGGGCCTAAACCGACCATTGATACAAAGATAAGCCCCCATACAATTTCATTTATGCCCCTAAGGGCGTCGAATATTGTTCTTACGCCATGATAAATTATTTTATTCGGCATCACATTTCTGGCTCCTAAAAATGACAAAGGAAATGCTATTAATGCCCCGATGCTTGAGCCGACAATTGCCATCTGCAAAGTCTCAATCGCCTTAGACATAAATCTGCCAAGATTTGTTAAATCAGGAGGAAACATCCTGCTGACAAAATCCGCCATAAATGGCAATCCCTGGACAAAATTTGTCGGGCTCGTATTAGTGCCGCTTATAGCCCAGTAATAGATTACAACAATCAGCATCCCAATCAAAAAGTGTTTATATTTTTTAAGCGGGTTTATTTTTTTAGATTTCATTTCAAAATCCCAGTTTTCCGTACATATACCAGTCCTTGGTTTTTCCGTATATATCGACAATATTTTTTTCGTTTAGTTCTCCGGGCTTGCCATCAAACATTATTTTTCCATCCCTGATGCCTATCATTCTGGTTGAGTACCTCTTGGCAAAATCCAAAAAATGCAAACTTGAAACTAAAGTAATCCCTTCTTCAACGCATATATTCTTCAGCAAATCCATAACTTCTTTCATTAATTTTGGGTCAAGAGAAGATACAGGCTCATCCGCTAAAATTATTTTTGGGTTTTGAGACAATGCCCTCGCAATAGCCACCCTTTGCTTTTGGCCCCCGCTGAGATCAGCAATTCTTTCGTGCTCATATCCCGCCATGCCTACTCTCCTTATATTATTGCGCACAATCTCATAATCTTCTTTTAAAAATCTGCCAAAGACAGTTTTTATGGTGCTTGTATGGCACAATCTCCCATTCAAAACATTGGTGAGCACAGTTTCCCTTTCAAGCAGGTTAAACTGCTGAAAGATCATGCCTATATTGCTCCTTATTTTTCCAGTTTTTTTTATAGGGCAGTTTAATATTTCTTTTCCGTCTATATAGATTTTGCCCGAATCAGGCTCAATAAGCCGGTTAATGCATTTAAACAATGTGGATTTGCCTGAGCCGCTGGAGCCAATTAACACCACACTTTCCCCTTTTTTTATGTGCAGGTTTATATTGCTAATGGCTTCTTCATTTCTGTTTTTATATCTATGAGTAAGGTTCCTGATTTTTATCATTTTTCTAAACCAGAATAAAATATCATTTCTTCGCAGCCTGTGGACCGGTTATATTCATTCCCAATATCTTGGCAGTTTCCCTGATTATATCATAGTCGCTGTCCTTCACTTCCTTGTATTTTGCTATATTTCCCCAACCGCTGACTTTGTGTATTGTCTGCTCATCCATCGTAATCAAGGCGTTTTTTATTTTTTGCTTCAAATCTTGCGGCAGGTCATTTCTGACTGCTATCGGAGAGCCTGGAATGGACGGCGATGTGTATATAATTTTATTCACTTTTGGATCAATCTGTCCTTCAGCGACCATTGTTGCATAACTGTTGTCAGAGTCGGCACCGGCATCCACTTTTTTATTTGCGATAGCCAACTCCACCGCGTTATGCGTTCCGGCATAATATACCGTTTTGAAGTCCTTATCCGGGTTTATTCCATTTTCCATTAACATTTTTCTGGGAATCAAGTTTCCGGATGTTGATGCAGGATCGACAAAAGCAAAACTTTTTCCTTTTAAATCTGCCCAGGTTTTTATCCCGCTATCTGACCTGGTTACAATAATACTATGGTAATCGGATTTTCCGTCACTTCTTCTAACACCATTAACGATTGCTTCTCCGCCTGCCACATCTGCAGCTAGGATATAAGAGAAAGGTCCGAACCATGCCATTTCAATGTGCTTGGACCTCATGGCCTCAATTGCAGCTGTGTAATCAGAAGTGACAGTTATTTCAACAGGAATGCCCAATTTTTCCTCCAAGTATAACCTGATTGGCTTATAATCCCTTAGCATCTGCTCGGCGTCATCCGCCGGTATAAGACCCATTCTCAAAACTTTGACTTGCCCCGCCGACTTGCTATCTATTGTATTGTTTTCTTGTAATTTACAGCCAGACAAGATTAGTAAAACCACCAGTATTACAACATATTTTGCTTTCATGCAGCATCCCTCCAATTTTTATTATATTATCCGTTTTTGTATGTTTTTTCCATTTCTTCCCATAAGTATTTGCAGATTTCAGGCTCTTGACAAATAAGATTATATCCACTCCCACTACCATTAATACTCTCTTAGATGGTTTCCATTTTATTTATAAAAGTTTCGTAAAGATGGGTTTGTCCAAAGAAGCGACAAATCCAAACGAATAAATTGAATAATATTGTTTATTGTTTTATCAAGTAAAAGATTAGTTTATTTATTAATGCTGTTTTGTTTTTCATGGGGGATACCTCAAATATTCACTCCAGTTAGTCTAACGACTGACCGCGTATTACTGATTTTTAGACAAAGCCATATTTTCAATAACTCTTAAATATTAGGAAAGATTTAAAAATTTCCTGAAAAGTTGGAGATAAAATGAAGACAAGGTGGTTGAATTACGGAAAAATTGTAGAATTGCAGAAGCAGGATATGATTTCAAAAAAAAGCGAGTATTATGTATACAGGCATTTTTCAAGCCCATTCACCTGGCTGTTTGTAAATTTTGGAATTGCCCCTAACACAATAACAATCTCCAGCATATTCCTTTGCGTCATAGGTTTCTTTTTTATGGCATCAGGCAGGTACGTGAATACAGTAATTGGGCTTCTTATCCTAATTTTATTTAAGATAATGGACATGTCAGATGGTGAAGTAGCAAGAATAGAAAACAAAAAGAGCCTTGAAGGAATATACTTTGACAGAATCAGCCATTATGTTTATACATGCTGCCTTGGTCTTGGAATGGGACTAGGTTTTTTTAGGCTCTATGAAAAAGATTATATGCTGTTACTAGCGGTTTTTTTTACAATGGCATTTGTGTTGGAAAATGCTGCAATTGATATGCTTAAATCCGTATTAAGGGAAGGTTTTGATAAAATTAAGGCAGCCAGGAAAGAGGCATATTCAAGTGAAGATTACTACAAGCGAGCTCAAAAAAAAATATTTTCAAGAATAAACGCGAATCACTCCTGGGCCGAAAGCAATATTTTTATCAAGTTATTCGGAATTTTACCTATTCAGGGGCTTATTTATAGCGATACATTTATTGCTCCAATACTCTTGCTTTTGACCATAATTGAGATTCAATTTAATTTTACAATCCTGCCATTTTATTTACTTATTGTGTCGTTTTCAAAAGCTGCATGGATCATATTTTTCCTTGCAAAAATTGAAATGAAAAGAAGCATAACCGGTATTTTAGGGGAGGCTAATGAAAAAGAATAAGGGCACCTCCCATAAAAATAGAAACTTAATTGTAGCAGCCTTTGAGAGGGCAGCAAAATTCCTGATATTTCGATTGTTGCTTTTTTTTAGATATATAAGATTTGCCATTATGCGACTCAAAGCCAAGGATAATCTACTATTGGTTAATGTGCAGGGCAGCAAAATGAGGCTAGATTTGAGTGATATAGGAATTTCAATAGACCTGGCAGTTGATAAGATAAGGGAGCCTCAGTCCACAGAGACAATTAAAAAAATAATAAAAAAAGGCGACGTAATTGTAGATATAGGAGCAAATATAGGTTATTATGCATTAATGGAATCACGCTTGACAGGTAGCCGCGGGTTTGTTTACGCAATTGAGCCTGTACCAGAAAATTTCAAGAATCTTGAGTATAATATCAGGCTAAACCATTTCAAGAACATAGAATGCCATATGATTGGAATAGGCGACAAAAATGGTACGGCAAAAATATATCTATCTCCAAACTCGAATTTAAATTCTCTTGTAATGCAAAAAGGGAAGCTAACAACTGGCAGCATAAAAATAAAACTAAAGACTCTTGGTAGATTCATCAGGGGCAAAAAATTTCCAAATTTCATAAGAATGGACGTCGAAGGATACGAATATGAAATAATAAAAGGCATGAAAAATATTTTAAACTCCAAAAAACCGTTAACAATTTTCATAGAGATCCATCCCCATATAATGAAAAGGGAGCAAACTATTTTTGTGCTAAAGACTCTAAAGCGTTGCGGCTTTGAAGCGACAAGAATTTCAAGATCTTTCACAACTACAGAGATGGCAGTGAAAAGCAAAAATGAGATTGATTATTCAGGCAGAAGTATTTCTAGCCTTATTAATGACGAATTAATAATAAGCGGGGGCAAGGGGGCTTTTGAAATATTTTTTGAAAAAAAATAATTTAATTTGACTTTACATCTTAACTATTGATAGAAAAATATATAAAGTTGCCATATCTTTCACTGAGAATTCTAGAAATGAATTTGCCAAAATGAACGTAATATTAGTAGTTATAGACACACTGAGACCCGACCACTTGGGCGCATATGGGTACGGGAGGAACACAAGCCCATCCATAGACAAATTAGCTGATGAAGGTGTTTCTTTTGCAAACACCTACTGCACTCTGTCCAGATCGGACGCTTCAATGACCTCGATGCTGACTGGCCTGTACCCATATTCTCACGGAGTCAGGATGGTTTGGGGCAATAAGAGAAATCCCTCAATAATTTCGCTGCCTGAGATCCTGCAAAGCCACGGCTATGTAACCGGCTGCATAAGGTCCGGCGGGGAACTGCACGAAGGATTTGGCAAAGGTTTCAGGGATTTTGATTTGATGTCCTGGAAAATTAAAAATAAGATAAAAAGGGGGATTTACAAAATATTTAATCCAGATAATTTTTTAGGGACTGCTGAACAGAGGTTCACAACTGCAATAAAATGGATTGATTCAAATAAAAACAAAAAATTCTTTTTAATGCTGCATTCCAATGACTTGCACTGGCCTTATCCTGTACCGAAGCCTTACGAGCACATGTTCGATGCAGAATATAGAGGGGAGCACGACTTCGCAACTATGTGTAAAGGCACAATCACAAGAGGAGAACTCATATTCGGGCTTAAAAAGCTTCCAAAAGAAGAAGTGAATCACGCAATCGCCCATTACGACGGAGGGATAAGATACATAGACTACCATCTAAAAAGGTTGTTTGATTTCCTAAAGGCCAAAAATATTTATGACGACACCCTGATAATCCTGACAGCAGACCACGGTGAAAATTTCGGCGAGCATGGGTTTTATTTCCAACACGGGGCAAGCCTTTACGAAACAAGCCTGAAAGTGCCGCTTATTTTAAAAATTCCAAACAAAAAAATAATAAATAAAAAAATTGACGCTAAAATCCAAGTCTTGGACATTATGCCTACAGTTCTTGATGTTCTTAGCATTCCGCTGGTTGACAATATTGAGGGAAAGAGTCTGCTGCCTTTGATAGACGAAAAAGTTTCAAGCATAAGGGATTTTGTTTTTACGGAAAGTATAGAGGAGCATTTTCCAGGCAACAAAAGGGTTTACATGAAGGGGGTAGAGGGAAAATGGCGCACAATGATTGTTGGAGACTGGAAGATAATCTATATCCCACATCCGGAAAAAAATATTTTTGAGCTATATAATATTAAAAATGACCGTTCCGAGAATCTAAATTTGATTGATACGGAAAAGAAAAAAGCTGAAGAGATGAAAATTAAGATAATTGATTTTATGAAATCGCAGAGCAATGAAGGCGAGCCAATGGTAGAAGACCTGACTGAAAGATCAAAAAAACTGCTTATTCAGGCAGGCTATCTTGAAGGGTAGATATAGTAAATAAATATTAACACATTTTCTCTAAACAAGACATGCTGAAATTTGATTATTTTCTTAAAGAAAGTAATTTAAATAGGGCTTTTGAACATAGGGAGTATAATCTGTAAAGAGGTGACAGGATGCCAAAAAAAATACAAAATGTGCTTTTGATAGGCGGCTCCGGATTTATAGGACTAAACCTAGCCAAAGCGCTTTCAGGAACAGGGGCGAAAATCACTATATTCTGCAAAAATCCTAAAAAAATAAAAAATATTCGATTCTACAGAAATTTCAGCATTATAAAAGGCGACGTTTACGATTATGACTCCGTTGAAAAGAGCATCATAGGCAAGGATGTAATAATAAATTTCGCATCTGTTGTGAGTCACGACTCTTCATTTGATGTTTTTAATGATGTTAAAACTAATCTGATAGGGCAGTTAAACATACTGGAGGCGAGAAAAAAAGTTAACCCCAACTCAAGGTATATTTTCATAGGAAGCAGAGCACAGTTCGGGATAGTGGATAAAAAGAGCTTTCCGATAAAGGAAAATTATTGCCAAAATCCAGTTTCATTATATGGGATACATAAACAAACAGCCGAAAATTACTGTCATCTTTACAAGAGGGCCTTTAACCTAAATTCAATAGTTTTAAGGTTGCCTCAGGTTTATGGCCCGAGCCTTACCAGCGATAAAACATATAATATCATAAATAAATTTGTGAAGATTGCATTGAAAAACCAGCAATTCAAGGTCAATGGGTACGGAAATGATATTAAGGATTTCATTTATGTAGGCGATGTTGTAGATTTGATGGTAAAAATATTAAATTCAGATGTTGCAAAAGGAACTTTTAATGTCGGCTCGGGAAATAAAATCAAACTTATAGATGTTGCAAAAAAAATAATAAAAATGTGCAGTTCGGGAAGCTACAAGGCAGTCACTTTCCCAAAAGATATTGAAAAATTTGAGCTTGGCGGCTTTTATTTTGATATTTCAAAGGTTTCAAAACAATTTAAATGGAAGCCAAAAATCAGCTTGGATAAAGGCATAATGATGACAATAAATCACTATAAAAAACTAGGGAATTAACGACAAAAAATGAAAATACTAGTGACAGGCGGCGCTGGCTTCATGGGCAGCAATTTTATAAGATTTATGGTGAACAAATATCCGCAGCATCAAATAATAAACTACGACAAACTGACTTATGCAGCAGACTTGAGAAATCTTGACGATATAAAACACAAGAAGAACTATAAGTTTGTAAAAGGGGATGTTTGCAATTTCAAGTTCTTAGTTAAATTTCTAAAGGAGGTTGACTGTATAATCCACCTAGCAGCTGAGAGTCACGTCGATAACTCTATAGGAAACTCATTGATATTCACAACATCCAACACTTATGGCACCCATGTCTTGCTTGAGGCAGCCAGATTGAATAATGTCAAGAAATTCTTGCATGTATCAACCGATGAAGTTTATGGTGACATTGAAAATGGCTCGTTCAAGGAAGACTCAAAATTAAGCCCAAACAACCCTTATTCAGCATCGAAGGCAGGCGCCGAGATGATAGTGAGGTCCTACCATAAAACATACAAGATGCCAATAACAATTGTGAGGGGAAATAATGTATTCGGGCCATACCAGTACCCTGAAAAGATTATTCCTAAATTTATAACAAAAGTTCTTGAAGGCAAGAAAGTCCCTTTGCATGGCAGCGGCTCAAATATAAGGACCTACATATTTATAGGGGATTTTGTGAATTCCCTCGATCTGGTTTTTAACAAAGGGAAAATAGGGGAAATTTACAATCTTGGAACATCCGATGAAATATCCAACCTTGAGCTTACTAAATTAATATTGAAAAAACTTGGAAAGGATGACAGCTATATTGATTTTGTTGAAGACAGGCCATTCAACGACAGGAGATACAGTGTTGATATAAGCAAAATAAAAGCAATGGGTTGGAAGCAAAGGTACTCTTTCGAAGAGGGATTAAATAGGACAATTGAATGGTATAGGGATAATGAATCTTGGTGGAGAATAAAATTAATAAAAAGTTTGCATGACTGAGATGAAAAGAAAAATAAAGCTGATGATTATAACGCATACGTTTCCAACTAAGCATAATCCTGTTGCCGCAGTTTTCCTGCTGAACCAGCTTAAAGAGCTTAAGAAGCACTGCGATATAAGAGTAATTTTCCCTTATGCTTACGTGCCTAGAATAAAAATTCTTAACCCGTATTTCAGGTTTTCGGACGTACCTGGGCAGGAGATAGTAGAAGGGATGAAAATTTATCACCCTAAATATTTTATGATACCGCGGTTTTCTTCCAACAGCACACTTCTTAATCTCTTTTTATTTGTAGAGTCTTTTTTTTCCTATCTGGCTTCCAGGAGATTAACAAGCAGGCTAATTGAAGAGTGGAATCCTGATATAATTCATCTGCATGGATCGCTTAGTGAATCACTATTGGGCATAAGCAGCAAGAAAAAATATAACAAACCACTGTTGGTTACGACATATGGGGAAGATATAACGCTGCATTCCAAACACCTCCCATCAAGCTTTTTTATAAAGCTTGGGCTGAAAAATGCCGATGTAATAATCTGCCAAAGTAGGTTTTTAGAGGCAGAAATAAGGAATCTTGGAATAACTAATAAGTTTTTTATTATACCTATGGGAGCTGCGACAAAAAAATTCAAGGTAAGGGATAAAATCAAAACAAGAAGAGTGCTAAATCTGCCTAATAATAAGAAGATACTGCTATTTGTCGGGCATTTAGTCCCGAGAAAGGGTGTAAGATATCTCATAAAGGCATGCAAGGGACTGTCAGAAAAAGGGCCCTTCTTGTGCTGTATAATAGGAAAGGGGACAGATGAAAGTTATCTAAAAAAATTAGCAACTGATTTAGTTCTTAATGATTATGTAAAATTCCTTGGTCAGAAAAATCATGAGGATGTTGCCAGATATATTAATTCATGCGATTTGGTGGTGCTTCCAAGCCTCAATGAGGGGCTGCCTGTAATTCTATGTGAAGCCCTGGCATGCGGCAAGCCTGTCGTTGCAACCAATGTATCAGGTACCCCTGAACTAGTGACCAAAGACGTAGGTTATCTTGTTAAGCCCAAAGATGTCAATGATTTAAAGGAAAAAATTATGATGGCATTGGACAGGAAATGGAGCAAGAGGAAATTGCTGGCAAGGGCCAGTAAATTCAGTGTTCAAGTATCGGCAGAAAAATTGCTGGTAGTGTACAAGAGCTTTCTGAAGTAAATGTTAAGCCTACAACAAATAAGTTTGGGTAGATTCATACAAAACTTTTTAAACAATCCTGAATAACATAAATTGATAATAATGATTGATGGAGTCGAGATAAAAAAGCTTAAGCTAATATCCGACAGCCGCGGCTATCTGATGGAAATGCTGAGAAATGATGAGGATATCTTCCAAAAATTTGGCCAGGTTTACCTTACAGTATGCAATCCAAAGGTTGTAAAGGGCTGGCATTACCAT
>Ga0209542_10000306_pt1 | contig 123579 bp, 113 predicted proteins | sample RifCSPhighO2_01_FD_184028 | JGI IMG/M metagenome (GOLD analysis project Ga0209542, IMG submission 184028) | Soil microbial communities from Rifle, Colorado - Rifle CSP2_plank highO2_0.1 (SPAdes) (version 2) | ecosystem: Environmental > Terrestrial > Deep subsurface > Rock core/Sediment ...
CCGAAATTGAATGAGCTAACCACTCGATATATTGTCACTGGTTATCCGCAAGATTTTGTCGCTGTCCTTTCCGAAGATCGTTACCGGCTCATCTTCGAATCGGGTGAGACGAAAATCTACCAAAATCAAGCTGCCTTTCCCAGGGCATTTCTTCAAAACAATCCCGCCGTACCGGTTACCATCTCCGGGTACCTCCCATCAGCCGTGACGCTCAAAAGCGCTGCAAGAGAAGATTCGACGCTGGTCTTGACCGATACCATGTATCCAGGCTGGGAGGCCTACGTGGATCAGAAGGCAGTGCCGATCAGCGGATATAAGAATACGCTGCGAGCCATACCGGTACCGAAAGGAGAGCATACCATTGAGTTCTTTTATCGCCCGAGATCATTCATACTGGGTGCTATAATTTCTCTGGCAGCTGCGGCCGGGGTCGGGATCGTCTTATTATGGCCAAGAAGAAAATCGTAACCATCATCATTCTCAATTACAACGGCAAGCTCGATACGCTTGAATGTCTCGAATCACTTACCAAGCTGGTGAGCGATGCGTTGGAGATCCGTATACTGGTCGTCGATAACGCTTCTAGTGATGATTCCGTTCGTTCAATTAAAAAAAAGTTTCCCAAGGTGAAGGTCGTTGCCAACCGAGAAAATCTCGGATTTTGCGAAGGCAACAACCTCGGAGCTGCCGAAGCGTTCCGCAGCGGCAGCGACTATGCATTGATTCTCAATAACGACACCTACGTTGATCCGGATCTCGTTGAAAAGTTGGTCGCAAACCTCGAAGCAGAAAAAGGGGATATTGCCTCGCCAAAGATCTTGTTTGCCCCGGGGTTCGAATTTCATAGAGGAAAGTACGCGGACGCGCAGCGCGGCAAAGTGATCTGGTATGCAGGGGGAGAAATCGATTGGGCAAACGTCCTTCCCCACCACCGAGGCGTCGATGAGGTTGACCACGGTCAATACGATAAGCCGGAAAAGACATCATTCGTTACGGGATGTGCCACGCTCCTCAATAAAAAAGCATACGAGACGGTCGGTCTGTACGATCCGGTTTACAAGTTCTACTTCGAAGATGCGGATTTTTCACTACGGGCGGCAAGCAATGGCTTGAAAGTACTGTATCTGCCCATGGCAAAACTCTGGCATAAGAACGCATCCTCATTCGGCGGATCGGGATCACCGTTTCAGGATTATTTCGTGAGTCGTAATCGACTGATCTTCGGCCTGCGCTACGCACCACTGCGCTCGAAAATTGCACTCCTTAAAGAATCATTGCGATTCCTCTTAAAAGGTCCGCCGCTTCGCAGACGGGCGATCGCGGATGCGCTGCTGAGAAGAACAGCCGATCTTCAGACCTTACGCTAGCTTTTCAAAGAGGCCTCCGATAAAATACTTCCATGAGGAGAAAAACGGATTTATCCCTGGTCATTCCGGTGTATAACGAGGAAAAACGGCTCGGGAGTGGCCTGCAAACCATCATCAAGTATCTGCAGGCAGAGGAATTTTCCTGGGAGCTCATCGTCGTTGACGATGGTTCATCGGACCAGACGATCACCCTTGCGCGCAGGTTTGTGAAAAATATCGACAATGCGAGAGTGTTGAAGAGTCCGCATCTGGGGAAAGGCGGAGCCATTAAGCAGGGGGTCCTCAATGCCAACGGCAAATGGGTGCTTTTTCTCGATATTGATTTGGCCACACCGATGACGGAGCTCGGGAAATTCATGAATATCCGTAATGAATATGACGTGATCATCGGTTCAAGAAAAATGAAAGGTGCAAACGTCTTGGTGCATCAGCCGAAATTTCGCGAATTCGGCGGCAAAGTCTTTACCGCGCTCACCAATGTCCTGGTGACGAAGGGAATATCAGATATCACCTGCGGTTTTAAACTCTTTCGCACTAAATGGGCAAAAACGATATTCGCAAGATCGCTTCTTTCGGACTGGAGTTTTGATGCGGAAATCCTTTTTTTGGCTCAAAAATCTGAATTGCGAATAAAAGAGCTCCCCGTACGCTGGGTCAATGATCCTCGGACAAAAGTCAATTTGTTCAAGGATACATTGCGTTCATTTTCGGGTCTCGTCAAAATTCGGGTGTACGACATCCTCGGCCGTTATGGGTAGGCTGAACATACAATTCAGGTAAACACGTATGACTATTGCAGGACAACTCCTCACAACAATCATCCATGCACTCGCATTCGGGGGAATTACGCTTGTATGTTGGCTGCTCCCCGGAATGAGCCTCACGAGGAGGCTTATAATACGTACACGGCTCGAGCGCCTCTTTCTCTCCCTGATTTCCGGTTTCTCGATGTACGCCTTATCCGTATTTGTGGTGAGGTTGATTGAGCTTCCCTTCTTTGTAGCCTTCCTCCCATCTGGCTATCTCGTATGGCAGTTCATTCGAAACCCAATCAAAATACGTCGGCCGTCCCGCCCGACGCCGGCGCAATGGCTGTTTGCGGCGATTCTGGCGCTGGGAATCATTTTTCAAAGCTTGCCGCTTTACCGTAGCGGGATTGCCATACCACAAGGTTTCGAATTCCAAGAGTTCTCGCTGCATGATTCAATTTGGCATATCTTTCTCATTGATGAGCTCAAAGACCATATGCCGCCGCGACATCCCGGTTTCTCGGGTGCTTACGTGCACAACTATCACTACCTTCTGGATTTGGTGATTGCATCGGTCGTCAAATATCTGCCGCTTTCAACGTACGAGATGTACTACCGGGTCCTTCCGGCGTTTGCATCGGCAATGATGAGTTTGGGAGTTTTCGTTCTTGTAAGAAAAATATTCCGCTCCGAGACGACGGCGAATATCGCGCTGGGAATTGCCCTCTTCTCCGGTAATGCTTCTTGGTTCGTGCAATTCCTGCGGGGACCAGAATTCCAATTTTCATCAATTACGTTCATGTTGGATCCCTTGATAAACATGATGGTTAATCCGCATGCCGTGATTGTACTGCCGGTAATGATCGGGGGTCTCCTGTTCCTGATGCATAAAGAGGAGGGAGTCAAGGAAAGCGGCATGCTGGCTGCCTTGTGTTTTGGGGTCATGATTGGATTCAAGGCTTGGGGAGGATTGTTGGTAACGCTTGCGTTGGCAGCCGCGACAGTGGTCATGTCTGTTTTGAAACGGGATCATAGCTATTGGTTAGTCTTAGGAGCCACGGTCGGAATTGAAATGATCATCTTTTTACCGGTATTTGATCCGCAGACAGCCGCCGGGCTGGTCTTTGTCCCAGGCTGGACATTGAAGCGAATGGTTGAAGATCCGACCCGCTATAACCTTCCCAGATATGCGCTCTTAGAACAATACTATCGCGCGGACGGCAACTGGTTGCGACTTGCGCAGATTAATGTCAATGAAGTCTTTCTGTATATCTTTGGAAATCTCTGGTTGCGAGTGCTGGGGGTGATCACCATCGCTCGCATGATAAAACCCCTGAAAGCTTCTCTGATCGTGATCATCTGCATGATCCTTGGATCTCTCATCTTGCCACTGCTCTTTAATCAAGGAAGGATGTCATATGACATCATCCAGTTCGGGCCGTACGGGCTCCTGCTGCTCGGTGTTTTCTCATCGCCGTTCATTTGGGCACTTGCCTCAAAAGCCCCCAGTCCAAGCAGGTTATTTCTCGCATTTTTCCTCGTTCTTTTATTTGTTCCCAGCAACACGCAAAGCATACGGGACGGACTGAAAGTGAGTCAGCGGGTTATCACCAATACCGAGCTTGATATCTACCGTTATTTGAGACTTGAGACCCCGGCAGACTCCAGGGTGCTGGTCTATCCGTCACAGCAAAATACTTCTTTAGCCCTAGTCGCTGCACTGTCGCATCGGACGACCTATTATTCGGCGGAAACCTTTATTCGGATCACGGGAGAAGACTTTGAAGGCAGGAGAAAAAAGGCCATTGAATTTTTTAACAACAACGATCCTGAAAAAAGACGAGCCCTGATCACCGACTCCGGCATGGACTATATTCTCTTGACCAAAGAAGAGAACGAACGCACAAATTTAGCAGGAATCAATACGACCCAGGTCTTAACAAACGATAAACTCACCCTCTATCGGATCGAGTAACTTCGCCTCAGGATGTTACAATATACACAAACGCCGTATGACAAAAATCTCAGCTATCGTCTTAACACGAAACGAAGAGGATTTCCTTCCGGGATGCCTGAAATCACTGCGCTGGGTTGACGAAATCGTTGTTGTGGATGCCGGCTCATTGGATGCTACGCTCACCATTGCCGATGCAATTCATGCCAAGGTCATCAAAGCCCCCTGGGAAGGCTTCCCCAAGCAGCGCAATCTCGGAGCAAAACATGCCAGCGGAGACTGGCTTCTCTATGTAGATGCCGACGAGAGAGTTTCGAAAGAGTTGCGTGAGGAAATCAATAAGGGAATCGAAAAAAACACTCTGTCGCACGCATCGTATAAGATACCCCACAAGAACATCATCCTGGGTCAATGGTTGAAGTACGGAGGGTGGTATCCGGAATACCAGCATCGTTTGCTGAAAAAAGACGCACTCGTACGCTGGGAGGGAGAACTCCATGAACACCCGCGGGTTACGGGTACGGTCGGTTTCCTCAAAGGAAACCTCATCCACCTGACTCACAGGGGATTGGGGTGGATGCTTGAGAAAACGATCCGTTATACGCGTTTGGAAGCGGAACTGCGAAGAACGGCCGGTCATCCAGCCATAGCAGTGAAGCATCTCTTTTCCGCGCCGGCACGGGAATTCTGGTTCCGCTGCGTGAAAAAGAGCGGCTGGCGCGACGGCCTGACCGGGTGGATCGAAATATTCTATCAGGCATTCAATCAATTTCTGATTATGGTGTGGCTGTGGGAAATGCAGAGAAACGAGAGCCTGGAAAAAACGTACAAGGATATTGACGCGGAGAAGACCAATGAGCTCTAAGCAATATATCCCAGAACTTGAAGAAGAGTGGGATGAGTATTGGCAAAAGAAATCGATATCCGAAGAATTGGAACTCGTCAAGACCGACGGACTGCATCCGATATTCAAACAATATTTGCCAAAAGAAGGGAAAATCCTCGAAGCAGGCTGCGGACTGGGTAAATGGATCATCACACTCACTCATGAGGGCTATCAGATCGAAGGCGTGGACAGCAACAGTTATGCCCTGGACAAGCTCAAACATGAGTTTCCCGGAGCCCAGGTTCGGCTGGGAGATGTGAAACATCTCGATTTTGAAGATGAGTCGTTTAAAGCGTATCTCTCACTGGGTGTTGTCGAGCACTTTGAGGAGGGTCCCGACCAGGCTCTCGCAGAAGCGCATCGAGTCCTGAAAAAGGACGGAATAGCGATCATCGAGGTACCGTTCGATTCTCCGCTGCGTAAACTCACACGATGTTGGACAGGGGTAATGATCCTTTTGAAGACACCGATAAGATTATTTCTGGAAATCATCGGAAAGCGGCGTCCGAGGGAAAAGAAAAAGATGCGCTTTTATGAATATCGTTATACCATTCAGGAGCTTCGTTCCTTTGTGAAAGAAGCCGGGTTTTCACTCATCAGAATGTATCCCAAGGACGATCTTGCCAAGGATAGAAGCATCTCACTTTGGCTTGACTATCCCAGGCTTCAAAGCCATTCTGGAAGATTATTTGAATTAAACGCTTGGGGCAGGCGCATAAAAAACTTACTGGAAGCCATCTCACCATTGACCTACTGCGCCTTAATCGTCGCTGTGGCTATAAAAGGAAAGGATCAGGCTAACACCTAGTCGCTGAATCTCTTTTTTATTCGCAAGCCTACAGGATCCCGGATTAAAAGAATGGAGAAATTATGATTCAGAAAAGAGCGGCGGTGTATTCCCCTTATCTTGATACGATCGGTGGTGGAGAGGTATATACCGCAGCCGTCACCCAATGTTTGATGAAGAATGAGTTTGAAGTGGATCTATTCTGGAACAGTAAAAACATCATTGCCAGACTTCGGAATTTTCTCGGGATAGACATCTCTCAAGCGTCGATCAACGTCTCGGGATTCCGTCTCTTCTCTCAACAGGGAAAAATCATTGAAAAAATAAATTTGACCAAAAAGTATGACCTCATCTTTTATGTCAGCGACGGAAGCATCCCGTTCCTTTTTTCGAAAAAGAATATCCTCCACTTTCAGATCCCAATGCATGGAGTAAAGGGACACTCGCTCGTGAATCGGATAAAGTTGATGCGGATTCATCAGGTCATCTGTAACTCTCAGTTCACGAAGAAAATCATAGACAAGGAATATCACCTGGAATCAGAGGTGATCTATCCTCCGATTAACATTGCAGTGAAAAAGGTAAAAAAGAATAACATCATCCTCTCAGTTGGCCGGTTCACGCAAATCATGCATGACAAACGACAGGACGTTCTCTTGCAGGCCTTTAAGGAGCTTGTTGACGAAGGGCTTTCAGGATGGAAGCTGGTGTTTGTTGGCAGCAGTGCAGAGGGAAAAGATATGATCAATTCATTGAAAACATTTTCCGCAAGCTACCCGGTTGAAATACTTACAGATATCAAACACTCTGAGCTTGAAGAGGAATACGCGCGGGCGAAAATCTTTTGGCATGCGGCCGGATACGGCATCGATCAGGAGAAAAATCCCGAGCGGGTGGAGCACTTCGGAATCGCCACTGCGGAATCCATGGCTGCCGGATGCGTCCCAATCGTGATCAACAAAGGAGGCCAGCCGGAAATTGTGAAAAACGGAGAAAACGGCTATCTTTGGGATAGCTTAGATTCCCTCAAGAATCGTACGCTTCAATTAATCAGATCACCTGAGGTAATGAAAAAACTTGCCGCACAAGCCGGAATTACCAGTCGGAACTTCTCAAAAGTCACTTTCAATAAAAATTTTACAAGAGTAATATCAGAATGAGGCATGCAAACGAATAACAAACAACAAAAATCATCCGCTCCATTCTATTTTCTCTTATTGTTTCCGATTTTCATATTCTTTTCACCAGTTTGGCTTAAAGGGAGGATGCCGATTCCGGCCGATACCATCGTGGGGATGTATCATCCGTTTCGCGATGTGGTATGGAACGGATTAACGGCAGGCGTTCCCTTTAAGAACTTCCTGATTACCGACGCAGTCCGCCAGCAATACCCTTGGCGGCAATTGGCCTTTGATCTGCTTCAAAGAGGGGAGTTGCCGCTCTGGAATCCATATACGCACGCCGGGACACCGCTACTTGCCAATATCCAAACTGCGCTTTTTTACCCGATCAACTTTCTTTACTTCTTCATTCCGTTTAACACGGTTTGGACCATCCAAGTCATCGCACAACCGGTGCTCTTGGCTATCTTCATGTTTCTCTTCTTAACCGAAATCGGAATCTCAAAAAAAGCCTCCACACTCGGTTCGCTTGCGCTTGCGCTGAGCGGATTCTCCATCGCCTGGTTGGAGTGGAACACGACGCTTCACACTCTTGTCTGGTTGCCGCTCGGGCTCTACTGTGTGGAGAAGATCATGAAAAAGGAGGAGCTTCGTTGGTTTGTGCTCCTCGGCTTCTCAGTTTCCTGCATCGTATTTGCTGGGTTTCTTCAAACCGCGTTTTATGCGCTTTTCCTTCTTGGCTGTTATGCCGTATTGAGAGTTGTGACTATCGGTAAAGGTCATGACCGGAAAAAAATCCTGACCGGACTCACGGCGGTTTTAGCTATCGTGGTAGTTGTTACCTCAATTCAATGGCTCCCAACGCTCAAGCTCATCAACCGTTCAGCGCGTTCGTTCGATCAGGGAAATGTGCTGGAAAGGGATGATTGGTTTCTTCCCTGGCAAAACCTGGTTCAGTTTGTCGCCCCGGATTATTTCGGAAATCCGGCAACACTCAATTATTGGGGGATTTTCAATTACACGGAGTTCGTGGGCTATATCGGCATAGCACCCCTGATCCTGGCATTCATGGGCATCGTTTCACCAGGAAAGCGCTTGAAACAAACACAACGATTTTTCCTCCTGGTACTTGCTGCCGCGCTTCTCTTTGCCTTGCCCAATCCGATCTCAAGATTTCCATTCATGATGAATCTCCCGCTCGTTTCCAGCGCCCAACCATCAAGACTCATGATGATCATCGACTTGAGTTTAAGCGTGCTGGTTGCCATCGGGGCAGAGAACATTTTCACGAAGCTCAAAGAGGAAAAAACAAAATTAATCTTACCCGCACTGACAGCATCTCTGGGTATCATTGCCTTAATGCTTTTTGGAATGTGGATCGTAGCACTCGGATTTTCACCATTGCGTATTCATATTCCTCCGGAGTATCTCCAAATAGCCAAGCGAAATCTCATTTTACCCACAATGCTCTTTACTCTAACAAGCCTATCCATTGCAAGCTTAACAATAATCAGCAAAATAAACATTCGAATAAGAGGCAGGCTTCTATCTGTCATTTTTCTCTTACTTTTTCTGTTGACAGCCGGGGATCTCCTGCGCTTCGCCGCGAAATTTACCCCTTTTTCCGTTGAACAGTACTTGTTTCCTGATACCAAAGTCATAAACTTTTTAAAATCTGATTCCGGAGCCTGGAGATATATGACGACCGATGCCAGAATCCTGCCGCCCAATTTCTCGGTCGTTTACAGATTACAAACTATTGAAGGCTATGACCCGATCTACATCGGCAGATACGGGACACTGATCGCTTCTGCCCAAAAGGACGAACCGGTGCTTGAGCCCACGGCGTTTCACCGCATTATCCGACCCGAGAATATTGATTCGCCGATGTATGATCTCCTCAACGTCAAGTATGTGTTGGCGCTGACTGATCTCCAAGATGAAAAACTTGAGAAGGTATTTCAGGAAGGCGAAACCAGAATCTACAGAAATATGCAGGTTTTTCCCAGGGCATTTGTGATTGCAGATTATCAACAACCGCAGGATGACCAACGGGCGCTGGACCAAGCGTTGAGATTGCGGAAAAGTGACATTGAGGAGACGGCGGAAATCCTTGACTACACTGAAAACGCGGTACGCATCGGCGTCAGCAGCGAAGTGGGTGGAATGCTGGTTGTATCGGATATGTATTATCCCGGCTGGAGTGCGACCCTTGATGGGAAACCCCTACCCGTGGAGAGGGTCCTGTACGCATTGCGTGGTACAATGATTCCACCTGGGTACCATGAAATTCTCTATCGTTATTCCGAATTATAACGGCTCCCATCTTTTAAAGAAAAATCTCCCCAAAGTCATCAAAGCCGCAGAGGATGCTGAGATTATCGTCGTCGATGATGCTTCAACCGATGATAGCTTGAAGATTCTGAAAACTTCATTTCCTGAGGTTCGTGTAGTCCGGCATCGGACCAATCAGCGATTCGCGATAGCCTGCAACAGCGGAGTCGATGCGGCACGGGGTGACATTATCGTGTTGTTGAATTCTGACGTCTTCCCCGAGTCGGATTTTTTACGACCCCTGCGCAGGCATTTTGAAGACGAACAAATGTTTGCCGTGGGCTGTATGGAGGTCATCGGGGAGAAGACGAGAGGAAAATCGACGGGAAAGTTTCAACAGGGGATGTTGGTACACGCAGAGGCGCAGGATCGCAAACCGGGACCGACGCTCTGGGCGTTCGGCGGTTCGGGAGCCTTCAGCCGTGAAAAGTGGCTGAAACTCGGCGGCATGGATGCGCTTTTTCGACCGGCATACTGGGAAGATATCGATCTCTCCTATCGCGCCTGGAAGCGGGGATGGAAGGTGGTATTCGAACCGAAGAGCCTGGTTTATCATCAGCCGGAATCAACCAACATCAGTGCCTTCGGCAGAGCTCGCATACGACGCATCGCCAGTAAAAATCAACTCCTTTTTGTTTGGAAAAACATCACGGACAGCAAACTCATCGTCAGCCATCTGATCTGGTTTCCTCTAAGGCTGCTTGTGTCCGTCGTCAAAGGAGACAGCGCCTTTCTTTGGGGAAGCCTGCATGCCCTGTGGCAGCTTCCGGAGGCTGTACGAAAAAGACATCTGGAGAAGCAGGAAATGAAAGTCACTGATGAATCGCTGTTGAAGCTGTTACTTTCATTTCTACGGTAAGTCGTTTCACTTCAACGATGAACGATGAATGAATCAACCAAGGACCTGCTGATATGAGAAAGCACGGCGCATTGCTTTTCGTTCTTATCATCGCCTCCGTATTCAGGCTTGTCTGGCTCGACAGCATACCTTCGGGGTTTGACATGGATGAGGTGCAGGTCGGATATAACGCCTATTCAATCCTCAAAACCCTTCGGGACGAAAACGGAAGACTCTTACCAGTCCATACGAGTTTTTTTAACGAATCCCGCCCCATGCTCTCAATGTACCTGACGGCTGCCTCGATAGCTGTTTTTGACCTGAGCGTATTCGCCGTACGGGTAACGGGAGCAGCCTTGGGTGTCACGTCGGTTTTTCTGACCTATCTTCTCGTAAAACTACTTTTTCAAAATTACAAACTCTCTCTCTTCGTAAGTGGTTTGCTTGCAATCTCTCCTTGGCATGTGATACTGACCCGCTCGACGGCTGACGGCGCAATCGGTCTTACTTTTATGCTGCTTTCCTCAGTTTGGTTGGTGCTGTGGATTTCAAAAGGGAAGGCGAAATTTCTCTTCCTAATCTACCTAAGCTGGGTGATGACGTTTTTTGCCTATATCGGGGCCCGCCCGATAATTTTTCTCCACGCCGTATTCTGGATAATCGCTCTGGCGGCAACCGGCGACAGGAAAAAAGCGGGTACCCTCACAATCTTGGTTCTTATCTTCGCAATCCTTCCGACCTATCTGACGGTTCGCAGCGGTGAAGGGCTGGCGCGGTATCAACAGATCGGAAATATCACCTGGAAAGCCGCTGAAGCACGCCTTGCGGTACCCTTCCTGGAAGACGGCCAAACCAGGTTCCCACTCCTTGCTACCCGTCTATTTCATAACAAACTTGAGAACAGTCTCCGGGAGTTCCTCAGGGAATACACGAAATACGTGAACGGTAACTTTCTCTTCATTCAGGGTGGATTTCCGATCCGCTACGTCATACCGGAACAGTCCCTTGAATACTGGTTTGAGGTTCCGTTCTTTCTAATCGGTCTTTTTACCCTCCTCAGAAGACCAAGCCGATCGGGAATCTTTGCCATCTTTTGGTTCATGGCCGGAGCGCTGCCGGCGGCCCTGACGACAGAGGATTCGCCGAACCTTCAGCGCTCGGTATTCATGCTTCCCGGTCTTCAGATCATTACGGTGATCGGAGCCGCCGCTCTCGCTAATGCAATACGGAAAAGGAGTATCGTGATGAAGAGGCTGCTTGCCGCGGGTTTCCTCATCCTTGGAAGTTGGGAAGTCGGCAGATTCGTCCATCAGTCAGTCATCCATCAGCCCATTCATGAACCATGGCATCGGAATGTGCAGTTCCCTCAAATTGTCGCCTACGTGACGGAGGTTGAGAAGAATTACAACAAGGTCGTTATCAGTAAATCGGGCACGGAACCGTACCTTTATTTCCTCTTCTTTGGGAAGGTGGACCCGACGGTAGGACAGCAGATGGTGATCGGGAAGCGCGATGTTGAAGGAGATTGGGATTTTGGAGACAAAGTAAAATTTTCGAGGGAAGCCTGTCCCCTGAACGATACAACACCGCCGGAGTCCGGGACCCTGTACGGGAATGTCGGTGAATGCGCTCCCGTATCCGAGACTGAAATCACCCGGGAAATTCTCAGACCCGATAACACGGTCGCCATGCGGTTCGTAAAGAAGAAGGAGTAGGAAATGTCCCAGAAAAAAATCCTCGTCGCCGTCGTCGCTCTCGCTGCATTTCTGCGTTTTTATCAATTGGGGAAGAACCCGCCCAGCCTGAATCTTGATGAAGTAGCGATCGGCTACAACGCTTACTCAATACTCAAAACCGGAAGAGATGAGTACAGAGAACGATTCCCCTTAGCATTCCGGTCCCACGACGACTATAAGCCGCCGCTCTATGTCTACCTCACTACCGCCACAATTGCCGCATTCGATCTCACCCCACTTGCCGTCCGTTTTCCCTCCGCGCTGCTGGGAACGTTGACGATACCGCTCACTTATTTTCTGACAGGAGAATTGTTATCCTTGGGGAAGAAGAAAGAAAGCGCGGAATTGATCGCCCTGCTGGCTTCAGCTTTTCTGGCGATAAATCCCTGGCACTTGCAGTTTTCCCGGGCGGGATTTGAGACAAACGTCGCCGTTTTCTTCATCGCAGCGGGATTGCTTGCATTTCTGAACGGTATGAAGGGAAGTAAGAAATGGTTGTCGATCACGGCTATCTGTTTTGCAGCCGCTCTCTATACCTACCAATCGGCTCGGATTTTCGTTCCGCTGCTATCAATAAGTCTGCTTTTCATCTTTCGCAAAGAGCTTTTCAAAGCCGTGAGTAAAATCGTCTTTCCGTCATTTATCTTTTTGATCCTCATATTGCCACTTCTACCTGTTTTGACTTCTCCGGAGGGAATGATGCGCTTCAAAGGCACCAGTGTTTTTGAGCATCCGGGACTCATGGAAAAAGAGGCTCAACGGGCAGTGGTTGATGCCGCTGCGCAAGACGGTCTGTCCATGAAACTTATTCATAACCGGCCGATGGCTGCCTTCTTGACGCTTGCGAACGGATACCTCAAACATTTCGCTCCCGATGTACTTTTTCTGGGGATGTGGGGACCTCCGCTGAATTACACCCCGAATGTCGGATTACTTTACTTATTTGAATTGCCGCTGGTGATATGGGGTGCACACGAATTGTTAAAAGACGAGGACAAACGGATTCCGGGTGTGGTATTCATTTGGATTCTGCTCGCGCCGGTCGCTGCGGCGCTCACCATCGATGTGCCGAGCTCAACCCGTATCGCGGTCATGCTTCCTGCCCTGCAGATTCTTTCAGCTATGGGGGCGTATGCGTTCATTGCGAAGTGGTTGAGAAAGGAATGGAGTATTTCCAAGCTCCGTTCTGGTTTATTGACTGTCGTTGTGCTTTTGAGCCTTTTTCACTATCTGCATCAGTATTACGTCCATGCCCCGATCGAATATGCGCAGAGCTGGCAGTACGGCTATCAAGAAGCGGTGGATTACGCGGTTGAGCATCTTGCTGAATATGACAAAGTGGTGGTATCAACGAATTTGCGCCAGCCGCAGAATTTCTTCGCTTTTTACTCCAAATATGATCCTTGGACGTACATCTTTATCGACGGAGGAACGGTCTCCGGCGGATTCAATGAAGATCGAAACCATTTCGGGAAATTCGAATTCCACCCGATTGACTATCATTCAATGGGGGACGGCGGGAAAACGCTCATCATCGATATCTACAAGAATATGGATGCCGATTTCAGAAAGAGAGCGTTGAAAGTCATCTCCTTACCCAATGGAGAGCCGGAAATAGCCATAACGCCATCATGACAGAAATCGAAAAACCTCTATGAGAAACAGAAGACGGGAACGATTGATCCTTGCCACAATCGTACTGGTCGCCGCTTTATTGCGCTTTTACAAACTCGGGAGCAATCCACCCTCGTTGTATTGGGATGAGGCATCCTTGGGATACAACACCTATTCCATCTTGAAAACCGGGTACGACGAACACGGAGAATTCCTTCCCATAACTCGATTTATTGCCTTCGGTGACTACAAACCGCCGGGATATATTTACGCGGCAGTGCCTTCAATTGCCGTTTTCGGACTGACGGAATTCGCCGTCCGCTTTCCCTCCGCCTTCGCCGGGATCTTAACCGTACTCGTCACCTACTTCCTCGTCAAGGAACTGTTTGGAGAAAAATCATTAAACATTAAACATCAAACATTAAACATAGGCGTAATCGCGGCATTCTTGCTCGCGATTTCGCCTTGGCATCTTCAGTTCTCCCGAGGCGCATTTGAAGCCAACCTGGCTACCTTTTTCAGTATTTCCGGGGTGTACTTATTTTTAAGAGGACGGGAGAAAGGCATGTATTGGATCTTGAGCGCTTTGTCATTTTCCCTCTCAATGTACACCTTCAATACCCACAGGGTTTTCGTACCCATACTGATCGCCGGATTGATGGTTATCTACAGAAAACATCTGCGCCACAACCTCAAATATCTCCTTATCTCGGCAGCTTTGCTGCTTACGCTCCTGAGCCCTCTGGTGCCCTACCTCCAGTCAAGGGAAGGACAATTGAGATTTCGGGAAGTAACGTTCCTCTTGGATGTTGATCCGATTATCACTGCAAATGACCGCATTGCCCGGGAAGGAAATTCAATGTGGGCAAAGATTGTTCATAACCGAAGAGTCCAATTCGCGATGGAATTTCTCAAACATTACGGGGATCATTTTCGTGCGAATTTCTTGTTCTTTTCCGGGGATGTCAATCCGCGATTAGGCACCCGGGACCAGGGTTTGCTCTATATCGCAGATCTGCCGTTCATCCTTGCAGGGTTGTATTTCCTTGTGAAGAGAAAAGATACGACAAGCGCGCTAATCCTCTTTTGGTGGCTTTCAGCAGTACTGCCCGCCTCGACTGCCCGCGAAACCCCCCACGCGCTGCGCACCCTAAACGTCCTTCCCGTACCCCAGATCATCGCCGCCTTCGGAATCGTTAATCTGTATAAACTCGTTAAAAGGAAACGGATATTTATCCTGCTATTCGTCTCTTGTTACTTGTTTCTTGTGACATCGTATCTTCATACCTATCACGCCCACTATCCGAAGACTTGGGCTGCATCCTGGCAATACGGGTACAAGCAGTTAGTGGAGTACATTACCCCAATTCAGCAGCAATATGAGCGTATATACGTAACCACGAGTTACGGCCGACCATATATTTACTTCCTTTTCTATATGCAATATCCGCCCCAAACCTATTGGGAGAAGACAGATGCCGAAAGGGACTGGTTCGGATTCTGGACTGTGAAAGGGTTCGACCGTTACTTCTTCAGGGACCCGCCGCAAAAAAGCGAAGAAGATGGCGGAAAATGGCTGGTGGTCAGCGTCCCGGGCGAACTACCGGATAAGGCGACCAAGCTTCTGGAAATTGCCTTTCCCAACGGAGATACCGCATTTGAGATAGGAGAGGAGTAGCTGATGCTCAAAAACGATCTTCGCAAATACGGATTATTGCTCTGGTTCTTGTTTGTAATCTACACGATCATAAGCTTCCTCCTGCTCTTGCGGGATGACTTTATCATGGAAAGGTTATCGCTTCTCACCCACGCTCCATGGTTCTTGGAACTGGGCAGAAAATGGGCCGTGACGCTTCACGTCAACAGCTTTCCCACGCCGTTGTATGTTGTAACGGTAGTCGGCATGTTTCTGGTGTATTTTCGGGCGCTTGAGAGTTTGAAAAACGCGGGAACGAAGATGAAGTCGGCAACGACGAAGCAGATCATGACCTTTTCGTTGGCATTCATGCTGACGTTGTTTTTTTCATTTCCCGCGCTGTCAACGGATGTATTCGACTACATTTCTTCAAATAGGGTGCTCTTTGTCCATCATGCGAACCCCTGGCTTGAACCGCCTCAGAACTTTCCTGATGACCAGTTTATCTATCTTGGGTCCTGGAAATTCCGCGCTTCGGTGTACGGACCGGTGCAGTTTCTCTTCTCTTCGCTAGCTCATTTGATTGCCCGGGATCACATCCTGGGGAACATCGCTGTCTATAAAGGAATGGGCCTGGCATTTTTACTGCTCACCATTTTCGTGGTAAAAACATGGCTCAAAGACGAATCTCCGCAAAGACTAGCCTACGGCCTTGCGGTGATAGCATGGAACCCGTTACTCCTCATAGAGATTGTCGGTAACGCGCATAACGATATCATCATGGCATTCTTTTCCCTGCTCGGTTGCTATTTGTTCTATAAGAAACGGTACAACCTGTCAGCGCTAGCGCTTGCTTGCGCGGTATTGGCAAAAATGACGGCTCTCCTCATCCTTCCGCTTTTAGGAATATGGCTTATAGGAAAACATCGACTCAAACAAAGTGCGCAGATGGCAGTGACATTTATCTTGGTTACGCTATCGGGAATGATTTCACTGGGAAGCGGCTTTTCAGGACTGATGCAAAACTTGGGCATTCAACTCGGACTTTACCTGCGCTCGCTGCCGACGATCCTGCGATTCTTCTTGCTGAATCTGGGTCTTTCAAACAAGCTTGCCCTATATGGCGAAAAAGCCCTGACACTGCCGGCATTCGGCATTCTGGTGATCAAATCGATACAGTACCTCAAGCACATTGGATTCATCTCCGCGATTGTCGTGGTGATGACCGGATATTTGATGCTCGTTTCTCCCATGCTCCAACCTTGGTATCTCGTCTGGGTTCTGCCATTTGCGGCGCTTTTGAAGCGCGGGAAATTACAGCTGGGAACGCTCACTTTCTCGATGAGCAGTCTCCTCTATTATTCGGTGTTATTCGTCTCTTATTACTTCTCTCCGCTCCATTTTTCCTGGCAAATTGTGATGTTTCTGTTCATGATCATTCCGCCTCTCATTGTCTGGTTTACCCCGCAATCCTGGTATACTTTAGTAAGGAGTAAGGAGTAAGGAGTAAGGAAATAGAGAATGGGGAAGAGAAGAATAAAGATTTAAGGTTTTAGATTTTAGATTTAAACATTGAACATTAAATATTAGAATATGGTGCATTTTACCAAAAAAGACCTCTGGTTAACGATGGGCCTCACCATTGCTTTTTGGGTGACAAGGCTTGTCAACTTGAGGTTGTGGCCGATTTTTACCGATGAGGCGATCTATACACGCTGGAGTCAAATTGGTCTCAATGACGCTTCTCTGCGTTTTATATCCCTGACTGATGGGAAACAACCTCTTTGGCACTGGGTGACGATTGCCGCGATGAAGGTCATTTCCGATCCTCTCCTGGCCGGACGATTTGTTTCCGTCTCGGCAGGGTTTTTTGCCATGATTGGGATTTGGCTTTTAGCTTATGAATTGTTCGGAAAGAAAAGGATAGCCTTCATTGCTGCAAGCCTTTATGTGCTGGTGCCGTTTACTCTTCTGTACGACAGAATTGCGCTCGTAGACTCGATGTTAAGCATGTGGGGAATCTGGGTGCTGTACTTGGGAGTGAAGACCGCTAAATCCCTCCGTTTTGATTACGCCATGCTCACGGGTTTCGCGCTCGGGGCCGGATTGTTGACCAAATCACCCGCTGTTTTTTGGCAGTATCTCTACCCGTTAAATCTCCTGTTTATAAAAGAAAAAAAACGCATTCCCCGCTGGATTCTCCTTGTTATCCCAACCATGCTCATCGCCGAGGGGATGCGCAACGTCCTGCGACTTTCTCCTTGGATGTACATCATAGGCAGAAAAAATCTGGAATTTGTTACTTCATTCGGTGAATTCTTGCGCGAACCCTTCCGATGGTTTTGGGGAAATCTTCCATCATTATGGCACTGGTGGCTCGGATCGGTCACTTGGCCGGTAATGTTGGTTGGGATAGCCGGTCTTGCGTTCGTCTTTCTCCCTCAACACCATGTCCTCTCGCTACAAAAAAATAAAAGAGCTGCAATGTTTCTTTTTATTCACGCGCTGTTTCCCTTTCTCATTTCAGCGGCATTCGGAAAAGTGATATTTGCCCGATATTTACTATTCATAACGCCCCCGCTTCTTTTAATGGCGGCTGCGGCATCACAGCGTATTTTTTCATTGGCACGTGGCGTACGTATAAAAATCATCTTTTGTCTCTTCCTGTTCGTCGCTTCAGCCTACATGGACTATAAAATCCTTACGGATCCGGTAGGCGCCCCAATCATCCAAGCCGATCGGGATCAGTACGTCAACGGTTTTCCCGCGGGCTGGGGAATAGATGAAACTATTGCATTTCTCAAAGAGAGGGCGCTCAAAGAGAAAATCTTTCTGGGTACACAAGGAACCTTTGGTCTGATGCCCGCGAGCTTTGAACTCTATCTCTGGGATAATCCCAATATTGAAATTAAGGGATTCTGGCCGGTTTCCGCAGTTCCGGATGAGGTCACGGCTAAAGCTGAGGAAAAGACCACATATTTCATCTATTACGAATCGCGGGAAGCGCAAATACCTCCCCAAGACAACCTCATCCTCTGGAAAAAATTCAGGAAGGGAGCAAGCGATCGGTTCATGTACGTCTATGAAGTTCTCCCCATGGTCAAAAACGGAAAATAAAACCAGAGTTGTTTTGTTGGTTATCCTCATTATCTCAGCCGTGCTGCGTTTTTATCGGTTGGGAGAGAATCCTCCCTCCCTTGATTGGGATGAGGCATCAATGGGATATAACGCCTATTCGCTCCTGGTAACGGGGAAAGACGAATACGGCAACGCCTGGCCGATATCCATCCGATCGTTTAATGATTATAAACCGCCCCTGTATACCTATACGCTGGTTCCTTCAGTCGCGGTTTTCGGTTTGACTGAATTTGCCGTTCGCTTTCCATCAGCCCTTGCGGGAACACTTACAGTCCTCATATTCTACTTCCTCGTCAAGGAACTTTTTGGAAAGAAATCTTTAAACATTAAACATCAAACATTACACATGAGCGAGATTGCGGCTTTACTGCTCGCAATTTCGCCATGGCATCTACAGTTTTCGAGGGTGGCCTTTGAAGCCAATCTTGCCCTCTTTTTCTTCGTCCTCGCAGTATTTTTACTTGCAAAAGCATTATTGGACATTGATCGGGATGAGAAAGAAAGGAGCAAACGAAATGTATTGATTCTCCTCGCATCTTCAATCTCCTTCGTTGCCACCATGTATGCCTATCATTCGGCGCGCATCATCGTTCCCGTATTCGTGCTCATTGCTGCTGTCGTCTACCGACATCGAATAGGGAAAATGAAAAGGGCTGTTATTCCGGCAGCCGCAGTGGGATTCCTGTTACTGATCCCCATTGCTTTAAGCCTCTTGCGTGGTTTCGCACAGGCAAGATTTACGACGGTCAGCGTCTTCACGAATCCCGGAATCTATACCAGAGAATCGGAAAAGTTAACGCGCCAAAGTGAGTACAGATTGGAAGATGAACAACAGCAAAGCTTCCTCTCCGTACTCCACCATCCTTGGCTGGTCTACACCCTAACAATATTGGAAGGGTATTTTGACCACTATAATTTGGATTTTCTTTTCTTGAAAGGAGATGGGATCGGCCGCCACAGTGCCTCAGGCATGGGTCTGCTCTATCTTTTTGAACTACCTTTTGCTCTTGCCGGTGTTTACGCACTTGTCAAAAACAAAGAACCTGCACTGCGAATGATCATTCCGTGGCTCATCGTCGCACCTCTGGCTTCCGCGATGACCACCCAAACACCGCACGCGGTTCGCAGCCTGTTGATGCTCCCGGTGTTAACGATCATCACCGCCTACGGAATTCTGAATATCTATAACGCGCTCAAACGTCATTGGTATTTATTGGCAATTATTGGCTTATTGGTAGTTATTAATGTTATCTATTACCTTGACCTGTATTATATTCAGACGCCTATCGAGCGCTCTCACGATTGGCAGTACGGATATAAACAACTCGTACAAAAATTAAGCCTCATTGAGGCCACTAGCCGCGAGATCATCGTGACCACAGAATATGATCAACCGTATATCTTCTTTTTGTTCTACAATAAAATAGATCCTTCCTGGTATCAAACGGTGTCCGAAAATGGCTCCGAAGGATTTGCAAAATTCGTGTTTCGAAAAATCGACTATGATGAAGACGTGCTACTTCCGGAAACCGCGATTGCGGGCTCGCCGAATGAAATACCCGACCAGGCATCGATGTTTGATACAATACAGTACCTGAATGGGGATGAGGCATTCCGTATCACACGAACACAGTAAAACTTATCAATGTAAATGATATATGGAGGAGGAATATTCGATGAAGAATAAACCGGTTATCGTCGTCGTCATGCCCGCTTACAACGCCCAAAAAACTTTGGAAAAAACTTACAGGGATGTGCCCAAAGACGTGGTCAGTGAAATCATCCTGGTTGATGACGGGTCCCGTGATAAAACCGTTGAGCTTGCCAGGAAGCTTCAGATTAAAACCTTCGTTCATCCCAATAATCTCGGATATGGGGGAAATCAAAAAACCTGCTACTGGGAAGCGCTGAAGCTTGATCCGGATGTCGTCATCATGATTCATCCCGACTATCAATACGACGCGACCCTCATTCCCGAAATGATCCGTCCCATCCTGCAAAACCGGTATGACATGATGTTCGGGTCACGGATACGGACGCGCAAAGAAGCGCTCGAAGGAGGCATGCCCGCCATGAAATATTTTTTTAACAGGCTCTACACGATCGGCGCAAATATACTTCTGGGAGTGAACTTTTCCGAACACATGAGCGGCATGCGTGCCTACAGCCGCAAAACCCTTAAAACCGTTCCCTTCCAGAGATTTACGAACGACTTTGCCTTCGATCAGCAGTTTACCGTGTCGGCGATCTCCTTCGGGCTGCGGATAGGAGAACTCCCGATACCGGTTCGCTTCTATGAAGAATCTTCATCGATACGATTCATTCCGGGATTAAAATTCGGCATCGAGAGCCTTGTCATTCTCACTCAATACCTGGCGCATAAATCAGGGATGGTCAAAAACAAGATGTTTAAATAATCTTGGCTGTAGGTTCGGGGTGTTGATGAAGAAGCAAACTCTCGGAGTGATCCTCCTCATAATTCTAGCAATGCTTCCCGCGGTGCGCGCCCTCGCAATTCCAGGATTCTACACCAGTCACGATGGTGTGACACATACTGCAAGAATTGCAAACTTCTCGTTGGCACTCGCTGAAGGCCAAATTCCTCCCAGACTTGCACCCAAATTATTCGGTGGATTCGGTTTTCCTATTTTTATTTTCATCTATCCGTTGCCATACCTCCTCGGGTCTCTCATTCACGCGGCAGGTACGCCATTTACCGATTCCTTTGAAATCGTCATCGGGACAAGCTTTCTTATTTCTGCACTCACCATGTTTTTCTTCATAAAAGAGCTGTTCGGACTCTGGCCGGCTTTTATCTCAGCGCTGTTTTATACTTGGGCTCCCTATCGCCTCTCGCAGATCTATGTTCGGGGAGCCGTTGCCGAGAATTTTGCCTACCTGTTCGTTCCCATCGTACTCTTGTCTTTATTGCGTTTATCGAAAAAACCGGAACTCAAATGGACTACGGTCGGCAGTTTGTCCTTTGCCGGCATGCTTTTATCCCACCAGCTTGTATCATTGATGTTCCTGCCTGTATTCGCCTGTTTTGGGCTGGTATTCCTTTTTCAAAGCAACGATAAAAAATCATATATCAGGCACGCATTTTTTATGACGCTCCTGGGGCTTTTTACCAGCGCCTATATCTACGTTCCGGCGCTGTTCGAGCGCTCATTCCTGCACTTTGATGAACTCATGAACTACTATTCGGATCACTTCGTGACACTTAAGCAACTGATGCATTCGCCTTGGAGTTACGGATTTTCCATGCCGGGAACGCTCGCCGATGACATGTCATTTCAAATAGGACTTACCCACCTGCTTGTGGTTGCAGTATCTGCGATTGTCTTTGCATGGCTATTTGTAAAAAACAAAAAAAAGATCTGGAAAGATGCATCAAACCGGATCGGCCTCGTCAGTCTTGTGATCTTTACAATCTCCGTCATTTTGATGTTGGATTATCCGGTGGTACGCGCGATCTGGAAGTACACTCCGGCCTTATCAATGTTGGATTTCCCCTGGCGTCTCCTGGGAGTGTCAGTGTTTGCATCAAGTATGCTCGTCGCCTACCTCACGAGAGTGCTCAAAAACAAGCTGATATTTTTTGTATTTCTTTTTTTTGTCTTTTTCGCAAATCGCAATCACCTGCGCATCAATCAAACTTTCCTGCTGGATGATGCCTATTTCTTAACCTATGACCAAACTGCTACCTGGAGAAATGAATTCTTACCCATTTGGAGAATAACCAACAAACTCCAAAATCTTGAGAGAGTTGTGAGAGTCAGGAAGGGGGACGTCTTGATTGAGTCTTCCCAAGTTAAAACCCTGAAATTGATGTTGCGGACACAGTCTGAGGTAGGCGGTAAGATTGTCATTCCCAGACTTTACTTCCCGGGCTGGACAGTCCGGATTGACGGACAATTGCAAAAACTCAATGAATCTTTCAAGATCACGAACAATGTTGATATTCAACCGGAATCAAGGCCTAACGTTGACGATAGCGGTTTAATCGAGGTCTCAGTTCCGAAAGGAAGGCATGAAATTGAGGTAATATTTTCCGAAACACCGATTCGCAAACTGGGATTTATATTTTCAATAGCAGGCGTCGTGACCACGTTGGGTTTGATTTTGGAAGGAAGAATCAGAGCCATTGTTCAAGCACCCAAAACGATGCGGCGAAGGAGAGGAACTTGAGCCTATCAGTTGTGCTTGCCACCTATAATGAGGAGAAGAATATCACAAGCTGTTTGAAGAGCGTCAAAGGGTTTGCCGATGAGCTGATCGTGGTGGATGGCTCATCAACGGATCAAACAAGAGAAATTGCCCGCCGTTTGGGTGCAAAGGTCATCAAGACCGAAAATCTGCCGATGTTTCATACCAACAAACAGATGGCCATCGAGGCTGCAAGCGGAGACTGGATCTTGCAGCTTGACGCGGATGAGATTGTCTCCAAAGAGCTGGAACGTAAAATCCGAAAAATAATCAAAACAGAATCTCCCGCAAGTGCCTTTGCGATACCCAGAAAAAACTATTTTCTCGGGCGATGGCTCAGAAAAGGGGGCCAATATCCCGACAATGTCATCCGCCTCTTCAAGCGGGGAAAAGCCAGATTTCCGCAAAAAAGCGTTCATGAGCAGTTGGAGGTGGATGGAGAAGTGAAGAAGCTCACAGGCCATTTGATACATCACACGGCCCCAACGCTTGCTCGCTACGTCAACAGCGCCAATCGGTATACCTCGCTTACCGCGCAGGAACTCAAACAGCAGCGCATCAAATTGAGTCCCCAGCAAACGTTTAAATTTGTCGTGTTCAAGCCGTGCCGGACGTTTTTCCTGAATTATGTAAGACATAAAGGGTTTATGGATGGTTTTCCCGGCTTCGTCTTTGCCCTCTTTTCCGGCCTCCATTGGCCCATCGCGTATATGAAATACTGGGAACAAGAAAGAATGAGGAAGAAATAATGAGTAAGATATAATGAAACATTTCATTATTTCCTATTTCCAAATCATTAATTCCTAATTGATCATGAAAGTCATCATCGATATCTCTCCATTGAAGAGCAAACACAAAACCAGGGGTATAGGAATTTACACACGGATGCTCGTTGAAACTCTTGTAAAAATCGGCGGGAAAAATCAGTATATTCTGACAACCAAAGCGGATGACATCAAGGACGCAGATCTCATCCACTACCCGTATTTTGACCTCTTCTTCCGCACGCTTCCCCTGAAAAAACGATTGAAAAGCATCGTCACCATTCATGATGTCATACCTTTGGCGCTCCCCGAGCTTTTTCCGGTCGGGATACGGGGTAGTATTAATTTCTTTTTTCAGCGTTTGGCTCTCAAGAGTGTTCGGGCTATCATCACCGATTCTCACAATTCTAAGCGGGACATTATCAGATTCTTAAAGATAGATCCCAAACGCATTCACGTCATTCATCTCGCCGCCTCAAAAGATTTTCGAAAATCAACACCAGATGCCATGGATCAGGCCAGAAAAAAATACAAGCTTCCGAATTCATACCTTCTGTATGTCGGAGACGTCAACCCAAATAAAAATATTCCCAGACTAATTGAAGCCTTCTCGATCGTACTTAAAAAATTCCCAAACCAGCATTTGCTGCTCGTCGGCAGAGCTTTTGCCAATAAAAAACTCAGCGAAATACGCGCAATCCGCCGCACGATTAAAAATCAAGGATTGAGAAAGAAAGTACTGCTTCGATCTGCTGTTCCGCTTGATCCGTCAGATGATTTGGCCGCGATCTATTCCGCGGCAGATGCGTATATTCAGCCTTCTATCTACGAAGGCTTTGGACTGCCGATACTTGAGGCTTTTGCCTGCGAAACGCCGGTGGTGACCTCCCAAGCAGCCAGTCTTCCGGAAGTTACCGGAGATGCGGCAATAAAAATCAACCCTCACAAGCCGAAGAGCATTGCCGACGGGGTGAGAAAAGTGCTGACGCTTAAAAGTGAAGAGAAACGGAACCTCGTTGCGATGGGTAAAGCTCAAGCCAAACTATTTTCCTGGACGGCGACGGCCAAGAAAACCATGAATGTATACGGGACGGTCTTAAAAGGTTGAACATGGATAAAACAAACGACATCCTGCGCTGGCTATTAACAACTCTGGTGATTTGGAAAGTTGTGCTTTTGGCTGTAGCCGCCTACGCGATTCAGGTAATCCCTTTTAAAGCGAGTTTTCCCTATTGGGAAACATTACTTGCACCCAATGGACATCCGCTCTACTGGAGCTGGGGAAACTTTGATGGAGTGCATTATTTGACCATTGCAAAGGCTGGATATATCGCCCAATTCACGCAAGCGTTTTTCCCCCTGTTTCCTTTGCTTATGCGCTACTTGGCGCAATTAAGCGGGAGTCTCATGTCTGCAGGACTCATCATTACGCATGGTTTTTGGATCATCTCATTCTGGCTTTTCTACAAACTCATTCGTATCGATCGCGGCGAGGCAACGGCCAGACGCAGTGTAATCTATTTACTGCTTTTCCCGACCGCCTTTTTCTTTACAGCCATCTATTCCGAGAGCCTCTTCTTGGCACTGGTATTGGGAACATTCTATGCCGCTCGCCGGAGGAAGTGGTGGCTAGCCGGTTTATTGGGCGCCGTGGCATCGGCGACCCGGGTCTTCGGGATATTTTTACTTCCCGCGCTGTTGGTTGAGTGGTATGAGGGGAGAGGAAAGAAAGCCGTCTATACACCGCTCGAACTTGTAAGCGCCGTCCTTCCGATTGTATTGATTGCATCGGGTCTATTTCTCTATATGTATTACCTGAAAAAAACGTTTGACGATCCCCTGATGTTTCTGACATCCCAGCCGGCATTCGGCGCCCAGAGAAGTGCTGACAAATTGATCCTTCTCTATCAGGTCTTTTGGAGGTACGCAAAAATGATTTCCACCGTGAATCCGAACAGTTTGCTCTTTTTGACGATTGTGGAGGAGGCAGTGAGCGGCGCGGTATTCCTGCTCCTTTCGATTATCGCGTTTAAAAAAGTAAGAGTCTCATACGCGCTGTTCGGCGCGCTTTCCTATATCGCCCCAACGCTGACGGGCACGTTCTCCAGCTTTCCCCGATACGCGCTCATCCTGTTTCCCTGTTTTATGGTACTGGGGATGGTGAAAAACCGTCGTTTCCAGAGGCTTTGGTGGTTGATAAGTGTTATACTGCTTGCAGTAAACACGGCACTATTCGTCCGTGGGTATTGGGTTGCATAAAGGTTTAATAGATGATTCATATTTCATTATTCATACTTCATCATTCATGAACATACTCGTCACTGGCGGAGCGGGTTTCATTGGGTCCCAAGTTGCCGATCGCTACATTGCCGAAAGTCACAACGTCGTGATCGTTGATGACCTCTCAACCGGTTTTGAAAAAAACATTCATCCGAAAGCCACATTCCACAAATTCGATATCCGCTCAAAAGAAGCAGCAAAGCTGGTTGAAAACATCAAGCCGGACATTATCAATCATCATGCGGCACAAATTGACGTGCGCCGATCGGTCGCCGATCCCTTGCATGATGCTCAGATAAACATCTTGGGCCTTCTTAACATCATGGAAGCGGCAGTCCGTACCAAGTCCGTAAAAAAAGTTATTTTTTCATCAACAGGGGGAGCGATCTACGGCGACGCTGCGGTCATTCCGACTCCGGAGGAATTCCCCGCCCAGCCTGTATCTCCGTACGGTGTGGCAAAATTAACCAGCGAGCACTATCTCTATTATTACTCGACGATTCATGGAATTCCCAGTATCTGTCTACGTTATGCCAACGTCTATGGGCCGAGACAAAATCCTGAAGGAGAAGCAGGAGTGGTGGCGATCTTTGCCAAAAAAATGATCCGGGGAGAACAAGTCATCATCAACGGTGATGGCAAGCAAACCAGGGATTATGTCTTTGTTGGCGATGTGGTCGAAGCCAACGCCCTTGCACTCGAGAAAGATATCTCAGGAATCTTTAACATCGGCACCGGCAAGGAAACCGATGTCAATGGGATCTACTCGATTCTGGCTCAGCGACTGAAAATTCCAGCCAAGGAGAAACACGGACCTCAAAGGAAGGGAGAACAGTTGCGAAGCGCTCTGAACACGCAAAAGGCCAAAGAGGAGCTTGGGTGGCAGTCAAAAATCCAGCTTGAAGCAGGAATCGGAAAGACAGTCGCATTTTTTCAAGATCAATGAAAACAATCGTCATCGTACCGGCTTACAATGAAGCCCCGGTCATCGCAATCGTATTGGAAGGACTGAAAAGAGAGCTTCTCAAAATCGGGGATTTTGAGATTGTGGTCGTTGATGATGGCTCTACGGATAGAACTTTCGAAATAGCAAAAATATCGGGAGCAACGACACTGAAACATCCGATCAATCGCGGTTTGGGAGGAACTCTGGGAACGGGTTTTGCCTATGCAAAGCGGGAAAAAGCCGATTTGGTCGTGACTTTTGATGGGGACGGACAACACGACCCAAATGACATTCACAATCTGATCGGACCGATTCAAAGACGAGAGGCAGATGTGGTGATCGGATCTCGCACGATGCGTGGATGGGGTCAAATACCTTTGGATAGAAGGCCTGTGGTCTATCTCAGCAATCTGGTAACCAAAATGCTCTTCGGAATCTCAACCACGGATTCGCAATCGGGTTTCCGGGCTTTTTCCAAACAAGCGGTCAAGAAGATCTCCATTAAAACTCAGGAAATGGAAGTCTCAAGCGAACTGTTTGCGGAGATCAATCGTCTCAATCTCAAATTGGTTGAAGTGCCGGTCAGAGTCCACTATACGCGGTACTCAAGGGAAAAAGGCCAGACGAATCTCAACGCGTTTTCGGTTCTGCTTCGATTACTATTACGGCTTGGGAGGTAACTGATGCCGTCTATTTTCATACCGATCCAAATCGTGCTCATTCTCTTTCTCTTATTCGCTTTTTCAAGGGTCTATTTACGTTTTCGGGAAGGTACGGTCCATTTCGGGACATTTCTCTTTTGGTCTGCCGTTTGGATCCTTGCTTTGGTAGGTGTGCTCTATCCGAATTTCACGACATGGTTGGCAAATAAAATCGGAATCGGAAGAGGGGCAGATGCAGTGATCTATCTCTCGCTGGCAATTATTTTTTATTTGGTCTACAGGACAAATGTCTTCGTGGAAAATATTCGCCAGGAAATTACTGAACTCACCAGAAAAATCGCACTTGATCAAGAGACAAGGAACAAGAAAAAGAAATAAGTAGTGAGCGAGGAAGACGAAGAACCCACATTAAATGTGTAAGTAATTCCCACATTTAATGTGGAAGGAAAACAAGAAACAAATAAATGTTTAAGATTTAATATTCAAGATTTAAACATTAGTAATTAAACATTACATATTGAGCTTTGAACATTCTTCTCGTCACAGAATATTTACCGACCGGTAAACGACCGGTTTTCCAAGGCGGCGTACAAGCCCGTTCTTTTTTTGTATCCGAATACTTAAGAAAAATAAACAATCTTCGGATACTGAATAGTAACGCAGGAAGCATCGAGGCGTCTTCGATATCACTACTTCGCAGGGCGCTATTTGCGATCAGAGTGATGCTGTCACCGATTGATTTCAAGCCGGACATCATCGAAGCCTCAAATACAACCACATATTTCCCTGCCTTCATTTTGGCGAAACGGCTGCAAGTTCCCGTTGTAGCCTGGGTTCCCGATATATTGGGGAAGAGCTGGTTAAAGAACTTCAGCTTGCCGGTCGCTGTTGCGGGTTATCTGGCCGAACGGTTAAGCATGGCGCTTTCATTTAATCACTTCATTGCCATGAGCCAGGCAACACGCAAAAAACTGGTCAATCTTGGTGTGAATGAAAAATATGTCACGGTTATCTATGGAGGGGTGGAAATTGCAAAGATGAACAAAGATCGAGGGGAAAAAGACGTCCGTCCCACAATCATAAGCATCTCCCGTCTACTTAAGTATAAAAGACTAAGCGATCTTGTGCGAGCTGTTGCCGAGGTGAAAAAGAATCATCCTTCAGTTCGATGCCTGATTATCGGAGAAGGACCGGAGGAAAATAATTTAAAAGTACAAATTACAAAGCACAAATTACAGAAGAATGTATTCCTTTTGGGGAATATGCCCCATGACGAGGCGATGGTCAGGCTTAAACGAGCGCACCTCTTTTGTCTGCCGTCTGTAGTAGAAGGATTCGGCCTGGTCACAGTCGAAGCTATGGCCGCCGGGGTGCCGTTCGTCAGCGCCGGAATTCCGGCGACAAGAGAAATCACCGAAAACGGGAAAGGAGGTTTACTCTTTGAGCCGGAAAACGTCAATGATCTTGCGAAGAAATTAAACATGCTTTTAGATGACAAAATATTGTACGAGAAAAAGATACAAGAAGGATTAAAACTCGCAAAACGGTACGACTGGGCTATAATTGCCAAGCAAACTGAAGCAGTGTATCGAAAAGCAATAGCTTCACATTAAATGTGTAAGAAATTCCCATATTTAATGTGGAAGGAAACAGAAAACGAATCAATATTCAAGATTTAAGAATTGAACATTGAACATGAAATAAATATTTAAGAATTAATATTTGATATTTGATTTTTTAAACATTAAACATTAGCAATTAGACATTAAAAATTTCTATGAAAATCTTTATCACCGGCGGAGCCGGTTTCATCGGAGCCAATATCGCCAGACACTACCTGAAACAGGGGATTGAGACGGTTGTCTACGACAACCTCTCCCGACTGGGGGTGGAAAATAACCTTTCTTGGATGAAGAAAAACTACCCGAACGTTATTTTTCTTAAAGAAGATGTCCGAAATTTCCCGATGCTTTCCCGTTCAATGCGGGGATCCGATCTTGTTTTCCACATGGCCTCCCAGGTAGCGGTGACCTCATCGGTGAAGAACCCACTCCTCGATTTTGAGATAAACGCTTTGGGAACGCTCAATGTTTTAGAGGCTGCGAGAGCTCAAAAGAAACCTCCGATTGTGGTGTATGCATCGACGAATAAGGTGTACGGAGGTATGGGAAACGTCGATCTCATCAAGAAAAAGACAAGATACGACTTTAAAAATAGTCATTTGCGCAGGGGGATTACGGAAGACGTTCAGATCGACTTCCATTCTCCGTACGGCTGCAGTAAAGGAGCCGGGGATCAGTACGTGCATGATTATGCCCGCATCTATGGCCTCAGAACTCTCGTGTTCAGGCAAAGCTGCATCTACGGGGATTTTCAATACGGGAACGAAGACCAGGGTTGGGTGGCGCATTTCATGCGCAAGCTAATCAAGGGGGAAACCATCACAATCTACGGTGATGGTAGGCAGGTCCGCGATCTTCTTTATGTTCGCGACCTAATTGATTGTTATCTTCGCTCAGTTGCCAAAATCTCAAAAACATCAGGCCGCGTGTACAACATCGGTGGCGGACGTCGGTTCTCCACGAGTCTCATAGAGCTCATGCCCCTGATTGAGCGGGAATGCCGGACAAAAGCAAAGGTAAAATATTCACAGTGGCGCCCCGGAGATCAACGGGTCTATATCTCAGATTGCTCAAAAGCTCACAAAGACTTCGGTTGGGAACCCGTTACGTCAATCGATCAGGGCCTGGTTAGCTTGCATCAATGGATGAGAGCGGCTCACACGTAGAGCTTCGCGACGCAAGCGAAAGAACAATACAACAAGGATTATTCACACACTCACATGCAGCAGCTCGTCGATCATTTTTGCGAACAAGGAGATAGGGAAAACAAACGAGTCTTTCTTGATTTCACGCTTCCGCTTGGAGGAACTCTTCTTGATTTGGGATGCGGGAACGGCGAGTTCACGGCTTCGGTTGCGAAAAAGGCCGAAGCGGAGTCGGTGTACGGCGTTGAAATCAGCGAGACTAAGGCGCTGGCTGCAAAAGAACAAGGGGTGAAAGTAACGGTTGGCAACTTGAATCGCAGACTTCCTTTCGTAGATGAGTTCTTCGATACGGTCAGCGCCAACCAAATCATCGAACATCTTGTCGATACAGATACCTTCATCGAAGAGGTTAAACGTGTACTCAAACGTGATGGCCAGCTGGTGATTTCAACGACGAACCTCGCCGCCCTTCACTACAGGATGCAGCTACTGGTCGGACAGTTGCCTGTTTGCCTCCATCCCGCAAATGTCCAATTCGGTAATTTCTTGCGGGGCGAGAAGAATCCGATCCATGGGCATAAGAGTATCTTCACCCATACAGCATTCCTGGAATTTCTCGTCTTTCATGGTTTCAACGTCCAGCAGGCGGGTACAGTCAGCCTCTATCCGTTCTCCGCCGGCATCGGCCGGATACTCTTGCGTGCATTTCCTACGATCGGGGTCTTTTCAACATTGAGAGTGGGGAAGCGTCATTCATGAAAAAGCTCAGGATCGCTCTTCTCATCGACGCCTGGTTTCCGTTTCGCGGTGGCGCACAAGTACATGTCCGAGAAATCACCAAGCGCTTACAGACGAAGTGTCAGTTCACGATCTTTCATTCCAGGTCGGCGCACGTCATCAGCCGGCTATTCTGGTGCATCGCTGTTATTCCGCAGGTGATGTGGGCGCATTCACGGAAGCCGTTTGACGCGATACACGCGCAGGCATACGCCGCGGGTAGCCCGGGGAAAATACTATCCAAGCTGTTACACATTCCCGTCGTCTATACGGTGCACGGAAGTAACATGCTCGATCTGCGACCCCTCGCAACACAGCAGAGGAGTTCGAGCATAAGAATTCCCTGGTGGAAGTACAGACTGGAAAAATGGTTACTCACTGAAATCCGCTACGATCGCGAAATCACTGTCTCGCAACATTTTCGAAGTCACGAAAATAGTAATCGCAACATCACATATATACCGAACGGAATCGATATCCGAGCATTTCATAATAATCGGATTGTAAAAAAGCATCGTTTTACACTCTTGTTCGTCGGAAGAGACGATCCGCTGAAAGGGCAGGAGATTCTAGGCTCGGCAATGGAGAGGGTACATCAACAGTATCCTGATATTGATCTCGTCAAGATCACGCAAGAACTCGATGAGAAAAATATTATTAGAGCCTATCTATCTTCACATGTCTTTGTTCTTCCTTCCCTATCGGAGGGAATGCCGTTAACCCTGCTCGAAGCCTGGGCCGCAAGACTCCCCGTTATCGCAACCGATGTCGGGGATAATTCAAGATTGGTGAATGACGGGGTGAATGGGTTCCTCGTTCCTCCGGCAGATGTCGAAGCACTGGTCACCGCAATCCTCAAGGCTTATCACAGCCCCGACCTTGCGAAGATGGGGCAGGCAGGATACAATCTTGTCAAGAAGAATTACTCGTGGGAAAAAGCGGCCATGGCAACACTACATGTATATAAGGAGGTTACCCGTGTCACTCGATAAAACGCTCCTAAGGATTCTCGCCTGTCCGGATGACCATGGAGATATTCTGTATAAAAGAATAGGGAAGACAGAATCTCTGGTGTGTAAGAAGTGTAAACGGGTGTTCGAGGTGAAAAACGGAATCCCCATCATGCTGCCCAAGGAGTTCAAGGAAGAATAGTCATCAGCCCCGCCTGTGATCGAGTGATACAATGCAAGGTATGCATATCGCTGTTATTGCAGCCGACCTGCTACCGGATAGATTAGGCGGAGCAGAAGTCCATGCGGTTGAGCTGATTCGGCGACTGGCAAAACAAGGACACACCTTTGATGTTTTCGTCGGGGATTCGACAGAAATAGCGAGCACCCTACCTGTAAATGTCACCGTCCATCCTGTTCGGTATCCGAAAATACCAAACCTCTGCGGGATTTCATATATTGTAGTCTCTCCCAACCATATCAAAAAGATTTTGCGGGGCAAGAAAGTTGACCTTCTCTGGGCAAAGCAAGTATTTCCCCAAGGTGTTGTGGCGGCCCTACTAGCAGGGTATCTGAAAAAACCGCTATATATGACAGCCCAAAATCCACTCGACTACGAGGAAGAGTTGGTATTGAAAGGCCCGATTCCGTTTAAGCACCTATGGCCGAAAGCGCTGAGACCGCTTGTGTCGTTTGCCCTCCGAAAAGCCGATGTCGTTGCCTGTGTGAGCCAATATTCGAAGGAGCAGGCGAAGAAGCTCGGTGCAAGACGCACGGTTATCATCCCGAATGGAGTGGACACAATAAAGTTTAAAGTGAAAAGTGAAAATTTAAAAATGAGGAAAAAAATAAGAATCATAACGACCTCAAGTCTCATTCCGAGAAATGGGCTGGATACCCTCATCGATGCGGTCGCGTTGCTGCCAAAGCGATTTGATTGGGGGCTGGTGATCGCGGGTGACGGACCGGAGGAAGACAATTTAAAATTACAAATGAAAAAGTACAAATTGGAGAAAAAGATAAAGCTACTGGGTAGGGTAGAAAACAGAAAAATTCCCACACTTCTCGCTTCTGCTGATCTCTTTGTCCGGCTCTCGCGCAAAGAGGGTTTTGGCGTATCATTTCTTGAAGCGATGGCGGCCGGAGTGCCGATCATCGCCACGAGCATCGGAGGGATTCCGGACTTTGTCATTGACGGGAAAACAGGAATGCTGGTTGCCCCGGATCATCCTTATGAGGCTGCTCAGTCGATGAAAAGAGTGCTCGAAGACCCAGAGCTGAGGGGACGTCTCACGAGAAATGCAAGAACACTTGTCAAGAATCGTTACAATTGGGATAGAATCGCCGATGAGGTTAAAGAAGTTTTTCGCACACTCGCCTGATCTTCTTGTTCCGTTGGCCATAGGAGCGGTTGCCGTCGTGCTGTCATACACCTCGACCCTGGAACCACTGAGAATAGTTATCGGTTTGCTTTTCGTCTTTGTCGCCAGCGGATACCCAATCACGCGGATCCTTCCCCGCGAGTCTGGGCCGGTTGAGCGGTTGCTGGTAGCCTCTGTTGTGAGTCTGCTACTCACGTACCCGGCAACCGTACTGACTGTGCTGGTCGAAGGTCATGTTGCTTCAGCGATCTTCGGCAGGCACCTGACAACATCACTGACAATCCTATTTCTTCTCACTTGTGCGATGGCGATTCTGGTCAACAAACGGAAACCCCTTCCACTGCGCATCCGCCGATTTCCGGCTCTCCTGCTACTTCCGCTGATTATGTACGCATTACTGGTATTTGTAAATCTCAATCGAGCGGACGTGTTCGCAGATGAGTACGATTTGGGTTATCAAGCATACAATCTTGTTGACGGGATAAAAGCAGGAAGAAGAGCGTACACGGTTTCCTACAGCGGTCATCCTCCGTTGGCCATGGACATTAAACATTTCTCAATGAACATCCTCGAACCAGACGGACTGGACCTTCTCGAAGATTGGCAGTTTCGCGTCAGTGAAGGGTTGGTGGGTTTATTCACTCTGCTGGCCGCCTACCTTCTTGCCAGAGAATTATTTTCGGAGAATGTCGCTCTCATCACCGCCGCTCTCCTCGCCGTCAACAACTACATGGTCTGGATGGGAAGGATCTTCCATAGGGAAATGTATCTAACATTGTTCATGACAGCAGGAGTCTATTTTTATGCTAAGGCCAAAATAAGAAGACAGAGCGCGTACTGGACTCTTGCCGGATCCGCGTTGGGAGCTTCTCTTTTAGTGAAAGAGACAGCTCTGATCATGATGGTCATCCTCGCGTATGACATTTTGGTGTCGGCAAAACATCGAAAGTCGGCAGCGCGCGTCACACTGGTTGCTATGGCGATATTTCTTCCGGTCATCATGTACAACATTGCTGCGTACTTGTTCACCGGGTATGCGGATGTCTTTTTTTCTCATCTATTCGGGGAATCGCGTCCTATGGCGACACCGCTGTATGCTTCTCCGATCAGGAATCTCCATTCTATGTTCAGTTATCTTTTGGATCTCTATTCACCGCTTGTGTTTGAAGTATTCGCCGTCGGCGTGATGCTCCAAGCGGTCTATCAACGCCTCAATCGAACACTCGTGATTTGGCTGGTCGCCGGTTTTGTTTTCTTCACACTCACGTCAGTCAGAGCTTATTATTTCCTTTTCCTCACCATTCCTCTTGCCATAATCGCATCGGCGGCCCTCTCAAATTTCTCAAAACTCACGAGAACCCTCGTTCTGACGGCTACCCTGGGAGTTTCGCTGGTTTATTCGATCAATACCAATATATATCGAGGGTATACGGTGGCGGATAGAGCCGGGACAATTGATGAAAGTGTAGTCGTCAAAAGAACACCCTTCCAACACTATTCCATTGCGGCACGATCATGGTCAGAAGAAGTCGGATACAAACGACTTCAATCAGCTTTAGACCAGACGGTGAGAAGCGGTGACTGTGTCATCGTCTCTGAATCTCTCAACCCATTGGCCGTCCGGCGGTACCTGGGGCTCAATGACGAAATAAAGAAATACTATTTGGGACAGGAATATCCTTCTCGGTATCCGAGCTGCCCCAGCGATTTGAGCCGGGTGCGGGGGAAGGTATATATGGTCAGTGAGGATCGGAATCAGCCGGGTTCGTTGATCATTATCGTGAGTGACCATCTCGGAAATGACCGCTTTTTTCTCTTTGAACTCGCGAAGGGGAATTTCGCATGAGAATCATTATTCCAACTCCCATTATGCCTCCGCAAATCGGCGGACCCGCGACGTATGTTTCGCATTTGGCACGCTACCTCTCGCAAAAACACGAAGTTTCCATTCTTACGTTTACGCAAAGACCGGAACCTATACGAGGTGTTCGAATAACTGTAATACCTCTGTACCAGCATCCATTAGGAATGATACTGCGTCAGGTAACGCTGGCTATACAGCTGGTTCGCTTGTCAAAAACGGCGGATGTCATCTACGCGCAAGGACCGATTGTCGTTGGTCTGACCAGCGTGATCATCGGGAAGATTCTCAAAAAACCGGTTGTCATCAAATTCGTCGGCGATATCGCTTGGGAAGAAGCGGAGCGCAGAGGCGTAACAGATCAGGATCTTCAAGGGTTCCTTGAAAACAGACATCATCCGTTTGCCATACGACTGTTGCAATGGTTGCAAACGCAGTCTCTCAAAAGATCAAAATATATTATCGTTCCCTCGCATTACCTCAAACAGGTTCTTCTGGATGGTTATGCAATCAGCTTGCAAAAGGTGAGTCTGGTTCATAATGCCGTTACAATCCCAAAAAATCTTGAGAGAAAGGCGAAGGGGGAATTGACCATCGTTTCCTCGGGAAGGCTGGTCGCCCACAAACGTTTTGACATGGTGATCGCTGCCTTTTTTAAACTCAAGAGGCTGGGACTAGTGAAAGACCATTTAAAACTCATGATCATCGGAGATGGACCGCAGAAACAGATACTCGAGAGACAGATAAAAAGACTTAAGCTTGAAGATACCGTGCAGATAACGGGCGCTCTTAATCGGGCAAGCTACCTCAGAGCTTTGTCATCGGCATCTCTGTTCGTTCTCGCCTCAAGTTATGAAGGATTACCTCATGCTATAATCGAGGCAATGCTTCTGGGAATCCCGGTGGTTGCTACAGATATTCCCGGAAATCGGGAAGTGATCACGGACCGAAGGACCGGACTATTGGCCCAGGCCGATACGGCATCGCTCGCAAGGGCAATGCATGAAGCGCTCACTGACCGTACGCTTGCAGGAAATCTAACACGGTATGCAAAAAAGCAAGCACGAGGAAGATACAACTGGAAGACCCACAGAGAACGTCTTATTCATCTCCTTAGACAAGAACTTACTGCAGCCTAAATCCGGAGATTCCCAAGTCAGACACCTGCGCTACGCTCAAGACCTCTCCCACCTTGCCGTCATAGTCTTAAGTACGAAACGGGACGGCCTCAAGGAAAAGTTTGCAAGGAGAAATTTCATCGTCAGAGCGACGAATTCATTATCCCGTTGGACCTATATTACTGATGCGCTGCGGATTGCACACGAACTCAACAGATGGCAAAAAGTCGATATCGTGAGCGCTCAAGATCCTTTCATCTGCGCCCTGATCGCACTCCTGCTTAAGGCCATGTGGGGGGTTCCTGTAAACATACAGGTTCATAACGATTACTTTCAAAGCGAGGCGTGGAGAAACGAGTCGTTCCAAAATAGAATGTTCTTTCATATCGGCAAGTTGACGCTCAATAGAGCCCAAAGCATAAGGGTGGTGAGTGAAAGAATCGATCGTTCGATACGAACATTCATCAACCCCCGAATTCCGATTCGCAAGATCCTCGTCTCACCCTCAACGAGCTACCAGACAGGGAAGACTGCAAAGAAAAACATCGACATCGTGAGCGTCGGAAGACTCGTTGATCAGAAGGATTTCCCGACACTCATTCGCGCAGTAGCAAATCTGAAAGACAAATTCCCGAATATTCAAATTGTGGTGATCGGAAGCGGACCGAGGCAGAATGAGATCGCGCGTCAACTAAAGTCAAGAGGACTTACAAAGAATGTGTGCTTGACTGGTGAATACTCTCGGGAGCGAGTAATCCGTACTCTGTCCCGGACAAAGATCTACGTATCATCCTCAAAGTATGAAGGTTCAAGTATCGCATTACTCGAAGCGATGTCCATGGGTTTACCCGTCATAGCGACCAAAGTGAGCGGGTCCGAGGAGATCATCAGATCCGGCATGAACGGTTTTCTTATTGAACCTGGTGATGCTTCGACGCTCGCAAAGCACATCAGGGAACTCTTAGAGAATGAATTGCTGCGCGCGAGTATCGGGAGTAAAGCAAAGAAGACGGCAAACGAGATTATCCGTACAAATCCTCATAAAAAATGGACGGAGTTCCTCATTAAAACGAGCAATCCTGACCTCCCGACGAACATGAAGCAGGCAAACATCTCACATTATGACGCCGATAGCGGTGAACTCGATAAATCGCGTACAGATGCATCGAAGCTGGTGTACTATCCTAAGATCGTGAGTTGGCTTAAACAGTACGTAAGGAAAGATCAAACGGTGATGGATATCGGAGGCGGTTCGGGCGTCGTGCTGGCAAGACTCCGGAGTGAGCTCGGGAGTCTCGCGGTTGTGGGGCTCGATATTTCAATGCTCATGCTGAAACACAGAAAAACACTCGGCCTTCGTGAAAACATTGTTGGGGATATGGATGAACTGCCATTTCAGTCTGGCTCTGCCGATACCATTGTCTTTATCGCATCGCTCCACCATACGCTCAGAATAGACAAAGCAATTCGGGAAAGTTTCAGAGTGCTAAAATCACACGGGACGCTGCTCTTGATCGAACATAACTCTTTTCGCTATCTTTTTTACCCGAAGAGGAACTCAGCGATCCCTGCTCCGAGAGATCCGCGGGAATGTCTGATTAACCACCGCGTCGTACGAAAACAACTCATCGAGAACGGTTTTTTCATAAGACACATTTCTCTCCATCGCCAATTGGTCACGCTTGTCCAGATTTTTATTAAAGACATACCCCTGCCGTTGTACCGCGTCCTGACGGCTATGGATGAGGCGACAGGTTGGATTCCAGGCTATAAAGAATTCGGATCTCTAATGTTAATCGCAGCGCGAAAGCGATGAAGAAACAAAAACTCTGCTATATCATTCCCCGGTATGACCAAAAGACATCGACGCATTATGCGCATATCTACCAGTTCTTGGGTTTACTCGGGAAAAAAATAGATGTCTTCCTATACGCCGAATCCGGTGATCCGAGCGTTCGAATCCCGCACCTTAAAGGATTCTATGTCCAACCCAGACAAGTCCTGCCGACGAGGATTGCGGTGAGGCTCTGGTGGTTCCTCAAGCTCAGGCTCAGTGGGTATCGGATCTTCTATTGTCATTATGCTGAGCTCTCAACTATTATTGCCTCGCTCATTACAAGGGTCTGTGGCGGAAAAACGTACAAATGGCATTGCGCCCAGGAACACCACTACAAAAAGCCCTGGAGCTTTACACATCTTGCAGAAAAAATTACAAGGGAAATTCCTTTTTCTCTGTCGCTGCGTTTGGCGGATTTTCTGGTGACGTGTTCTCCTCTCTTACAGAATTACTACCGTCAACAATTCGGCATTGAGCAAAGAAAGATCATTGTCATTCCAGCAATGGTAGATATCGGCGCCTTCCAAAACGGGGAAAAGAAGAAGCTCAAGAAGGAACTTCATCTACCCGAGAAGCCCATTGCCCTCTTCGTTCACCGACTCTCAAAAAGAAAAGGTGCGGATCGCCTCATCGAACTTGCAAAGCAAATAAAAACTCGGAGAATGAGGATTCATATCCTTGTGGTTGGCAACGGTCCATTGGAGTCGTACCTCAAGTCATCATGTGAAAGACATCGCCTGCGGGCTCATCTGACTTTGATTGGGGGACTGCCGAACCTTAAGCTCCCACAGTATTATCATGCCAGTGATGTATTCATCATGCCCTCGAGAATAGAAGAGTTCGGAAGGGTTCTGGTCGAAGCGATGGCCTCAGGGTTGCCGATCGTTGCCACCGAAACACTCGGCGCGAAAGCAGTATTAACCCGAAAACAACAGCAATTCATGGTCAGTCAGAAGAACTACCTAAGAATTCCGGAACTTATCAAGGAACTCATCAGGGATAAAAACCTCTATCGAGAACTTATCAATGAAGGGACATTGCGGGCCGGAAGATTCAGTACAAACAAGGTTGCGACCGAGTTTATGAAAAATATTATCAAGATCTGAAAAAGAATGTGCGGGATTAACGGTTTCACCTTTCCTGACAGGGATAATCTTCGTGCAATGAACTCACGCCTGAAACACCGCGGACCTGACGATCAAGGAGAGTATGTCGATGAACACGTTTCCTTGGGCAACACACGCTTGGCGATCATCGATCTCTCGCCGAAAGGTCATCAACCCATGACCGATCGTACCGGACGGTTCGTAATTACCTTCAACGGTGAGATCTACAATTTCAAAGAACTTCGGGAAGCACTGATTACCAAACGATACACATTCCGTTCGGCGACGGACACGGAGGTGATCCTTAATCTATACAAAGAGAATGGTGAAAAAGCATTTGCAATGCTGAACGGCATGTTTGCCTTAGCGATTTGGGATAAGAAAGAGAAAAAACTGGTTCTGGCTAGAGACAGGGTGGGTATCAAACCGCTGTACTATGCGATTCAAAACTCTCATCTTTTCTTCTCTTCGGAGATTAAGGCGCTCTTTGCCCATCGTCTGACCAAAGGAATTGACCACTCGGCGATGGATCTCTACATGCGATTAATGTATATCCCGTCCCCGATGACTATCTTTAAAGGGATACATAAACTTATTCCCGGTCAGCTCCTAATCTGGAAAGAGGGAAAATTCAACACAAAATTCTTTTGGAAATTACCGGAGAGAGATGAACCATTCACGGACAAGAAGGAGACGAAGGCAAGACTTCACCAGTTGCTCTTTGAGGCTGTCCGCCGTCAGCTTGTTTCGGACAGGCCGGTCGGCATCTTTCTCTCCGGAGGAATTGACTCCTCGACCATTTTGGCTTTGGCAACGAAAATGAACGCCTCACCGGTGAAGAGTTTCTCAATCGGATTTTCCGGAATAGATGAGGTTGAGAAATACAATGCGGACTTTCTTCTGGCGAAGAAAACCGCAGCCTTTTTCAAAGCCGATCATCATGAGTTCCTCATCTCACCAAAACAAGCACTGACCAACTTTGGGAAACTTGTCGCCTCAATGGATGAACCGATCTCAAACCCTACGCACATCCCGACCTACGTCCTCGCCCGAGAAGCCCGCAAAAAGGTCGTCGTTGCACTGGGGGGAGATGGCGGAGACGAGCTTTTCGGCGGGTACGATCGCTATCTTTGGGCGTGGTACTTGGACCAGTATCAGCGGTTACCGAGAAGCGCCAGACAACGCCTCATCGCCCCGCTGCTGCGGAAGTTCAACAGGCATGCAAGTGAGGATTTTTTCGAGAATCTGGAATCGGAAGGGACTGCCCAGAGATACCTCGTATTTATGGGGCAGTCGGAATCGGAGCTGGAGAAGATTTATACCTCAGATAGGGAACGCGTTCGCACGAAGCTCTCGACTCTACGAGGTTTTCGCCATTCCGGAAAGTCATTTCATGAGCGTATTCCGATTCTTGACTTTCTCCATTGGCTTCCTGAGGAATCGCTGATGCGATCGGATATGATGGCAATGCAGCAAAGCCTGGAACAACGGGTCCCGTTTCTTGATAATGAACTCGTGGACGCTGCTTTTCGTATTCCGTTCCCGTGGAAAGTCGGTTGGAGAACTCGGAAGAAAATTCTCCGTGAGACTTTTACTGACCTTCTCCCGGCATTTATCATCGACCAACCGAAAAGAGGGTTCTTCTCTCCGGCAGCCAAATGGTTGAGGAACAAACACTGGAAACCGTTTGTCGATGGTGTGCTGTCACCGGAACGGATCAAGGAGACAGGTTTCTTCAACCCCGATGGAATACGGTCGATGGTCCACGAACATGATGAAGGAGTGCGATACCACGCCAATCTGATCTGGTGTGCACTCACCTTCCAATGTTGGTATGAACACCATTTCTGATACAACCTCGCAGAAAACGAAGAAAGACGCGAGGATGGACTTTGTCTCTGTCGTCAATGACATCGCATCAAAGTGGCTAAGGTCGGAGCAAAGGCGAAGTGCGATCCGGAAAAGATATGCAGAACGTTGATATGATACGGATTCTTTCAAGGAATAGAGGATGAAAGTCGCCTATTTCGGCAACTATCAGAGCCGGACTCACTTTCCCAGAAACGACATTCTGATAACGGGTTTGAGGCAGAATGGCGTGAAGGTGGTTGAATGCAGGAGTTCCGCTCCTTTTCGCTTCAGATGGATATCCCTCCTTTTCAAGTATATGAGATACGGACCCTTCGATGTCATTATTGTCGGTGTACCGGGTCACGCAGATGTCATCATCGCCAAATTCGCCTCCCTCATCACAGGTGCGCCCCTCGTCTTCGATGTATTCATTTCGTTATATGATACCAATGTCTTCGACAGGGAATTGGTAAAGAAAAATTCCTTCTTTGCCAGGTGGTTTTTCTTCCTCGATAAGATTTCTTGCCTACTGCCTGATGTACTGCTCTTTGATACTCAGCAGCACATCCGGTACTTCCGGAAAACCTTCGGCATCAACAAAGATAAGTGCCATCGCGTGTTAGTCGGCACCCACACCAGTATTTTTAGACCCCGAAAACGAAAGACAGACAAGTGGATCGCTTATTATCACGGCAAATTCATACCCCTCCAGGGGGTACCGGTTATTGTACAAGCCGCGAGGATCCTAAAGGAGAGCGATATCGAATTTTATCTTCTCGGCGATGGGCACGACTATGAAAAGGTACGCCGGATGTTGCAGGAGGAGCCGTTGAAAAAGCTAAGCATATTTCCAAGAGTGAAGTATGAACAGCTACCGGAACGGGCAGCCATCGCCGGCGTGTTTCTCGCTGGACCGTTCGGAAAAAGCGGCAAGGCTGCTCGAGTTATTCCCAATAAAGTCTATGAAGCATTGAGTATGAAACTGCCGACGATCGTTGCAGACACCAAAGCCACTCGAGAAATCTTCAACGATGAGGATTGTATCTTTTGTCCGCGCCAGAGTCCGAAGAAGCTGGCTGAAAAGATCCTCTGGGCAAAATCTCATCCACACGAGGCGCAACAGAAAGCTGAACATGGGCATCGAACTCTCATGAAAACCATCACCCCGAAGATCGCGGGAAAACAGCTGAAGCAGATTCTCGACGAACTGATAAACGCTTAAGATACAAGCAGTTTATTTATCTCAATTGTTATCGATATTTTCTCAAAAATGTTATATCATACCCTGAGTGTTTGTGTATGCAACAGAACCTCCCGGATGGTGTCAAGATCAGCGATTTAATAAAACACGTTGACCCTCGTGGGTATTTCATTGAGGTGTTTAAACAGAAATGGATTGAGGAATTACCGCTCATCCAGTGGAACGTTGTTCGTTCTAAAAAAAATGCGCTCCGGGGAATGCGGGTGCATATCAAGCACTACGATTACGTCATCATCTTTGAAGGAAAAGCCGTCTATGCACTAAGAGATTTGCGACAGGGATCTCCGACACAAGGTCTGGTATCTATGGTACACATAGAGGGTAAACATCCTCAGTCTGTGATCATCCCGCCCGGAGTGGCGCACGGATTTTATTTTTTCAAACCTTCATTCTACGTCTATGGAGTCACCGAATACTACGACAAAGAAGACGAACTGGGATTTTATTTTGCAGATCCTGACGCAGGAATCAAATGGCCCACATCCGATCCGATTGTTACGGAGAGGGACGTAAACCTTCCGCCCCTGAAGAGCATCATGAGTCAAATACCGACTTGGCACGCTTCTTCAACATAGTACCGATCAGGGGCAGGTCTAAGAGCCAGTTATATACCCTCCAGATCAGCCACCATCCAACCTTCTGAATGTGTTTCTTAAGATCGTCCTTCTCGGCAGGGAAGCGGGCATGTTCTGTAGCAAGGTATTGCACAATCTTGAGAAGAAATGCTTCGAAGAAACGACGGTTCTTCATCTTTCGACTCCACAGTCTTAGTTCATCAGCCCTTTTCCGTGAGGTCCATCCGACCCTTCCTTTACTGTGAAAGTGCAACACGGTGGGTCTTGTGCCGCTCACCGGACGGCATGCAGGATGAGCAAGAATCTGTTGCCACATATAGAGGTCTGTGTGAACTCCTTCAGGAGTCGATCTCCATCCGAATGGCAGAGACTTGTAGAATCGGAGACTATGCGCAGCACAGCTTAATGGAATGAAGTTGCGCCCATTCATGATGTACTTCCGCCAAAACGAAAGCGATAAGTTTCCCGCCCAGGTCTCAAAAACACCTGATGCGCTGATCCGCAGCGGGAGCGAATGGACAAAATTAGCATCTTTTAAAAGTTCAAGGCAGTAGGCGATATGCTCCGGAAGCCATAAATCATCGTCGGACAGATAGCAAACGATCTTTCCCCGAGCCTGCTTCAATGCCTCATGCCGGTAGATCTCCCCATGCCTGGGACCTTTAGGATGGGAGAAGAAGGTTATTCGATCGTCTTTCGATTTGAGCTCCTCGACTATTTGGCGGGTCTCTTCAGGCGAGCCATCGCCAACGATAAAAACTTCGATATCCTGAACCGTCTGGTCCAGGGCGCTTTGCGCTGAGAGGCGCAAGGTCGGACCGTGATTATAGGTGGGAACTAAGACCGTCGCTTGAACGCTCATGAAATCAACCCAGGTTTGCTAGTTTCCGTAACTGCGAGATCCGCTTGACAGTAAGCGCTCCCTCTGCGCTGCTGCTCTTAGGAGGTGGTCCACCGAGAAGAAAAGAAACAAAGGCTTCAAGCTCCTTTTTTAGCGGCAGCTCTGTTGAAATGAGGCGAGTAATGATATCTGGCGAATCTTTTTTATTCAGGCTGGATGACAACGCAATTTGAATGTGATCGCTATATGCATCATCTAACACTGCGACCGCTCCCTCGCAGAATAAACGCACCTCTCTTTTCCGGTCCGGATAACGGCATGATACCGTGATGACCACCCAAGGTTCCGAACCAAGAACACCGATGATCCCGGTTGCCTCTTTACCAACAATTTCACCTTTTGCAAATACGGGTTCAGGAATCGACCCCAAAATCTCCTGCGTGATTGCCAGATCATGGGGTAGAAGATGCCAGATACAGTCAGCGTCGTCGTGCGGACTGCCCCACTGGACCCTCGTGCATTTCAAGCCAATAACCCGACCGAACTCTTTTTTTCGTGCTATGTCTCGAAGGGCATGAATCCCAGGATGATAGCGCCATTTATCCATGACAAACAGCGTATCTGCCGCTTTTCTTGCCAACCGTTTCGCACTGGCAGAATCTATTACTAAGGGTTTTTCCGTATATATTGGGATACCGGGATATTCTCCGATAAGCTGTTCGATAACTTCGGCATGAGTTGCGCTTGGAGTCGCAACGATGAAGCCATGCGGCATGGAAAGCTCACCGACTGAAGCGACGATCTTGGTTGCACCAAAATGTCTGGCTCTTTGCTTCGATTCTTTTGATCGGGCAACGACATGAACCTCACAATCTAGGCTGACTAGATCCCGCAGAATATTTTTTCCCCAGTTCCCACACCCGACAAGGCCAATACGCAGACGTTTCATCATGATGTATCCGATATAATCCTAGTAGTAACTTTCCCACCACAAATTATAATATAGTCGATAGATGATAGACACCTAGGCAGAGCTTTAGAGAAAGTCTGGCTGCTGCGGCTCATGTGACCGAATGAACAGTACAATGATGATAACCTATGTCGCCAATGCCCGCTTCCCAACGGAGAAAGCGCATGGGCTTCAGATCGCCAAGACGATTGAGGCGCTGACCAGAAACCATGTCCGCTTGACTCTGGTCGTCCCGAAAAGGCGCGTCCCGGAGAAGCTCTCTCCCAGAAAGTTTTATGATCTTTCTTGCGAGATAAAATCGATCTATCTCCCATGCATCGACTGGTTTTTCCTTTACAAAGCGTTGCCCCACCTCGGCAGGTTTTTATACGCATTGGAGACGATAACCTTCCTCTTCTCGGTGACGGTGTATGTTCTCATTCGTGCACCAGCGATCCTTTACACTCGAGATCCATTCCTTTTTACACTTGTAAGTATGCTAAGGAAAAACCTTTTCCTCGAGCTGCACACGTTTCCGAAAACGACGGCGGGAAAGGCGGTCCTCAGGCAGATTCTCAGACGATCGAACGGGATTATCGTCACAAACCGGTTTCTCCAAGAAAAGGTAGAGGCAATGGGGATAACCAAGAGTAAAACCCTTATTGCTCCTAATGGTGCGGACCTCACCCTTGGAGAAAAAATTATCCCAAAAAATCAGGCAAGACGACGGCTTGGCTGGCCTCTTGACAAGAACATCGCTCTCTATCTGGGACATTTTTATACATCAAAAGGGGTGGATGTGCTTCTCGAAGCGGCAACGCTTCTTCCGGAAAATGTAACGGTTGTTTTGGTGGGCGGCAGCAAGACCGACAAAAATCTCGATCCTCTGAGGAAAGGAATCACAAAGAACAACACCCAGAAGGTCAGAATCCTCGGATTTCAAGAAAGATGGAAAGTACCGCTATTTCTATCGGCAGCGGATGTGTGCGTCTTACCGAATGTGGTTACCGATGAAGAATCCGAGTTTTTCACGACTCCCTTGAAACTGTTCGATTACATGGTTGCCAGACGTCCGATCATTGCCTCTGATATACCGGCATTGAGAGAGATCATGGATGATACGGCTGCATTGTTCGTAACTCCCAACGTACCACAAGCCCTGGCTAAAGGAATCATGAGGATACTTGAGGACTCCCGGGAATCAGAGAAGCGTGCGAACGCAGCCTACACCCTGGCAAAAGATCTCAGCTGGAACAGTCGGGCGAAACATATCAGGAAATTTATTGAGGATTCAATCTCTCATGCCTAAAGTCTTCATTCTCATCCCGACCCACAATCGAAAGGGACTGCTCCGTAAGTGTCTGCGCTGCATTTACCAACAAACGTATATCGAAAGAGAAACGGTGGTGATTGATGACGGCTCAGCTGATGGAACAGGAGGGATGGTGAGCCGGGAGTTTCCCCAAGTCAAGGTGTTGACAGGCGATGGAAATCTCTGGTGGGGTGGGGCAATGCGCATGGGAGTAGTCCATATCCTGACAAGAGCGAAAGTGGGAGATTTTGTACTCCTCATGAACGATGATACGACGTTTGACGAACAGTATGTAAAAAATATCATCTCACTGAGCCTAGAACAGAGACGCGCCATCGTTGGGTCTCCATGTTATGACGAATCTGACAAACGGAAATTAACGGGAGCTCCAGTGTTCATGGATTGGGAAAAAGGGGGCGCAATTCCCTTAAAGGTCCCGAACGATCCGAAAAGAAAGAATTGGACATCGAAAATCAATACTTTCAATGGTCGCGGGACTCTGGTGCCCATTGAAGTATTTCATCATCTAGGAAATTTCAACAAACATCTTGTTCACTATGGAGCCGACTATGAGTTTTTCCTCAGGGCAAAGCAGTACGGCACCCCGATGGTATTTTCATACGAGGCGAGGGTCTTCAACAGCGCTTCACCTGGTGGGACGTCATTCAAACGCCGGACGATCTTATTAAAAGAATGGTGGCAATTACTTTTTTCGAGGCGTTCGAAGTCGAATATCATCGCATCCTATCATCTCATTCGTCTTACTTGCCCGTCTCGGTATAAAATGAGAAATTATAAGAAAGTCGTGTTCAGAATCTTGGATGTTACAGCTTGTCTCTTCCCGACGCTTGTTTTGACTGCCCCGTTCACCGGAAAGCGGGTCGAACTAAACCTCTATGATCTGAGACACCACCTGCGAAGCTCGTTAAAAATGCTGTACGGTTTACTCTGGTGTCTGAGAAGAAAAATAAAAGGACTTCCTTGTTGAGGGGGCCGTACCGAAAGCATGAAATTCATCACCGTTCACACCTACTACCAACCATTTCTGAATAGCTTCTATCGTCATCGTGATGAAAGGCGGCTTGATTTTGAAAAGACGAAAAACGCTCTCTTGGCAAGACAATTCGGAATAGGAGACGCATATTCCTATAATCTGAGAAGCATGGGGCACGAAGCGATCGATCTCATCATGAACGATCCCGTGCTGATCCGACTTTGGCTGAGGAGGAACGCAGGCAGCGATCTCCTGAAAATCGCTGACAGACTACCCAATTTCCTCTATCGAAAAGTAATAAAGAGTTCCAACTGGCTAAAGTACGGACTCACCACGATTTTTGAGGAAATTCGGATGCAGAAGCCCGACATCGTCCTGCTCAGGAACGTCAAGCTCTTTCCGCCGGAATGGGTTAGAAAGATTCGAGAAGCGACGAAAATAGGAGTCATCGGTCAAATCGCCTATAGTTTCGATAAATTCGACTGGCTCCGAGAATATGACCTTGTCTTAAGCTCGCTGCCGAACCTGGTTCGTTACATGAAAAGAAGAAGGATACGAGCCAGTTATTTGGCACATGCTTTCTACAAACGAATGCTCAGGAGCATGAGGAAGCGTACAAAACAATACGATGTCGTGTTCGTTGGCGGATTTACACCTGCTCACCTGGAAGAGATACGGGTACTCGAGCAAATCGCAGAACAGGTGCCGCTGAAAATCTGGGGATATGGTGTCGAGAAGCTTCTTCCGCAATCATCTCCGATAAGACGATGTTATCAAGGCGAGGCTTGGGGAACCAAAATGTTCAACATCTACCATAACGCAAAGATTGTTTTAAACAGACATGGTGACGTCGCTCCGGTAAAAAAAATATACGCAAACAACCATCGTTTATTCGAGGCGACAGGGGCCGGAGCCATGCTCTTAACCGATGCAAAAGACAACTTACATGAGCTTTTTTCTGAGGGTAAAGAGATCGCGACCTACAGGACCGCAGATGAGGCTGTACGCAAGATTCGATACTATCTCACCCATGATGACCGTCGGAGGGCAATCGCAAAGGCCGGTCAACGCCGTACGCTCAAGGATCATACGTATGAACAACGGATGAGAGAATTTTTGGGAATCATCCGGACTATGCCATTAAGGGATTCTCAAGTGAGGCGACGCGGCCGATAATTTCATTTTAGGTAACTATGGAGAGAAGAGAAGCAATATTTTTCTCGAACCGCTTCTTATGAAGCTCCAGAGAAAAATTATCGTACATAGAGGGTAACATTGCGAATAAGGTCTTACAGAGAGGAGAGATAGTTTTGACAGTCCGAAAAGTATGATAGAAAAAGAGATATTTCATAAATTCTGGAAGAGACCTAGTAAGATTTTCCATTTGGAGGGCATAAGGGATAGCCCTCTTCTGACCATCTGAAATACATTCGAACACCACATCAGCTGCTCTTTTTGCTGAATTCCCATCCATCGCGTAGAACCATTTACTGATGTATTTACGTCGATGGATGAATTGGGTCGGTGGTATGGAACGAGCCCTTAAACCTTCCTCCAAGCTCTCTCGGAGTTCTGCATACGAGTTGGCAATGTAATTCCCCTTTTTGAAATCATCCAATTCATGTCCTTGAAAATGCAAGAAAGGTTTTGCCTCTTTGAAATTAAGAAGCACCGTAGGGACTCGGAACCCCCATGCTTGTACGGCGCAGGTGGAATTCCAATGAATAAGGATGTCGCAGGCAGATAGCAAATCATGGATGTCCATGTCGTTTACAATTGTGACTCGGTTATTCCCTCCAAATAAACTCTCATAATAGCCCTTCTTCTCAAGAGGGTGTTTCTTAACGACAAGGTGCCAGTCCGGATGCCCGTCAAGAAGCAAAGATAAATGATCAACGGTTATATTTCGCATCTCACGCGACACTCGGTGCATGACGATCGCCTCGGCTTTTGGGGTTGTCCAGTGGGAATACTTCTCCTCCCAATGATTGATGTCAACATCCGCCAAAGAGAAAGAGCTTGCCAGGAAGAGCAGTTTTTTACCACTGGGGATCGAAAATCGGTGAAGGAATTCTTTCTTAGAGATGAACAATTTATTCAGAGGAGGCACACTCCAGTCCAAGGTTGGGAAGCCAACAACGCGGGCCTGAAGAGGACGGATATTGCGATGTTTGCTCAGAAGTTTTTTCATCGCATTGCCAGCTAACATAATGCCGTCTATATATTCTTTGAATTCGTATCGGTTAACAAAATTCTTGACGCCAGTCCACGCGACAACCTCAGTTGGAGAAATGATTTGAATCGAGCCGAGTCGGTGGATGCGTTGTGCGATTTCTACAGCAGGTGGACAATCGATCCAAATATTAATGACGAGGGTCGGGCGGAAAAGTTTAAGCCAGAAATCTCGAAGAAAAATGAAAGGCCGAATCTGAACCTTGAGGCGATATCGATATTTGAGATGACAATAAAGGAGTAATAGACCCAATGTGTCCCGATTGCCATTGTTACAGAGGATGAGAACATCTTGTTTGAAGAAAGCTTCAAGAGGCCGGAGAAAGAGATTTTCAAGAAGTGAAACAAGGCTAGTTTTAATAGTCATGGGAAGGTCGGGCCACCAGAATAAAGTTATCGCCCATCGCTTTCCGATCGATCACGTGTTGGAATCGATTCAAGTGGCTCATGAGAAAGGTGTAGACTGGAGACGCTTGGAAATTATTAATGGACAGACATAAGAACTTGACAAATTCGTAGAAGTCTAAACCAAAATTCCAGTACGCAATTGGACGAAAGCCAGTCCTTTTCAATGCTTCGATTGCAGATTGCTTAGTGAACTGCTGGATGACGGTTGGCGGTAAAAGATGTCGCATGGATAGGTCGGGAAAGCTTTGTTGAAGGATTGTCGAGAATGAAAAGGCATTCGCTTCGCCAACAACAACGATGCCTTTAGATCGAAGGAGTTGTCGTGCCAGTCTAAGTACTTCCATTGGATTGGCAACTACTTCCAAGTAACCAAAGAAGGAAATGACATCGTACCGGGGTCGAGGGTTTATCTGTAAAAAGTTCTTAAACAGCTCTTGCCGAAGATCAATTTTGAAAACTTTTTTCCCTGTTGCAACCGAGCTTTTACTTATCTCAAGACCAGTACCCTTCCAAGTCGGATAGGTATCTACGCATTTGACGATGTCTCCAATTCCGCTTCCGACATCAAGCCACAAGCCACGTTTTAGCTTCTTGGCATACTGCATAACAAAATCAACCTTTGGTTTAGCAACATGTTTAAGTCGATATTGAATTTGATAAGTAGAAGTGTATGTTCTTGCATACTCCTCACTTTCTTGATAGAAAAGGTGCAGTTGTCGTTGGGAAAGACGTTTCGCTGTAAAAACATGCGAACAGTTGAGACAACGCACATAATCAAAACCGTAAACACGAACGAACGGCTTACTCAATCTCTTAGACCCGCAGATGTAACAGGAATCAACTTTAGTCTTGGCTTGCTTTGCGTATTTTTGGGCTCGCCGTTTCATCAACTCGTGATAGGCGCGAAGATCCGAAAGAATATCAGTTTGGAACTTTGCTGGATGGATGGCTTTTCCGTATCGTGTCTTCATCTAGAAAGTTAAATGCCACTGAGAGAAACCAACTTCTTTTTTTCCATATTTTTAAAGTAGTCAACGAGCCACCCAAAATCAATTTCGAAAATCGCGGCAAGATCAGAAATGGCATATTTTCCTGTCAGGTAACGCGGCATCTGATATTGGAATCCTTCAAGAGCTTTATTTTTATGTAATCCACCGCCAATGATCTGTCCTGGATCGACATAGAGATCGTATTTTGGATTGGCTAAACTGACCAGACCATCGAAGATTCTTGTTAATACCCAATCGTGCTCGAGTATAAATACCATCTCAAGAAGATATTTCACTGACTCCTGGAGTTTCGACTCATGAATGATTTTCAAATTATCATCACTCGTGTGGTACTCCGGGTAAGGCCAACGCGAGATCGATGGCATTGGAATCTCAATTCCTGGGGCTTCGAAGACAATTTCATCGTTACCCGCTGACTCTCGAAAATCCGAAATCCTTGGATTGCGAAACTTCCGCAGAGCCAACATCGCGACTCGATCAATGTAAGTATCACCCAGAAGAGATTTTTGCAGATGAAGAGTGTTTTTATTCCCCAGCATCTCCAAGAATAGACCGTATGTAAGTGCTGTGAGCTCTTGTTTCTTCATGGTATGAAGATAGAACACAGAACCAAGGATCTCTTGCGTAAGGAGGAGTTTGTAGGTGTATCGTGGCTTTCTGTACCGCTTTGCTAGTTCGTTTAGAAGGGCAATACCCACTGCGCAGCCGGTGAGATCATCATTTGCCTGACCGGGATGATCCACATGAGCGACGAAAATAATTGTGTATTTACTCTTACCCGCGAGGATAAATTCTCTCGACACCATCACGCCTTTTATCAATGTTGTCTTAAGAACGACTTCGTACGTTCCAGGCTTGAGAGAGTTATAAAGAGTTTTGGGAACGCAAAAACCCCAGTCAGATTCCCATGGTCTGTATTGAAGTCTAAAGTGATAGGGAATTGCATCCGGGCGGTTCGGAGCGAAATGAAGATGTTCAACAAGTTTCTTCTTAGATACTTTTCCTACAAAAGATGAAGAGTTGGTAATTACACCAAGAGGATGTTTTAAGCCATCATAAACAATTCTTCCATTACGCAAGATCTTTGCTTCCTTTACATCCCACTTCTTTGGAACCATCCAGCCGTTATATTCTTTCCCAGAAGGGAATAAAAAATCGCGACTCTTGACATTTGAGTACTTTTTGAGATTATCCAAGGCTCTGACTACGTCATCCGAAACATAGGCTCTTCTTAGTAAATAGCTCTCTTCGATAAGTTTCTTAATTTCCATTCAAAACAGAACTCCAGCTTGTTTTAACATGGCTTTAATCTGGCGTTTTGTTAGAGGCTTTTGAACGCGAGAAGAATATTCCGTGAGTAAAGCGACCTTCTTGGACCAATATCTAATGGTTTTCATCTTTAGGTTAACAATTTCCTTCTTCGGGACGACTACAAACATAGATTTTGTTTCGTAAAGATTGTATGCCTCCTCTTTGGTAACGAGCTCTTCATGTAACTTTTCACCAGCACGCATTCCGATAGTTTGAAGTTTAATCTCTTGCGGTTGAAACCCAAACAGGGGAGCTAATGATTCAATGAGCACCTCAGCCAGATCAGTCATCCGTAATGCTGGCATTTTTAAAATAAAAATCTCACCATCCCGCATCTTAGTAGCAGCCTCAAAAACCAAAGTCACGGCTTGCTGAGATGACATCATAAATCTGGTCATTTCAGTATCCGTTATGGTGAGTGGCCCCCCCTTTTTTATTTGGTCTATCCAGGTTGGAATAACTGAGCCACTAGACACTATAACATTGCCAAAACGGACTACTCCAAACTTCGTTTTTTTTGTTCCCTTGTGGTAATAGGCAGCGACGGTCAGTTTTTCACTAACGAGCTTAGTGGCCCCCATGGTGCTGACTGGATTTACTGCCTTATCAGTACTGATAACAACAACCCGATCGACTACCTCAGCCAGAGCGGCATCGATGACATTTTGTGTGCCTGAGATGTTTGTTTTGACTGATTCGAACGGATTATATTCAGATATCTCGACGTGTTTTAAAGCCGCAGCATGAAAGACGATGTCTGCATCGGTCATCGCCTTTCTCAATCGTTCAATATCCCGGACGTCACCAAGAAAAGGGCGTATTATCTTTTGGTGTGGAAACAGTGATTGGATTTCGAAAAGGCGCTGTTCATTATGATCAAACACTCTGACTGTCGCTGGCGAATACTTTACAAGCTGCCTGACAATCTCGCTGCCCACAGATCCAACTCCTCCCGTCACTAATATATTTTTATTCCTGAAAATGTTTTCCATTTGTTTGGGGTTTCACGTATTTTGCTGCAAGCGACAATGATAAAGAAACCAGCCATCTTTGCGGAGGGGGTTGTCTTTTCGAAATCCGAGTCTCTCAAAAAGTCTTAGTGACCCGATGTTATCCTTAAAAATTCTCGCCTGAATCACAGAGTAGCCATTCTTTTGTATCCATGCAAAGACATGGGTTAGGGCTTTCGTTGCCACTCCTTTTTTATACAATGTGACTTCACCGACATAGATCCCGATTTCTGGAATTTGCTGATGTAATTTAGTGATGTAAACGCTTCCAACCTTTCTCCAGAAAGCACCTTCTAGAAAGAAAATCACCCAGTCTTTCCGATCGTGTTTTCTTTGCCAAAATCGATAGTGCTCCCGCCAGAAGAGAGGGAAATCTTGTCGGTAAAAAAGCGATAAATATTTGGATTCGACCTCCATGCCATGATCAGTTCAAGATCTTCTTTTTTTAGGTTCTTAAGTATTACAGCTTTGGAAGTGTCATAGAGTACACTTGCGATGTGAACTATCCAAACTAGTCATTCAGTTGTCTAATGAGCATGAATGCTTCCGCTTTAAGGAAACCTGCTTCAGAACCTCTTTTTTTTGCAAGAGTTGCTAAACCTTCAATCGATCGAGGGTGAGGGAACTTTTCAACCTCGTTGGAAGGTGTTTGAGCGTACAGCCGAAAAGCTTCAACTTTCTTGTCAAAATAATCTTCAATATTTTCATAAACGTTGGGTGTGAAAGGAAACCTTCCGGGAGCATCCCACTCGGTTGAAGAAAGTGTCTCAAAGCAGAAAATGTTTTTTACCGTACTCCTTAATGGTCGTGATGCAATCATTGATGAATCAAATACCATCCGGTGATCCATATTCAGATCGCCATAAAAGTGAGTATAAATGATTTCGGGACGAATCTTCTTGACGAGTGATTCAAGTTTTCGATTCAAATCAAGTAGAGGATACGTATCCAATCGCTGATCACGATACCCGAAAAAATGTGTGTGATCTACTCCGAGCGACTGACACGCTTTCCGTGCACAAGCAAGTTGTTTCTTGATAGAACCTCCTCTTGCAGTGGCACCCTCAGTAAAAAAACAGACGTGGACGATGTGACGTTGACGAACATGCTTAACAATCGTTCCCCCAACCCCTATGACCTCATCATCCGGATGTGCTACTGCAATCAGAATATTCATAGAGGCTCGATCTTCAGCGAATAACGAAACGCTGGAATCTCTTTTCCGCCCTCTCGTTGTATCCGTTTAAGGAGTATCACACCATCTTCAGTTTTAACATAAAGCCCTCTTCCACGAACTTTTGAAACAATATCTCCGGGACGTGAGCGTTTAGCCCGAACCTTGGTTGCTCGAGAAATAGACGCCTTCCATATGTAAAACTTTTTATTATCTAAGAACGTAAACGCTCCTGGGTAGGGATGCGTCAAAGCTCGGATCCAATTATAGACTTCTTGGGAAGACTTAAACCAATCAATCAAGCCTTCTTCTGATTTTCTTCTTTTATTATAGGTGGCCAATCTTTCGTTTTGCTTTTTTCTTGGAGCAGTTCCGGATAGAAGTTTCGGTAAATAGGTTCTTAACATGTTGATATTGGCTTTCGTCACTTTATCATAAACCGTTCTACAAGTATCGTTCAGAGTAATGCTGAATTTCTGTCGGGCGATGATATCCCCATTATCAACACCGGGTTCCAAAAAAAACATGCTCGTTCCCCAACGGTTTTCTCCCCGAATGATTGCCCAATTCACAGGAGAACCTCCTCTGTCTTTAGGAAGGAGTGAAGCATGAAATCCAACACAACCTAAACTGGGGATTTTGATAATGTCATCACAAATCATTTGCGACCATGCAACTTGAATAATAAGGTCAGGTTTAAGCCTTTCAAGAGCATGAACATGACTTTTGGAATTAATATCTTTCACTTTGTAACTAGGGATATCGTTAAACCTCTTGATTAGCGCTTCAAATGACCGAAAGTTAGAGGTTTTGTCAGCAAGAGACTCGTGGAGCGTAAAGAATGTTGCCAGATTCTTCCGATAGTGTCGCAGCAAAAAATGAAGACACTGATACCCCACGTCCCTGCATCCGATGAATGCTATTGATGGATTCACAGAATAGGACCGAACTGGGATATCTTTCCCATAGCGTTTCTTAAGTTGTCGAAGTCCGTGCCTTACATCTCTCGCATGCGTAGTTAAACTCTCTTTTCTTCTTCGGTAAACATACAGCGGTTTGTCGATGTGAAGACCTTTATTGTTTCTGAGTATTTTAAGAAGAACATCGTACTCTGGAAAAAAAAGTTTTTCATCGTAGTATCCGACATCCTCAATGACTCTTTTCCTAAACATAATACCTCCTGCAACAGTGTGGAATATGTTGTCCTTTGTATGAATTCTTAGTCTTTTTTTTGATGCTTCATTGACCTCGAAGTAATCGGAATACGCAAACGCAAACTGCCGTTTTTTTTCCAATCGAGTGTACATCGTTTCAAGAAGTTGAGGCTCGAAATGATCATCTGAATCCAATACAACGACATAGTGTCCTTTTGCATTCCGCAAACCCAGATTGATCGCGGGAATCTGGCCGATGTGAGAACTCTTGATGAGTCTTATGTTATCCGTATAAGGAGACAATATCTGGAGCGTTTTATCAGTCGAACCATCATCGACAATAAGCAGTTCATAGTAATGGTTTGGAAGAGTTTGGTTCCAAACGCTTTCTAAAGCTTTACGGAGATACCACTCTGAGTTATACGTTCTGATGAGAATGGTTATTGGCTTGTTCATGTAAATCTATCTAAGTAAAACATCATTCCAGACTAATCCACGAGCTTCAGGAATTTCCCTAGAAGATTTGTAGCCCTTGATCAATAACTCGAAGTATCGTGGATGCAAGCCATTCTTTATCTCTCCTGGCCGAAGCACTGCAATATTCCTTTTGCCGAATCGCTCACCAAGTGTTATCCGTTTGGTGGTAAACACACCGCGATAGCAAAAATGCCTGACATAGTTTTCTACTGCAAAGGTTTTTCTTTCCGAACTTCCTAGGACGGCAGGATTAACGTGAACCTTTTCGCCTAACGAAACTTTCTGCTCGGTATTCCGAATTACCTTAACCATCTTTCGCAACCTTCTGGGATTGAGAGCAAAAGAATGATCTGGGCCAGGAAGGTTGTTATCTAGAGTGATATGCTTCTCGATGACTTTCGCTCCCAAAGCCACGGCAGCTTCCGCAGCCTGCGTGGGATCTGCACTATGATCGGAATGACCGATGACGGCATTAGGAAAAGCTAGCTTAAGCGTTTTGAGAATATTCAAATTTAGCTCCATGAGTGCAGTCGGATACTTTGCCATGCAGTGCATCAGTACAATGTCTCTATTCTGTTCTGCTTCTATAACTTCCATCGCTTCAGCAACCTCACGTATTCGTGCCCCTCCACAGGAAAAGATAATTGGCTTGCGTATTCGAGCAACATGTCGAAATAAGGGAATATGTGTCATCTCGTAGGACGCAATTTTATACAGATCAACACCATGTCGTTCCAGCACATCGGCGCTATGCTCATCGAAGACCGATGAAAAAAATAATAATCCTCTTGAGGCGGAATAGTTTTTCAGTGTAGCAATCCAGGTTTCAGGTAGAACAGCATCTTGAACAATCTTAATGATCTCTTTTTTCTCTCCAGTTGGCACCCGATACTTACCAGCACCCTTTACATACATCCTTGAAGCGTTGAAAAGTTGAAATTTTACGGCACTACATTTTGCATCAGCGGCAATATCAATCAATTTTAACGCCTGGTCGAGATTTCCATCGTGGTTGATGCCTATTTCGGCAACTATGAAGCAGGGACTATTTCCGCCAATTTTCGTTTTTCCAATGGTAATTTCCTTTTGTCTCTGCATCGTAAGTTTTATTCAAGAATTTCTTGAATTGAAGCGATAACGTAATTGATATCATCCAATGTCATCCGAGGATAAAGAGGCAGAGAAACGATCTTTTCTGCTACTGCTTCCGTTATCGGCAGATCTCCTTTCCGATAGCCGAAAGTTTTCCGGTAAAAAGGCTGCAAATGCAAAGGGATAAAGTGAACACTCGTGCCAATATTTTTCTCTGCCAATAGGTTGATAAAATGGTCCCGGCTAAAACTTTCAAGCAAGATGGGATAAAGATGGTAGGCGTGTTTGGTTCTTGGTATTTGAAGCGGAATTCTAATGTGCTCCAACCGTCCTAATTGCTTATCATAAAGCGAAGCATATCTTTTTCTGATCCTCAGAAAATGATTAAGTTTTCTCAGTTGATGCAGCCCTAGCGCCGCCTGAAGGTCGGTCATATTATACTTCCAACCCGCATATTTGACCTCATAGCGCCACGATCCACCCTTCGCATACCGCTTCCAAGCGTCCTTAGAAATTCCATGCAGTCTGTTTATATAAACGAAATCAGCAACCCGATCGTCATTTGTTGTGAGCATTCCGCCTTCTCCGGTAGTCAAAATTTTTGTTGCGTAGAAGCTAAAACAGGTAGTATTTCCAGAGGAGCCTATTTTCTTACCATGATACTCACTACCGACTGCATGCGCCGCATCTTCGATTACGACAAGATGATGCTTACGGGCAATGCGCTGAATTTTATTAAGGTCTGCAGGATGTCCGCCGTAATGAACAACGAGTACAGCACGAGTTTTGCGGGTGAGCTTTTCTTCAACGTCAACCGGATCAATAGTGAAGGTATCTTTCGTGATGTCGGCAAACACCGGTATCGCACCAACGTTGACAACCATGTTCGCAGTCGACGCAAATGTAAAAGAGGGCAAAACAACCTCATCCCCAGGACCGATTCGATGAGCCAGAAGTGCCAAATGCAAACCAGCAGAGCAGGAATTCAGGGCAACTGCGTGTTTGACCCCGATGTAGCGTGCAAACAGGCGTTCAAACCGTTGAGTCTTAGGACCTGTGGTGAGCCATCCTGAGTGCAGCGTCTTCACGACCTCGGAAATTTCCTCTTTGCCGATTGTCGGAACACTCAGTGGCAAGAAGCGACGACGGCTGTGTCGCCGTTTTATTTGCGGAGCTTGTGTTCTTTTAGCCATAATCGAGCTCTTTGCAAATCCTTCCTGGTATCGATGTCTATAGTTTCTTCATGTTCAACCGAGAGAAATTCTATACGTACTTCATCGATCACAGTATTCATCTCTATGATGACTTGCAGTCGAGAAAAATACATATTACCGGCCTCACGGAGCAGGGGAGTATATTGCTGCCGGTTAAGACGACGTTTCGGATAAAAAGGCGAGTATCTCGTTCCGTCTGATCTCCAAAATCTCCCCCAATCTTTCTGTACGCCCATGACACTGTTGCAACCGGATTTCTCGAAGACATCGAGGGCTTCTTCAATCCGACTCTTTCTTATGAAAGGGGTAGTAGCATAGAGAAGGAGGATGATATCCGGTCGGTATCCTTCATGTTTTTCAAGCCAGCTAAGGCAATGTTGGAGGACAGGAAGAGTAGGTATGTCGTCTGTGGACAGGGATGCTGGTCGCTTGAACGGTACCTCGGCCCCATAATGTTTGGCTACCTTGGTGATCTCGTTATCGTCCGTGGAGACGATCACCCGCTCGATGCGTGTCACAGACCGTGCAAGCTCAATCGGCCAAGCCAGAAGCGGCTTTCCTCCAAGAGAAACAAGATTTTTCCTTGGGATAGACTTTGAGTCTCCTCGGGCCGGAATAATAGCTAAAACAGATTCAAGTCTCATATAATCACCTTCCACATACGCGTACCGATCAGTAGCAGATTTATGCGTGAATTTGTGATTCTCTCACTGTCTAAAAAATCGTTGAATGGAACGAATCACGAGATCCTGTTGTTTGGTGGTCAGATCAGGGTAGAGAGGTAATCGCAAAAGCCTGCCGCTGAACTCCTCGGTGCGTCGCAAGTCGCCCTTTTGATATCCCAGTTTAATTCCCATTGGAGAAAGATGGAGGGGAATGTAATGGAACACCGCCAGAATTCCTTGACTCTTAAGAATGTTCATGAGGTTATTGCGTACCTTCTCTGTAGATAAGAGGATGTAAAATATATGATAGTTGCTTTGACAGTCTGGTGGAATTGTTGGAAGCCTGAGTTTTCCCCCTTGGGCCAGCATGGAAAGATTTTGTTCATACCGCCGATACAAGAACTTTCTTCTTCGTTGAATCGCGCTGAGCCTCTCAAGCTGGGCATAGAGGATCGCTGCCAGAAGATCCGAGGGAAGATATGAGGATCCGATGTCAACCCAAGTGTACTTATTGACCTCCCCACGGAAATATTTGCTCCGGTTCGTTCCCTTTTCCCGAAGAATCTCAGCTCTTTCTTCGAAGCGTCTATTGTTGATGACCAACGCCCCGCCTTCACCGCAGGAATAATTTTTCGATTCATGAAAACTATAGATACCCAAGTCTCCGATGGTGCCCAGGAACCTGTCCTGATACCGTGCGTTCACGGCCTGAGCGGCATCCTCGACTACCATGAGCTTATGAGCTTTTGCGATCGCGTTGATTCTTTTCATATTACAGGAAACACCCGCATAATGAATGGGGATGATGGCTCGTGTCCGCCGAGTAATGTTCTCTTCGATCAGGGCTTCATCGATATTGAGAGTATCCTCCCGGATGTCGACGAATACCGGTTTTGCCCCCGTCAGCATGAAGCAATTGACCGTCGAAGAGAAGGCAAACGAAGGAACGATCACTTCATCCCCAACCCCTAAGTTGAGAAGCAGAGCTGCCAGATCGAGGGCGTGTGTAGCTGAAGTCGTGAGCAGCACCTTGTTCGCGTCCAATCGTTTCTCAAGCAGTGCCGTACACTTGCGCGTGAAAGGACCATCTCCAGCCCAGTGACGGTGCTGCAAGGGTGCCTCCAAGGCTTGCAATAGGTACTTTTTCTCCTTTGAAGATAGGGATGGTTTCGTGAGTACGATCGGCTGAGCCATAAACTAGCGATGCCAATGGAATATATATTGGGAACCCCTGATGCGAAACCCCAACGCTTGATAAAAAGCCAAGGCTCGGGCATTGGATAGCTGCATGTCAAGGTGGACGCTGCGTATTCCTCTCTTATGCAGCATGTAGAGAGACTGTTTAAGTAGAGCACTCCCATATCCTTTTCTTCGCGCGTCCCTCCTGGTTGCTATGAGAGAGAGGGTTGCTTCGTGCGGTTTCGTTTTTGTAAACGAGGCGAACGCTAGGGGATCTGCAGCGCTCCCAACCCAGAAAAAGTGGTCGGATCGTTCAAAGGATAGAGACTTCTCTACCCAGGAGCGATACATTCGGATGATGTGGGATCGCTGAACTAGCGGATCCGACCAGAAACGGCTCGTTTTGGCCAAATCCTTTGACATGGCAAAAAGCGGCTTGAGATGGATCGTTAACTCATTCTGTCTTCGTAATTCAAACATGGGAACTTCCTGAGGTACTTTCACCCGTTGGAGCGTCCTCCCCAAAATGATTCGAGTATCGATGAACCGAAAACCGAAAGCAGCGAAAGAAGTGACCTCCTGCGGAGAGTTCGTATCGCGAAAGTAATAGAGCAGATCAATCTCATGGGCACGGAGTGATCTTTTGAGATCGGGCAATCGTTCAGCTGTGAGTCTAATGTTCTTAGGAATTATCGCAACCCTCAGACGGAAAAGCTCTGAGTCCCAGGGAAGGAATTCGAAGAGTTGTGAAGGCTTACGAAATACACTCATATCACCGTTCCTTTCCGTGAGCTTGAATGACCTCTGAAAAAAGCCGACGATACGCACGCGCTTGGAATTCGGGTGAACATCGATGTTCCTTGATCTTTTGACTACCCGAAGGCTTCCGCAACACACATTGATAGAGACCCTCTGCGAAATCTTTGGCATCCCCAAGTTTTGCAACATACCCTCTCTCGCTGGAGATAATTAGATCCGAAGCAACTCCGGTTTGAAAGGCAACGGTTGGTGTTGCGCACATAATTGCCTCATTGATCATCATTGGCCCTCCGTCTTCGATTGAGGGACAGGCGAAAACATCAGAGGCTTGGTACAATCGTGCCAGCGTTTGCATATCATACACGAATCCGATGTGTTTGAGGGAGAAACCGAAATCAACATCCGGCAACCGCTCTCCCGCTGACAGCAAAAGGATGGATTGCGGTCGCAAGGTACGTGACGCACGCAGTCGTTTCTCCAGGATGTGGAGGGCTTCAACAAGATATCGCATGCCTTTTCGATCTTCCGCCATCGAACGGGCGCCGAAGAAAATGATGCGTTTGTCGGGAGGCAGTTGCAGGGAATGTCGGGCCTTTTTTTTCGAGGCAGCCCGGAAAAGACGGGTATCAACGCTCAGGAGAATGTGCTCAACCCGACTCTGACGGAACAGTGAGCTGCTTTTCACTTTCTGCAATAACCAGCGCGAAGGAACGACAAACGTGATCGGTAAATCCGAAAGATCGGCATACTTCGAGAGCCAATTCTTCCTGGACAGATCCTGTTCCTGGTGCAGGGGGAGTTGAGGACAGAATCCGCAGCGACGCGTGTATCCTCGGCAAGTGCCGGGGTAATGACACCCACCCGTAACGGGTTCCACATCCATGAGCGTCCAGATAATCGGCACATGTGCCTGTTCATAGAGCCGACGAATCATCCCGGTCGAAAGGAATCCGTCAATCCAGGAGAGAAGGATAATATCAACGTCTTGGAGATGGTGGAGAGCATCCTGCAAGAGAAGGGCATTGGAATTCTCATTGAAGGAGTGCATGGGTTTCCCGAGGCGAATTCGCAAGGAGCGCCGTGTTTCAAGATAGAACGAGCCAAACTTGCTTTTGGGATCCAAAGAACTCCGAAGTCGTTCGGGAAAAGACGGCTTTCCGACGACGGTTATGCTGGGATCAGCATTCAGTTTGAACTTGACCATCATTCTGGACTGAACACCAATGGACAGCAGTGCACGATGAAGAAGATAGGTTGCGCGATGGGCTCCGTGGGAATCGGAAGTTGAGAAGTGAACCACGGATAGAGAAGAAGGCATAGTCGGCTTTAACCTTTCTTCACTGTCAAGGCAGGACGAACTTCAAAAGAGAAAGAAATTTCCTTCGTCTTGTCGGCGAAGAATTCCCTCACCGCCTGTTTGACACCAGGAAATGAAGGATTATCATAATCATCAATAACCAGATAGCCGCCGGCGACGATGGAGAGGTAGAGCTTCTCAAGACACAAAAGCGTCGCGTCATACCAATCGGCATCGATGTGCAGAAGGGCGATCTCCCGAATCGGTTTCGAAAGGAGCGAATCCTGAAACCAGCCAGGGACGATTCGGATATGCTCTTCAGAATATGCATCAACAGTTTTCAAGGCTTTTCGGACATCAGCCTGCGAAGCGATCATGGTTCCCGCCCAATCCTTCATGATTTCGCTATCAAGTCCTGAAATGACCGAAGGTTCGGGATGCCCCATGAACGAGTCGAAAAGCCATACGTTTCGTTTCCAGCCTTCGAGCTTGGCAACATGCGCCACGACGGCACCACTTCCTCCTCGGCAGGCGCCGCATTCTACAAAGTCCCCGGGAACCGCACCTCGAACCACCTCATTCGCCAGGCGGAGCAAATTTTCCAGTCTATCAGGGGACAGCATGCTAAAAGCCCGTACCTTTTTGATGATGACAGCGTCAGCGGCAGACAGATCTCGGGTGGATTTTGGTGGTTTTCGTAATTTCATGAACATACGTCAAGACACAGTCTCATGAGCGAACGCTTCTATTGTACTGGCGAAGCGCAATCTTCACAATCCGGGCAGCGGCCTTGCCATCCCATAGAGGCGGGACGGTTCCATGCTTGACATTACCGCGCAGAACCGCAGCGAAAGATCTGGTAATGGATGTTGAATCAGTCCCGACTATCCGGTTTGTACCCAGGTGAACAGTTACCGGACGTTCGGTATTCTCCCGAACGGTGAGGCAGGGGACTCGGAGATATGTTGTTTCCTCCTGAACTCCTCCTGAGTCGGTGAGGACGAGTTTAGCATTCTGCATCAGTGAGAGAAAATCAGAGTAGACAAGAGAATCAACTGCTCGAATATTTGCGAGGTATGCTGAAAGGTGAAATTTCTTGATATTCTCGCGAGTTCGCGGATGGATGGGAAACACCAACAGAAGCTTTCTTGAGAGTTCATGGAAGGTTCTCATGAGTTTCTCAAGTTGTTTCTGATCATCAACATTCGAGGGACGGTGCAAAGTAAGTACTGCATACTGTTGCTTCTGAAGGTCGAGTCGTCGGAGTATAGATGATTGTTGAATTCGAGGTAGCTGTAAACGCAGTGAGTCAATCATCACATTTCCGACGAAAAAGATCCGTTTACGTGCTACCCCTTCACGCAAAAGGTTGGTCTCTGCATTCTTTTCAGTTGTGAACAGGAGAGTGGAAAGGCGATCAGTGACAACTCTGTTCATTTCTTCGGGCATCGTCCAATCAAACGAACGAAGCCCTGCTTCAACATGAGCGATTGGGATCCGCAGGTAAGTTCCGACGAGGCTGGCGGCCAGTGTCGAATTCACATCCCCGACAACGAGCAACAAATGAGGCATCACTTGACGACAGAGAGGGTCGAGGCGTTCGACCATCTTGGCGACTTGAAGCGAATTGGTCTTTTCACGAATCGCAAGTTCAAAGTCAGGATGAGGCAGATCGATATCGGAGAAGTATTGTTGGTTTAGTTCACGGTCGTAATGTTGACCCGTATGGACGAGTACGGGATGAATCGTGGGAAACTTGCGCATCTCCCGAAGCAGCGGAGAAATCTTGATGAAATTCGGCCGTGTTCCGACCACTGAAAGGATTCGAAATCGTTCGTTACTTGTCTTTGACATAAGAAAAAGCATTGAAATAGCCTCGAATAACCGTGTGGATGTTGATCTCACGCTCGATAATGTCCGTAGAGCGCTTTCCCATGAGCACTCTGAGTCTCGGGTGGGCAAGCAAGAAACCGATCTTCACGGCAAGATCATGGACGTGTCCTTCCTGAAAGTAAAGCCCATTATATCTGTGACGAACAAGCTTCTTTTCCGTCCCATCTCCGACAGAACAGATGATCGGAAGCCCAAACGTCATCGCATCATTGATCGAGAGTCCTCCCATCCCCGCGAGAACATACACTGAACATCCAAGGAGCGTTTTACCGAGTTCTTCATACTCGTATATACCTCCGAGAAACCTCACCGACTGAGCCAGTCCGAGTGAGCGAGTCAGCCGCTCCAACTCCTTCTTTTCGGGTCCGTAACCCACAATCAAAAGTTCGGCATTCGAAAACCGCCGCTTTACCTGCCCGAAAGCGCGGATGAGAAGATCGACGTTTTTCCATGGGACGAGTCGTCCCACATGGATGATTCGGTATGGGTGCCGTCTGATTTTCGGTACTCTCCCCTCGAGTCTCCTGCGGATTGAAAAGAGATGATCGGTATCTGGAGAGTTATACGTAATAAAGATGCGTTCCCTCGGAACACCGAAACTTCCGAAAAGGGTATAGGCATTATCGATATAACAGACAATGGCATTAAGGGAACGGTACAGAGTTCGCTCCTCGTACAGAGCGATCTGATGGAACAAAAGAGGTAAAGCGTTTTGAAGGAACGCAAGTGGGGATCGGTCGGGTCGACGACGGAACTCGTCCAAGAGATTTTGCTGCCTCGTACGGAAAGGGAGAAAACGAAAAGGATGGTCTTTCAGGATGAGTTTGATTCCCAAAATATATCTCACAAATAAAGTTGGTAGGTGATAGTAAAACCCACGCAAGTACACCTTGGTCGTCACAATGATCTGCGGCCGTTCTTTTAAGAGAAGTTTCCACAGACCACGGAAAAAGAAGTAGCGGTTGAGAATCTTGTACTCGGGAAGCCCGTAGATAGTGAAGCTGATGCCTCTTCTTGTCTGATACACACCTTCTCCCAAGTTTTGAGGCTTTGCGGGGACGACATCCACGACATCAACTTCAGAGCGAGCATTGAGCTTACTCAACACCAAATTATAGTAGTGCGTGGTACCTTGAAAAAGAAACAGCACCTTGAGGGGTTTTTTACGGGAAGATTCAGCTTTGGTCATCTATCCTCCAAGCACCAAATGAGGATTTGCCTTCAGCAGTAAGGCATCTGCAAAGAATTTCGTTGCCCAATTAATCAGTTTGTACGAAGCGTAGTTACCATTAATAGGGTAAGAACCAGGGATCCCTCCTCGAAACGCAAGGTTATGGTGTGTTCGAAGCTGTGTTGTTTTCATTTCGTCAATCATTCGCAGGGCTGCCTGAATGAAGGATGACTCACCGGTGAGTGCATGCAGGCGTAGCCATATAACGGCAATCTGTGCATCTCCAGTCAGACAGGAATACTGATCAGATGAACTCCAACGTTCGTCAAGCGAAGAAGGTAAGAGAAAGGACGCCGTCGCATATGCCGCACGAAGCTGGGATGCGGCACGTTCGGCACCCGAATAGACGCTGGCGGCGAGGGTCGTGTCGGGAAGCAGTCGGTGAGACTCCAGAAGACCTTGAATTGTATAAGCGATGAGGTGCGTCCAAGGTTTGTTCGGCTCAGAGAGACTGGTGTTTCGGAACCAGCCGTTAGGCGTTTGCTGTGAAAGAACCCAAATAAGGCTCTTTTCCGCAGCTTTGAGAAATCTCTTTCTTTCTGATAGGGCATAGGTCTCCAACAATCCCCAGGATACCCGCGCATGGTAGGTCCGCGGACCTTGGTACGTAGATCGTGTCCATTTCCCATCATCATCCTGAACCCGAACTAACCAGGAGGAGGCGTTCACAGCTGAACGCAGGTATTTCGGATCACCGGTTCGGCGAAACAGAGCACACCAGCCTAAAATGACCTGGGCGGTATTAAAGACGCGAGGAAAGCGATTGCGAACATCACCAGCCCGACAAGCCCCCGAAGGGAGCTGGACTGCAATTTCCCAATCTCCCATCCGAACAGCTCTCTCCTCAAAATCTTTGTCGTGCGTGATATCCGCGTAGGCGAGGAAAGTAGGGATGATGTACCCCGTCGTCTCCGGATACGAATAGGCCCAGGAACGCTTGAGAAGATCAAAGTAAGCAGATACACCGGAATCCGCAGTCCCGTCTTGCGCTGTCTTTAACCACTCCATCGCGGATTTGAGGTGAAGAGAATCCGCACCCGCATTTCTGATCCTGGAACGGAACGTCCAGTGAAGCAGCTGCTTTACTATCGATGCTTTTATTTCTGAGAATAGGGAGACGGCTGTCTTGTCCATTCACTTTACGGCTTCTAAAAAAAACATCTGTTCCGGTCTGTTATCGATATCCTTGATATTGGAGATCCGGCTCTCGTGAAAACCTCTTTCCTCGATAACGGAAAAACCTGCCCTGTGAAACAGAAGAGCAAGGGTCTCATAATCAAAAAAATATTTACAATGTTTCCCATGAGATGTTCGGTAACCGTAGAACCAAGCATTGAATTTGTCTCCCATCGTTTTCCCTTCAAAACGCTCGCGTCCATTCGGCAATTTCTGGAAGAAAAAATTCCGATCACGTTCAAGGTACTTGCGAGCGATTTTCAGAAGATCCTGAACTGCAAATCTGGCTACCCCTCCATGCTTGAGGACCCGAAAGACGTCAGAGACGATTTCTTGTGCCCGATCGCGGGTAAAATAATTGATCGTTGAAATACAAACAACGGTCTCAATGGAACCATCAGGAAACGGCAGAGACTCTTTCTCCAGGTCAAGACGGAGATCAGCATGGGATGAGAGGTCGATATTGCAGTAACCGCTCAGTCTGCTCGATCCTGATCCGAGGTTGAGTTTTGTGACCGGTTTTCCAACAGCGACCGATAAATGGAGCGTCCTGCGAAGGAATCTGCTAACTTCGTCAAAGAGTGGATGATTAAATTCCATTCGTTGAACGGGAGACTAACTCGCCGTCCTTACTGAAGACATAATAGGAAAACCGTTGATCCCACATAAACATATGGGTGATGAGATCCTTGTTCCGTCGGAACATGCGCCGGATCGGATTGTCGCGTTTAGCATGAGCAAAAAGGTAAAATATATTCGTACCGATATCCCTCCGTTCATAATCTGAATATTCGATAAAGACGAGTGTGCGGCCCGCTTTACAGACGTACCATTTATGGAACTTCGGGATTTTCGTGAAGTTGAAAATAATATCGGAAAGGCGGGTAGGGATTTCGATATAGCCACGTTTCCCAATACGCATCAGTTCATCGCAGGCCCGTGCTGGATCTGCAACGTGTTCAAGGACATGTGAACAATAGACGAAATCAATGGATTTACGCTCGAAGGGCAAATGTTCAATGGTAGCACGGATGAACGGTTTCTTGTTGGTCGCAAGCTCATTGTAACGATGCTGAGTCTTCTCAGGGAAAAGGTCAACCAGATAAGTTGCGAACGGAAATGGTTCTCCACCGCTTCCGATATCAACGACAATATCCGAAGGTTTTAGATCAAACGACAAGTAACGCCGTTGGTAGTCTATTTTGCGTTCATGTTCATGTCCCCGCAGCGCATACAAGCGGAGATCGTTGTAGTTTAAACGACGCAGTAGTTTCGTGAGTGTGGTGAGTAAACGTCGATTCATGGACGAAATCAGGTTATCTGACAACCCTGAGTATATCAACTCCGAAAGAAGAGATAAAATACAAGAATGGAGGGATGTGAATGACACGAAAGAAAGAAATGCCGGGGAACTCCCAGCTGCTCCTAGGCATTATCGTCGTAACCGCGTTGGTTGCTGCAGTCCATCTTGGCATCTTCTCGTTTCGTGAAACAGAAGACAGTCCCTGTTGGATTGCAGTCGGAAAATACTTGCTCGGACAGGAGGAAGCATTACGTCTCAGTCCCCACTGCTTGCTGAACCCTCTGATTCCCGGAGCGGCTGCGCTCCTCTCGTGGGTGTTCGGAATTCCGGTTGCCGATGCCTATCTGCCGCTCAATCTTGCCGCGCTCGCAGGCAGCGGGATCTTAGTACATCGGATTGCTTCACATCTTGCCAACCGCAAAGTGGCTACGGTCGCAGCGCTCCTTTTCCTCATCGATTTTCACACCCAGTATTATGGCTTCGCGGCCATGCCCGACGCGGTCACTTGGTTCTTCGAACTGTTGCTGATCTACCTTGCCCTGAGATTTTGGCTAAAGACGGAGATGACGGCAACCATCATCAGTCTTCAAGGTTTCTTTGGCGGGTTGGCAGTCCTTGTCAAGATGAATCTGGTATTCCTCCTGACGCTGATTCCACTCGGTTTGTTCAAGGAAGGCGGTATGAAAAAGCATCGATTATTGGTTGTTTATGCAGTAAGCACTCTTCTTCTCCCGGTGTTATTCTATAGCTTCGTGTATGCTCAGGTCGGTGTTCCTCCTTGGGGATCGTTGACAAGTGGGCTCATGGAGCGCAGTCCCACACTCCCGGCGCACGTGACCTCGTTCATCTCCGCCTTCCTCTATACGTTACCGTTCATGCTCATCGGGTTGACGGATCCTCCTTTTAAGAAACACCAGCAGAGGTTTATGCTGGCGATTTCCGGGGCTTTGATCACGCCGATCCTCATCTGGCCATTTGTCATGTCAAGATTTAGTTACACCCTCTTTCCTCTGCTTCTCCCTCTGGCGGCGAATGGACTTTGGCGAACGACTGAATGGATGACGACGTCACGAAGAGTACGTCAGGTAGTTATCGGGGTATTGATCATCGGCTTGTTCGGAATGGGATTACTACGGATGAAACTGACCTTATCCAATCAAACACATCTGGAGTATTTTATGGAACGTGTTTCCTCGTCGGTGAGGTAAATCGCTCACAAGTTCGCCTGCATGCGACTGAATCTCAGGACTAGGCACGCAGCTTACAGCGTAGTAATGTGAAGATTGCTTCCATGCCATCAATGAACGAGATTTTCTTACCTTCTTCTTTCGTGCGCGGATGATAGGCGATGGGAACCTCATGGATTCGATACCCTTTTTGTATGATACGGGCGGTGATTTCCGGTTCGAACTCAAATTCCAAAGCTCTCAGACGTACGCCACCCAGTATCTCTCGACGGAAGGCTTTATAGGCGGTCTCCATATCCGTAAGGTGTGTTCCGTATAACACATTCGTAAGAATCGTCAAAAGGCTATTTGCGAACCTGGTTGTGAGAGGGATGTTTTTGTTGTGTCGAAGGAAGCGCGACCCGTAGACGACATCCGCCTTTCCTTGAAGAATTGGATCGATGATCGTGATGTATTCCTCGGGGTTGAGTTCCAAATCAGCATCCTGGATGATGATAATATCTCCGGTAGCGTATTTGAGTCCCATACGTATGGATGCACCTTTTCCAAGGTTGATGAAGGAGAGATGGACTTTGGTGGTCTTCGGATCGAGCTTCTGGGCTTTGAGGATTTCATCCCGGCTCATATCGGTGGAAGAATCGTCGATGATGATAATTTCCTTTTCCAGATTTTCAAGACGAACGGCACGGACCCTCCGGATGACCTCCCCAATTGTCTGCTGTTCGTTGTAGACCGGGATGATGATAGAAAGACGGGATGGTCTACCTGTCCGTCTGACGGAAGGGTTCTTCTTGATCATGATGAAGCAGGTTGACTAAGATACCATTCGATGGTTTTTTTCAGACCAACTTGAAAGTCCGTTTTGGCGATAAACCCGAACTCACGTTTGGCCTTAGAGGTATCAACTTTTCTTCGAGGCTGTCCGTCTGGTTTCGAACGATCCCAGACGATCCGTCCTTGATAGCCGATGTACTTTTTGATGAGTGCTGCCAAATCACGGATTGAGGTCTCGAAGCTTGAACCAATATTAACGGGTTCCGATTTATTAAAGCGTTCGCTGGCCAAAATGATCGCCTCTGCTCCGTCGTCGACGTAGAGAAACTCACGGGTCGCTTTCCCAGTACCCCAGACAACAACCTCAGGTTTGTTCTGAACTCTGGCTTCATGGAACCGGCGAATCAATGCCGGAATGACATGGCTGGTTTGGGGATCAAAATTATCTCCCGGACCGTACATGTTGACCGGTAAGAGGTGAATGGCATTGAAACCGTATTGTTCACGATAGGCTTGCGCCTGAACCAACTGCATCTTTTTTGCCAAGCCATACGCTGCATTTGTCTCTTCCGGATATCCATCCCACAGATTCTTTTCCCGAAACGGTATGGGAACAACTTTAGGATAAGAGCAAATCGTACCGATCGACACGTATTTTTTTACACCTGCTTTCCTCGCCTCTTCCATGAGATGAGTACTCATGATGGCATTGTCATAGAACATCTCACCTGGCACTGCCTTGTTGTATCCAATACCTCCGACTTTCGCGGCCAGATGGATGACGATATCGATCCCCCGTACTGCCTGAGCGCAATGAGATTTTTCACGAAGATCCAGTTTCCTCTTAGAGGGAGTTGAAAGCTCCTTCACGCCTTTGTGCTGGAATAAAGGGACCAGATGAGAACCCAGAAAACCCGAGGCCCCGGTGATCAAAACTCGCTTGGCATGAAAAATATTTCCGGTCATTGTTGTCTCACTGCATATGTTTCTTTAGATACGTATCGACGATGCGTTTCGGTTGCCCCTCGGCGACAATCCGTCCCTGTTCCAAGAGGAATAGACGATGACAGAGTCTTTTCAGCATCCCCAAGTTATGTGAAACAATGATGGTAGTTCTGTCTTTGTCCTCACAAAATTCCTCGATTTTCCGGTAGCACTTTTCGACAAAGGAAGCATCACCAACGGAAAGGATTTCATCGATGAGAAGAATTTCGGGATTGAGGTGAATAGCGACCGAAAATCCGAGCCTCGCGTACATACCCGAAGAAAAGAGCTTGATCGGTGAATCGATGAATTGACCGAGATCGGCAAAATCAATAATCGTCTGCATTTTCTCTGAAATAACCGACTTGCTCATGCCCAGGATCGTTCCTTTAAAGTAGATGTTTTCTCTCCCGGTGAGTTCGGGATGAAATCCTGCCCCAAGCTCTAAGAGACCGGCAACTTTTCCGTTCACTCTCAGGACACCGGATGTTGGAAGAGAGACGCGGGCAATCAGTTTCAGGATGGTCGATTTCCCCGCTCCATTCGGACCGATGAAGCCAACACTCTCACCTTTTCTGATCGTAAAGGTCAAATCTTGAAGGGCATAGAAAGATTGTTTGCCGCGGAAGAACTCTCGGCTGAAAAAGGTGACAACCCAATCCCGAAGAGACGGATAGTACTTCGGTCCGATTAAAAACTGTTTCGATATATGACTGAAGGAGACTGCGGTGTTGTCCATCATTTGAGATTCAGAGAATATCGACGACAAGGTATTCCAAGCGTTTGAACAGCCAATAGGCAACAAAGAAGGTTGCGACACTGATAAGAAACGAGGTCACGAGAAAGCCAAAATCCGGATTTCTTCCGAGAATGATGCTGTCCCGGTAGCCATCGAGGATACCCGTGGCAGGATTGAGGTAAAAGAATGGTCGAAAACGCTCGTGGAGGTTTCGTACCGAATAGATCACCGGTGAGGCATACATCCAGATTTGAATAAACAAGGGCATCGCAAACTCAACATCCCGAAACAGCGCTGTCAAAACACTACCGAGCAGAGACAGCCCAGTCGCGAGGATGATTTGTGTAGGTAAAAGTAACAACAGGTAGAGAAACGAAACTGAGATCGGAATCTGATAGTAGACCAACATGGCGATAAAAACCAGGCTCCCGAAGAAAAAATCGACGAGACCGGAAAGGACGATTGAGAAGGGAATGATCTCTCTGGGAAAATAGATTTTAGAAATCAAGCCGCGGCTCCCGACAAACTTGGAACCTGATGCTGAAAAGGTTTTTGAAATAAACGTCCAAGGGAGGAGTGCGACATAGGAAAAGATCGGGTACGGTGGACCTCCAGTCGAAACTTTGAAGAAGTAAGAGAAAACCAAAGTGAAGATAAACATCAAAAACAGAGGCTGAATAATTGCCCAGGCAATTCCTAGGCTTGTGTGTCTATACCGGGCTTTGAGGTCGCGGACGACGAAAGCCGTTAGCAATGCACGGTATGAATAGAGTTCTTTGAAGTGTTCGATCATGTCTTGCGGGCTTCCAATGCAAATGCAGGATAGAAGTGAATGTTTCCGAGTTCACGGATCCTCGAGAAGCCGTGCTTCCGTAACAGATTTACGAGCATCCGCTTTGAATACATCGCTCTATGAAGGCTATATTCGTTCTTCTGACTGCCGAAGAGAAGTCGTAAATACCAGCGCTGATCTCGCTGAGATTTTGAGCTAAGATAGCCTTTCATTGTTTCATCTAAGTCCGGTACATCTATATGAATCGTACCATGAGGTTTCAGGAGATGATACCAATATTCGAGAATCCGATCACCTTCGTCGTAGGTAAAATGCTCGAACACCTGAACACTGCGAATCTCATCCACAGAGTTCTTCGGCAATGGAAGATTTCCCGCATCCGCAAAAACATCAACCACAATCCTCTTATCCTCTAGTTTCTTCGACACAATATCCGGACGCGTTACCGGGAATTGATAATAGTGATCTACTGTCGTACTGTTTTTTTTGACCAAATCCGGACGTTCTGCGGCAAGAAAACTCACTCCGGGGATGTGAACGTCTACGTTGATATAACCCCGCAGATACACCGATCCACATCCGATGTGGATCTTTATGACTTGAATATTTTTAGCCATCCTTCTCCAGGTGTCTATCGTAACAGAGAAACTCTTTCTGCATGTGTGTTCGTATACCAGGAATAGAAGCGCTTAAGTCCTTCATGGAGACGTACTTTAGGCGAATACCCGAGAATCCGTTTTGCTTTTGAAACATCGGCATGTGTGAAATTCACATCACCGGGTTGTTGCGGTAATGCGTTGATCTTTGCTTGCTTCCGGGTGACTGTCTCCAATGTATGAATAAGGGTGTTGATTGTCACCGGAGAAGAATTCCCAAGGTTGATGATCTCAAAATCAAACGACTTCTTCACCGCTGCCATCAGGCCTTCAACAATATCATCAATATAGGTATAATCACGTCCCGTTTCACCTTTCCCGAACCGCATGATTGGCCGCCCCTTCACCAGAGCATCCATGAATCGAAAACATGCCATGTCCGGCCGATTTCTAGGACCAAAGACCGTGAACAGTCGAAGAATTGTGGTTCTGATGCCATAGAGGTGTGCATAGGTGCGACACAAAAGTTCTCCTGCCTTCTTGGTGGCTCCATACGGTGAGATCTGTTCATCAGTGCTGTCTGTCTCACGAAAGGGACCACTGCGTTCGCCGTAGACACTCGAACTTGAGGCAAAAACGAGCTGTCTTACTGAGTAATGTCGAATCTGCTCCAGGATATTGAGCGTTCCCAATACATTCACGTCGGCGTAGAGGAGTGGTTTTTCAATTGACGGTCGAACACCGGCCATGGCTGCCAGATGAACGACGCAGTCGAAGCGGTATCTTGAAAAAATATCTTGAAGCCGTCTTCGATCACGGATATCGGCCTTATGGAAGTAAAAAGTATCACCCTTCAGATTGTGCGCGATATTTGCGCGTTTTTGCTTCGGAGAATAAAATCGATTGAGATTATCAACGACAACGACAATATCTCCTCGATCGATCAGACGATCGACCATATGCGATCCGATAAAACCAGCACCCCCGGTGATAAGAATCGTCTGTCTCATTATGATTAAGATGAAAAAAAGATCTGTCGCTAATCATAGCAAAAAGGGCAAGGCGAGCGCGGCAGAATATTTTTATTGAAGCTAGGGGCATTATAGATCGTTGCAGAACAGGTGTTCTCTTGACACGGCCAGGGGAATATGATTAATAAGAATGGTCAGTTTACTTCTTGATGGACGTAAGATATGAAAAAACCAACAATTGCGGTCATCGGATTTACCGGCATGGTCGGCGGAACCACCTACCGGTGGTTCAAGAAGCGGGGCTACATGCTCATGGGGCTGACGTCGACCCGGCAAACACACACCTGGGACCAGATTAATGAAAAAGCCGATTGGATCTTCGTTGCCGTACCCACGCCCTTCAACTGGAAGACAAAACAGACGAATCTCAATATCTTGAAGAGCACCCTTGCCAAAATTAAACCGGGAAAACAGGTCATCCATAAGTGCACGGTGCCGCCCGGAACTACTGAAGAAATGCAGAAGCTGTTTCCCAAACTCAAACTTCTTTACAATCCTGAATTTCTTTCAGAAGCAACTTGCGAAGAGGATTTTTCCCATCCCGACCGGCAAATCATCGGGTATACAAAGCAATCATACAAGGTAGCCCTTGAGGCAGTGAATCTCCTTCCCGAAGGTCCGTATGGGGTGATCATGAAAGCCACGGAAGCCGAAATTTGCAAGTTCATCAACAACGTGCACGGGGCATTGATGGTCATCTTTGCGAACCTGTTTTACGACGTTTCGCAACAGTTCAAAGATCTGGATTTTGATCGGATCAAGGACGCTGCAGCGGCTTCCAAATGGGTCGGGTCGCCGATGGGCCGGATGTATTGGGACGTGCATCACGGCGGTTTCAGAGGCTACGGAGGCAGCTGCTTTCCCAAAGACGTGAATATGCTCATTGATTGGTGCAGGACTGTTGGAATTCCCGATGAGCTCTTGGAGGCAACCAGGGAAGCCAACAGAAGGCTTCTCAAGAAGCAGGGAATGACTGAAGTTGACGCCGAGAAGATATCCTCCGCGAAAAAAGGTCGATAGTCACCTCAGCGAAGATGCAATACTTTCAAAAAAAGGCAATGCTATAATTCTGCTGTGAAGAGAGAGGATATCTTTTTTATCGTCATTCCCATTGTCCTCGCTGGGGCCGTCATTTTCGGTCATTACCACTTTCTCGTTTCCCAAAATCCGCAAGTGCATTCAAGGCCCTTGGTCACCACCTCGTTCGTGCAGAGCCTCCATGACTCGGAGTTGACGCCGGCGGCGCCCACCACCTCCCTACCCAGACAGGTATCGGGAGAAATGCAGGATATTCCCACATCCATAGGGAAGCTCACAGAGCTTCTCAACCGCATTCGATCCCAAGGCGGGAATATTTTGCTCTTGAGGATCGGAATGAAACTTACACCCGACGGCTCCATCATTCTTTCCCAGGGAGCGGAAAGTTCGCAGGAGCTATTACTGCGCTGGACCAAGAAGACGGTCAGCGAAGCCCATAAACAAGGCTTGCATACCTACGTTGCGATGATGTTTATCGAACAATCGCAGGTCGTTGATCCGGGGAAGTTTTCGAGCCAACTGAAGGAACTGATTGCCCGCTGGGGAAATATGGCGCAGGAATATCACGTTTCCTATTTCCTCCCCGGAATCGTCTTGGGGCAGTTCAACTACAACAGCTTGCCGCAGGAAAATCTTCAGGTATTTGTCACGGAGATCGAACGGGCTACCCGGGAAACCTACACCGGACTGTTGGGCATCGGGCTCTGTTGTTCATCTTCCGCAATCGCGCCGTCCGGTTACAACCAGCTGCTTGTCATCACCGATATCGGAGCGCCCGATCCGGTGCTTATTATGAAAGCTCGCGCCGATGCCAAACGCTACGGCATTGAATACATCTTCATTCTCGACCAGAACAGCCAACGCCTCTCTTCGATTCAGTAACCCCACATTAAATGTGTAATCGCCTTTCACTCGAGGTGCACATTAAATGTGTCCGTTCTCCACATTTAATGTGAAGGAACGCGTTGGAAAAGAATAGCGTCTCCCTGTTTGAAGGAAACAAAAAAATCGCCTGAGAAGGTGAGGCGGGCTACCAATTCCTCAATTCCAACCCTAGTGGCAGTACTGTAGTTGTACTCTGACTGATTGGGATGCAGGTCAACAACCAGGTACTGAGCGTCGCCGATCAAGGGCAGAGGGTAAACCTTTTCACGGCTTGAGAGATGTGGAATCAGATTATTTTGAGCGGCAACCGGTACATCGATAGGGACGCGGGCAAGCACAGCCCGAGTATCGGCAATCCAAGCTGGTTGGTAGTAGAACCCAGATTTGAGAAGCGTGAACACCGGTGCATGAAAGAGGATCAGTCCGAGTAGGGAAGTTGTCACAAGCAGGTGCGTTGCCCAGCGCGCCTTGAATGAACGGATTCCCATGATCGATCCGTACGCAAGAAACGGTGTCAGCGGCGCCGAATAGTGGTAGAGAAGAGTCCAGCTCTGCTGATGGGAGACGTCAAAAAAGCGCACGCCAAACTGCAGGAAAATTGGAATAAGCGTTGCGGGAGCGGCAATGGGAAGAAAGGCAAACGGCCAGAAAGAATCAAACAAGGTGAGGAGTTTGGTTTGCGGGGTAACGATCGTCAGGATGGCCGCCAAAGGGTGGGTGATAATCGATGCAAGCGCCTGATGCGGGCTCTTCCCGAATTCTCCGAAGGAGAATACCGTCGTCCCGCCGCTTCCCAAGCTGGGCAGTAGCAAATAGATGACGGAAAAAAAACCGACGAGCCCGAAAGCTGCGGTTATTACCCCCAAGCGTCTTTGTTTCTGAAACAGAAACATCACGCCCATCGCGGCCACCAAGAGACCAACCCATTCTTTACAAAGAAGCATCAGCAAGCTAAAGAACAAGGAAAGGTACAGGCGTTTGCTGTGAGCAAAATAAAGCGACCAGGTGATGAAAAAGGGAAGGATGGTATCGGGATGAAAGTCGAAAAACACCGCCCGCTCAAGGCCGATGAAGGTTAAATAGGACAAAGCCGCCGCGATGCCGACGTATGAACTACGGGTGACGCGCTTCCCAAGAAGGTAAAGGGGATAGGCGGCCAGAGTGGCCAAAAGTGCCTGGCCCACAAGAAGAATCCTTGCATCCGGGAACAATCGGTAGAACGGAGCAAAAAGGAGAAGAATGGGGGAAAAGCGCACGCCGAATGCAGGTGCGGAGATAAAAGTCGAAAAGGGGAAGCGAAGTCGACTCAGATTCCAGGCGATTTGATCATAAAATCCCAAATCCCATCCGAATGTCAGAAAGCGCTCATGATTGACAAGCGAAACAGCGGTAAAAACCAAAAAGGAAGCAACAATCATCAAGCGGATGGCCCATTTTCCAATCTCCACATTCAATGTGTAGCGCATATTTCCCTCAAGTCAAACGAAATAATTGACTTCCCCACATTTAATGTGGGGAATTGAATTACTCTTCTAAATCAATCACAAGTTTCGGCGATAGAGAGATCCTCGCCTCTGCCTCTTTCTTAAGAAAGGTTTTGTAACTCTCCCGAGAATTAAACATGCTGATGACTTCATCTGGAACACAGATATCGGATGGCTTTCCGAAATAGGCGGGACAGCTTGTCCATGGATAGGAAATGAGAACATCAACGTCCATCTCTGAGCGTTTTGCCATGACCGGATTCAAATGGATGTATCGGCTAAGATGCATGAATTGCTCATCCGTAACAACGGCAACTTGTTGATAGGTTGATTCAAAAAGTCTGCCCTTGCGCTTGTATTTAGTGTTGAAAAATCGCGTATAGCTGTTTCCCAGACGCTGTGCAAATTTTGGAATTCCTCCGGCTTCAAGTTCCTTAATCAGAAAATGGAAATGATTCGGCATCAGAGCAAAGGCAAGAATTTCAACAATCTTGGGGCCATATCGCTGTTCAATTCTGTCGATTTCTTGCCCCTCGAGTGCTCCGGATTGAATTTGGTCAAGATGAACCGACAATCGCGGAGACTTCTGCAATCGGACGAATCTGACGGTATCCAGGAAACGGAGGCGATCGGCATCGGAAGAAAAGATATTTCGTTTATCAACGCCTCTATTGTAGATATGGCTATATTTTGACTCCACATTTAATGTGTAACATAAATCTCACTGCTATTTCATCTGGAAATCTCATTTACACATTTAATGTGGGGAAAAGACACATTAAATGTGGGGTAAGTTATGGGTTTAATAATGTACGGAAGTAGGCGATGGTTTGGGGAAGGCCTTCTTCGAACGTAACTTTCGGTTGCCAATGGAGCTCTTTCCGTGCCAGGCTCACATCGGGTTTCCTGCGGGACGGGTCGTCTTCAGGGAGGTCGCTGAAGATCAACTGAGAACTGCTTTTACATGCCTTTTTAATGATGTTGGCCAAATCCAAGACGGTATATTCATCGGGATTGCCGATGTTGTAGACTTTCCCACAGGCTTTTTGAGAATTCATCATCGAAAGCATACCCTCCACCATGTCGGAAACATAGCAAAGGCTGCGGGTTTGTTTTCCATTCCCGTACACGGTGATTGGTTTATTGCGCAACGCCTGCATGACGAAATTGGGAATGACCCGGCCGTCCTTTGGGTCCATGCGCGGCCCGTAGGTGTTGAAGATGCGGATGATGCGCACATCAACACCAAATTCGCGATGAAAGACCATCGCCGCCATTTCTCCAAAACGCTTGCTCTCGTCATAACAAGCGCGGATGCCCAGCGTGTGCACATTGCCCCAGTATGTCTCTACTTGAGGATGTTCCAACGGATCGCCGTAGACTTCGCTCGTTGACGCTAGTAAAAATTTAGCCTTCAGGCTTTTAGCGAGGGTAAGCAAATGGTGTGTGCCGAACGAGTTGACGCTGTACGTCTCGATAGGATATTCCTGATAGCCGCGAGGACTCGCAGGGCTTGCGAGATGGAAAATCATGTCGATGTTGCCGCTTTGGGGTAGATAGGCCTCAGTCGGCTGCGAGACATCGGCTTCAATCAGAGTAAAACGCGGATTGGATTGAAGATGGGCGACATTCTCCTTCCGCCCCGTCAAAAAATTATCCACGCAAATCACCTGAACGCCATCATCAAGCAATCGATCGACAAGATGGGAGCCGATAAATCCGCCACCACCAGTAACGAGTGCAGTTTTCATATAATGTTGTAAGATCTGTATACTAATCCTGATGGAAAGCAAAGAAAAGTCACTCATCATTCTACTGCTTCTGACCACGCTTTTCAAAGGCATCGTCTGGGCGGCATTCGTTCCCATCTGGCACGCTCCGGATGAGCAGGCGCATTTTGCACAGGTCCAGTATTATGCGGAGAACCGCAAAGGATTATCGGGAGATGATCTTTCACAGGAAGTATTTGAGTCTGAAAGACTCCTCGGCACGCTGCGGGATAGTCAGGGAAATAATCTATTTACCTACCATCCGCAATACAATATCGAATATACGGATTCATCGATCGGAAAATATGAGCGGCAGTTACAATCCATACCGTTGTCTGCAAGGACCGTGTATATCAAGAAAGAAGCGGCCGGGTATCCACCGCTGTTCTATATCCTTTCGGCCTTAGGATACACAACTGCCCAACCCTTTGATCTTTTCGTCAGACTTTCGTTCACCCGAATGATCTCGGTTTTTCTGGCCGTGGCGACGGTTTGGGCGAGTTTCCTCCTCTCCCGATCGATCTTTCCTAAGCGTACGCTCCTTTCAATCGCGACCGCTTCCTTGGTTTCCTTCCAGCCGATGTTCACTTTTGTGACTGCCGGAGTCAACAACGATAATTTATTAAACCTTCTGACAACTGTCCTCTTATGGCTGTTAGTTGATTCTCTGCGCAAAGGAATGACAGCAACAAGAAATCTGGCAATGTTCATAACCTTGGCCCTTGGGTTTTATACAAAACAGCTCATCTATCCGTTCATTCCGCTGCCGCTTCTTGTGGTAATCTACGATTACCTGAAAAAGAAAAAAGGCAGAATTCTCTACAAAAACATTTTCTTCATCGCTCTCATTCTGGCAGTCGCCGTCATTCTATTGATGAGGCTGCTCAATTCGGGCTATCTTCCAGGATGGCCAATGGTGAATCCGCAGAGTCCGATGGTTGATTTATCTTTGTCGACCTATCTCAAACAAAAACTACCGGTTCTCTATTCCGAAACTCTTCCTTGGTATTGGGGTGTATTCAAGTGGCTCGGGGTTGTGCTGCCGCTGACTGTACTCAGAGTCATCAAGATCGTCTTGGCTGTCTCGCTATTCGGACTGGTGCACTATTTCCTGACGAGGGTATGGCGAAAAAAATTCACAACCACGGACTGGCAACTCATGCTCCTCATCTTTTCCAGCCTCTGGTTCGGCTTTTGGTTATTATTGTGGGACTATATGCTGGTCCGATCGATCGGCTTTTCGCATGGCATCCAAGGGAGATATTTTTTCCCGAATATAAGCGCGCACATGACGCTGGTCGTATTCGGTCTTTGGCAACTTCTCAAGAAATATCAACGAATAATAGTAAAGGCAAGCGTCCTTGCCGGCGCACTGCTCAATTTCATCGCCCTCAAAACCGTGCTCGTAAGCTACTATTCTGTAAGCCCGATCTCTACGTTACTTAAACAGGCAAGCCAGTACAAACCTTGGTTCTTTAAAGGAGGAGGCCTGATCGTAGTCTTCGTCATCTATCTGACATTCCTGATCAATTTTCTCTATAGTCTCATCGCCTTTCATGAAGAAAACAAGCAAAAAAACAGCCGCTAACATCAGGCGGACAATTCCACCGGTATTGATAATCATCCTCATTCTGGCAGCGTTCCTGCGCTTTTATAAGCTAGCGCCGCTTCTCCACTGGACGCTTGATGAAGAATACTGGTCGTATCTGCCGTTTAATATCACGACTGGGTACCATCTTCCATTGATCGGGGGACACGTATCCGGAACAGGTCTGTATTCGGGGCCGTTATTCGTTTGGATCATGGCGCTTCCGTCAGCCTTGGTAAACGGCAACCCGCTGGGGATCGCGGCTTTTGTTTCCGGTCTCGGAGTGATCACCACAGCCGTCATGTATTGGGTCGGTTCTCAGTTGTTTGAAAAACGAACGGGCTTGATAGCGGCCGCCGTAGCGGCGACCTCCTTCCTTTGGGTCATCTACGATCGAAAATACTGGAATGCTTCTCCCATCCCGCTGCTTTCCCTGCTGACGCTCCTGTGTCTTCAAAAAATATCGCAAGGAAGACGAAGATTTGTATACCCGCTGGCGGTGATCCTGGCAGTTGCCTTTCATGCGCATATGACCAGCGCTGTTTTGCTCGTATTTATTGCCGTTGGGTGGTGGCTCCTGAAACTGCCGGTAAAAAAAAGAGAATTCATGGTGGGGCTGGCGCTGTTTATGATTCTTCAATTGCCGCTACTTTTATTTGAGATACGCCACGACTTCCTCAATACCAGGGCGGCAGTGAGTTTTCTGTCACCAGATGAGGCTGGTACGTCCCTGGCAACCGCCGTCAAAGATGTGAGCCTGCTTGCTGCCAATACCTCAGGCAGGCTCCTCTATGCACCATTGAAGCTTGATATTGCCAAGGAGTTGACGCTCTGCAGTCAGTACGCCGGATTGCGATTTACTCCGCCCCTTTGGGCAGTCAGTCTGGGACTCGCGGGGTTGGCGTTTGTCCTAATAAACAGAAAATCAAGCGGGTTTCGGCTCCTGCTTCTCCTTTTTCTGATCAATATGATCGGGCTTATTTGGTATCGCATGCGTGCCGGACCGGGAAATTGGTATCCGGGCCAGCTGTCGGAGTACTTCTTTTTCCCGAGTTTCCCGGCATTCTTACTGGGTTTTGCCTCGATGATCAATTGGCTGATTGTTCGATTGGGAAGCCGGGCAGGAATCGCCTGGCTGGCATTGGCAACACTCCTTCTCGTCAACGCAGCGGCTGTCGTGACGGCCACTCACAGCGATGGGTTTGCCGGCAAAAACGCGACAGTGAAATCGGTCATCAAGCTTCTTGCAGGACAGCCATTCACACTGGCTGTGACGAGCAGCGATCCCTGCCGCATCTATGGATATCGATATCTGTTCAGCGTTTATGGAAGGGAACCGGTAGCAAGTTACCTGGATGGGCAGTTCGGATGGCTCTACGAGCGGCGTTTACCGGATGAAAAGCCGACGAAGCGGGTAACGATAGTCACGAATCCCGAATCAATAGAACTGAAGATGGTCGATGTGGGGATCAATATCAGGAAATAGGATCAATAGTCTTCGTCCTTTTTGTCTTTTTTGAAGATTCTGTTCTGGATCTGGATGGAAACCAGGAAGGTCACAACGAGAATGACTGTCGACATCAAAAGCTCGTCTTTGAATATCCAGGAAATAGAAAAGTAAAAAAAAGTAATGGCGACTAAGGCGGAAATGGCGGCGACTTTGACTTTATCCAGTTCCTGCGTGAGTTGAAGCATCACGGGATTCTTAATGGTTTGAACTTCCTTTTCCATCTTTTCCTTGTCTTTGACGCGCATGAGGATGATATATCCCCAAAGCCAGATGATGAATCCCAACCAAAACATCTGCCAAATGTTGCCTCTTCCCACTTGCACGGACAGAAGCTGTCCGGTGCCCACAAACAGGATCACCAGTAGGAGGAGGCCGATGAATTGTAAGACACTACGCATAAAGAAACCGTCTCAAGGCTATCCTTGCATAACTACGGATGAATATCAACACATCGCAAGTACAAGCCTCTGGTACAATGAGTTGGCGTATAGCGTATAGCGGACTGCGGATAGGGAACAGGGATCTAGATTAAAGATTTAAACATTAATCATTATTCATTATTTTCTACTCATTACTCATTGATCCTCAGTCATATGATCAAACGACTTACCAGACTCATCCGGTCCGACACGGCGAAGGATGCTTCAACGATGACCATCGGAACCGCAGTTGCGGCGCTCCTGGCTGCCGTCTTCTTCATCATCGCTGCGCGTCGGCTGGGACCGAAGGAATTCGGCATCTTCTCACTGGCCACCGCGGCAAGTTTTATGTTTGCCGATATGGTGGATCTCGCATTGAACGCCGCGTTGGTGCGCTTCGTGGCAGCCGAGCGCAACAAGGAAGAGGGAAAGGCCGAGAAGTATATGAAGTATATTCTCAAGATCAAACTGGGAATCGGTATGCTGCTCATGGTTATTGTCGCACTGTTTGCCCCAATACTTTCGAAACTGTTGTTCGGCAGTCCGCTGCCGACCATTTTATTTCTCACCGGATTGGGAACGGCATTTCAACTGCTATATACCTTCGGCATCGCACATCTGCAGGCCATTCAGCGCTTCGCGAAAGCGGCATTCCTGACGGCGCTCCTCCCGGGCTTACGCTTGGTTGGTCTTCTCCTTTTGCTTTTTTTCTCTTCAATGACTACCACCCCGACACTCGTCATTTACTTTTCCGCGACCGCGATCCTGATCGCCGTGAGCATGGTTGTGATTCCGCGCGGATACCTGTTCGTCCGAGGCGAAGGGGAAATTGCCAAACCGTTCCTTAAATACACACTGCCCTTAAGTGCCGGGTTTGCCATTGCGGCAGTGAGCGGCAGGATCGATAACTTCATCTTGGCAAATCTCAGCGGTTCGACCGCCGTCGGCTTCTATGCTGCGGCTTTCAGATTATTCACTCCGTTTCAATTCCTTGCCGGTTCCCTGAGCACAGTATTTGCGCCGCGCTTTGCGGGTTTTACCAATCTCAGTGAAGCAAGATCCTATTTTAGAAAGGGTATTCTGGCAATTTGCCTGATGAGCTTCGGTCTTTTGATCTTCCTGCCGTTCTCACCCTTTATCATCAATCTTTTTTATGGATCGGATTACGTTCAATCGGTCTCAGTCCTGAGAATCCTCTTTTTCGGATTCGCGTTATTTCTGCTTCAAGTGCCCTTCACGTCAACAATACTTTTCTACCTGGCAAAAACACGAGTATTTGCCTTAATATCAGGTGTACAACTCATTCTGATTGTTGTCGGGAATTTCGCATTGATTCCGAGATTTCAGGAAAACGGCTCGGCGATGGCATTTTTGGCAACTCAGCTTATGGTGCTTGTCATGTTGGCCATCTATACATTGCTTCAGTTGAGAGAAGAAAAAACATGAAGGAGCCTGGCATTACGGCGCAGATGTTGGTAAAGAACGAAGAGTACTGGATCTGGTACTCCGTTCGGTCCATCCTTCCTTTTGCAAACAAGGTGATGATCTTTGATACGGGTTCCACAGACGAGACTTCAAAGATCATCGGCTCGATCCATTCGGCTAAACTCACTGTTGATGAAAAAGGAGATGCAACGAGGCAGGGGCTCGTGCAACTTCGTAACGAAATGAAACAACGAACCACAACAGACTGGATTCTCCTCGTTGACGGTGACGAGGTTTGGCCCCGCGAATCTCTTAAAAAGCTGGGTGATGCGTTAAAGGGTGCTCCGCGCAAGACTTGGGGGATCGTGGTGCGTACCCGCAACTGTGTTGGGGACGTCTGGCACTACCAACCGGAGGCAGCCGGGCGGTATGAACTGCTCGGCCGTAAAGGCCACCTCTCCATCCGCGCCTACAGGAACCTCCCCGGATTCAAATGGCAAGGAGAATATCCGAACGAAGCCTTTTGTGATACCGATGGCAAACCGATAAACGGTCAGGATGAACATCTCCGCTTTATCGACACCGCGTATTGGCATCTTACGCACCTTCATCGCTCAACGAGGACAGATCATGTGATCGACAGGCGGAGCAAGAAAAAGCTTGAGATTGGAATAAAAGCCAAGCCAAATGAGCTACCTGAAGTCTTTTTCAGTAAACACCCATCAAACGTTCATTCACCATTCAAAGCATCATCGTTCATTGAGAAGGTTGGGGCGGCTATCGCAACACCTCTGCGACGGGTAAAAAGAAGAATGCTCGAATGAACATCGCGTTTTTGAACATCTATGGCGGAAAAGTAGAAAGAGGAGCCGAAACTTTTACGCATGAACTTGCAAGGAGGCTCGAAAAAAAACATCAAGTTGTTTTCTTCAAAGGCAAATCAGACATTTTACCCAGCCATGGTTTTTCCGGATCCCTCGTCAAGCAAATGACAAAGAGAACTTTTCTCGATACGCCTTCCAGAGCAGTGTTCAAATTTTCTCTGGCAAACATCGGAAAGATCATCCGATCCAATTTCGACATTGTTATTCCGATGAATGGATTTTGGCAGTTATTATTATTAAAACTCTTCCAACCGTTAGGACGATATAAGATTGTAGTAACCGGACACTCCGGTCCCGGATGGGATGAGCGCTGGAACCTCTATCTCAAACCCGACGCGTTCGTCGCCACAACCGAACCAACGCGAATCTGGGCAGCCAGAACCGCCCCATGGACTCGTGTGGAAATGATCCCCTATGGTATCGATGCAAAAGTCCTCCAAAAGGCCGGGCCGGTAAGCATAGATCTGAAAAAGCCGATTATACTCTGTCCTGCGGCTTTAGTACCCTATAAGCGGATTGATCGGGCTATCGAGGCAGTAGTACTGATCAAAGAGGCAAGTCTTTTCGTTGTGGGAAGAGGAGGCCTTGAGAGTAAACTGAAGCGAATGGGAAAAGTGAAACTCGGAAGCCGTTTTGCACTCACCGGTGTCGCTCATGATAAGATGGCATCGCTCTACCAGGCGGCGGACGTCGTGACGCTTCCATCACAGGCCCAGGAAAACTCGCCGATGGTCTTTTTGGAAAGCCTGGCCGCGGGAAAGCCGGTCGTTACAACCGACAGTCAAAGAAACCGCTGGCTTCTGGGAGACGCGGGCTTGTACTGCAATCCGGAAGACAAGGCGCAATACGCTCGCACGCTCAGGCAGGCTTTACGTCTTGGAGGACAAACGGAAACTAAGTGGCGCATTCAACGGGTAGCCCGGCGATTTGCAATCCGCAGCGTGGTCCGGCAATACGAAGAGTTATTTCATTCGCTCACGAAATGAATGTTCAATTGATTAGCGTCATCATCCCTGCCTACAATGAAGAACGGGATATCTCCCATTGCCTGGAATCTCTGAAGCTTCAAACCTACCATCCTCTGGAAATTATCGTTGTCGATGACGGATCGACGGATAAATCCCTGAAGATCGCGAGCAGCTTACGCGGAATTCGCTTGGTGAAGCAGGAACACCTCGGGCCGGCTCAAGCGCGAAACAAAGGGGTAAAAAAAGCAAAGGGAGAAATCCTGGCTTTCGTCGACGCGGACATGACGTTTGAAAAACATTTCATCGATAAACTGACAAAACCCATTCGGGAAGGAAAAAGCATCGGAACCTTCAGCAAAGAGGAGTATGTTGCCAACAATAATGAGCGCTGGGCACGTTTATGGTCTTTAAACCGCGGCTTTCGGGAGGGGAGAATGCACCCGACAAGCCAAAGCGATCGACAGAAAGTCTTTCGTGCCATCCTCAAAAAAGATTTTGATTCTGTCGGAGGATTCACCCCGGGAGTCGGGTATACGGACGATTGGACACTGTCTCAAAAGCTGGGGGAACAAGCCGTGGCCGCCGAGGCGGCAGTGTTTTTCCATAGAAATCCGCAGACACTTTCCGAAGTCTTTGCGCAGTCAAGATGGATGGCACAGCGTCCGTATAAGCTGGGTATCATTGGGATGCTTTTGGCGCTGTTGCGCGTTTCTTTTCCGATATCCCTGATGGTGGGAGTTGCGAAAGCGATCCGCTATCGCACTCCCGCCTTCGTGCCGTTCCGTCTGCTCACGGACTGGGGGCAAACGGTCGGCATTTCACGCCTGCTTATGCTGCGGCGCAGAGTAAAATGATTGTATGAATTTTTCACAAAAAAAAGCGGTGATTCTCTTGGGAGGCATAGTGGCGCTGGCGCTGGTCCTGAGACTTCTTACAATAAACCAATCATTTTGGCTTGACGAAGCGATCAATGTCGTCGCAGCCAGGGATTTAACATTCAAAACACTTCTGACCCAATATATGATCGGCGACTTTCACCCTCCGCTTTACCATCTGCTGCTCTGGTCGTGGTTCCGTTTGCTGCCGGTAAACGAAATCACTGCCAGGCTCCCATCCGTCGCATTCGGGCTGGGGACATTAGTCCTCGCGTGGATGACAGCCGAAAGTCTGCGGGAGAAAAATGATCGGTCCCACACGGCAGCAACCATTGCGGCGATGCTGCTTGCGACATCCGGACTGCACATCTACTATTCACAGGAAGCGCGCATGTATGCTCAAGCGGCATTCTTTACTACCCTGACGCTCTTTGCCTTCGTCAAACTCAAAGAAAGGAGAAGTAAAAGGCGAATACTTCTCTATCTTGGATCGCTGGTGCTCTTGCTCCTGACTGACTATCAGCCATGGCTTTTGCTGCCTCTCCTGTTGGTTCACTTTCCCGGTCTTACCAGCATCGGAATCCTCGCAACCGTACCCTGGTGGCCGGTGCTGGTCAAACAAATAGAAAATGGCATTGCGACTGCCAAAGACTATCCGGCATGGGGATCGCTGGTCGGCGGCTTGGATCTTAAGGCAGTCCTGCTCGTACCGGTAAAAATTTTCGTCGGCAGAGTCTCTATCGATAATAACCTGGTTTTCGCCGCAGCTCTGCTCCTGCCTGCCGCAGTCTCGGTAATCCTGGTTATCAAGTACTTGCAGACTCGTCAATTGAGAAAAGCGGACCTCGTTGGTTGGATCGTCTTACCCTTATTTCTGGGGGCGGTCGTTTCACTCAAAGTGCCGATTTTTGCCTATTTCCGCTTTCTCTTTATCTTGCCGGTCTGGTATCTGGTAGTGAGCCTCTCAAGCCTCAATCTCAAGCGAATGGCGGGAATCGCGGTTGTATCCATCCTCCTGGCAACCAACCTCATCGGCTCGTTTTTCTATCTTACGATGCCAAAGTTTCAGCGCGAGAACTGGCGGGAGGCGGTTGCCTACATGAAAGGTTCCCAACCAGACCGGACGCTGGTCATCATTCCCAATTTGGCACAAGCCGCTGCCTTGAACTATTACAGCGCCGGTGGCTTGCGCATTGAGGATCGGGTTTCTGTCAAACTCACCGGTGATGAGAGGCAGATTTTTCTGATCCGCTATGTCGCGGAAATCTTTGACCCCGAGAATGAATTGGTTGAAACGCTTGAGAATGCCGGATACCGGAAAGTGAGAGAATTGACTTTTGACGGTAGCATTGTGATTTGGCAGTATGAACAAGGAGGTCAAGGATGAAAATCGCCGTCGATGTGACCGGCAGTCTCTATACCGGAACCGGAGTTGCCAACTATTACCATCATTTAGTACCCCAACTGCGCTCCCTTGAATCCGACAATCAATTTCTTTTTTTCGGGTACTCACTACGCCGCCGAGCCGAATTAACCTTAGCAGACAGAACCTTCCCGCTGCCTCCCAGCCTCATGGATATTGTCTGGAACAGACTCCATGTCTTTCCGGTTGAGCGCCTGATCGGTGACTGCGACCTTCTCCACACCTGGGATTACATTCAGCCGCCCACACGCAAAGCCAGGATTGTGACCACCATCCATGATCTGACGCCGATGCTTTTTTCCAAATACCATCTCCCCAAAACCGTATCCGTCTATAAGGCGGGACTCAAATGGGTGGAACGCGAGGCGGAAGCGATCATCGTCGACTCGCTGGCAACCAAAGCGGATGTGCTCAGATTGACCAAGATCCCCGAAGACAAAATTCACGTCATCTACCTCGCGGCAGCCGACGCCTTCCAAGAGTTCAGGTTAAGACAAGCGAACACCAAAGATGTGAGTATCGAACAGGTAAGAAATAAGTACGGAATCAAAGGCGACTACAGTTTATCGGTAGGAACCTTGGAACCCCGCAAAAACGTCGAGCGATCGGTACAGGCGTTCAAAATCGCTTCAGCAGACCAGACACTCGTTGTTGCCGGACGTTCCGGTTGGGGAAGGGACATCAAGCCCACCCCAGGGGTGCTCATGATCGGTTATGTGCCCGATGCGGATTTGCCACCGCTCTACGCCGGCGCCAGCTGCTTCCTCTACCCATCGCTGTATGAAGGTTTTGGCTTGCCGGTTCTGGAGGCGATGGCAGTGGGTACGCCCGTTGTGACTTCGGATCGCGGCAGCCTCAAAGAAATTGCCGGCGACGCGGCGGTAACCGTCAATCCCGAATCAGTGGAAGCCATTGCCTTTGGGATCAACGTGGCGATCAAACGCCGGGATGAGATCTCCCAAAAAGGCATCGAGCAGGCGAAAAAATTCTCCTGGGAGCTCACAGCCGCACAAACGCTTGAGGTGTATGAGAAGATAGGCAAGAATTAGGGAATAAGGCTGATAAATTTAAAATGAGAAATGAAAAATGAAAAATTACAATGAAAAGTTCAAAATAAATTCATAGTTCATTGTTCGTTGATCCTCAACCACTGAATGAAGATTTAAGTTTTAAGGTTTAAGATTTAAACATTAAACATTAATCATTATTTGCTGCCGGTGAGTAAGAAAGCCAAGTCTGTATTGCTTGCGTCGCCAGGATGTAGAAGAGCGGTAAGGCGAGCAGTAGGTAGCGCGGGAATACGACGTGTATCGATTGAAATCCGAGGTAAACCACCAACCATGCGAGAAGAATTTGCTCAGGTACAAGCGATAGTCTGCGTAGCCTTCTTTGTGTAAATAGCAGGGAAAAGGTCAAAAGAGCACTGACAGGCCAAACCAGCCAGTGTTCTTCGACCGGTTGGATGGGAGGCGTCGCAAACCAAGTTCTCCACCGTCCCAAGAAGAGAATCCTCCAAATTTCAAACCACGGATATTCAGGAACATAGGATCGGTAGAATCCGGCAATGCTCAAGTGCAAAGTGACAAAATCCATAACCGGGTGGGAGAAGAAAAAGACAGAGTAGGAAAAAATATAAACACCCAAACCGACCAGCACAACTAGGGAAGCGGCTTTTTTAAGATGCGGAATTTTCCTGAGGTACAGCACGGCCAGCACAAATAGGAGAAGGATGAGTCCCGTAAACATGACCTTGGAGGCCATGGCGGCTCCGATAGATATTCCCAGAAAGACAAACGATCTTTGAGTGTATTTTTTCTTCATGAGAACAAGCAGGGCAATCAAGACAAAAAAGAGTTGCGGCAGATCAAGATTGACCGTCTGACTCTTTTGGACGAATAGTTTGTCAAAGGACAGGAGGAGCAAGGGAAGCAAAGCAAGACGAGAACCAAGACAGATGGCCCGACCGATGAGATAGGTGCATACGAGGATGCCGGAAGCGAACAGAAACTGCAGCACAAGAATATTTGCAAACACTGCATACGAAATTCCAAACAGGTATTTAACAAGCGGAGGGTCTTCAAAGTTTATACGAGATGGATCTTGTCCCTTCAGGTACTCCAACGCGGCGTAGGTGCGCAAGTCCTCGTCGCCCATGTTGCCATAGAACTCATATCCTTGATTGAGGTTGTACTGCGAATGAAGCCAAGCCTCTTTGAGGGCACCAAAATCTGCGACCTGCTTTGGAGCGCAGAAGAAGACAACCAACATCCGGGAAACAATGAGGAGAAGCAGAAGAAAAGAAGAAATTCTTGAGAGCTTCATAGATCTATCGAACATAGGGTATCACCTTTTCGCATTTCAAACAGGAGTAATTGATATACTTACTGCATGAGGATTGGAATAGATGGGAATGAAGCCAACATCAAACTGCGCGTGGGGAGCAATGTCTATGCGTTTGAACTTCTGCGCGCCCTGCAAAAAATAAGCTCAAAGCATCAGGTGACGGTCTATTTAAAGGCGGATCCGCAGTCCGATATGCCACCGGCCAGCCAGACTTGGCGATACAAGGTGATTACACCGACGGGATTATGGACGCGCTGGCGCCTGCCGCTTGAATTGTATAGTGCTCGGCCGCGCGAGAACGTATTTTTCACACCCGGACACTATGCTCCGAAATTTTGTCCTATGCCGTTGGCGGTCTCAATCATGGACCTCTCTTTTCTCCATTATCCGGATATGTTTCGCGCAAAAGACCGCTACACACTGACGCGCTGGACCAAAGATTCAATAAAGAGGGCCAATCATATTTTCACAATCTCTCAATTCAGCAAAGATGATATAATCAAAAATTATCAGATACCAGAGAAATATATCAGCGTAACCTATCCGGGTTGGAGCCGTGAAACGTTTGAGCGGCAGATAACAAAGGGACAGATTCGCAGGGTAAAACACATCTATAATATTCAAGGAGACTACATTCTTTATCTGGGGACGCTGCAACCGCGAAAAAACTTGGTCAGATTGATCAGTGCCTTTGCGAAGCTCAACAGAAAAGATCTCGGCCTTGTCATTGCCGGGAAAAAAGGTTGGCAGTACGCGAAGATCCTGGAAGAGGGTAAGCGACTTGGAATTGAAACGAGAGTCAGGTTCATCGGTTTTCTTGAAGAAGAGGACAAGCCGGCCATCATGAGCGGTGCCAAAGCCCTGATGAATGTGAGCCTTTATGAAGGATTCGGCATGCCCGTGCTTGAGGCCATGGCATTGGGTGTGCCGACAGTCATCTCGCAGGCAAGCAGCCTCAAGGAATTGGCAAAAGGTATTGGGATCACCGTTGACCCCACTGACGTGAAAAGTATTTCAGGAGGTATATCCAGAGTACTTCAATATACTGAAGACCAGAGAAATGAGATTGCCGTGAAAAGTAAAAGCAGAGCCCAGAAATTCAGCTGGGAGCTCGCGGCAGCCAAGACCTTGGAGGTTCTCAATGACATCGCCGTTTAAAGACAGAATGGGTAGGCAGTTATCCTGGGCGGTAGCCTCAGGAAAATTCATTTTCCGCATTCGGTCATATTTCTTGGAGTTTGTAACCGCCATGATCTGGTGGTTCAGTTTCGTTCCCAGCCATACCCTGCGTAAGGTTTTTCTCAAGGCTGTCGGAGTAAAAATCGGCAGGCGATCCTACCTGCATTCCGGACTGCGGATTTATGATCCCAAGGGAATCAGCATTGGGGAGGGGACAATCATCGGTTATGACGCGACGCTTGATGGGAGAGACAGACTTGAAATTGGAGATCACTCAGAAATCGCGTCGCAGGTCATGATCTACAACGGAAGCCGGGATATCCATTCGGAAGACTTTCGGATGGTTTTGAAACCGGTGAGGATCGGAAATTATGTGTTCATCGGGCCGAGAACCATCATTCTTCCGGGTGTCACCGTCGGCGACGGAGCGGTGGTCGCGGCGGGGGCTGTGGTCACCAAAGATGTTCCTGCAAAAATGCTGGTTGGGGGAGTGCCGGCAACGGTAATCCGGGAACGAATTATCAAAGAATTGAAGTATAGGCTGGGCAGGGCAAGGCTGTTCCAATGACATACACGAGTGAAAAATTTAAAGTTTAAAGTTCAAAATTACAATTCAAAATTAAAAATATTCTTTCTAACTTTGAACTTGAAACTGCAACTTTTAACTTTTCATTTTACACTTTAAACTTTTATCCCTAAACCCTATTCCTAATGCTGCTTTCAACGATCATCGTCAGCTTCAATACCAAAGATCTCCTCAAAAAAACAATCGATTCCATTCCGAAAAAAGCAGACTGGGAAATCATTGTGGTTGACAACGCCTCAAGAGATGGTTCTCCGGAAATGGTCTCAAGCGAATATCCGAGCGTCAGGCTCATCAAAAATAAAGAAAATGTGGGCTTTGCCAAAGCCAATAATCAGGGTATAAAGATGAGTTCCGGAAGATATACTCTCCTCTTGAATTCGGACACCATTGTGAAAGCAAAGGCGCTGGAGATTCTCGTGAAATTCATGGATGAAAATACCGATGTCGGCATCGCCAGCGGCCAGCTCTTAAACCCCGACGGCACCATTCAACCTCAGGGTGGTTATCTTCCCAGACTCACAAATATAACTTTCTGGATGCTGTTTATCGATGATATTCCGCTAGTTGGAAAATATCTCTGGCCATACCACATCAACGATCGTGCGTTTTACACAAAAACAAGAAAAATCGGCTGGGTCGGAGGCACGGCGATGATGGTGAGACGCAAGGTTGTTGAGGCAATCGGGGATCTCGATGAAGAAATCTTCATGTACGCGGAGGATGTCGAATATTGCCTGCGTGTCAAAAAAGCGGGATGGAGGATATCCATAGCGCCGGACGCAGAGATTATCCATTACGGTCAGCAAAGCAGCGGAGGAACGCCGAAGACGGCATGGCTCGGGGAATTCAGTGGCCTCAAGTACATCTTTAAAAAACACAAACCTGCTTGGGAATATCCGCTAGTTAGGGTGCTGTTAAAAACGGGAGCAATTTTGAGGATGTTCGTCTTTGGTATACTTCTTGGCAGACGCGCAGCTTATGAAGCATATAAAGAAGCTTTTTCAGTGGCTTGATCGACACCTGCTTGAACTACTTTCGGGATTTCTACTGGTATTGATTCCCCTGTATCCAAAGTGGCCGCTTGCAGATGTTCTTCCCGGCTACATCGTTCGCTTGAGGCTCGACGATGTTCTGGTATTGCTGGTCTATATCGTTTGGGGCATTCAGCTCGTGCGCAAGAAAGTCAACTTGAGGGAGAACCCCTTGACCGGACCGATTCTCATCTATTTGGGAATTGGCCTTTTGTCCTCGCTCTCAGCTCTCTTTGTGACCCATACCGTGCCCTTGCAAAGAATCCACGTGGCAAAGCTCTTTCTCCATTGGGGGAGAAGAATAGAATACATGTCGCTTGCCTTTGTCTTTTTCTCCGCTTTCAGGACACCCAGGCAGTTGAGAAGATTGGTGAGCCTGTTGGGGTTGGTGGTGATCGCCTCGACGATCTATGGCTTGGGCCAAAAGTATCTGCAGTGGCCAGTCTATTCAACTATGAACCGGGAATTCGCCAAGGGTTGGCGACTGGTCCTCACCGAACATGCCAGGGTGCCGTCAACTTTTGCCGGCCATTATGATTTCGCGGCCTTCAATGTACTGGCGCTGGCTTTGCTATCAGCGCTCATGTTCTATGCCGGGAAGGGTAAGGTATCAAAAAGAGTGATCATTGTCTTTGTCGCGGCATTCGTATCCCTGCTCCTCACGGCTTCCCGGACTTCGTTCATCGCCTATTTGGTGGCAGTTTCGGTCGTTATCGTGCTTTTGTCAGTGCGTTCTGGATGGAAGTGGGGAACCGGTCGGTGGGTAGTGATCATGGCATTGAGCCTCGCGGGGATGTTGAGCTTCGGAGATCTTTCTCAACGCTATGCCCATTTCTTCAGAATCACCGAACTCAAAGAATATATCACCTATGAAATTCTTAAAAAATCCCCGCCAGATCTCTCTTCGGCCGGGATGACCGGCGACTTGGCATTGGTCTATACGGAAACCGATCAGCCTCCGATTCCGTTTACTCCCGATATGAATGGACAGCTCCCACCTGATGTGTATGAGAATATTCCGCTCGCTTTTCCGCAATCAACCATAGCGGGCGAAGCGGAGGCGTCCAGCTTGGCGGGAAAGCCGAGAACCTACTCACCGGCGGCATTTACGTTCGGTCTCTCATCAGCAATTCGTTTTGATGCACTCTGGCCGCGCGCGGTTGAAGGGTTCTTAGCAAATCCGCTGCTGGGTTCCGGATATTCGACACTCGTAAAGACACAAACAACCGAGTTCACGGAGGCGGAATCTACGGATAATGACTACCTGCGCGCTTTGGGTGAGACCGGAGTGCTGGGATTTTTAAGCTTCTACGGAATTTTAGGATATGCGCTCGCGATGATTTGGAAGAATAAAGATCGCATCAAGAATCAATTCCTGTTTGCGGTGAGCGCGGGAATCGGAGGAGCGATCGTCGGACTCTTGGTAAATGGGGCGTATATCGACATCTTTGAAGCCTCAAAAGTGGCTTATCCGTTCTGGGCGATGATGGGTGTATTGTTTGCAATCTTTAAGATGTCTGAGCCGATGAAGGAAGAAAAATGAACTTCAAGGGAGGGAACCTTAAGGAATATCTTGCGCTGGCATTAATTCTGGTTGCCGCCTTGATGGTTCGTTTGCATCGCATCGATGCACCGTTGGCAGACTGGCATTCTTGGCGGCAAACGGATACGGCGGCAGTGACGCGCAGCTTTGTGGAAGAGGGTATCGACCTTCTTCATCCCAGATACGAAGACCTGTCTTCCATCCCATCGGGAATGGACAATCCGCAGGGCTGGCGGTTCGTCGAATTCCCCTTTGTGAACGCGGCAACGGCAGTGCTCGTTCAAAATCTGCCCATGCTTTCTTTGGAAGTCTGGAGCAGGTTAACCTCGATCGTCTTCTCTCTTGCCGCAATCCTGGCTCTCTATCTGCTTGTAAAAAGACTTGCAACTATGCGCAGTGCCTTGCTTGCCTCCCTGCTGTTTGCGCTTCTTCCGTATAACATCTACTATCACAGGACCGTACTTCCCGAGGTTCCGCTGCTCTTCTTCACGCTGGCTGCCTTTCTTTTCTACCTGCAGATAGAGAGCCAGGATCGCGCGTATGATTTTGTCATCTCCTGGGCAGCCTTTGCCGCCGCAATGCTCATCAAGCCATATACGCTCTTCATCGCGATTCCGATGCTCTATTTGGCACACAAAAAATGGGGGATGCGCCTTCTGACCAGGCCGGCACTCTATCTTCTTTGTACGGCAATCATCCCGTTTCTTTTATGGCGCTTGTGGGCGTCGCGCTTCCCGGAGGGCATCCCTGCGTACACTTGGCTGTTCAACGGCAGCGGGATTCGCTTTCGACCTGCATTTTTCCGCTGGATATTCGCAGAGCGATTGGGAAAACTCATCCTCGGCTATTGGGGACTGGTACCGTTCGCAATCGGAGTCATACGACGTCCGCTTGCGAAAGCAGGCTGGGTATTCCATTGGTGGTTATTCTCCATGCTTGTCTATCTCACAATCTTTGCCACCGGCAATGTCACCCACGACTATTACCAGATTTTCATCATCCCTCCCATCGCGATATTCATGGCGATCGGCCTTGAAGAATTGTTGAAGCCGATGCGCCGAACCTTTGATCGCAGACTTTCCCTCATCATGGCTGTGGTATCGACGGGTTTTGGGCTCGGAATCTCTTGGTTTTTTATCCGTGATTTTTTTAACATCAACCATCCGGAAATAGTGGAAGCCGGAAAGGTAGCCGACCAGGTTCTGCCTCACGATGCCAAAGTCATAGCCCCCTATCTCGGCGATACTGCCTTTCTCTACCAGACCAAGCGTCGAGGTTGGCCGATCGGAGGGGACATCGAGAAAAAGATCTCAATGGGTGCCACCGACTATGTCACGGTGATGAAAGACGCAGAAGTTGAGATGCTTCTTAGTCGCTGCAAACCGTCAATCTCGATCGGCGGGACGACCATCGTGAGTCTCAGACACTGCTCGCTATGAAAATACTCATGCTCACTCCATACCTCCCGTATCCGCTGTTGTCCGGAGGTCAAATCAGGACGTATAACCTGCTCAAAAACCTCAAAGACAAACATGAAATTCACCTCTTCTCGATTATTAAGGATGACGATGAAAAGGAATATGTCGGAAAACTCAAAGAATTTTGCGAATCGGTGAACGTTTTCAAACGCAGCAAAACGCCGTTTACCCTGAGAAATGTGGTCCTGGCAGGGGTGACTCCTTATCCGTTTTTGGTGACCAGGAATCTGCCGATCTCAGCCAAATCGGTCCTGACAGAATTTCTGGAGAGGGAACACGTCGATCTGATTCACGCCGAGACGTTCTACGTGATGCCGATTCTGCCTAAAACCAGGGTTCCCACGCTATTGGTTGAACAGACGATCGAGTATCTGGTCTACCAGGATTTCGTCAGGACATTCAGGATCGCTCCCTTAAAACCCCTTCTCATGTTCGACGTTGCCAAGATCAACTTTTGGGAAAAATATTACTGGAAAAAAGCAACCCGATTGGCTACCATGTCCGAAGAAGACAAGGATTTCATTCTCCAATTTGCCCCGGATGCCGAGATCGACATCGTCGCCAATGGTGTAGACGCAGGCTATTTTGCGAAGGTGCAGCGCAAAGCGTTGAAGCAACAAATCGTCCTCTTCGTCGGACAATTCAAGTGGCTTCCCAACCGCGACGCAGTGCACTTTTTGCATCAAAATATCTGGCCGCTCATCAAGCGCGAAATCCCGAACTGCAAATTATGGATCGTCGGCAGGCATCCGTCAGCAGAAATCAAAAGTTTGAGCCAGGAAGAGGACGTCGTGGTCGATGAGGGTATCGAAGATATTCGGGAGGCATACGCGGGCGCAAGCGTGCTCCTGGCTCCCATCCGCAGCGGCAGGGGAACCAAGTATAAAATATTGGAAGCGATGGCCTCCAAGACCCCGGTAGTGGCGACCGCCCTGGGAATCGAAGGCATCAGAGCCCGCGATAACGAGGAAGTGCTGATCGGGGAAGACGCCCAGGAGTTAGCGAACAAAACGGTACGGATTCTCAAACATCCCCGTTTGGCGAACCGGCTGGCTGAGGCAGCCAATAAACTCATCATCAAGCATTATAATTGGGCGGGGATTTCGTCAGAGCTTGATGAAATCTATAAACAGTTGGGAAGAGTGGCATGAAATTATCCGTCGTGATTCTCAATTACAATACCAAGGACTACACGCTCCAGTGCCTGCAATCGATATCCGAAAGTTCTCTCTCACCCAAAACACAAGAAATTGAGGTATTGCTGGCAGATAACGGGTCAACGGACGGATCAGTCGAAGTGATTAAGCTTCAATATCCCTGGGTAAAGATCATTGAGAATCGCCGAAATATCGGTTTCTCGGCAGGAAACAACCGGGCTCTGAAGCAAGCCAAAGGAAAGATCATTCTCCTTCTCAATTCCGATACCAAAGTATTTCCCGATACCTTTAAAGAAATGCTTGAGTTTTTTGCCACCCATAAACAGGCCGGTGCGGCAACCGCGCGACTCATGTTACCCGATGGCGCTTTGGACTTGGCTTGTCACCGGGGATTTCCGACGCCTGTGAATGCCCTCGCCTATTTCCTGAAACTCGAACAACTCTTTCCCGAGTTCATGCCCGTGGCGGGCTATCACCAAACCTGGAAAAATTTCAACACCATCCATGAGGTGGACGTCATTTCGGGGGCATGTTTCTTCATCCGCAAACAGGTCTTGGACCAAGTCGGACTTTTGGACGAACGCTATTTCATGTATGCGGAAGATATTGACTGGTGCATGCGGATAAAAAAATCCGGCTGGAAAATCTATTACAATCCGAACTCCAAAATCGTCCATTTTAAGAAAAGATCCGGCAGAAGCAAAAGCGAAGGACTGCCGCTAAGCGACCGGACCAGAAAACTGCGGGCGCAAACGATCATCTATTTCTACGACACCATGCGGATCTTCTATGATCAATACTACAGGGAAAAATACGGCAGGCTGGTAAGAGCCGTCGTGCTCCTCGGAATTTATCTGTTCACCAAAGTAAAACTTTTGCGTAATCGTTTGGTCTGAAGTGAAACGAACTATGTATTAATAGTAATGGGCTGGTGCGATGCCGACAAAAAATTCCTCCGATCTTTATCAAAGAAGAACGAAGCTGCATATCGGAATCGATGCGCGATTTTGGGGATTAAGGCACGCCGGTTTGGGACGCTATGTCATGGAACTGGTCAACGGGCTCACTCGCCTTGATACATCAAATGAATACACGCTGTTTGTGAGAAGCCCCCAAGACGAAGAAATAAAAGTCGGCAAGAATTTCCGACTGGTCCGCGCCGACATCAATCACTATTCTCTGGAAGAACAGTGGCTCTTGCCGGAAATCTTTAACAAATACAATCTCGATCTTCTGCACGTGCCGCATTTCAATGTCCCGCTTTTTTATAAAAAGCCGTTCGTCGTAACCATCCACGATCTCCTTTGGCACGAAGTCAAAGGCCTCTCGGTAACCACCCAAAATCCGCTGACCTACCTGGTAAAATATTTGGGATACCGTTCCGTCGTCCGCAACGCGCTCAATCGCTCCTTAATGATTTTCGTACCCAGTCGGGTCATACTCGAGAAGTTGGTGAAAGATCATGGAGTCCCAGAAAAGAAGATACGAGTGACGTATGAAGCACCAGCCGACATCTTCCGTCCCTCGTCTGAAGAACCCACCGTGCTTTCCAAATACCAGGTGCGAAAACCGTTTGTGATCTACACGGGAAGCGCCTATCCCCATAAAAACATCCCGCAAGCCGCCGCCGCAATCAAGCGCCTCAATCAAAAGGGAGAAATGCTGAGCTTCGTGGTCGCCAGTTCCCGCTCCGTATTTCTTGAACGGTTGTCGCGTAAGTTGCAGAATGAAGGTTCGGATAAGTACGTCCGCCTCATCGGATTCGTCCCGGATGAGGATTTAATGAAACTCTACTCACAGGCTGTGGCGCTCTTGCAACCGTCCCATTCCGAAGGGTTCGGACTGACAGGCCTTGAGGCGATGGCTGTGGGTCTGCCGGTCCTTACTTCCCGATCACCGGTTTTTCAAGAAATTTATGCAGATGCCGCGCTGTATTTTGATGCTCAGTCAAAAGATGATCTGGAAACTGTCTTGCAAACCATCCTCAACGATGGGAAACTCCGCCGGAGGCTCATTCTCAAGGGGTTGCAGCGCGCGAAGCTATTTTCATGGAAGACGTTAGTGAAGCAGACGCTTACCGGCTATCGGGTTGCGCTAGCTCAATCGGGCATATGAAGATTGCTCTCGTCTATGACCGGGTGAATAAGATCGGCGGGGCCGAACGGGTGCTCTGCGCTCTCCATGAAATCTTTCCCGACGCGCCGCTCTACACCGCCGTGTACAACCCGAAGCAGGCGACTTGGGCACGAGGCTGGGAGGTCCACGCTTCCTTTTTAAATTCCTTTCCTTTAGCACGCACCACGCATGAATTATATCCGTGGCTTACGCCTCTGGCGTTCGAGACGCTTGATCTGTCGTCATTTGATCTGGTAGTGAGTGTCACCAGCGCCGAAGCCAAGGGCATAATCACGAAACCCACGACGGCACACCTCTGCTATTGCTTAACACCCACCAGGTACTTATGGTCTGACCACCAACTGCACTATGAGAGGCTGCCTGTGCTCCTGAGACCGCTGACGAAGCCGGTTTTTTCTTACCTGCGGGCTTGGGATAAAATCGCCAGCCAGCGCCCGGATCGGATGATCGCAATCTCAAAAACGGTGCAGCAAAGAATCACAAAATACTACCAGCGTCAATCGGAGGTCATTTACCCGCCTGTTGATGTCGAGAAGTTCAGGCGGCCGGCATTCCAAGGGAAAAGGCTGCCGTTTGAGGATTACTTCCTGCTCGTTTCCAGGCTGGTTCCCTATAAAAGGCTCGACATTGCCGTGGAGGCTGCCAAGGCTCTGAACCATCCCCTGGTGATCGTGGGAACCGGCATGGATGAGGGCAGGCTCAAGCGGCTGGCGGGAAAAAATGTCACTTTTGTGTCTAAATTGACAGATGGTGAGTTAGTTTTGTACTATCAAAGGTGCAGGGCCCTGATTTTCCCTCAGGAAGAGGATTTCGGTTTGACCGTCGTTGAAGCGCAGGCTGCCGGAAAACCGGTGATCGCGTTTAACAAAGGAGGAGCAACAGAGATCATCCAGGAAGGGAAAACGGGCCTGTTTTTTTCAAGACAGTCTGCAACATCTTTAATTCGGGCACTGCGGGAATTCGAATCGACTCGATTTGACGATCAAGACTGTCGGCGCAATGTCTTGCATTTCAACAAAGAACGATTTATAAAAGAGTTTTCTTCAACCGTTGAAGACCTATGGCAAAAGTACAAGGAAATAAACGCGCGGTAATTTTCGCTGGCGGGGTCGGAACGCGAATGTGGCCACTGTCAAGGAAAAATACGCCGAAACAGTTTGAGAAAATCATCGGTTCACAATCCACATTGCAACTCGCGGTGGAAAGAATCGAGCCGGTCTTTGGCCCGGAGAATATCTACGTATCGACGGGCAAGCAATACGTCAGGATCGTTCGGGACCAACTTCCCCACGTACCGGGAAGAAATATCATCGGCGAACCCGAAATGAGAGATGTCGCACCGGCTGTTGGGTACCTGATGGCAATACTGGCGAAGGATGATCCAGACAGTCCTGTGGCAATCCTCTGGAGCGATCATCTTATGGAGTACGTTGAGGTGTTCCGTAAGATTCTACGCGTTGGCTGTGAGTACATAATGGAACATAAGCAGAAATTTCTCCTCATTGGTCAAAAGCCCCGATTTGCCAGTCAAAATTTAGGCTGGATTGAATCAGGAAAACCCCTCGAAAAAATAAACGGTTTTCAGGTATACGAATTTAAGTCATGGCATTACCGACCATCACTTGAAAAAGCGAAAGAATATTTCAAGCAAAAGAATTATTCATGGAACCCCGGATATTTCATCGTCACGCCGGGGTTTGCACTGCAGCAATTTAAAAAACATCTTCCTCAAATGTACGAAGGATTGGTAAAACTACAGGCGTCCTATGGAACGAAACGGCATACGGACGATTTACAATCGATCTATCCGGCATTTGAAAAAAATTCGTTCGATAATGCAATCATGGAAAAAATCGATACGAGCGAGGCGGTGGTCGTTACATCGGATCTTGGCTGGAGCGATATTGGGGCCTGGGAGGCATTGAAAGAAGTTCTGCAGAAAAAAGCAGGGGAAAATGTTGTCAGGGGAAATGTCATACTGAGGAATACAAATGATTCATTGGTCTATAGCTATACGAATCAATTGGTGACGGCCATCGATCTTGAAGGCATCGTGATCGTGGTGACAGAAGATGCGATCCTTGTCTGTCCACAAGAGTCTATACCGGAAGTCAAGAAGCAGGTGAAGGAGTTCGAAGGGACAGATTTCGAAAAGTTTTCTTAAAACCGATGAACAACAAGTGGTACTTTGAACCGGTCAAACGACTGATGGACATCACGTTTTCCCTCATTCTCATGGTTATTTTCCTGCCGGTCTGGGTTGTTATCCCCATCCTTATTCTCCTCGACTCTCCCGGACCGATCATCTACCGGCATCGGCGTGTGGGAAAGGGGGGGCGGGAATTCTGCATGTATAAGTTCCGATCCATGGTGCATAATGCCGACGAAATTCTCTTCAAAAAAGATAAAAAACTGTTAAAGAAATTCAAAGACGGTGATTGGAAGCTCGAGAAAGATCCGAGATTGACACCACTGGGAAAAATCATGCGCTCGATAACGATTGACGAATTTCCCCAGCTTTTTAACGTTCTCAAGGGAGAAATGAGCCTTGTCGGCCCGCGCGCTTACCTCAATAATGAACTGCTTGAACAGCGCCGCAAGTATCCGGAAACCAGGCCATGGATTCGGGATATTCTCACCATCAAACCGGGAATCACCGGGCCTTGGCAGACTTCGGGCAGAAACATCGTCCCGTTCAACGTCAGGGCAAACATGGACGCCGATTACGCCAGAAAGAAATCGCTGTTGGAAGATTTGATCATCATTGTCAAAACTCCGATGGCGATGTTCAGCAAATGGTAGACTTGTTAATGGATATGCACAGTGAGGCTCAACACCAAGCCAATAGTAATCTCTCACACTCGAGGCCAACGCTGAACCCGGATGGGGGGGAAGCAGAGCCAGTTATTCCCGAGAAGGGGATCGAGGCCAATGGACCAGCGATGAAGAAGACATGGATCAAAAGAATCTTCAATAAACGAACGGCAGCGGCACTGGGTATAATCCTGGCTGTCATCGTGGTGGCCGGAGGAATTGCCCTGTTGCAGGCCCGCTCCGTCATTGAGGCGGCAAAACAAACCGCCCAAGCGGCAAGAAGCGCCTATGATGCCGGGAAAAATCAGGATCTGGTCGCCGCCGGCCAGCAGCTGACCAGCGTCAAGGAGAATCTCACTGAAACGCAGAAGAGATTCCAAAAACTCAAGTGGACCGCATGGATTCCGATTGCGGGAAGATACTGGAAGGACGGAGATCACGGTTTGAAAGCGGCGCAATCGGCAGTCGAAGCGGCGAGTATTTTAGTTGCTGCAGTAGAACCGTACGCCGACGTCTTGGGATTTCAGGGACAGGGGAGCTTTCTGGGGGGGACTGCCGAGGATAGAATCGTCAAAGTCGTAGAAACACTCGATAAAGTGGCGCCGCAGCTTGACCAAGTCGCCGAGAAATTGGAGATTGTGGTGAGTGAACTGGGAGCGATTGACGCCAAACGCTATGCATTTACGATCGAAGGCATGAGGGTTGACGAATCCATTCGCACCGGACAAGCGTTGAGTCAGGATGCGTTATTCGCAACGACCCGCGCCAGACCGGCAATCGAGAACCTCCCCAGAGTTTTGGGAATTGACGGAGAACGGAAATATATGGTGCTCTTCCAAAATGACGCGGAATTGCGCTCTACCGGAGGGTTCATGACTGCCTTTGCCATCCTGCGGGTGGAAAAAGGTAAGGTCTTCCAGGAAAAAAGCCAAGATATTTACGATCTTGATGAAAAATTTAACTCAAAGCTTCCGGCCCCTGATATCATTCGCACGTATCTCCCGCTTGTCTACCGTTTTAACTTACGCGACATGAACATCTCGCCCGACTTTAAAGTCTCCATGGATGAGTTTTCAAAGAATTATGAAAGCATCAGGGGAGAGCCAAAGATCAACGGAATCATTGCCGTGGACACGCAGGTGCTCAAAGACATTGTTGAGGTATTGGGCCCGATCGAGGTCCCGGGGTACGGGACCTATTCAGCGGAAAACGACCCCCGGTGTGATTGCCCGCAGATTATCTATGAACTGGAGGCCTTGGCGGATCGGCCGCAGGCAACTCTGCGTGAAAACCGAAAAGGTATATTGGCACCCATGCTGCAAACCATCCTCTTGAAGTCCTACGGGGCTCCCAAGCAGGTATGGCCCGCTCTCTTTGAGACGATCATCCAAAATGTCCAGGAAAAGCACGTGCTCTTCTATTTCTTTGCCGAGGCAGAGCAGAATGCGGCAGAGCAGATTAATGTGGCCGGACGCATCCAAGAATATGATGCCGACTATTTCCACCTCAACGACACCAATTTCGCCGGAGCCAAATCGAACATGTTCACGACTCAGGAAGTCGAGCAGGCATACGAAATTGCAGATGATGGAACGATTACCAAAACCGTTACTGTAAAGTACCAGAACCCCTTTCCGCCGAGTAATTGCAATTTGGAGGCGGGAGAACTTTGTTTGAACGGAGTCCTGCGGGATTTCGTCAGAGTCTACGTTCCCAAGGGAAGCAAACTCCTCGAGTCATTGGGTTCCGAAGATGAGGTGCAGACTAAAGAGGATCTCGGCAAGACCGTTTTTGAGGCGTTTTTCACCTTGCGTCCCGAAGGCCAAGCCAAACTGATCTTTACCTATCAATTGCCGATGAAGGCACAAGATTCGATCGGACTCCTCATTCAAAAGCAGCCCGGCAAGCTGGGTGAGCACTACACGATCAACACCCCCGAGACCACGCAAGAATTGGACCTTTCCGGGGACAAAGAAATCTCCCTGGACCTCTGATTCGATCCTCGCGTAATGCGACACACAACAAGGCGGTATGCGGACACGAAGTTATAAAACGGAAGGCATCATTCTTCATCGGGTCAATCTGGGAGAAGCGGACAGGATGCTCACCATCCTCACCAAGCACATGGGAAAGATGCGCTGTATTGCCAAAGGGGTGCGCAAACCAACCTCCAGAAAGTCCGCAAGCGTAGAGCTGTTTAACCGGACCTCGCTATTTCTCATCAAAGGGCGCAACCTTGACCTACTCACCCAAAGCGAAACCATCGAAAACTTTCCGCAGCTGCGCACCAGCCTCAAAGCGGCGAAAGCCGCCTATCACGTGGCGGAGCTTGTCAGTCTCCTGACCGCGGAAAACCAAGAAAACGCAAAAGCCTACGCAAGCCTGTCCGTAATCCTGCGGACCATCAACGACCAAGGGCACGCCACCCGTGGTCAGATTGCCGACTTCGAAAAGGAACTCCTCATAGAGTTGGGATTCGGCTCTCCCAAGCAAAAATCATACGCGGCGCTCACCCAGTTCATTGAGTCAATCATCGAAAGGCGATTGAAATCGGTACAAATCTTTCGGGATGTCTAAGCAGTCATTCGGGATTCCTTAAAAACGCCAACCAACCTATTCTCTGATTTCCCCGTTGGCTATGATAGGATAAAACTATGGGAAATCTCATGGATGAGGTGACCGCACTTGCAAAAAGAAGGGGGTTCGTTTTTCCCGGATCGGAAATCTACGGGGGTCTCGCCAACACCTATGACTACGGACCGCTCGGGAGCGAACTTTTGAAGAACCTGCGCGACTGGTGGTGGCAGCGTTTTGTAACCCAACGGCCGGAAATCTACGGACTCGAGACCTCGATCATTATGAACCCCAAGGTATGGGAGGCAAGCGGCCACACCCGCTCCTTCACCGACGCCCTGATCGATTGCCGCAAGTGTCAGACACGGACTCGGGCGGATCACCTGATTGAAGAGGGAATCAAGGGCGCGAAAGTCGAGGGGAAAACGCTTGAAGAACTCGAAACGCTCATTCAGACGAACAGGCTTACTTGTCCGAATTGCGGTGCCTTTGACTGGACAAAGCCGAGGGAATTTAACCTCTTGTTCGAAACGCACATCGGTATCGTCCCGGAAAGCCAGTCCAAAGCCTACCTGCGCGGTGAAACCGCCCAAGGAATGTTCGTGGACTTCAAACAGGTCGTCGACACCATGCGGCCGACGCTACCTTTCGGCATCGCCCAATCGGGAAAAGCGTTCAGAAATGAAGTCACCAAAGGCAAATTCACTTTTCGCACTCTCGAATTTGACCTGGCGGAGTTTGAATATTTTATTCGTCAGTCGGAATGGGAAAAGTGGTTTGAATATTGGAAAGAGGAAGTTGAGCGCTGGGCGACCGATCTGGGCATTGACAAGAAAAAGCTGCGCTGGCGGGCGCACGGGAAGGAAGAACTCTCGCATTACTCATTGAGGACAGAAGACTTGGAGTACGAATACCCGTTCGGCTTCAAGGAATGGTGCGCGGTCGCCTACAGGACCGATTATGATTTGAAAAACCACATGCAGCACTCGGGAGAGGATTTGCGCTACAAAGATCCGAACTCCGGTGAACTCTTCATCCCGCATGTCATCGAACCCACCTTCGGACTTTCAAGGAGCATCGTGACGCTCTTGGTCGACGGCTTCCACAAAGAAAAGGAACGGGTGAATTTAAGACTTCACCCGCGGTTGGCGCCGATCAAGGTCGCGGTCTTTCCGCTTTTGAGAAATAAAGAGAACATCGTTGCCAAAGCCCGGTCCGTTTTTGATCACCTAAAGAAAAATCAGGCCGCGGTTTGGGATGACCGGGGAAACATCGGAAAACGCTATTACTCACAGGATGAGATCGGCACCCCCTACTGCGTCACCATTGACTTTAAAACCTTGGATGACGATACTGTTACGGTGCGCGATCGGGACACGATGCAACAGGACTGTGTAACGATCGGCAAATTACAATCCTATTTTCATGAAAAATTTGCGCGGTAAACTGATTCCGGCAGGCGCAGTTTTGCTCCTCCTCGCATTGGGTTATTTCGGACTGAGGATACTCAAACCTTCGGACCAGGACGCTGGTGACTCCAAGAATTCGCAGCAAAGAATTGAATCGGTAAATCTCCTGCCTGTCAAGGAGCGTCCCTTCACGACCATTATTCCCCGGGCAGACGGAAAGGAGATTACCATCGAAGTGAACCGCTTGAATGAAGCTAAAGAAGTGGAATATGAACTTGAATACCAAGCGGGAACGCTCCTTCAGGGCGCATTCGGAAAGATCGACTTTAGCAAAGAACTCCCTCCCGTTTCCAGGAATATCCTTTTGGGGTCATGCAGTGCCGGAGGAAAATGCAGTTATCACGAAAATGTCAACGGGGGGTCTCTTTTGCTCCGTTATCTAGACGGGCAGACGACAGCGCTCAAGGGTGAATGGAATTTTCAAAGAATGAGTCAGGAAGAAGGCAGATTCAGTTCACGAGACGCGAAATTTACCTTTGATACCGGTGAGACCGGTTTGGGAGGCAGTACCGTTGTCGTAGTTGCCCAAACGATGGGATTGCCCGGTCCCGTGGACGGCGAAGTCATCGCAGGTCCCTACGGAGTTTTCCTTCCCAAAGGTGTTACTCTGCGTTCGACCGAGGTGAATCTGGAAATACGCCTCTCAAGCGAAGCTGGAAGTGCCAAACTCCTCGGTTGGACACAGGACGGCTGGAAAGAGTACGCAAGCCGCGTGAACGGCAAGTCTCTGAGTGCCATCGTTGACGCGGCAACCACGTTTGTCGCCGTTGCACCTCCCGAACAGTCATAATTCACGCCCCCTCGAAAGTCGCTCTATGTTTCTCCCTCTCTTCAAGTAATTTGGGTATCATTCGTTTCCTGTGAAAACTGGATCTTGACAAAGTAGATCAAAGTATTCTTGAATGGTACGTAGTGGTGATAAGTGGTGAATAAGCCTATAAATTAACAAATCATCTGATCTACTGCCCGGATTAGAAAGTAAGATCAGTGTTCATAGGAATTTTTTATCACACGCTTGAACAAAAGGGCAGACTGGCGATACCGGTTGAGTTTCGCCGACAACTTGACAAAGGAAGCGTCATAACGCGGGGCTTGGACGGCTGCTTATTCATATTTCCTTCCCAGCAATGGAAAAGACTCATGAAAAAGCTTCGCCAAAGCCCCCTGACGCAACGCAAGGCCCGGGACTTTCAGAGGCTCATGACCCATCAGGCGAGTGAGGTGGAATTTGACAGTCAAGGCAGAACGCTAATACCCGGCTATTTGCGGGAGTTCGCCGGATTAACCGGCAAAGTGGTGATCGCCGGATCGGCAACTAGAATTGAGATTTGGGATCAGGTGAAATATCACAAATACATGCAAGGCATTGAGGAAGCAGGGGAACAAATAGCCGAAAGCTTGGCGGAGCAGGGAATTTAAGACGAGGACAGAGAAGGGAGAGCATCCATGACGATGATGAACGGCGAACGAATGCGGGAGAAATTGCAGGATCACCTGCGCCGGATACAGGTTCAGGAAGAGCAAGCACAGCTGCCGCAGGGTGAAGTGGTTCAGCTTGAGGTTAGCGATGACCAACCACGGAAGGAGTAAACATATCTCGGTGCTCCTCAAAGAGGTCATCGAAGGATTGAGAATTGATGCAGGGAAGAAGTACATCGATGCAACCGTTGGCGGCGCGGGACACGCGCGGGAAATAGTCAAGAAAGGAGGAATCCTCTTAGCCATCGATCGGGACCCGGAAGCAGTGAGGCGGGCAAATCAGAAACTGAAGGGTATAGAGACTCACTTGGGTAAAGCCTACCCTGACAACGACAAGACTGTCGTTGTCCCGGCTCAATCGAGCCAGCCAAACTTCAAGTGCGTAGTCGCAAACTTCAGGGATCTCAAAGCCACCGCCGAAAAATACGGCTTCAGTCCTTCGTCGGGAATACTTTTTGATTTGGGGGTCTCATCCGACCAACTCTCGCAAGTTAAAAAGGGATTAAGCTTCATGACCGATGGTCCGCTTGATATGCGGCTTGACAGTACGCTGACAAGAACGGCTGCAGATATTATTAATCAAAGCTCGGAGGATGAACTGTATGAAATTTTTACTCGATTTAGTCAGGAGGAGCTGGCTCGGCCATTTGCTGCAGCTATTATCCGCGCCCGTCGTCTAAAAAGCATCTTGACCACGCGGGAGCTGGTGCAAATCATCGAAGAGCGAAGCGGAGGCAGAATTGGCGCAATCCATCCGGCGACCAAAGTATTCCTGGCTTTGCGCATAGCGGTCAACCATGAACTTGAAAATCTGCAGGAGGGTATTGTCCAGGCCATCGATTTGCTTGAACCCAAAGGAAGGTTAGTGGTCATAAGCTTCCAGGAAACGGAAGACAGAATAGTCAAACGGATATTTAAAAAAAAGGAGAGCGAGGGGAGGCTGACGATTCTTTCCAAAAAACCGGTGCGGCCTTCGCAGACTGAGATCAGGCAAAATCCGCGCGCCAGAAGCGCGAGAATGCGGCTTGTAGAACACATCTCATAAAAAAAGCGAAGACTCTATGGAACCACAACGACAAAAACAGTATAAAAGATTGATCGGTTTATGCTCGGTCTGCATTGTCTTGCTCATCGCGGCAAACCTGGTGGTAGCCAATATCCTGGCAACCAGCGGCAATACCTTAAACGACCTTGAACAACGGAAAACCAACCTCACCGGTCAAAACCTTGAGCTTCGCAGTGAAATCATCTCCCAAAGTGCGCTGCAAACCCTTGCTGTGAGGGCACAGCGCCTGGGATTTGTCTCTGCTTCAGAGACGCTCAATCTCTCAGCTCAACCCAATGTAGCCATGCGTTAACCATGAGTAAACCAAGGTTACGGCTCCTGTTTGCAGGCACACTCGTTGCACTGGCGATGATTGTACTGCGGCTTTTTTACTGGCAGGTGATTGCCGCGCCAGCCCTTCAGGAAGACGCCCGCAATCAGCATTTCGTGACCTTTGAAATACCGGCACAACGCGGTGAGATCCGCACCAGCGACGGCTTCCCGCTCGTTTCCAATAAAAAAACGTATCTTATCTTCGCCTATACGCCTGAGTTTGAGATGGGAAAATTGGATGTCGCGGCCAAAGTGATTCCGATCTTGTCCCCTTTACTGGCACAAGAAGCTTCTCCCGGCGCGCTAACCAATAAGGGAGAGGATGAGGAAAAAGCCCGACAAACACTCACCGAAAAAATACTGCGCGAAGATATCCTCTGGATTCCGCTGGTGCGCAATGCCAGTGAATCTCAGAAGGATGATATTCAAAAACTGGCCATCAAAGGTGTGGGCAACGAGTCTTCATACGGCAGGGAATATTCGGAAGCCTCCATGGCCGCGACACTCTTGGGCTTCGTTGGCAATGACTCGGCCGGAAATCCGAAAGGATATTTCGGTCTCGAAGGCCATTATGATCTGGAATTGAAAGGCAGACCGGGAGTGGTGAGACAGGAAAAAGATGCCACAGGAAAGCCGATTCTCATCGGGAGCTATGATGAGGTCGAAAAGCGGGATGGAAGGGATCTTATTTTGAACATCGACCGGGCTGTGCAAAAATTTTCCGAAGATGCACTGCAGGAAGCGCTAATTAAATACGGCGCCGTAAGCGGCGAGGTGGTGATCATGAATCCCAAAAGCGGTGAAGTCATCGCCATGGCATCTCTCCCGAGTTACGACCCGGCCCGTTTCCGACAATTCGATCAGAGCCAGTACAAAAATCCCGTGATTTCGGAAACCTATGAACCAGGTTCTACCTTTAAGGTGTTCGTGATGGCTGCGGCATTGGAGACGCAGGCTGTGACACCCGAAACCAAATGTACCCAGTGCGACGGCCCTTTGAAGATCGGAGGCTACACGATCAGAACCTGGAACAACGAATACTTTGGGGAACCGACCATGCGCGAGGTTATTGAGCACTCAGATAATACCGGCATGGTTTTTGTCGCGAGAAAACTCGGCATTACCAGCCTCTTGGATTTCTTGACCGCATTCGGGATCGGGGAGAAGACCGGCATTGACCTCGAGGAGGAATCTGCTCAGCCGATTCGCAAAGAGGAAGATTGGAAAGAAATCGATCTGGCAACGGCTTCCTTCGGTCAGGGCATTGCGGTCACTGCCATGCAGATGGTTCGTGCCGTATCGGCTATCGCCAATGACGGGGTACTCATGGTTCCCAGGGTGGTAAGGAGAGTTGAAGGAGAACAAACATTGGAGATCGAACCGCAAGTGTCACGGCGGGTCATCTCACAGGAAACGGCGCACCAGATGACCGAAATGATGGTCAACGCGGTGGAAAATGGTGAGGCAAAATGGGCGAAGCCAAAAGGCATGACTGTCGCCGGAAAAACCGGGACGGCACAGATTCCGGTACAGGGCTACTATGATAATGAGAAGACGATTGCTAGTTTCGTCGGCTTCGCCCCCGCCGATAACCCCAAATTCGTGATGTTGGTGAAACTTCGCGAGCCGCAGACTTCGCCTTGGGGTTCTGAGACAGCCGCACCACTCTGGTTCTCGATTGCCAAGAGACTGTTTTATTACTACAGCCTCCCCCTGGGAAACGAATAGATCGGGAGATTTCCATTGCTCCTGTATAATTTTGTCATGAGCAGTAAAATCTGGTCAGTGGCAAGGAACTCACGGCCGTTGCGGGCGGTCTTGTCCATAGTGCCGAAGCGGCACATCAACCGTTTCTATCATCTGCCGAAAGCCGTAGTGGCAAACCTTATCTACGGGTTTCCTTCAAGAAAATTGACAGTCATCGGCGTGACGGGCACCAAAGGCAAGACCAGCGTCTGCCATATCCTGCATCATATCCTCACGCAGTCCGGAAAGAAGACGGCGTTGATCTCCACAATCGGAGCCTTCATCGGCGACCGGCAGATCGACACGGGTCTGCATGTCACCAACCCGGATCCGTTTACGCTGCAGAGCCTACTTAAACGCGCTCTTCTCTCCGGTTGTGGCTATGTCGTCTTGGAAGTGACCAGTCACGGACTGGAACAGTACAGAAACTGGGGAATTGACTTCAGCGTTGCCGTGTACACGCAAATAAAAAGCGACCATCTCGATTATCACGGAGGAAAAAAACAATATCGGTTGGCAAAAGCGAAACTCCTTGAGCAGGCAAAGGCTGTCGTGCTCAATCGCAGTGATCCTTCCTTCTCCTATCTCAAGAAGTTGGCCGATCGCAGAGGAATACCGGTGACCTCCTACACGGCTCAGGATGACATTGAATCACAGAACAACGAGGCCGCGCTGACGGCGGCAGTGATATTGGGTGTACGCCGGGAAGACGCCCTGCGAGACGTATCCTCAGTACCCGGGGTCCCGGGGAGGATGGATGTGGTCATGAGGCATCCGTTTACTCTGGTCATTGATTTTGCGCATACTCCCGACAGTTTTAAGCGGGCACTAAAAAAGTTGAGGACGATGGTCAAAGGGAGAGCGAGGCTCATTGCGGTATTCGGCTGCGCCGGTGAAAGAGACCCAGACCGGCGGAAAATGGGAGCGGTTGCGGCCAAGCTCTGCGATATCTTTGTCATCACGGCCGAGGATCCGCGAAGCGAGTCAGTTGCAGGGATCAGTCAAGAAATTGCAGATTGGGCTGTAAAGTCCGGCGCGCTGGAAGTATCGTTGAGTGCCGTACCGGAGAGAAGAGCCGGTCAAACGATGTTCATAAAGATTCCGGACAGGCAACAAGCCATCGACGACGCCGTGAACCTGGCACGTCAGGGTGATGTGGTAGGATTGTTCGGCAAAGGACATGAGAAAAGCATGAATGAGGGGGGAATGGAAGTGCCGTGGTCCGAGCACGACGCGCTGGCTCAAGCACTCACGAAAAAGCAGGGAGAAAAATGGGCAACGAAGTAATCGCGGTTGTCCTCGCCGGCGGTGTCGGCAGACGATTTTGGCCGATCAGAGGAGATAAAGCCGACCTTGAGTTTTTAGGGAAGCCGCTAATCCAATATACGATCGACGCCTTGACTACCGCCGGGTTAAAAACGATTGTCCTGGTTACCAACCCCTCAAATCAACGGCTGATGGCGTCCTTGAAGTTTAATAAGGCTCAAGTGCAGCAGGTCGTGCAACGACAAGCCAAGGGAATGGGCGATGCGTTGTTGACTGCCGGTCGGCTCATTTCCGGCCGCAGCGTACTGGTTGTCAATGCTTCGGACATCTTCACAGCGAATCTGTTTGACTTGGTCTTGGAGAAAGCCGGAAAAACGGGTGCTCAAATCGTCATTCCCGGGTTGGAACAGAAAGCCTACTTTCCCGGAGGCTATCTCATGCTCCGAAAGGGCATGGTGACCAAGATCGTGGAAAAACCGAGGCCGGAAGATCGTCCTTCAAACTATTTGAATTTGGTCGCGCACTATTTTGCGGACTCAACAAAATTAGTCAAGTCGCTCAGGGAGACGAGCGCCATGGCAGACGACCGCTACGAACAGGCTGTCTCCCGGATGTTACAATCGCAGGCGGCAGTCCTGGTCAAGTATAGGGGTAGGTTCGGATATCTGAAATATCCCTGGGACATCCAGGCAATGTCTCAATTCTTTTTAACAGGAATTCAACGCTCACATAGAGGATCGGGACAGATTCATAAAACCGCAATCATTGATGGACCGGTGGTGATCGGGAAAGGCGTTCGGGTTCTTGAGAACGCGGTCATCAAAGGTCCGGCCTATATCGGAGATGGGACGGTAATCGGCACGCAGGCCTTGATTTTGGAATCGATGATCGGCAGTTCCTGCGTCGTGGGATACGGATGTGAGGTAGTAAGAAGCTATCTCGGGGAAGGGTGCTGGCTGCATAGAAATTACATCGGGGACTCGGTGCTTGAGGGGAATAATTATTTCGGCGCCGGAGCCGTAACCGCAAACTTCCGCTTCGACGAAGGCTCGATCAGTACTCCGGTTCGGGATACCCGAATGGACACGGGTCTTCAGAAGCTGGGAGCCATAGTCGGCAAAGGGGCGAGAATTGGGGTCAATGCCAGTTTGATGCCGGGGGTGAAAATCGGAACAAATGCCGTGGTTGGGCCGGCGGCGGTTCTCTATTCGGATATCAAAGATGGCGGACGCGTGTTTGTCAAAAGGGAGTAAGGGTATGAAATGGAGGATGAAGCAGTGATGGTGAGAAACATGGGCGCGGTGGTGCTGGCAGCCGGTAAAGGAACCAGAATCGGGATGAAGCGAAGCAACAAAGTCCTGCTTCCGCTTGCCGGAAAACCGATGATCATGCGCAGCCTCTCGGTCATCAGACGTTGCGGGATCGCTCCCATCCTCATCGTGGTGGGTTTTCAGCAAGAGGCGGTTAAAAAACGGCTCGGACCCGAATACGTGTATGTTGATCAGGGAGAGTTGTTGGGAACCGGACACGCGGTCGCACAAGCGGTAACACATCTTGATCTCGAAATACGGGATATTCTCGTCGTCAACGGCGACGACTCCGCATTTTACGATCCCACCCTCTTACAGACGCTCATCGAGCGTCATCGCAGTCGGGGAGCCAGCCTGAGTCTGCTGTCCGTACACAAAAATCATCCTTCGGGGTTTGGCAGAATCATTCGGGATGATTCCGGAGAGGTTTCGGCGATTCGGGAAGAGACGGACGCGAGTCAGGAAGAAAAAGCCATCAATGAAGTCAATACGGGAACCTATTGTTTTTCCGTTGGCTTCCTTCGCGAATTTCTGCCAAAGTTACGGATGAACGCGCGAAAGGGAGAATATTATCTTACGGATCTGGTTGAACTGGCGTATGAGAGCAATCAGAAGGTCGAAACGGTTCCGGTAGCTCAAGAAGGGTCCTTCATCGGCATCAACACCAGAGAAGATCTCGCCTATGCCAATATACAGATGAAAAAACGCCGGAGACGATGAAAGACATCTTGATGGCTGAATCAATTGGGAGCCTCTATTCCGAAAAAAAAGACGGAAACGTGGATACCCGATTTTCATCCCAGCAGGATGTGGAAGGGAACCTCTTGGCAATCTGCAGGGCAAGGAATCTTGATCCCCAGGCTCTGGTCCAGGCGCAACAGATTCACGCAACCTCCGTCAAGAAAGTGGGTGCCGCCGACCGGGAAAAAACCATTTCCGGGGCGGATTCCCTGATTACCGACGATCCCGGAGTCTGCCTCATGCTCAGGGTGGCGGACTGCATCCCGATCTATCTTTTTGATCCGCTCAATCGTGCCATCGGAATCGCGCATAGCGGTTGGCGCGGTTCGATCGGTAAAATTATCTTGGTGACGATCATGAACATGAATGAGCAATTCGGTAGCAATCCAAATGATCTTATTATCGCCTTGGGCCCTTCCCTGCTTGACTGCTGTCATATCATGCGGGAGGAACCCCTGCAGGCAAAATTGCCGGAGTGGGGGCAATTCATCAGGAAACAGGACAACGGATACTGTGTGGATGTGCCGGGATTTGTGAAAAAGACGGCAGCGCAGGCGGGGGTGAAGGAAGAGAACGTTTTCCTCTCAACAGTCTGCACGGCAATGCAGGACTCGCTCTTCTCCCACGCAAGATCAACTGAAACGGGCGAACCGAGCGGTCGCTTCGCAGCACTCATCTATTTCAAACATTGACATGATTTTGAACCATCTTAAACATCTCCATTTTTCCGGTATCAAAGGCGTCGGCATGACCGCCTTGGCGCTCTACGCGCAGGACAGAGGCTGTCTGGTCACCGGCAGCGACGTTCCCGAAGCATTCGTGTCCCAGGAAATTCTTGTCAAACGCAAGATTCCCCTATCTTTGGGATTCGATGCTTCACAAGTTGCGGAAAAAACCCAAGCCTTGATCTATTCCGGAGCGTTCCCGGAAAATCCGCAAATAGACAAGGCCAGAAGCCTAAATATACCGGCGCTCAGCTACGGCCAAGCACTCGGAGATTTGACGCAGGATAAACGGGTCGTGGCGACCAGCGGAGTGGGAGGCAAATCGACAACCGCGGCGATGATAGCCGCAATTCTTGAGGAAGCAAAGCTCCATCCGAGTTTCGTCGTCGGGGTGGGAAATATTCCCGACTTGGGCGTACCCGGAAAATACTCTGCGCAGGGCAAGATCGCGGTGGTTGAGGCTGATGAGTATGCGGCGGATCCCCAACACGATGCAACAGCGAAATTTCTCTATTTGAACCCGGAACTCATCGTCATCACCAACATCGAGTATGACCATCCCGATGTCTACGCCAATCTTGATGAAACCCTGATCGCGTATGAGAAATTTGTCCAGAAGCTCACGGACAACGGTATCCTGCTCGTCAACCTTGACAACCCCAATATACAAACGCTTTTGACCCGCGTATCTCAGTCTCTGCGTGACAGAGTGGTAAGCTACGGATTCTCCCCTCAAGCCCAATGGCAAATCGGCCAATTCAGACAGCTTCAGGGAAAGACGCAATTTGAAATCAGCATCAAGGGTGTTCGCCTGGGAATGGAGTTGTCGCTTCCGGGAAGATTTAACGCCTTAAATGCCACAGCCAGCATTGCGGCAGCAACCCACCTGGGTGTTTCCCAATCGCGCTCGATTGATGCCCTCAAGAAATTTTCCGGCACTCAACGAAGATTTCAGCGCCTGGGAAGTGTAAACGGCGTAGAAGTTTGGGATGATTATGCCCACCACCCGAGCCAAATTCTCTCGACCCTCACGGCGGCCAAATCCTGGTTCGGGAATAAAAGATTCATCGCAGTTTTCCAGCCGCATACCTACTCACGCACCAAAGCCCTGTTCTCTGATTTTGCCAAAGCCTTGAGCCTGGCTGAGCAAACGGTCATTACGGACATTTACGCCTCCGCCAGAGAAAAACGGGATGATTCAATCTCCGGGGAATTGCTGGCACGTGAGACGAAACAGTACAATCGAAACACCGCCTTCGTAACCAGGAGGGCTTTGCTATCATATTTAAAGGACAGCACAAAACCAGGTGATGTGGTCATGAGCCTGGGTGCTGGGGATATTTATCAAGCAATGAACGATTTTGTGAGTCAAAAATGAATCCGAGCTTTGCCAAGTTTGTGCGTTTGTTGGGAAAAACACGTGTAGCGCTCAATGCCCCGTTGGCACCGCTCACCTACATGAAGGTCGGCGGTCCGGCCGACCTCTTGTATATGGCGTACAGCGCGCAGGAGCTGACAGAGGCTGTACGAGCGGCGATTCGCTTCAAGATTCCCTATCATATTCTCGGAGGGGGGTCCAATGTGATCGTTGGGGATAAGGGCATACGGGGGCTGGTCATCAAGAATCGCGCCGATCACGTCGTGATCAAACACTTCAAGGGAAAAGGAAAGGGTACAAGCATGGCCATTGAGGAAGCCAGGGTCGTTGCGGAGAGCGGGGTCATCACCAACTTGCTGGTGCGCAAAACCATCGACGAGGGGCTCGCGGGTTTGGAATACTTCCTGGGAGTTCCGGGGACCATCGGCGGGGCGGTGTTTAATAATTCTCATTTTCAAACTGAATTGATCGGCAACGCAGTGGAAACGGTAAATGTCCTCACCGGAAAAGGCGATGCACGAACCTACACCAACCGCCAGATGCGTTTTGCCTATGACTCGTCAGCGCTGCAAAAAACCAGAGAGGTAATCACGAGCATCACCTTTCTCCTGAAAGGCGGGATTGCCAAAGAACTCTGGAAAAAAGCCGAAGAATATGCCAAGTACCGGGCACAAACCCAACCGCTGCAATTTCCCAGTTCCGGCTGCATGTTCAAAAATGTTGATTCGCGTCGGGGGACCTACGGACAGAGCAAAAAAGGTTTAACTTCGGCAGGTTACCTCATTGAACAAGCCGGCCTTAAAGGAACGAAGATTGGCAACGCGATGGTCAGCGAGAAACACGCGAGTTTTATCATCAACACGGGCGGGGCTTCTGCTCAAGACGTCCTGAAGCTTGCGAATCTGGTACGACGCAGGGTTAAAGAGAAATTCGGCGTTCGCTTGGAAATGGAAGTATTCAAAGTCGGAGAATTTTATTGATATGGCGGAATTCATTATTCATGGAGGAAAAAAGCTACACGGTTCGGTAAGGCTGGGAGGCGCCAAAAACGCGAGCTTCAAATTGATGATCGCCGCGCTTCTGGCTCCCGGCGAAACACACCTCCTAAACATCCCGCGCATCGACGACGTGGAAATCACGCGATCGATTATTCAACATCTGGGCGGCAGTGTTCGGGCGGCCGGCGAACGCTTGTTCTGTTTGGACCCAAGAGGTTTAAAGACCTCCGAGATACCCTTGAGTTTCGGGACCCGCTCCCGTGCCTCATCAATGTTCATTCCTCCACTGCTGGCCCGCTTTCAAAAAGCCACGGTTCCTTTACCCGGTGGGGACAAAATCGGGGAACGGCCGCTCAACCGCCTCTTTGAAGGATTGAAGTTGATGGGAGCCCGTGTCGTCCAGCATAAAGATCAAGTCACTGTCTCGGCGAAGAAGCTTCATGGCGCCCGCATCTCATTTGAAAAAAATACGCACACCGGTACCGAAACGTTGATTTTGGCCGCTGTGCTGGCTGCCGGTGAAACGATCATCGACAATGCGGCGGAAGAACCCGAGGTCGATGATTTGATCGCCATGCTGGTGGGCATGGGAGCCAGGATCAAACGGACGTTGAAAAGAAGGATCACCATTGAGGGAGTGCGACGGCTTGACCCGACCATCTACAGCGTCATGCCGGACCGCAACGAAGCGGTATCCTATGCAATTGCCGCGGTTGCCACGGGCGGAGATATCATTGTCGAGAATGCCAGTCACAAGCATTTGGGGGCTTTTCTTGATAAATTAAGCGAAGCGGGTGGCGGCTTCGAAACGGGAAGTTTCGGAATCCGGTTTTTTTCCAAAGGCCAGCTTCGGGGAGTGAAGGTCACAACCCAACCGTATCCCGGATTTATGACTGACTGGCAGCCGTTATGGGCGGTGCTCATGACCCAAGCGCAGGGCCAATCTATTATCCATGAATCGGTCCACAACAATCGCTTCCAATATATCGATGATCTGGTGCGCATGGGCGCCGATATGACGCTCTATACACCAAAGGTTGCGGATCCGAAAACCTTTTATAATTTTAACCTTACGGATGACCACCGGCAGTATAAACACGGGGCAAAAATTCTGGGGCCGACACCCCTGAAAGGAATAGACATTGCCATTCACGACCTGCGGGCAGGGGCGACGCTGGTGCTGGCAGCCCTCATCGCCCAGGGAAGCAGTAGGCTCAGGGGAATCGATCAGATTGACCGCGGCTATGAAAATCTTGACGGCCGGCTGATCGACTTGGGCGCAAATATCAAGAGAGTTTAAAAATTCTCAAATCCTCTTATTTGCTATACTTTACATGAGATGAACAGACACGTGCACTCGTTTCAGCTGGCATTTTCGGGAATGCGGTATGCGCTTACCACCCAGCTTAATTTTGTTGTGCATGCGGTCTTTGCCTGTCTGGCACTCGGCCTCGGACTCACACTCCATATTTCCTCTCTTGAATGGGTGGCGGTTGTGCTCGCCATTGTTCTCGTCTTTGTCGCCGAAATGATCAATACTTCGATCGAATTGATGACCGACCTCATCACCACCGAACATCGACAACATGCCAAAATAGCCAAAGACGTTTCCGCGGGCATGGTATTGGTGACGGCAATCGGGGCAGTCGTGATCGCGGCGCTTATTTTTCTCCCCAAAATCATTGTTCGATAAACAACAAGGGTACGCAGGAAATAATGAGTAATGAGTAGGAAATAATGAGAAATGTTTAATGATTAGATCTCAATTCTTAAATCTTGATTTCTAAACCCTAAATCCTATAACCTATAACCTAATACCTATCACCTATACCCCTAATCCATGACTCTACTCATCGGCCTCTTAATATTTTCATTCCTGGTAACCGGGATACTCATCGTACCCTTTATCAATCTCCTCTATACATTGCGCTTTCAGCGCCGACAGCAGACGACCCGCGACGCCTTCGGCAAATTGACACCGATTTTTGACTATTTCCATGGGAAAAAAGCCGGCACGCCGGTCGGCGGAGGCTTATTGGTGATTATTGTCGTATCCCTCCTGTTTTCAATAATTTTGCCTCTTCTGCGCCTGGGAGGCTTAACGGTAACCGAGGTTTATCCGATCATTGATGAGGTAAACGTCATTTTCTTTACCTTCATTTCCTTCGGTTTGCTTGGACTCTATGACGATTTAATGAAATTTTTCGGAAAGGAAAAAAAATTCTTCGGATTGCGGCTGCGGCACAAGTTCGTCATTCAGTGGATTCTGGCTTTGATCGTCGCGCTTCTTCTCTATGTAAACCTCAAAATCGATATTCTCTATATCCCGTTTATCGGGGTGTTTACATTGGGAATCTGGTTTGTACCGTTTGCAGCCTTCACCACGGTATCGTTTGCCAATGCCTTTAACGTGACCGATGGGCTCGACGGATTGGCATCCGGGCTTTTGATGATCGCCTTGTTCGGCTTTTGGGTGATCTCCGCTTCAATTCTCGATACTCCGCTGTCTATCTTTCTTGCCCTATGGTTGGGGTCGCTCATCGCGCTTCTCTATTTCAACGTCTTTCCGGCCCGCATCTTTTTAGGCGATGTCGGAGCGTTGGCCTTCGGAGCGACGTTGGCGGTCGTCGGACTCCTTCTGGGAAAAATCATGGCGTTGGTTGTGATCGGAGGCATCTATATCGTGGAAATCGCATCAAGTCTCCTGCAACTCTCCTACAAACGTATCTACGGAAAGAAACTTTTTTCAGTCGCCCCGGCCCACCTCTGGCTGCAACACCTCGGCTGGGAAGAACCAAAAATCGTCTCCCGCGCCTGGCTGGCAGGCATCATGCTGGCAATCTTCGGAGTTTGGTTAGCCGTTATTTAGTTGACGATCAGAAACAGAACCAAGCCCGTGTCACGATGGAGACAACAAGCCTCCGGGACCCTTCCCCTGATATAATGAAAGCAGGAGCATGAAAAGAGATTCGATCGGACTTTTCGATTCCGGAATTGGGGGTTTATCGATCCTTCGGCAAATCTCCCGCCTGATGACTCGAGAGGATATGATCTATGTGGCGGATGAGAAATATGTTCCCTACGGGAATAAAAGCAACACCCGCATCCTTGACAGGGCAAAGAAGATTACCAGATTTCTTGTCAACGAAGGCGCCGGTGCGATAGTGGTTGCTTGTAACACGGCGACAGTGGTGGCACTTGAAGCGCTGCGCCGAAATTTTCCCCTTCCGTTTGTCGGAGTTGAACCCGCGGTGAAGCCGGCAGCCCGTCTCTCTCAAACGGGTGAGATCACGGTTTTGGCGACCGTCAAAACCGTCAAAAGCCGGAGACAGCGGGAATTAATCTTGAGGCATGCATCGGGGGTCAAGGTACACCTGCTTGCTGCGCCGGAATTCGTCACACTTGTGGAAGAGGGTTTGCCTGACGCCACTCGCGTCGAGTCTGCGGTCAAAGACTTTTTTTTCAACAATAATCTCGGAAGGAGCGATATCGTCGTACTTGCCTGCACGCACTATATATTTTTAAAAGACGTGATTGCGAAAATCCTTCCCGGGAAGACAATCATTGAGCCGTCAATGGCGGTTGCCCGGCGTCTGCGCGCAATACGTAAAGGGGTAAAAATCCAAAGCCGCAAGCCGGGAAATGTGAGATTCGTGACAACCGGAAAACTGGAGAATTTTTCCCGCCTTCTCAAACACTTTGGCTTTTCCGGAATTGCGGAGGAAAAAGCGCTATGAATGCCTTTGAGCGTTTCAGGCAGGATTTTCAGGGAAAAAGGGTGCTCATTCTCGGCCTCGGCCTGCTGGGAAGAGGGGTGGAGGTTGCCAAAATCTTTTGCGATATCGGCTGTCAGGTTTTGGTGACGGATAAAAAGGATGAAGGACAACTGCGGCCGTCAATGGACAAGCTCCGCAATTTTCCGATCCGTTTTGAATTAGGAACGCAGGGGGAAGAACTCGTAAACGAGGCAGAAATCATCATCCGCAATCCGGCAGTACCCTGGACGCATCCGCTGCTTCAGGCCGCCCGCCGGAGAAATAAATCGGTTCTCATGGATACCAGCCTCTTCGGCCGCTACTTTCCGGGGCTAACGATCGGCGTGACCGGAACCCGCGGGAAAACCACAACCACGCTGTTGATTTTCGCCATATTGTCAAAACTCGTCGATCAGCCGATCATCCTGGCCGGAAATGCCACGCGCCGTGCCAATCTAGGCCTTTTGAAGAAAGCGAGCGCAAACTCCGTTGCCGTGATGGAGCTTTCCTCTTGGGAACTGCAGGGATGGAGGGAAGAGCAATTGAGCCCGCAGATCGCGGTCGTCACCAATATCTATCCCGATCATCTCAATCGGTATATCAATATGGGTGAATATCAAGCCGATAAAGAAGCGATTTTTGCCTTCCAGAAAAAGACTGACGCGCTCATTCTCAATCGCCGGAACCCCTTGACGCGGGCGATGGCAAGCAAAGCGGTATCAAGGATCATCTGGTTTTCAAACCGAGATCTCCCGAAATCATGGCGGCTGAAAATTCCCGGTGAACATAACCGGGAAAATGCAGCGGCAGTATTGCAGGTGTCAAGGCTATTCGGGCTTGATCCTGGTGCTGTCAAACCGATCATCACCAATTTTCCCGCAGTAGAGCACAGATTTGAAACGCTGGGTTCTCTCAAAGGCATTACCTTCATCAACGACACCACCTCCACGACACCGACCGCGACCATCAAAGCCTTGGACGTCTGCCCCAAACCTCCGATTCTGGTGATCGGCGGAGAAAGCAAGCGACTGCCGCTGTCAGAGTTGGTAACGGCAGTGGTGAAGCAGTGCAAAGCCTTGGCCCTGCTTAAAGGCAGCGGCACTCATGAGCTAAAAACAGCGCTCAAGAAAATATCTCATCCGCCGATCATTGCCGAGGACCGGGATTTTTCAGACACGGTACTTGCAGCAGCCGACTATGCGAAAGAGGGAGACATTGTGCTGTTAAGCCCAGCATTCACTTCATTTGCGGAATTTGCCAATGAATTCGAACGCGGGGAGAGATTCCGGGATATTTTTACCACCCTTTCCAAAAGCAAGACATGAAAAGACGAAGAAATCTTCCGCGAACGAAATCAAAAAGAGAAAAAAGGCATGCGGACTGGATGCTCGCGGGAGCTGCGTTACTCTTGACCATGTTCGGGGTGCTCATGGTCTTTGATGCCTCGGTCGTGGAAGCGTATCGTGATTTCTTGGATAAGTTCTACTTCGCCAGGCAGCAATTGGTTTGGGCCGTTGCGGGGGTAGCGGCGATGCTCATCTTTTCCTCGATCCCGTATCAGGTTTATCGAAAAGCTGCCATCTGGGCATTTGCGGTATCGCTCCTCCTCTTGGTTCTGGTTCTCATCCCTTCTGTGGGCACGAAAGTCCTGGGAGCCAGGCGATGGATCACCATCGGGGGGATCGGCATTCAGCCGGCAGAATTGGTGAAGCTCACCATTACCATGTATTTATCAACATTTTTTGAGAAGAATATTCGCTTTATTCACTTCGCGCTGATTGTTTCGCTTGTGGTGGGACTCATTATGCTCGAACCTGATTTGGGGACGGCCGCTGTGGTCGCCGTGATTGCGTTTGCGATCTATTTTCTCGCCGGTGCCAGTTGGAAATCGGTTTTCTTGACCTCGGCTGCGGGAATCTTGGGAGCGACGGGCTTCATTCTCTCTTCGCAGTATCGCCGGGCAAGAATCCTCACCTTTTTGGATCCCACCAAGGATCCGCTCGGCGCTTCCTATCACATCCGCCAAGTACTGATTGCCCTTGGTTCCGGTGGTTTGTTCGGAGTGGGAATCGGGAAATCAAGGCAAAAATATGAATATATCCCCGCGGCTACGACCGATTCGATTTTTGCCATCATCGCGGAGGAGTTGGGTTTCTTGGGGGGATTGACCTTGATCACGTTGTTTGTGGTGTTTTTTGTGAGAAGCTTCAGCATAGCCAAACGGGCTGCGGATCGCTTCGGCCAGCTTTTGGCAAGTGGAATTGCAATCTGGATTGCAACCCAGACGGTCATTAATCTCGGGACCATGGTCGCGCTGGTTCCCTTGACCGGCGTCCCATTGCCGTTCATTTCATACGGAGGCTCCTCGACGATTGCCGTGCTATCGGCTGTCGGGATCCTTCTCAATATTTCAAAATCTGCGGATGAGAAACAGTAAGCACAAAAAACGAATCCTCGTCACGGGCGGACACCTCACTCCCGCGATTGCCATCATTGAAGAGCTCCATCGACGCGGCGATTGGGAAATCATGTTTGTGGGCAGAGCCAGGGCTCAGGAAGGAAGCGACAGCTTAGCAAGGGAAATGCATGAAATTCCGAAACTGGGTGTAAAGCTGGTGACCATACCCGCGGGAAAACTTCCCAAAAAGCTGAATCGCCTGGCGTTGAGAGCAATCCTCAGAGTCCCGTTGGGCTTTCTCGCTGCGTACATGAAAGTGAAGCGCTTCAAACCCGATGTGATTCTTTCCTTCGGCGGCTACGTGGCGCTGCCGGTCGCCTTGAGCGGAAAACTACTGGGAATCCCGATCGTCACGCATGAACAGACCGTGCATGGGGGACTGGCCAATTCGCTCATTGTTTTGTTCGCCGATGTACTGGCTGTCTCCTGGGCTGAGTCGGGAGAGCACTTCAAAAAAGAGGTGGTCGTCACCGGTA
>Ga0209542_10000307_pt1 | contig 123301 bp, 145 predicted proteins | sample RifCSPhighO2_01_FD_184028 | JGI IMG/M metagenome (GOLD analysis project Ga0209542, IMG submission 184028) | Soil microbial communities from Rifle, Colorado - Rifle CSP2_plank highO2_0.1 (SPAdes) (version 2) | ecosystem: Environmental > Terrestrial > Deep subsurface > Rock core/Sediment ...
TCGCCGTTCTGCCCCTCGCCCTCACCCGCAAATGCAATCATTCTTCTTTTTTGGCGGGGGGTGTTTTTAGAAATGGTATGAAGCGGGTGGGGGCTCGGGTCAGACTTCTTCTAAGGAAGAAGTAAGCGGAATTCAAAAACCAAGAAGCCTAACGGCTCAAATGGCAGGAAATGAGCCGTTAAGGAAAAGGTGCCTCTGTCATTTCTCTTGTATCGGCCTGTCTGAATGAGATAAACCCTCGGCATTCGCCTCGGGCATTTCCGCTATGGCTACTCGCACCTAGATTACTTAGTGCGGTGCTTTTCCTCGCACTTCCCGCTTGCTAGCGGGTGCTCGGGCACCGACTCCTTTTGGGGGAAGGAAGGATCCTTCCCCCAGCTTCGGGCTCCTCCTCGTAGTGGTATTCTGAGTTTGTAGTTCTTTATTTTGTTTAGTGATAGTTTGTATTTATTGCCTTCGTTTTTCCGACCTTCGGAGTCCGCCCTCGCATAACCCCCATCCACATTTTCATCCTTGAGTTTGGTGTGTCGCTTCCGCTTTGGAGTTTAGAGACTTCGACTAACGACGGTGCTCATATTCAGCCATGCCATAGCGGAAATGCCCGAGGGCTCATTCAGTGTACACTTGACCCACCCTTCCCATCCGCGTGTACAAGGACTCTCCCAAAAACAAAATCAGATTTTTTCGTACATTACCCCCTTTCCAGTTTTTCCAACTTGTTTTATTTTTCCTTCTTTTTCCAGAGTTTCTAAATATCTTGTTGCTGTTGCATCGGAGACATGCAAAAGTTTTTCCACTTCATCGTTTGTGAGATTTGTTTGCTTCGCAAACAAATCTAAAATTGCATCAATTTTCTTTCTCTTTTTGTCTTGTCTATTTTGGTTAGCTAGTTTTAGGTTTTCTTCTCTCTTTTTTGCCTTTTCTTCTTCTACGAGATCTAACGGCTCATTTCCTGCCATTTGAGCCGTTGCGGGTTCGGAGTGAGCCGTTGGTTGCATGACTTCAGTAATTGTTACGTCATTTCCGTGCTTTTCGATTGTGATATTCGGGTTGATTGGGTTAGCTGTTATTTCTGGCTCTGGTGTATGGTTTAAAGGCTCATTTGGGATTTCAGCTACAGGAGCTGGTCCTAACGGCTCATTTGCAGGAATATCATTAGTGACCGGAACGGCACTTTCGGGGTTTGCAGGAGTTTCTGGGGCCACAGGTAATACTTCGACAGAAGTAGATTCTGTCGGCTGGATAGGTGCTTCTACCGTAAGCTCTTGGGGGCTTACAGGTACAGGGTTAGGTTCAGAAATTGGGTTTTCCGGTGAAGTTGTTGGTTCAGGTGATGGTTGTGTGGTTTCTTCGTCTGACATATTAATTTATTAATTCAAGTTTTTTAGTTTTCCAAAATTCTTCTATTTCTTGAAGATACTTCGTAATAATTTTATCGTCGCCATCTTCAATTTCTATTAGAGAAGATATCTCTTTACCAATTAGGGTTAGTTGTAAAACTGGTAATGTCACCCCTTTCTGTTCTTCTGTAAATTTAAAAGTATAGTTACCATTTTTTAGAACTAGTGGATATATTCTATCAACAGGAACATCATTTAATTTTAAAATAGTAGAGAGGCTTGATTGCACAAAACCAATTTCAATCATTTGCATAATTTCACTATAAGAAATATTAAAGAAACCTTCGTTTGCGTTACCCTTAGTAAGGTGCACTATAAAGTCATGACTAGTAATTAACGCAATTTTTTTAAACAAAAATAAGTCTGGTTTACTTAAGTTTTTTATAAAATCTAAAGTGCGCAAAGAAAATGTGTTTGGTTTTTTTATTTCCTCCGCTAAAATCTTTGAAAGTATTTTTTGCATATCCTCACGGCTAATATCTTGAGCAATATTCATAAATCGGAAAGCCCAATCCTTGTCTACGGGTTGATCAGAGACTTCTTTTCCTTCCAAATTTTCTTTTGCCCCGACAAAAACATTCTCCAGGTTTATTTGTTTATTATATTGTTCAAGTGCAAATCGTTTTTCAGCACGCTTAAAAATTTCAAAGACTTCCACATTTGCTTCCGCCTTTTTTATTATTTTTGTTTTCTCAACTTCTGCTTCGGCTTCTCCGATTCTTTTAATTTTCTTTGCATCAAGTTTTAAAACTGCATTAGCTGTTTCGCCAAGTCCTTCCGCAAAAACTTCAATAAGTTTTTGAAGTGGTTTTTCTAGTCCTGTTATATCTTTGATGCCCATAAATTTAATACTCAAATCATACCACTTTTACCCCTATTTTCAAAGGGTTTTAACGGCTTAAAACCTTGCTCGTTTTGTGCTTGACAGGAAGTCCAAATGGGTGTATAATAGAGGGTAGATAAGTCCTGACCAGTATTGGCAGGCACATTGAAAAAAGGAGTTGTCGAATGGCAACTAAATCATTGAATATCGTAGGTGGACCTTCCAAGTGGGATCTGATGTTAGCGGTCTTTGATCGCGATCATGAACCCGGACGCGAAGTCATGCTTCTGATTGAAGACTGGACTGGTGAGAATCGCACGGTGAACGTGCATGTCATCATTCCATCGATCAAACAGGAACAAGGATCGTGCGAAGCCTGGAAATTCGAAGGCACTGTGGTTGACGGTCCCGATGAAGTTCTGAAGCATCGAGTGAAAGGGTGTTACGACACCAAAGCTCGCAAGGGCAAACTCGAACTTCTCGGCGACGGTAACCCACCAGAGAAAGAATTGATCGATTGCCACGGCATAATCATTCACAAGGAGTGGGGATCAATCGTGGCCGCCGAAAACAATTCTGGTGTGGGTGACAAAGTTAGGGTCGGCGACATGGTTGCCTCAAACGGACGATTCAGTATCCCTGAGGGAACAAGAGGTCTCGTGGTTGACATCTATGAGCCGTTCACCCGAGGATCAACTGACATTATCCAAGTATGGTTTGAGGGTCGCCGTGGCGCAACATCAATGAAGTTCAAGGACTTGAAGTTTTAAGTCCGACACAAATCCTGTGACGAACAGGTCGGGAGAGTCTGCTCTCCCGCTTCCACTCAAGTTTTTAAATTTTGAAAACTTAAGTGGGAGCAATCCCAAAGTTCTTTGTAAGAAAACCACTTTCCTCTAAACCCTCACCAGTATTGGGAGGTATGGAAAAGGAGTTTGAAATGTTCACACAAAAAGGTAATAGCTTTCACGAGTTGCAAGACCAAGTCAACGATCTCGTAGCCGGAAACGGCTGCATGGTGTGCGGAAATGGCACACAAGAAGTTGTCGACAAGGTTGCCGAAATCCTGAAAGGATATGGGATTGATCCGAAGGATGTGGAAGCAGAAATGCTGACCATAACGGACAATTTCGCATTCGCCGAAGGGTGGAAGATACCGGGAAGCAAAAGTTGCTACGTGTACCACCGAGACTTCTTTGCGGTGTGCTACAAACTCATGAAGTAGAGGAAAGCAAAGTAAGGGTTGGAACCCCTGATGTCTCCAAAAATGTGACACGAAAAGATTCTAAATCCTGCCACGTAGGTGCCGAACAAATGTTCGGCTTCTACCAGAGAAAATTTGAAAAAGTTTTCTGCGGTGGGAGCAATCCCAGAAGTTCTTTGAAATCCCATAAACCCTGACCAGTATTGGCAGGTAGGGATAAGGAGATAGCAATGACGAACGGAAAGTATTCGGAAGTTAAGACATTGGATTTTCCAATTGATAACAGTGCTCGACGCGCTGACGAGAAAGATCGAAAACCGGCAGAAGCGGAACTCAATCGCTATCTGGCGGATGGATGGGAACTCATAACCATGATTACCCACACCGCCTTCGATTTTGGCATTAACCGCGAGAGAACCAATCACTACGCGGTTGTTGGTAAGCCGAGAGTTTAAAGTCCTGCTTGTGCAGGCGCCCGATCTTCGGATCGGGCTCCCACTAAAATATTTTTATTAAGAATGTTTTAGTGGGAGCAATCCCGATGTTCTTTGAATTTCCTGTAAGCTCTGACCAGTATTGGCAGACATGGAATAAGGAGATGACAATGAGCAACGTTACATACGGAGAGCAAAAGCAGATTTTGGTCAGTGTTCGTTTGGATTCTGACTATAAATGCATGCGTAAGCCGGAGTATCCCAAGATGAGTGCACGGTTCTGGGCAGAGGGAGAAAGAAAAGAGAAAGCCCCGCAAGGCTTCAATGACAGTCCTCGACCGGCGCACATCTGGAGCGAAGAATGTAGTGTGTGGGATACTCGCAAAGAGGAAACTCTACCAGAACAGATTTTCGTTCTGGTGCAAGCGTCTCAGACCTACGATGGACAGTTCGCTCCGACCTCCTGGTTTGCTACCGAAGCTTATGCTAAACGCGAAAATGCTGAGGAAAGAGCCAAGAGGGAGACAGCGAACACGTGGTACTGGGTTCTTCCAGTGAACCGCTTCGCCTCACCGGTCTAAGCTCATTCCAAGCAACACCAATGCCCGCCATGTCGAAAGACCTCTGGCGGGTTTTTTATAATTGACCTTCTCGAACTACTCTTATTTCTCCTTCACCACTCGGTACAACCACGATGCCAACTTCCTTTGCTTTTAGAGTTTCCGCTTTCTTTCGATCTTCGTCGTTGTAATATTCTTCAAATCTTGTCATAAAATCTTGAGCACTCTTTTCTGGGTTTTGTGTTGACCATTCCCAGAGTTCATCAAAATCAGTATCGATATAAGTTCTCATAGCGTGTTCCAATTCTGGAGTCCATTCTACCCCTGCTTGCTGAAAAGTATATTTTGCATATGCAAAGGCCTCCTCTTCAAAAATTTTAAAATCCGCTCGATAGTCTCTACCACCATACATTTCTGCGTATTCTCTTTGGACAACTTCCATATCGAGTGGTTTTGGGTAGGTCAGAAACTTACGGATACCTGCATATTCTTTCAAATTCATTTCCTGCACCATGTGTCCATATAGATGTCCAATAGTTAAAAATGTGGACATAAAATCTACATTCCAAGGATTGAGAATAATTTTATTGCCCATCAATTCACCGATAGGAAGATCTCTGCTTCCGTCCTCGTTTAATTTTATATATCCAGCCTTTGTATCGTCAGCTGATACATCGTTAATTGTTTTAGAAAATTGTACGAATATATTATGCGTGCGGAGATATTCTACAACCATTTTCATCATCTTCTTTTTCTGTTCGGCAGAAAGTTTGAGGTCATCTTCATACGGATAAATTGGTGATTCATCGATAACATCGTAATTTGGTCTCTCGATCTGTTCTGGGTCTTCAAATTTTTCCTTACCAATAATTCCATGTTCGTTTCCAGCAACGTATTCCTCGTATTCTTCTATTAGGGTATCTACCCGATGTTCATAATCCTTTCCACGTAATTCGTTCTCTTTTCTGCGGTGTAATTCAAGAGCTGCGTTGTAACGAGATTTTATCCTTTCTTGTTTCAAATATTGTTCGGCTCCTATAGGATCAGGAGTAATGCCTTTTTCTGGATCGCCATTGCGAATAGATCGAAGAGTTTGCGCAAGTTCGTGGCGATATTGTTCAAAATCGAAAGCTTCGCTTTCTGGGTTATTACCTAAATCAACCCTTTTTTCTGGTTTAAAAGCTGCTGTGGGATTGAAATTTTTCATGCTGAAATATTATCATAAAATTTATAAAAGTTAAGGTTCCCTCGCCCCACCCGCTTCATACCATTTCTAAAAACACCCCCCGCCAAAAAAGAAGAATGATTGCATTTGCGGGTGAGGGCGAGGGGCAGAGCCGAGAGAAGCGAGGCAAGCGGAATTCATTTTAGAGTTAAGTGGCGATCCGAGCGTAAGAGAACATACCAAGCCACCACGCGCGCGGAGCGTGCGCTATTGGTTTTGAAAAAAGGTGCGGATTTGGTCGTAGAGGGTAACACGAATGTGACTTGTTTGAAAAGGTGAGAAATTTTGGAGCGCGGCGCGAAGCGCCGCGTATGGAAAAGAAGGGTTTTCTCGGACTTTTTTGTCGTGCAGAAAGGTTCAAGGAAAAACAAATCCAAAGATTTTTTGGAAAGACAATTTTTTGTCGGGGAGGTCGTCCGAATTTATGTGCGCTTGACCCACCCACCCATTCGCGCGCACCCAAACAGCTCCCTATTTTTTAATTATTTTTTAATTAAAAAATATAGAGAAATAAGTAAGGCCAATATGCAAATTGATAAAAGAGGATTTACCCAAAATTTTGATCTGTACCCATCATAAAGAATTTCGTACCATTTGAAATAAGATGCAAACAATATAATTACTGCTACCACCAAACTTATTATCGAGCTTATTTTTTCGTTACTCATTTTTTAATAAATATTTTTACTTAAATAAATTAACAACAGCCACAATAACTCCAAGTCCTCCCACAATGGCTGCGACCCAAGTTGCGTTGCGAATTGATTTTGTAAGATTCTCCGATGACCGAGAAGCTTTTTTTAGTTCTTCGGTTAAATCCCATATTGGTTTACTTGGTGAACCGGGCACATGTATATGACTGTGCCACCAAGACATTTTCCAAAGAAAAGTATCCCACTTTTTATCTTTATCCATATTAGGCCAGTTTTCCCTCAATTCTTTTTGTGATTCATTTTCGCCAAACATACCCATATGATATAATAACTGTGCACACAATCAATAGGTCGTCTTTTCTAATGACCATCTCGGAACAGTTCAGGGCGGCTTGGATTGTGTGCACCGGGATGGTCATTTGAGTTATATGAATAAATATTTTTTATATGCGCGTAAAAGTACAGATGTTGAGGACAAGCAAGTTTTGAGTATTGAAGCTCAACTTGCTGAGCTTCGCACGCTTGCTAAAAGTGAAGGATTAGAAATTGCTAATGAATTTGTAGAAAAGCGAACGGCAAAAATGCCCGGTCGTCCGGTGTTTAATGAAATGATAAAAAGAATTCAGAAAGGTGAAGCTCAAGGAATTATTTGTTGGAAATTGGATCGTTTGGCTCGTAATCCGGTGGATGGCGGACAAATTAGTTGGATGCTCCAACAAAATATAATTCAGCATATTCGCGCTCACAATAGCCATTACTATTCTGGCGATAATGTTTTGATGATGTCAGTAGAATTTGGAATGGCTAATCAATTTATTCGAGATTTGAGTTCAAATGTAAAACGAGGATTAAGAGCAAAAGTTAAAAGGGGAGAATTTCCAAGTGTCGCGCCGACTGGATATCAAAATGATGTGCGAACAAAAAGAATTGTGGTTGATAAGGAGAAATCAAAAGTAATTCTTTCTGCTTTTGAACTTTATGCCAAAGGAAATTTACGACTTGAGGATATTTCAAATTTTCTTTTTGAAAATGGAGTCAAAAGTTATTATGGAAATATTTTGCATAAGGATAGCGCAAAGAGAATTCTTTCCAACCCATTTTATTATGGTCACTTTCGTTATGGCGGGGAAATACACGAAGGTCGGCACAAACCGATTATTGAAAAGCAACTTTTTGATAAAGTGCAAAAAGTTATGATAGAGAGAGGTAATCCGATGAAGCCCAGAAGTGAGCCAAAAGTATTTTGCGGACTTTTGCGTTGCGGCACTTGTGGAATGATGGTGACGGCAGAAAACAAAACGAAAGTATGTAAGGACAGTATCCATCACTACACTTATTATCGTTGCACTAAAAAATCTAAGGTAATGAAATGTTCAGAAATTGCGGTCAGGCAAGAAGTTTTAGATCAGCAATTCTCTGAAATTCTTTCTAACTACTCCATGCTTTCGCCGTGGGCAAACGAATTTGGTTTATTGATGGAAGAAGACAAAAGGAAAGGAAGTTTTGAGTCATCAAAAATCGTTGCCGATGTGCAAAACAGGGTTTATGACCTTTCCGAAAAAATTCAGAGACTGCTCGATGTTTATCTCGCTCAAGATATTGATCGAGAAACTTATTTGCGAGAACGCTCAAAACTTTTCTCTGACAAGAAAAATTTTGAGGAGAAAATTGAGAAGTTAGAAAGAGATGCGACCCATTGGCTCGCACCAATGCAAGAGTGGGTAAATACGGCCTCATCACTAGGAAAAATCGCGGAAAGGAACGACCTCCCCTCCAAAAAATCATCTCTCCAGAAAATCTTCGGATCGAACCTAATTCTGCACGACAAAAAAGTCCGAGAAAACCCTTCTCTTCCATACGCGGCGCTTCGCGCCGCGCTCCAAAATTTCTCACCTTTTCAAACAAGTCACATTCGTGTTGCGGGGCCTGGACTCGCACCGGGATCTCTTGGTTATGAGCCAAGTGAATTACTTTACTCTACCCCGCAATATAACGCTTTTTAAAATAGAGCGCAGGTGAAATAATAGCACAAAATAACAAAATTGCTAACAAGGTGATTTAAATTTATCCACAACGAGACGTACGTCTGTACCTGTAACGTAGTATAATATATGTACTATGGCAAAGTTTCGAGAAAGATTAAAAGCTCGTCTGATGAGAAGAAAAGGGATATCGATAATTGTGATTGCGAGGAATCTTCGAGTATCAAAAAGTTCTGTCAGTGATTGGTGTAACGATATTGTTTTGACAGATAGGCAAATTGAAAGATTAAGAAAAAACCAAGGAATATCTTTCTCTAGTGGTCAGAGATTGGGAGCTCAAGTAAATAAAAATAAAAAAATTAAGGCAATAGAGATGGCAAATGATTGGGGGGTTAAAATTGTTAAAAATATATCAAAACGAGAATTAATTTTGATTTCTACGGCTTTATATTGGTGTGAAGGTTCTAAGACTGAAAGCACCAGTAGCTTTGTTTTCGTTAATTCTGATCCTGAAATGATTTTAGTAGTGAAGGAGTTTTTAACTTCTGCTTTAAGAGTAAAACCGGAAGACATTGTTTGCAGGATACAAATAAATATAGTGCATAAAAATAGAGTTAAGAAAGTCTTGATTTTTTGGAAAAACTTGCTAAAGTTAGACAGCGGGCAGATCAAAAAGCCTTACTTTGTTAAGACAAAAGTGCAAAAAGTCTACGAAAACCACGATAATTATCAAGGTGTTTGTAGACTTATTGTAAAAAAAAGTAAATTCTTAAAATACAAGATGCTCGCACTTATAAAAGCACTTAAAGTTAATATCTTGTCGGCGTAGCTCAGGTAGTTAGAGCAGCACACTCATAAAGTGCAGGTCACAGGTGCAACTCCTGTCGCCGACACACTTAAATAGGGAACTGGAAAAGTTCCCAAAAATCTGTTAAATTTCTACTTATTGCGGGCGTAGCTCAGCTGGTTAGAGCGCTCCCCTGTCACGGGAGAGGTCGTGGGTTCAAATCCCATCGCTCGCGCAAATAAAAAAGCCCTGAAAGGGGTCTTTTTTATTTGCGCGGCGAAGAAATGTCTGGGAGACATTTCGGTGGGATTTGAAGACCTTTTGAGCCTAAAATTGAGCTTGTGAAAATTTTAGCCAAAAGGTGTACAGATCCTGTAAGGATCAAAATTCCCATCGCTCGCGCAGAGGAAAAATAGAGCTAATAATATGGCTCTATTTTCGTATACTGATGGGACAGAGAACTGTGATATATTTAAAAAATGCAGACTCTAGAAAATCTAATTAAAAATCTTAAAAACCAAGAAGAGATAGACGCAGTTTTATTGGTGGGGTCAAAAGCTTCGGGGGAAGAAAAAGAATATAGTGATATTGATTTGGCTGTGATTTTTAAAGAAAATAAAGAAAAATTATTCTCACTTTTTCAGTTTATAGATAATAGACCTGCTGATATATTTTTCTACGATATACCTCTACTTCAAAAATTATTTACAGACAAGGTTATACCTGCCAATACTATGGATGGAGTTTTAGTTAGCTGGCTTCCAAAAGGCAAGATTCAATTTGATAAATCGGACACGTTAACTTCGTTTAAAGAAAAGTATGACGAGTTAAGAGAGAAACTAGAAGTTCCACCGACAGAAATAAATAGATGGGATTCATTAATCAATTCTGCTTACATAACCAATAAAAGATATTTTGAATCCAATAATCCAGAATATCACCAAATATTAGAAATTAAACTTCTTCAGGATTTATATAATATCTTTATGGGATATTTTGAATTTAGAAATATTCCTTGGGAAGGAGAGAAGCAGATGCTTAGATATTTAAAAGAGAAAGATGGGCAGTTTTACAATTCTTATAGAGCTTGTATCGAAGCTCCTAATTTAGAAGAAAAATTTAATATTTATTCTGAACTAGTGAAAAACGTCTTTTATGGAGATTACGGGATATGGAATAAAGATGCAGTTAGACCTTTTATAAAAGGACCTTTGGAGGACAAAGAAAGGAATCGTTTGGTTGAATATTGGAATAATTTGATTGGATAGCGGTTCCCACTTCGTCCACTAGGCCGCGCAAAGAAAATCCCCAGAAGGGGATTTTTGCTTGCGCGAGCGAAGAAACTGAACTACTTCAGTTTCGTTGGGTGAGCTTTGAAAAAGCGCAAGACCGGAGTGCGACTGGCACGAGGCAGGATCGAAAGATTTTTCAGCAGAAAAATACTTTTGATTTGAAAGGCGGAGCCATGTTTTTGTAGCAACAAAAACGGGCGAGCTAAGGTCGTGAAAAATTTTTTGCAGAAAATTTATTCCTGACCAAATCCCATCGCTCGCGCATTGGAAAATAGAGCCAAAGCAAAGGCTCTATTTTTGTATACTGATGTCTATCCGTCCTCTGGCGGGGGATTTTGGAACTGTGGTAAAGTTAATTGAATGTCATATCAAGAATTTGTAAAAGAATTGGTTGACCGTTTTGGAGAAGAAAAGGGAATACTTATGGCTCTTCGGGCAGAGGTTGGCTTTTTACGTAGTTTTATTGAACAACAAAATTTTCCTGATTTTTCTGAAAAGCAGGAAGATATGATCAAAGTTTTTTTGGAACGACATCCTCGGTAAAATCATGTTAATATATTAATATGGATACAAAATCATTGGGAATAGGGGTTGTTATTGGGATAATTTTAGGGATCACTATCTCTCCAGTTGTGTTAGGTAATTCTCGATATGGAGGAATGATGGGGAGTAAAAATACTAGTGTTGGGAATAATATCGATCAGCATTTTATTGAACAGATGATTCCACATCATGATGATGCTATTGTGATGGCAAATATTGCTTTAACAAAGGCCGAGCATCAGGAAATCAAAACTTTGTCTCAAAATATCATTACTTCACAAAGTGCTGAAATTGCCGAAATGAAGGAGTGGTATAAGAACTGGTTTGGCAAAAATGTGCCAGATGTGAGTGGGATGACTATGGGGCACGATATGCACGGCGGAAATAATATGATGGGTATGGGTATGATGGGGAATGAGACTGATACAGAAGCAGTTAAAAATGCGAAACCGTTCGACAAAGCATTTATTGAAGAAATGATCCCTCACCATCAGATGGCAGTTATGATGGCACAGATGCTTCTCCGAACTACCGATAGATCAGAAATGAAGAAGCTTGCAGAAGATATTATTTCTGCCCAGACAAAGGAAATAAACCAGATGCGTGAATGGTACAAAACTTGGTATAGTCGGTAATAAATTTGGTTCTCACTCCGTCCACGAGCCCGCGCAAGTCAAAAACTATGTTATAATATGCCTAGCTAATTATAAAAATTATAATCACTGATAAATATGGAAAACAACAGCGGAGGCAATAGCACGACGAATACTCTACTTATAATAGTAGTACTTATACTTGTAGGGGTAGGGGTCTGGTATTTTACAACCAAGTACAATAAAACAGAAGTGAAAGACGATGGAGCTTCACTCGAGATAAAAGTTGAAGGCGACTCTTCAAGCTATTAGTTTTTGTGTCAATATTTTATTTTTCTAAATGCACCCTTGTTAAGTAAGGTGTTTTTGGTTTGAACCTAAGGTTTTACTATTTTTTGTAGGAATGTTATAAAAGTATTTAGAAAGCGAGGAAAACCGTGGATAGTGAGACACTCAGCCCGAAAGCTCTGGAAATTTTCAGTAAACTCAAGCCGTTCTACGTTCAAGATTCGTGGGGCAATCCTCAATGGAAAGAAGAGGGTATTATTATCGACAACGGTCCCTATGATCTGCGTAAAAAAACAGAACGGCAACGTCTCGAACAGACCCAAAAGCAGATCATCGGATTCCTGATGTTCTTGTGTGCAAAGAAAATCATGAAGGATGAAAGTACGCTTATCGGTCTTACAAGCAATCACATTCCGATATCCGTTCAACGTCACTTGGAAATCCTGCTCATTCTCGATGAACTTGATTTTCAAATTGAGACAATGGATTTTGTGGACGGATAATCCTCTCCGGATCAACCCCGACTCGAAGCCCGACCTCCTGTCGGGCTTTCGCTTTTTAATGTTATTATAGTTCTTAACTATGAATTCAAAAGATTTGGTTGGAAAAATTTTGGAGCCAGCTGATATTGTAGTCAATGGTGATAGACCTTGGGATATACAAGTCCACAATGAAAAACTTTATGATAGGGTGTTAGCGAAAGGTACTTTGGGAATAGGTGAATCATATATGGATGGTTGGTGGGATTGTGGAGAAATCGATGAACTAGTTAATAGAATGATAAGAGTCGGTGGAGACAAAGTTGTTGCTCGTAGCTTCTCTAATGCTCTGCGAGTCATTAAAGCAAAACTAATAAATCTTCAGACTGAATCAGGATCCAAAAAAGTTGCAAGAGAACACTACGATTTGGGTAATGATATGTATATGGCTTTTCTTGATCCTTATAATCAATATACTTGCGGTTATTTTAAAGACACTGAAGATTTAGACGTTGCACAAGAACAAAAACTCGACCTAATTTGTCGAAAGTTAAAATTAAAATCGACAGATAAAGTTCTAGACATTGGTTGTGGCTGGGGAGGATTCGCTAAATATGCGGCAGAACATTTTGGCTGCCATGTCACGGGGATAAGTATTTCTGATGAACAAATAGCATACGCAAAAGAATTTACGAAAGGCTTGTCTGTAGAAATAATCAATGCAGACTACAGAGAAATAAAAGGAAAATACGATAAAGTGCTTATCTGCGGGATGATTGAACATGTCGGTTATAAAAATTACAGAAAGATAATGGAGATTATTAAAAAAGTTCTGGTGCCAGATGGAATATTTCTTTTGCATACTATTGGACGCAATGATTCTAAGTCCATCGGTTTCGATGCATGGATAGAAAAATATATTTTCCCAAATTCGATGGTTCCGTCATCTCAGCAGATAGCTAAAGCAAGTGAAGGCTTATTTGTAATGGAAGATCTACATAACTTCGGTTTGTATTATGATAAGACGCTTTTAGCTTGGTGGAAAAACTTTGATGCATCGTGGTCCAAGTTTAAGGATAAGTATGGAGAGCGATTTTATCGAATGTTTCGATATTATATTTTATCTTGTGCTGGAACTTTTCGAGGCCGTAAAACTCTACTTTGGCAAATGGTTTTTACTCATATCGAAAAGAAAACTCAGTATGAATCAGTGAGGTAGAAACCGAGTGGGCTATTAATGATTGTAGTTCTCATATTGGCCGCTATGTTGCACCTTCTTTCTTTTTCGGCATTTTTTGATTAAACTAGTCCTATGAAATTGCTACTTACATCAGGAGGGATAACCAATAAATCCATATCTGACGCTCTGTTTGATTTGGTTGGAAAAAAGCCAGAAGATACTTCTTTGGTTTTTATCCCTACTGCCTCAAATGTAGAAAAAGGTGATAAGGGGTGGCTTATTGATGACCTTAAAAACCTACAGAAGCAGAACTTCAAACAGATAGAAATTGCTGATATCTCGGCTGTCCCAAAAGAGGTATGGCTTCCAAAATTTGAAGAAGCGGACGTCTTATTTTTTGAAGGTGGCAATACATATCACTTAATGCGAGAAATAAATAAATCAGGGCTTACAGAAATACTTCCTGAATTATTAAAAACAAAAGTTTATGTAGGGGTAAGTGCAGGTAGTATGGTCGCTTGCCCTGACTTACAACTTAAAACCTCTCAAATAGTTTATGACGAGGATTTGGATGAGGTGGAGAACATTAAGGCTCTTGGTCTTGTAGATTTCTATGTTACTCCTCACCTCAACTCTCCTTATTTCACAAAAATTAGAAAAGATAACGAGCAAATTAAAGAAGCGCTAAAGGATGTAAAGCAGAAAGTTTATATTTTGGATGATAACTCTGCTGTGAAAGTGGTTGATGGAAAAGAGGAAGTTATAAGCGAAGGAGAATATCTAGTTTTCAACGAATAGTATGAAATTAGTATTAAATTTATGCTGACTCTGGAAAAATTGATTCAAAATCTTAAAAACTCAGGAGAAATAGACGCTGTTTTGTTGGTGGGGTCGAAAGCCTCTGGGGAAGAAAAAGAATATAGCGACATTGATTTGGCGGTTATTTTTAAAGAAAATAAAGAAAAACTATTCTCACTTTTCCAATTCATAGATAATAAACCTGCTGATATATTTTTCTATGATGTAACTCAGCTTCAAAAACTCCTTAATGATGAAATTATTCCTGCAAATACAATGGATGGAGTTTTGATAAGTTGGTTGGAGAATGGGAATGTGTTATTTGATAAATCTGGCACTCTTACTTCTTTTAAAGACAAATATAATGATTTGAAAAATAAACTTCAGGTTCCAGAAACAGAAGTAAGTAGATGGGATTCGCTAATCAATTCTGCCTACATAACTAATAAAAGGTATTTTGAGTCTAATAACTCCGAATACCATGATATTTTGGAAATAAAACTTCTTCAAGATTTGTATAATATTTTTATGGGGTATTTTGAGTTCAGGAATATACCGTGGACAGGAGAGAAACAAATGCTCAAGTATTTAAAAGAAAAAGACACTGAATTTTATAATCTTTATATTTTTTGTCTCAAATCCTCCTCTGTGCAAGAAAAATTTTATACTTACTCTAGCCTAATCAAAAAGGTCTTTGATGGAAATTATGGCATCTGGAGTAATAATATCGTAAGACCTTTTATAAAGGGGTTTTTAACTACAGAAGAAAGGAAGCGTTTAGTTGAGTATTGGAATAATTTAAACGGATTACAGTTCTAACGTTACATACTCCCTGAAAGAGGCTCTGGGAACTGTGGTATATTTGAAATATGAATATGTTTAAGCCAGTGAAGGCAAAGACGGTCAGGGAGTATTTGGGAATGTTGTCGGAGGATAGGAAGGCTTCGATAGAATTCCTACATAAGTTTATACAAAAAACTGCTCCGAAGCTGAAGTCGAGATTTGCATATAATATGCTGGGTTATGGCAGCTTCAAGTATAAAAACTATAAGAAAGAAATAATCGATTGGCCTGTCGTATCCTTAGCTAGCCAGAAAAATTACATTAGTCTTTATATTTGTGCTGTCGAGAGAGGGGAGTATTTGGCTGAAAAATACAAAAAGGATCTTGGTAAGGTAAGCGTCGGTAGGAGCTGCGTCCGTTTCAAAAAAATTGATGACCTTAATCTAAAAACTTTAGCCACTGTCATTAAACTTGCCGCCAAATCTCCAGGGCTAGGCATTAAAAATTAGTTAGATAATTTTAATTTCCAACATTTTCAAGCCTCTCACGATCTTCATCGGAGATTGAGTTTAGGTGCTCGAGGAGGTAGGTTGCGACAGAAGGCTCTTCTATTTGTAGGAGAGCTTTTTCAAGTCGCAGAAGCCACCACTCTTCTGATTCGTTCGGCTCTTCTGCCACGCCTGATTCCACTAAATTCATATAAAAAATGAAAGCTGTTTCTTCAGCCGCTTCTATTATTTGCATTAAATGTTCTGCTTGAGTGGGAGTAAGCTTCTTACCAGTATCCTCTATAAGAGTCAAAACCTCACAAGCTAAATCTGGATCGGAAATCATCATAACAAGCCGCTCTTGTTCCTCAGGAGCAAGAGGCTCATCAGCCTGCAATCTTTCACTCGCCCAATTTTCATTTTCTTGCGGTGCTCCTTCCGACATACGACAATAGTATACCAGTAAACATAGTATGCTAATATTTTTCAATGGATCAAGACTCAATTTTACAGAAGTTTGGGGCGGATTATGTTGTCGATGAGGATACTTACAAAATGGGTGTCCATCATATTTTGGCAGATAAAATTGCTAAAAGATTCTCTAGCCATAAATTTTGCTTAGATACTTGCTTAGGTGCTGGATTTATGACCATAGCTATCGCTAAATGTGTTGATAAGGTCATTGGGGTAGATATAGACCCACTACATTTAGACCAAGCAAAACAAAATGCAAAGACTGCTTCAGTGGAAGATAAAGTAGAGTTTTTTGAAGGAGATGTTCTTGAAGTCATAGATAAAATCGGAGAATTTGATTCAGCATTTCTTGATCCAGATTGGGCTAAAGTAGGAGAGGGGAAAGAAAACCATGTTTTAGAGCTTTCTCAAATGATGCCACGAGCCGATTTTCTTTTGGATAAAGTATTTGAGAAGACAAAGAATGTCTGTTTGAGATTGCCTAAAGAATTTGATTTGAATAAATTAGAAAATTTACCTCCTCACGAATCAGAATCGATATATCAAGATGGTAAACTAAAATTTTACTGTATTTATTTCGGAGATTTGAGTGCTGAATATTGATTTGTTCTATGCTACTTTAAAATCTAGTGATAAATTTATCTGTTATAATTGAACCACTATGAACATACAAAAAATTGGTTGGTTGGGATTGAGATTGGGGATGGGGTTCATTTTTCTTTGGGCATTTTTGGATAAAACATTTGGGCTAGGCTTTGCTACCGTGGCGGAGAAGTCTTGGATGAATGGTGGCTCGCCGACATACGGTTTTCTCACTATGGGGACTAAGGGTCCTTTTGCGGAATTTTTCCAATCATTGGCCGGAGTTCAAGTTGTAGATTGGCTTTTTATGGCGGGTTTATTATTTGTCGGCCTCACTTTACTACTCAATAAATATGTAAAGTGGGGCAGTATCGCTGGTATCGTGATGATTCTCCTCATGTACCTTGCCGCTCTCTGGCCTGATAATAATCCATTTGTAGATGAACATATTATCTACATATTTGTCCTCGCTCTTCTCGCTTCTAAATCGCGAGTGGTATCATTTTAATCTTTGAATTAATACAAAATGAAAATAATCGGAGTGGTGGGGCAGCCTTCGGGAGGCAAGGATACGGTGGCGGAATATATTGGGAGTAAAGGTTTTGTGCATATATCGAGTGGCGACTATATAAGGGAGGACATGAAAGCTCTCGGTTTACCTCTCGATCGGACGAGTATGAGCACTTTTGTCGCTCAAAAGAGGAAAGAGGAGGGTAATGAATATCCGGTCAGAAAAATTGCCGATTCTCTTACTACAAATACTGTTATCGCTGGTATGCGAAATACCGCTGAGATCAATTTATTTAAAGAAAAGTTTGGTGAAGATTTTATTATTGTCGCTGTCGAAGCTCCTATCGAATCAAGATATGAATGGGCCAAACTACGAGGTAGAGCTAGTGATCACATTTCATTTGAGCGTTTTAAAGAAGAGGAGGAAAAGGAAAGGGCGAATAATTCTGGAGCTCACGAAGTCGATAGTGTCATCAAAATGGCCGATCACACAATAATAAACGATTCCACTAAAGAAGCCTTATTTCAAAAAGTGGAGAGTTTGCTTAAAAGTATTGGTTAGCTCCAATTCCTCATAATTTCCTCGATCTTCATTTTGTATTCTTTTGACCACTTATGTTTCGTTTCCGTTTCTATGATTTTAATATCCAGGGAACGGATAAAATTTTTTGCATTTTCGTCGCAAAAATGATGATCTAAAGAGCCTCGTATCACCACGATATTTTCTTTAGGTATTTCTTTTAAAATAGGGGATGGATCAAATCGAAGGGCTGCAAATAAATGTGATATATCAGTTGAATTTGGAGAAAGGGCTCTACTCACATCTTCCGGAGTGATGTTGTTGAGCCATCGCCAAAACCAAGAGAGAAGGCTCCTTTTGGGAAGGAGAGGGTTTATTAGTATTAATCTCTGATTTTTATTTTTACTCCAATTGTAAAGAGCAATATTTGCTCCGATACTATGTCCTACCACGTATTTGTGTGGTTCGGGATAGGTGAGTGACAGGTTTTTATTCCATACATCATATACCTCGAATCCATCGTAAAGCTCCTTTTTCTGCAGCCACCCTGGAATTAATATTGTGCCCATACTTTATAAAATAATTGTATCAGCTTTTCTTTAATTGTAGCGAATGGAGGATAGTTTTACTCAGGGTATCTTCCATGTTACATTTTGGTCACTGATGAAAACGTGGACGCTAAAATTTAACAAAGTTAATTATGATAATTTTGAGAGACTAAGGAAAGGTATTAAATCTGTGGAGACTAGAGCTGCAAGTCCAAAGTATCAAAATATCGAAAAGGGAGATACCTTAGTTTTTGTGTGTGGCAAGGAAAAGTTTTCTAAGAAAATAATCAAGAAGTATCACTTTAAAAGCATTGATCTCCTGCTAAAAAATATTCCTCTGAAGAAAATAATGCCTGTCGTAAAAACTAAAAAAGAAGCCAAAGAGAAATGGTATTCTTATCCTGGATACAAATTAAAATTAGAAAAATTTGGAATTTTCGCTTTTAAACTAAATTAATATGATCGAAGCTAGAGTAGTTTTAAATAATTTAGAAGAGCCGAAGAAAATTTTAGAAAAAGAAGGGGCAGTTTTTAAAGGTGAGTATGAAATTAGAGACATAATTTTTAGGAGTAAAGATCCGAATAAAAGTCTCACAGATGAATTTTTGAGGTTGAGGATAATAAAGAAAAATATTTGGAATGAAAAAGACTTTATCGTTTCGGTAAAGAACACAGAAGAAAGAGAAGTCGGTAAAAATTCAACTGTTTCATTTCGAAAAGAGTTTGATACTGAAGAAGAGGCAAGGGAATATATTGAAGAAAATCTTCTAGATAGGTTTGAATTTGATTTCGAATTTGATCGTGTAGGCTCTCAATATGATCTAGGAGAAGATCAAGTTGATTTGGAAAATAATTCAGGCCAATTCTCGATGGAAGTAAAGTCCAAAACACCAGAAGGTATCAAAAAACTCCTAAAACTTTTTGATATAAAAGAAAGTACTGTTCTTAAAGGGCCTTCTGTACTTTCGATCAAAGAGTATTTAAACAATAAGATACAGAAAGGTATGTTATATCCGAATGCGAAATAAATACTATAAAATACTTGATTACACTTGGGCGATAATAGCTATATTGATTTTTATTGCCTCAATAAAGTTTTTGAGCGATGGCACTCTGGGTGAAAAAGTAGTCACTATGGGCTTGTGGGCACCACTTGTCATCTTCCTCCTCAAAATTTCTACTCTAGTGTTTGCTCCGCTTGGAGGCACTCCGCTTTATGTAGTTTCTGGAGCAGTATACGGCAACTTATACGGGTTCTTGATTTGTTTTGCTGGCGATGTCGTCGGCTCGGCCCTATGCTTTTTCATTAGTAAAAGATGGGGTATGCGAGCAGTGAAGTTTTTTGCAGGCAATTCAAATATAAATAAAATAGAAAAAATGCTAAGCATTTTGCACAATACCAAGTCTTTCATCAAAGCTCGAGTGGCTTTCTTTACTATTCCCGAACTTTTGGCATATGCTGCCGGTCTTACTCGTATGAATTTCTGGAAATTTATGTTACTTCAAATTCCACTTTACATTCCAAGCGGTTTTGTACTGGTATTTTTAGGTTCTACTATCGCAGTGTTTACCACGAGGTATGCCATATTTCTTTCTCTTTTTGCAATAATCCTCGCTTCGCTTGGTATTTGGACTTTAGCCAAAGATTATAGGAAGATAGAGGGGTTATGAACAAGATTATAAATTCTATAATAACAATTATTTTGCTCGTGGTACTGGGGTATTCGGCCTATGAATATACTCGTACACCTTGCGATACCGTACTCGAATATTCTATAGGTAGGTTCGATACCAATTTTGGTGTCAGTCAAATTCAGTTTAAAAATTATGTAGCACAGTCGGAACTAGCTTGGGAAAAAGAAGTAGGTAAAGAACTTTTCAAATACAACCCCGAAGCCAAATTTAAAATCAATTTGATTTATGATGAAAGGCAAAAGGCAACTATACTGAAACAAAGAACAGAATCAGGTCTCGATGCGGCTGAAACGACCTTGCAATCCCTCGATGCTCGTTTAGCTTTATTTAAATCAGAGTACGATAGGCAAGTGAAAGCTTTTGATGTGATGAAAGAAAATTTGGATACTCTGTCTAATGAATACGAAAAGCAAGTAGAGTATTGGAACTCTCATGGTGGCGCCCCGAAGGGGGAGTACGAAAAATTAGAGGCTATGAGGCAGAGTATCAATACTTCCGTCTCTCAAATTAATAACGAGGCTAGCTCTATAAACAGTATGGCTAAGCAACTCAATACTATTGTCGAGGAGCGCAATACTGCGGCCAAGAATTATAATAAAGCGGCTGAAAGTTACAATTCTGCTTACGGCGATAGAGCCGAATTTAATCAGGCGGAATACACCGGTAAAGAAATAAATGTTTACCAATTTGATAGTTCAGTCGGGCTTATCATGGCTATGACTCATGAGTTTGGCCATGCACTAGATATGGATCATGTCGAGAATTCAGAATCCATCATGTATTACCTTCGTGATAGCGACAACACTTTTTCCAGTCCTATTTTGACGGAGGAAGACAAGGCTGAGCTTAGAAAAGCTTGTAGATTATAATTTTTGTATTTCTTTTAGATCGTGATCAGGAATATAGAGAATAGCCAAGCCGATTATTATTCCGAACACTCCACTTAGTAAGTGGTCGCCTCCAAGGTATAAAATATCTACCGCGTCGAGCACATACCAAATCCCGCGCCAAATAAGTACCAAGCCTATAACTAAAGACAAATTTTTAGCAAAATATCCAAACAGTTTCATTGATGCTAATTATATATTATACTGCTTTTTGGCGCCACAGCCGTTGTAGCTCAGTTGGTAGAGCACGTCATTGGTAATGACGAGGTCATCGGTTCAATCCCGATCAACGGCTCCGGTTTAATTTAGAAATATTATGGGAATGAATGATGCACCACAGCCTTTAGAAAATACTGAACAAATGAAAGTTGCTCTTCTTGAGAGTCTGAAATCTACGGGTATACATAGTCCTGAAACCCAAGTCTTGCTCAATCAGTGGCTAGATAGAAGAGAGAACGAGGTGCAGGCTACATCTGCTCCCGATGCTCGAGCAGTTTTCGATCTAGAAAGAGTCGATCTATTTTTAGCTGCTGGGGATATGGAATTTGCCAAGGATGCTCTTGTTGATGCCTATCTTGTGATTGTAGGTGAAGGTCTAGATGATATGATGCAACAAGCTTGGGACAGAGCAGAAAGTTTAGGAATAGATGATCTCAACACTGAAGCCAATGATAAGATAGAGGGGGCCCGATAAATTCGCCACCTTAGCTCAGTTGGTAGAGCACGTCTTTCGTAAAGACGGGGCCCGCAGTTCGATTCTGCGAGGTGGCTCTATAAAATAAAATGGAAAAAGAAGAAATACAAAAAAAGATAGAGCAATTGGAAGCTGAGATGCAAGCGTCTGATTTTTGGGCTGATAAAGATAAGGCCCAGGGAAAAATAAAAGAATTGCAGGCACTGAAAGATGAACTCTCTGGGGTCGGTAAATATGATAAAGGCGATGCGGTGATGACTATTTTTTCTGGAGCTGGGGGAGACGATGCGGAGGATTTTTCACGCATACTTCTTGAGATGTATTTAAAATTCTTTGAAAGAAAAGGTTTTGTTTTTTCTATCGTTCATCAAAATCATAATGATCATGGGGGGTTTAGGAATGTTACTTTGGAAATAAATGCTCCCCACTCCGCATCTCCCTTCGGTCGAGCTTCGCGGGGCTTCGGTCCCTACGGGACCTTGAAAAACGAATCGGGAGTACATCGGCTCGTGCGCATCTCTCCATTCAATGCTAACGCCAAGAGGCATACCAGTTTCTCGATGGTGGAAGTTATTCCCAAATTCGAAAAAACCAGCGAGATAGAGCTCTCTCCTGATGATTTGAAAGTAGAATTATCACGCTCCTCTGGCCCTGGAGGCCAGAATGTAAACAAAAGGGAAACTGCAGTACGGGTTGTGCATGAGCCGACAGGCCTCGCCGTGCACGTCGATTCAGAGCGTAGTCAGGCGCAAAATAAAGAACAAGCTATAAATATTTTAAAAGGAAAAATTTTCAAGATGTTGGAGGAGAAGCGTATTACTAATGAAAAAGGGATGTATATTTCTAAAACAACCAAAGTAGAGTGGGGCAACCAAATACGTTCCTATGTCCTGCATCCATATAAAATGGTGAAGGATCATCGTACTCTAGTCGAAACCAGTAATGTAGAGAAGGTGCTTGAGGAGGGTGAAATAGATGAATTTATAGAGGCAGAGAAAGGATTGTAAATTTCAGCTCCACTCCTGTATAATTTATGAGTGATGATTTCCTTCAATAATGTATCTAAGAAATACACTGATAATTCGGTAGCCTTGGAAGGCGTTAGTTTTGATGTTTCCCCTAATGAGTTTGTGTCTATCGTCGGTCCTTCTGGCTCAGGTAAAACTACCCTCATCAAACTTATTCTAGCGGAAGAAAAGCCGACAAGCGGCAAGGTTTACCTGCGCGATTCTGATATCCATTCTCTTTCTGGGGAAGATTTGAATCAACTTCGGCGCAAAATCGGCGTCGTTTTTCAAGATTTCCGTTTGTTACCGAATAAAAATGTTTTCGAAAATATTGCTTTTGCTATGGAAGCTGCCGGTCGAGAGGAAGGTGAAATCGAAGCCGATGTACCTCATGTGCTTGAGCTGGTCGACCTACCTCACAAGGCTTGGAATTTTCCGCATGAGCTTTCTGGTGGGGAAAAACAGCGAGTGGCTATTGCTAGAGCTATCGTCAATCAACCTGATATAATTATTGCCGATGAGCCGACAGGCAATTTGGACCCGATGAATACCTACGATATCGTCCAAATTTTGAAAAAGATTAACGATTTAGGTACTACGGTAGTCCTCACGACTCACAACAAAGGAGTGATCGATTCGATCGGCAGGCGTGTTATTACCATGCAGGAGGGAAGGGTAGTGCGCGATGATCCGAGCGGGAAATATATATTGTAATGGAAGCAAAAACAGAATTTAAAACAAAATTAAGGCGAGTGATGAAGGCGGGGTTTGTAAACTTTTTCCGAAGCGGCTATGTTTCCTTGGCTTCAGTTTTGGTCATGATAATTACTTTGTCGACCATCGCTTCAGTTATCTTTATGGGTGCTATATTCAACACCACTCTAGAAGAGCTTCGCAATAAGGTAGATGTCAATGTGTATTTTCTGACGAGTAGCAGTGAGCAGGACATTCTTGATTTACAAAAAAGGCTCGAATCTTTGCCTGAAGTGGCGAATATTGAGTACATTTCTCGTGAACAAGCCTTGGCTAATTTCAAACTTCGACACGAGAACGACCAGATTACTCTGCAGGCTCTCGAGGAGCTAGGCGACAACCCCCTTGGGGCCGCTCTCAATATAAAGGCTAAAGAGCCTTCCCAGTATCAAGGTATCGCCGACTTTTTAGGTCAGGACAATATCCTTTCTCGCGATGGCGAATCTATTATTGATAAAGTAAATTATCTTCAAAACAAAACAGCTATTGATCGCTTGACCAAAATCATCGATTCATCGAAAACTTTGAGCTCAGTCGTGATGCTCCTTCTAGTGGTCATATCAATAGTTATCACTTTGAATACCATTCGCCTCGCTATTTATGTATCGCGTGAAGAAATAGGGGTGATGCAGCTTGTCGGCGCTTCCAAAAATTATATCCGCGGCCCATTCGTCATCACTGGTATCATGTATGGACTAGTCGCTTCTATTCTTACCCTTATTATGTTCCTGCCGATTACTTATTGGCTTGGTGGAGTTACTGAAAATTTTTTCATCGGCCTCAATATTTTTAGCTACTATTTAAGTAATATTTTCCAAATTACTTTCATCATTCTCCTCTCTGGCATTGCGATTGGCGCGGCATCGAGCCTCCTTGCAGTCCGCAGGTATTTGAAATTGTGATTCTTTATGTTCTATTCTAAAAAATATTTCCAAAATTATTTTTTTATCATTCTCGCTTTACTCTTTCTTTTGCCTATACTTTTACCTCTGCAAGCCAGAGCGGAAATTACCTACCCCTATACTTTGGACGAAAAGCCCCAAACTCTTTTTGGCGATAGCGCACAGATAGGTACTTACCTTGGGATGGAAAATTATACCGCAGGTTATTCAGGCGGCTATGCCCATATCACTTTTACCTACACTCACCACCAATGTTGTTTTGCCGGCTACCCTCCGCTTGTTTATATTACCGATGTCGATCCGCAAACTACTTCCACTCCGACAGAAAGGTCTTCCCTTGCCGCTTACAATATTCCTTCATTCAATAATATTGCTACCGATTGGTATTCGTACGATATACAATTTGACGCACTCGGTTATAGGGTCGTAGTAAAACAGCAGGCTGAAGGTAACGAAATATTCAATGAATACAGAAATATAGCAGGCCTCACCGATACCGACTTTGTAGCTATTACAAATCGCTATCCGAGGGATGCTGAAGCGACCGGTGTGTATGCGCTCTCTCTCGCTCCTTTTTCTATTAAAGAAGGGCCAGTTGAGCCGGAAGAAAAAGTTGTAAATCCACTTATTGTCATTCCCGGTATCATGGGCTCAGCTTATAAAAATGCTGAGCTTGTGATCGACCCTATTCTTCATACATATGACGACCTTCTGGCTACCTTTGATCAAAATGGTTATACTCCAGGCCTCGACCTTTTTACTTTTCCATATGAATGGAGGGATTCAAATTTACTGACTGCAAATCTACTGGACGATAAAATAACTGAGGTCAAAAATGCTTGTCTCTCTCAAACTCCCCAAAATATTGATTGTTCCAAAGTCGATATCGTAGCTCACTCCATGGGGGGCCTAGTTGCTCGCGCTTATATCCAATCTCTCGACTACGACTCCGACGTCGACCAGCTCATCTTCCTCGGTACTCCTCACAAAGGTTCACCTACTGATTATCTTCAATGGGAGGCGGGGAAATTTCCACCGGATGTAAACAACATTATGAAAGAATTGTTTTTCGAAGCGGAAGCTCTTAGAAAAGGGTACCCAACAATTTTTGATTATATTCATAACAGGCCGATACTTTCTGTTCAAGAGCTTTTGCCAATATTTGATTATTTGAAGGATGATAATACTGCTACTGTGAGAGCTTATCCAAACAATTATCCTCAAAATGTTTTTCTTGAAAGTTTAAATAATAATATTTCAGCTCTTATAAATTCAGGAGTTGAAGTTACAAACATAGTAGGCGACTCGGGTGAGAATAAAACCATAAATACTATTCGAGTTATCCCTACCGACCATGCCATTTTCTGGCAACATGGAGAGCCGGAAGGATTTGGGGGCGTGATAGGTGACAGTGGTTTAGAAAGAGGAGTGGGGGACAACACAGTTTCTCCGACAAGCTCTGCTTTAACAGGTTTTACCAGTGAAGAAATAGTAGCTTCACATAACAGGATTCCGACAAAATCAGCAAACAGTGTATTCAAAATACTTACTGGTAATGATTCGGTTACAAATATAGACAATGGTTCCGATATTGATCCGAAAGTTTTGATTCTCCAGTTACTCTCTCCGATAGATGTAGTTGTTACTGCCCCTGACGGTAAAAAAATCGGCAAAAACTTCTCCAGTGGCCAAGAATACAATGAAATATCAGGTGCGTTTTATTCTGGATTCCAAACTGATGATGAATACATAACTATCCTTAACCCTATGGATGGTCAGTATAAAGTGGAAGTAAAGGGAACAGGCAGTGGAGGAGAGTATGCAGTGCTCACTAGTTTAGTTTCTGGCAGTGTTTCGGCGACCAAAGAGGTTTCAGGTCTTACCCTACCTAGTCAGGTTACGACCCTGAATGTGCTAGTGAATAATGAAGATATTGGAGAGACAGAGTCGCAAAAAATAATAAATTCAGAAGTTTTGAAGAACGACATTATTAAGGCCTATGATTTGGGTTGGATTACTGATAAAAAATTAAAGGATCAATTGTTGAAGAAAGCCGAAGGTATTATAAAAGTGGAGAAAAGGATAGAAAAAGTTATCGAAAAGTTGCCAAATGGCCAGAGAAAGGAGAAAAGAATTGAGAGACTGGAGCAAAGAGTCGATAATAAAGCGGCTCTGGCCTTGCTGGTTGAACTGAAAGGATATCGTAAGGGTAAAATAAATGAACAGGCGTATAATATTATCAAAGAGGATTTAGAATGGTTATTAAATAATTAACATGAAAAACTTCATTAAAAATATAATTTTATTAGTTGTGGTTCTTGTCTTAAGTTATTTTACTTCAGAGTATTTTGGTAAATTGTATGATTATTTTTCTCCACTCTATGACAGCTCTTTTTTCCCCATTCCTAAGGAAGGCCTGATTACTATAACCGGTGTTCCATTCGCTTATGTATTTTTCCTCATACTTCTTTTCAAACTATTCGCATGGGGAAATAAAAAGAAGTGGATCGGTTGGCTCCTTGTGCCGCCACTTCTATTTTTCGGTTCGGGCGATATCAAACACATCTATTTGCCTATTATCCTCGGCCTCATCGCTTTCTATCTCGGAAAACTCCTTCAACGACTCTTCATCAAAAACTACACCACATAATTTCCAACACCAAGGGGGACCCTTGGTTATGATTTGACTAGAAAATACTTATTGCTAGAATTGTTCTAGAAGCAGTTATCCTGTGTTGAGGAGGCACCATGTTTCAGTTACTTAGAACCGCTCGGGCTAAGAAAACTTCCCGTCGCGGCTTGCAATATCTCGATCGTGAGCATCCTGGCTGGGAAAACAGAATTCCGGCCGATGTGGACATTAGCTCAGGTGAACACTGTGTCGTGGTCCACCTGACTGGCAAACACTACAACGAAGGTATCACAATCCTCGGCATTTCGAACCCGGCTTATCTTGGCTTCTGTGTCTATGGAAGCCCAGGGGATCAGGCCGCCATCGCCGAGTACTCAGTGCTTACCAGCGAATTTCGAGCTGGGCGGGACGATCGTCTCAAACTGAAGAAGCAACAGACTCTTCTGGCAAGTGAGCTCGATCGTCAAGATGTCGAAAACCTCGTCGAAGTCTGAAGGCATATCGTCGCATCAGATTTTGTGCCCGTGGGGAGAGTTCCTCACGGGCACATTTTGTTCTGTAGAAGATGACCATCTACACATATAAAAAGCGAGAGGCGCTGGAGCGCCTCTCTGGAATGGAGTCGGGTGAATGCGAAGAGGGTTTACTTCCGAGTCGTTACTGCAATGTGTTTGACTCGCTCTGTTCCCGTCACTAGAAGATATTCCGGGTCGAGCCACACGTGGTTGATCTCATCCAGGATGTCGGCGATTGAACTGAACTCTCCGAAGAGTGCGTTCCAGGCCGCCCGTTTCTTGGGGCTTTTTCCTCCACGGATCGAGCCTCTGAGATACCTTTTCCGAATTATCGGCTTGACATGCTCTGACCCGAAGATAGCGTAGAAGTATTGGAATCGATCGAGGATACCCAGCACCGGCAAGTTGTCGAACAGCAGATGCCACGCTTCGTGCTTGTAGCGTGCTACCTTGGAGATGTTGCTGTCTGAATTTTCTCCACCCAGGCTTCTCGGTTTCCTATGGTGATGAGTTTCCTCCAGAGGGTTTGGTTTGCGGCGTGGTAACCTTGCTCTAGCTGGTCTTTTTTCGGGAATCTTTTTCAGGATCCCTTTCCTTTTGATTTTCGTACCGCCTCCTTATCGGGACCCGTCAGGATTCCGATTCTGTAACTAGAATACTAATTTTAAATATAAAATCAATACTAAAATAATAAAATGAAATGGCCCCCCACCAGGTTGGTGGGGGGCCAGAATTTGCGGGGCGAAGCGGTAAACGCATTAAAAGAGTTGCTCGATCTCTTCCTTCAGTGTTTCGACACCCGACACGATTGCTCCGGCGATTGCCACGACGTCGAGCTCCTGTATTTTGGGGTTTTCGTCACCAAACCTTCGACAGAGTTGTTCCGGCGAGAAAGTTCTGCTCACGAGCACTCCAGCCAGTTCGTTGTGATTCGTGTCTCTCCAACTTTCTCGGTTCGCTTTTGCGAGGATACAAAACTTTCTCGCGTAAGCGACATACGTGTCTGCAGAGAACATCGACTTCAGTGGATCGATGGCGTTGAAGGCGGTGAGGACAACATCTCCGCCTCGTCCTTGTTCCGTGAGAAAACGGGCCACTACTTCTTCAGAAGTGGCGCCAGTTCTTTTTATGCTTGGGTCAAGCGGCACGGATTGCGTGCTACTACTCATGGGGTATTCTCCTTCCTGACTAGGGTCTAAGGCGGAATTATACACATTTTTTACAAAAAAGAAACACCCCTGGGGTGCTTCGCAGTCTGGACGGCGGTACAACCGGGGAGGTTCTGTACGAGCGTTTGACTTTGAAGCACCCTCTAGAGGTGCGTGTGTTCAGCTACGGGCCGGACACACAGGAGGCACAGTGCAAGGGCCACTGCACCTCTATAATAAACCCATATAAAACATTTGTCAAACCCATTTATAATTCCATTTACAAATAAAAGAGTAGAAAATTACCCCAAAATCTGATAGATTGTCTTGTATTGCTGGCTCGCCCGCCTGCAACGCTATGCAAGCATAAGCGTAGCATTGCGGGCAGGTCTAATGGTAATCTGAATCTATGTTCTTCTATACATATGTTTTGAGAAGCAATAAAGATGGCCATCTGTATATCGGCTGGACAAAAAATCTGTCCAATCGTTTTTCCATGCATTCTAAGGGCGAAGTCTTATCTACAAAAAATCGACGGCCACTAGAATTAGTATATTTTGAAGGGTGTCTATCTGAATCAGCTGCTATAGCTCGAGAAAAGCAACTCAAGACAGGATTTGGTAGACTATATTTAAAGAAAAGAGTTTTTTGATTGCTGGCTCGTCTAACGGTAGGACACATCCCTCTGGAGGATGGTATTGGGGTTCGAGTCCCTGGCCAGCAGCCGCCATTTTTTAACGAACGAGCAAAGCGAGTGACTATAAAAAATGAGCGTCCAATTGTACTCAACTGGGCTGCCAATTTTATTAAGCGTCCCGCAATGTAATATGCGGGGCAAATAGTTTTAGACTAAATATTTTATAAAACGAAACCCGCTACCTTCATGAGGTGCGGGTCGATTTTAAGTTGGGTCCCAGGCGCTCGAGAGCCTAAACAGCGAGGCGTGCAGATCTCCTCGCTAAAAAACATCTCGAGCGCCTTTCGCCCATCGCGCCACCGGGTCGGAGGGGCCGGCAACAACGATCTCGTAAAAAATCAATTAGTGCTGTACTGCTGGCATTATATACCCATCACCAAATTCTGTCAAGGCCGCACAAGTCCTTTCACATATAATCCACCTTTGGTGTTGCAAAATTGACCTGCATTCCTATACTGTTAAAGAAGTACTTAAATCAGCTTAAAGTTCCTTAAGTAAAGAACTTTTTATTAAATTAAAATTTTAACCGAATGAAAAAGACAATAATTTGGATAGTAATCCTAGCCCTCGCTATTTGGGGCATCACAGCCCTCACTGGTGATAAATCTCAAAAAGCCGTCCTCGACGGTCCAGTGAAGATTGGGGTTATATCTCCTCTTACTGGAGATGGCGCTGCCTATGGTGAACCAGGCGTGAATGTATATAAACTGGCCGTAAAAGAAATCAATGATGCTGGTGGTATAGACGGCAACATGATTGAACTTATAATCGAAGATGGTAAGTGTACTGGTGCATCTGCTTCTAGCGCAGCACAGAAACTTGTAAATGTAGATAAAGTGCAAGTGATTATTGGTGGATTTTGTAGTGGTGAATCACTGGCTGCGATTCCAATAGTCGAAACTGCAAAGGTGGCATTATTTTCAGCTGGCTCAAGCAACCCAGGACTTACAGGAAAAAGTCGCTACTTCGCTCGAAACTATCCTGGAGATTCAGCACAAGGTAAGGTTCTAGCAAATATTGCTAACGATCAAGGCGCTAAGACTGTGTATGTTCTAGCTGAACAAACTGATTACGCTAAAGGTATAGCAGATGCTTTGAAGACTTCTTTTGCTGATCTTGGTGGTACTGTGACAATAGAAGAATTTCCAAGTAGTGCTACTGATATGAGACAGTTAGTAACTAAAGCCAAAGCTGCAAATGCTGACTTCTTTATGATGAGTGTGCAAACACCTGCTATGGGTCAAAAGATTCTTAAAGCAATGCAAGATTTACAATGGAAGCCGAAATTATTGGTAAATGATGCAATCCCAGGAGATCCTGCTACCATGTCTACTTATAAAACAACTTTGGATGGAGCTTATACGGCTGAAGTTGGAACTGATGTGGACAATCCGATCTTCAAACATGCTCTTGATCTCTATAAATCTACATATGGAACAGATATGCCTTTCCAAAGTTATGGTCAGATGGAGTGGGATGCGCCATTCATAATTCGTGATGCTATAAAAGCAGTCGGTTATGATGGAGAAAAAATTGCGGATTGGCTTCATAGTGAAGTCAAGAATTGGCAAGGCGCTGCGGGTTCGGTAACTATCGGATCTGATGGTGATCCGCTCGTAGGTCACAGAGCAGAAGTTATAAAGAATGGAAAGACAGAAGTATTGAAGTAGAGTTTAAAGTGAGTTATTTACAAAAACACTTGTCCTGAATAATTGTGAAGGGCGGGTGTTTTTGTTATATTCAGACTAATGGATATTCTGCCGCAACTCATATTCAATAGCATTATTGCTGGAGCCATATATATGATGGTGGCGCTTGGGTTCAATCTTATTTACGGCACAGTAAAATTCTTTGACCTCGGGTATGGAGCGCTCACTGTCGTCGGAGGCTACATGGTTTTTCTTTTTTACAAAAAGCTCGGTTTCGATCTCTCACTTGCTGTTTCCCTTGGCATACTTATAACTGGTACGGTAGGCTACTTGATAAATAAATTTGTTTATAAAAAGTTGCGTGATCGCAAAGCTTCGAGCATGGTCCTCCTCGTGGCCTCTCTCGGTATGCTCACCGTGCTTCAAGCTATTGTGGCCATGATTTTTACCAGCCAGTTCCAAACTCTCTCTATCGGAGGTGGTACTAGTCGTGTATTTGAGCTCTTTGGCGCCATCATTACAGAGGTACAAGCCGTCATCCTCATAAGTGGCCTTATGATCGCAGTTACCCTATCTGTAATTTTGAAGAAAACTCTTTTTGGTAAAGCAGTAAACGCTGTCGCTGATGATGAAGAAGTGGCAAAAATAGTCGGCATCAATACCAATAAAATAATCGCCGCTGTTTTCTTCATCGGCTCATCAATCGCCGGCCTTGCCGGTATCCTTGTTGGCTTCGACACTGGCGTCGAGCCGACTATGGGCCTCTCTCTCCTCCTGAAAGGTATCATCGCTTCCATCATCGGCGGTATCGGAAATATTTATGGAGCGGTTTTAGGAGCTTTTCTTTTGGGCTTCGTCGAAAATTTTGGCATTTGGAAAATTTCGGGGGAGTGGAAGGACGCTATCGCTTTTGGACTTTTAATAATTTTCTTACTATTCCGTCCGCAAGGGATTCTCAGGAAGTAAAAAGTTGGTAAAGTTATAAAGTTTGTAAGGTAAAGATAGAAAAAAGATTATGAAAATAGAAAAATTTGAAGATCTGATTTCTTGGCAGAAAGCACGAGAAGTTTCTTTGCTAGTCTATAAAATCTTTAGAACCAACAAAGATTTTAGTTTTAGGGACCAGCTACAAAGAGCAGTAGTTAGTATTTCAAATAATATAGCCGAAGGGTTTGAGAGAAAGAGTAATAAAGAATTAATGCAGTTTCTATACATAGCCAAAGGCTCATGTGGAGAGTCGAGATCTATGCTTTATCTTGCTAAAGATTTAAGCTATATTTCAAAGGAAGAATTTAATATTTTAATTAATTTATTAGTCGAAATATCCAGATTACTTTCGGGGTTTATCAAAACTTTATAACTTTACACTTTCGACTTTATAACTCACGTATGGAATATTTAATACACTTAGCAATTCTCGCCGGTATTTACGCTATCCTCGGCATGTCGCTCAACCTGGTCGTCGGTTACACCGGGCTAATATCTGTCACTCAAGCCGCTTTTTATGGCATTGGCGCTTATACCACAGCTATCATGATTACTCGCTACGATACCAACTTTTTTCTGGCTCTCCTCCTAGGTATTATTATTTCTGGAATAGCTGGGCTTCTTGTCGGCTATGTTCTCTCTCGTTTCAAAGGCGATTTCTATGCCCTTGGGTCAGTCGGGTTCAACACCATCGTTTATAGCATTTTTCTCAATTATCAAGATTTGACCAGAGGTCCTCTTGGCATCCCAGGTATCGATCGGCCCAGCCTTTTTGGAATATCATTTTCCGATAATCTCCCATTTCTTATTCTTGTCGCACTCACAGCTGTAATATTATTTTACATTTCAAAATTTATTGTCGATTCTTCTTTCGGCCGAGTGCTGAAAGCGATTCGGGAGGACGAAGTGGCCATCCAAATTTTTGGTTATAAAACTCATCAATTCAAATTGGCTATATTTGTGATCGGGGCGGTCATGGCTTCGATCGCTGGCTCTTTCTTTGCCAGCTACATCACTTTTATCGATCCTTCGACCTTTACGATCCTCGAATCCATCTTCATCCTTTCAATTATTATTTTGGGTGGCCTGGCCAATTTGCGCGGTTCTGTCATTGGCGCTATTTTTCTTATCCTCCTGCCCGAAATCTTGCGCTTTGTAGGTTTTCCTTCCGATATTGCCGCCCAAATGCGGGTCTTGGTTTATGGGGCATTACTCGTTATACTCATGTTATATCGTCCGCAGGGACTGGTGGGGGAGTATAAATTATAAATTTCGCAAAATTACATGAAAAAACTAATCCTGTCGTTTGTAGTCGTCGTAGTCCTGGGTCTATTGTGGTGGAATCAGTCTAAGAATAGCGCTGTTCCGGCTACCGGTGAACCGATAAAGATTGGAGGTATTTTCATATTGAGTGGTGAGGGAGCAAGCTGGGGTGAGGCTGCGAAGAATGGTATGGAGCTTGCCATCAAAGAAATAAATGCAGAGGGTGGAATCGAGGGAAAGCCACTGCAGGGAATTTATGAAGATGATGGAAGCGATCCTTCTAAAGCCATAAGTGCTTTCAATAAACTTACTAATTCTGACGGAGTTAAATTTATTATAGGTCCAAATTGGTCTAACACAGGTCTTTCTCTCATTGAGTTAATCAAACAGCATGGTGTTGTGGCGATCTCTCCTTCCTTGGGCTTGCCTGCTTATAATGAATCGAGTGAATATATCTTTAACACTTGGCCCCATGATGAGATTTTGTCAGAAAATCTAGCCCAATATGTCTATGATAAGGGGTATAGGAATGTAGCAGTGTTTGGAGCAAATGATGTTTGGGTTAAAGCCCAAGACCAAGCCTTTATTAAAAAGTTTGTAGAATTAGGAGGAAAGATTGCTTTTTTGTATGAACCATTGGTTACTGAAACTGATGTGATGTCTGAAGTCACAAAAGTAAAGAATGATAAAAGCATTGATGCTATCGTATTAACTGTGGCTGATTACGGTCTTTCCTCTATTGTGCCAAATCGTCTTAAAGAGTTGGGTGTTTCTTTACCAATTTACTCTCTAACCGTTAGTTTTCATGTTATCAATAACTGTGGCAACGCTTGCGAAGGAATGACATTCTTAACTTTCCTTACTCCAACTTCGGATTTTGAGAAAAAGTATAAAGCAGCTTACGATAATCGTGAAGTAGAAATAGGGGCCGATTCTGCTTATGATGCAGTAATGTTGCTTGCTGATGCCTTTAAGAAAACTGGTTCTGTCGATCCTGGTGATGTTCAAGCTTACTTAAATAAAATAGAAAAGTACGAGGGTGCTTCAGGTAGCCTTGTCGCTGACGGCGAAGGTGCTTTTACAAAACCTTACCTAATCAAAAAAGTTCAGAATGGTTTACCGGTAACAATTAAAGAATAATTAATAAAATATGAAAAAAATAATTTGGATTTTAGTGGTAGTAGTTGCGGCAATAGGAATCTGGTTTGGGATTAGTAAAAGACAAGCTCCTGCTGTAGAGGGAGGAACAATTAGGATTGGAGCTGCGCTCGGTTTAAGCGGATTTTGTGCTGATTTCGGTGAAGGAGAAAAGAAAGCAATCGAATTAGCAATCGATGAAGCTAATAAAAATGGAGGAGTAAATGGAAAGACAATACAGTTGATTACGGAAGATACTTTCTGTGATGGTAAAGGTACAGCGAGTGCTGTGCAGAAGCTTATTAGTGTGAACAAAGTTGAAGTAATTCTAGGGCCAACATGGGGCGATAGTTTCCAGTCCGGTTTCCCGATTGCTCAAAAAGCGGGTATCGTTTCTATATCTCCTTCTGCCGCTATGGAGGCTTTAGAATTTACGGGAGCTTCTAATGATCGGGTATATTCCACCTGGTTCCCTCAAAGAAGTGAGATAGAATTTCTACAAAAATATGCTGTGAGGAAAGGTGTAAAAGAATTTGTCGTTCTGTATGAGAATGACCCTTTTACAGAAATGATGGCAAAACTATTTGAGTCCGAAGCAGTTAAAGTTGGTATAAAAATAAGTCATTCTGAGGAAACGACTCTTGGAGCTGATGACTATAGAACTGTTATCGCTAAAGTAAAGGCTTACCCAAATGCAGCTGTATTTATTTCTTTCATTGCTCCGGAGATTAAGGCAAAGTTTTTGAAACAGTTCAAAGAACTTGGATTAAAAAATACAGTATTCAGCTCTGCTGATATTGAAAACCAGGCTTTGCTTGATTCTTTTCCAAAGGTGCTTGAAGGGGTAGTGTTTGGATCAGCAAAAATAACAGGCAACACTGTTGATTTCGTAAATAAACACAAAGCTAAATTTGGTACAGAACCACAGGGTGCTGCGGCCGGGCAAGCATACGATGCGGCTAATATATTGATTGAAGCATTAAAGAAAGGTCCTGTATCAGACTTGAATACAAACATAACTAAAGTTTCTGTGCCCGGTACTACTGTAAAGGAAGTTAAATTCAATGATAAACATCAAGTTGTTGGGGGAGGCTACACTCTAAAAACAATCAAGGACGGTCAGTTTGTCGATCTAAAATAATATTAAAATATGAAAAAAGTAATCCTATCATTCATAGCAGTCGTCGTACTCGGTTTACTTTGGTGGAATCAATCTAGCAACAAAGCTCCAGCTACCGGTGAACCGATAAAGATAGGGCAAATGTCGGGATTATCGGGTGTGGGAGCTGATATCGGGGAAGAAGAGAGAAATGGGGCTTTGCTTGCAGTTGAGCAAATCAATAAGAATGGGGGTGTGGGTGGCAGGCCGATCGAGATGATTTCGGAAGATACACCTCCTTTTGATTTGAAAGTGGGAGTATCTGTAGCTGAAAAACTTATTACTATCGATAATGTTCTTGCTATCGTAGGGCCACAGTGGGATGGTCAAGCCGAAGTCATAGCAGGTATTGCTGTGAGTAAAAAAGTCCCTGTCATAAGTCCAAACGCTTCTACTGACATTGAGTCAAAAATTAATTCTCCCTACTTTTTTACTACTTGGCCTGATAACGAGGTGGGTATTAAAGAATTATTGAAATTTGCGCAAGGTCGAGGTTGGAAAAAAATTGCAGTTATTCAACCTGCGAACTTCAGTTTCTGGCTTTACACTACAACTCTCCTTGAAAACAATGCTCCTGATTATGGGATTGAAATTGTGTCAAAAGAAATGGGGACGGATTTTAGTGTGGTGGATTACAGGACTCTTATCACCAAAACTAAATCCAAAAAACCTGATGCAGTTTTTGGTTCCTACGCCGATTTGGAATGTGTGTTCCTAAAACAGTCGAAAGATTTGGGACTGGAAGTGCCACTGCTTTCCACTGAATCAGCGGGCACGCCTAAAGCTCTCGAAGAATGTCCTGCCCTTATGAACGAAAGGTTGTATTTTGCTACTCCTAGCCAAAGTCATGGGTATGAGGAGTTTTCGAAAGCGTATGAAGAAAGATTTGAACATAAGCCAATTTCTCCTTCCGCTGTTACTGCCCACAATGCTGTTTCTGTATTGGCAGAAGTTATGAGGAAATTAGTTGATTCTGAAGAGGAGCTTACGAGAGAAAATATTAAAAACTATTTAGAAACGGTAAAGTTTGAGGATGCCATATCGATGCCTTTCATTGAATTCGATGGAAAAGGTTTTGTGGTGACTCCTCCTGAAGCATTCGAAATGCAAACAGTAAAGGACGGTAAGTTTGTTAAGATTAATTAAAATATGAAAAAAATAATTTGGATTGTAGTCGTGGTGGTAATAATTCTGGGTTTGGTATGGATGAATAAAAAGAAAGAGCCTGTTTCCGGTGAGCCGATTAAAATAGGGGCTATTATTTCGGAGACGGGTTTTGCGTCGGCTTTTGGTGAAATGTCGAGGTATGGCATCGAAATGGCGATGAAAGAAATAAATGATAAAGGAGGTATGAATGGAAGGATGGTGGAAGTGATTTACGAAGATGATAGGACTGATCCGAAAGCGGCTGTTGGTTCATACCAAAAACTCACAAGTGTTGATAAAGTTGATGCTATTATAGGAAGTAACTTTGATTTTGTTACTCAACCGATATTTGCGATAGCGAAAGATTCGGGCACTGTTGTTATCTCTCCTTCAAATCCTCGCATAGCAGGAGTGTTCGATACCAATAGCCACAGTTTTGTAATGATGAGCGACTTCTCTAAAATTATCTATTCTCTCGAATCGTATCTTTCTAAGAGCGATTACAAAAAACTTGCTGTGGTGCATTTTGATTCTGGGTTCGGAGCGGAGATAGTTAAAAATCTTTCTGAAATAAACAAAAAATTAGGTAAGGGCGAAGTGGTGGACGAAGCTTACAAACAAATAGGCAACAATGATTTCCGTACCATCATCTTAAAATTGAAGCAGGCAAATGTGGATATTGTGTTTCTCGACATGGTAACGATTGATCCTGTTACCTTTATGACCCAATCGAAACAGCTCGGTTTTAAGCCTCAAGTGGTTACTTACGACAGTGTCAAGGACTCTTTAGCGATAGAAGGGACTGATAAAAGTTTGTTTGATGGTGTCGTAGTTTTGAATTGGAATGTTACTCCAGAGAGCTTCGATAAGAAATTTAGGGAAATATATAAAATCGAACCAGCCAATTCGGTAAACAGGGCTTATGATGCTCTTTATATCTTAGCCGAAGCTGTATCAAAAGCTAAAGATAAATCAGAAGTACCTTCTCTTCTTGAAAACACAAAATTCAAAACTCCAAATGGTACATTCCAATTCAGTGCTGAACACGCTTCTCTCAATACCCCGACTGCAATCCAAACAATCCAAGATGGTAAGTTTGTTCCTTTGAAGAAATAAAGAATTAAGAAAAGCCGACCCCTAATGGACGTCGGGTCGGCATGATTTCGCCAAATCAAATGTCAACACTTTCAACAAATAAAATTACTAAACACTTTGATGGAGTGTATGCCGTGGATGGGCTTTCGTTGTCCTTTGAGCCAGGGAAGGTGACGAGTTTGATAGGGCCGAATGGTAGTGGTAAATCGACTCTCATCAATACGATTACTGGCATACATCAAATCGATGGAGGAATGGTACTCGTGGGCAGAGATACAGTCCTTTCCAAAATCAGGCGGTACGATGTCCCGACCTACGAAATCACGCGCACCTTTCAAGATGTGAGGCTTTTCGAGCAGATGACAGTACTCGACAATATTTTAGTAGTGCTCACGGAAAGAAATACTACAGAAGCTTTGTTCGAAAAACACAAAACATTTCACTTAGAAAAGGCAGAGGAGGTGTTAAATCGTGTAGGGTTGTGGAACCCTCCTTCGCATAAAGCTTCGGGCGGGCAAGTAAAACAGAATGAGCTTGCAGCGAACCTTTCATATGGTCAGCGCAAACTGCTCGAAATCGCCCGTATTCTAGCTATGACTCATTCGCCAACAGGGGAGGCGAAAATATTTTTCTTCGACGAGCCTTTTGCCGGCCTTTTCCCCGAGATGGTAAAAATCGTCAGTTCTGTTATAAAAGAGCTAAAGGAAAAAGGTAAAACCGTGATCCTAGTCGAACACAATATGGACCTTATCCGCGAATTGTCCGACCATATTTTTGTCTTGGATGCAGGCAAGTTGTTAGCTGAAGGTAAACCAGAAGAAGTCTTGGCCAGAAAAGATGTAATTGAGGCATATTTGGGGGAGTAGATCACATCCATAAACTTCTTAAGGTTATCAACCGCTTTTCCTTGACAAAGAAGCTACTTTAGCTACAATAGCTACTATTATGAGTCAAATAGTTTTTACAGCTAAAGAAGCAAAAAATAACTTTGGACGACTTCTTGACGAAGCTCGTCGTTCTCCAGTTGCTATACAAAAAAATGGCCGTAAAGTTGCTTATGTTCTATCAAATGAAAACTATGCTGATTATGAGGATTTTGAAGCGATCATTGATGCTTATTGGGGAGAAAAAGCAAAAAAGGCAGCAAAAGGTGGTTATTTGACGGTAGCTCAAACTGAAAAATTATTAAGATCGGCTCTTAATGTTAAGCGTTAAATTTTCAAAATTAGCATCAAAGTTTTTTAAAAAGTTACCGCCAAAACAAAAAAGGTAGGTATCTGTAAAGGCTCTAAGTCTCAAAGATGATCCATTGCCTCCAGATAGTAAACCTCTAAAAGGATACTCAGGTTACTTTGCTACTGATATAGGAGAATATAGAATTATCTACACAATTTTAGAACCAGAAGTTAGAGTTGAGTTAATTGGTAAAAGAAATGACGATGAAGTATACAGAAAGTTTAAAAGACTTTTTTAAGCCTACTGTTTACATATTTTACTTTTTTGATAGTATGGAACTAATTAATCAAGATCGTAAAAATAAATATGAATAAAAAATTAGCTTGGATTTTGGTTGTGGTGATTGTTGTTATAGGGTTGGTTTATTTTTCTAAAAAACAGCCTGATTCTACAGAAAATACACAACCGATAAAGGTTGGAGTAATTCTTCCTCTTACTGGAAGTGTTGCTGTTTCTGGAGAAAAACTTTTACAGGGTGTGGAACTCGCCAAGGCTGAATTTGATCCTGCAAAAGTTACTTTTATCGTCGAGGATGATCATACTGAAACATTAGATGGAGTCACCGCTGCAAAAAAACTTCTAGATGTAGATAAAGTAGATGTGCTTTTAGGACTCTATGTGCCCGATGAAGTCGTAGCTGTTTCTCCAATGGCAAAAGAAAAGGGCGTAACAATTTTCTCTGCTTCATATTGTTCGGATGCGTTTAAAGATTTAGAGAATGTTTTCTGTGGCTATCCTGGTGCCGTTGATCAACTTAAAACTGTTTTGCCTGAAATCAAAAAGCAGAATGTGAAGACTGTCGCTTTGATAAATACCAATGATGACTTTGGTATAAATTCTCGAGATGGGATGGTCGCTCTATCTAAAGATGGAGGTTATTCTGTTGTAATAAATGAACTCGTACCTTTTGAAAGCAGAGATTTAAAAACTCAAGCAGATAAGGTAATTGCCTCGAAAGCTGATGCTGTATTTATGGCGAGTGGCGATACTTCGCAGGCCTTCACTCTCATGAAGATTTTGAAAGAAAGAGGGTATAAAGGTATGAGGATTACTTTTGTTGACCTAAATATGCAAGCAGTAAAAGATTTTGGTTCCTCAATAGAAGGCACTTTTGCGCCTGGTATTGCTCCTAATCAATTCAGTACAGAGTTTACTTCAAAATATAGCGTTAAGTATGGAAAAAACCCTGAAGATTACGTAGTAGCTCTTGGATATGATATAACAAAAGCAGTTGTCTCTATGATTCAAAAATCAGGATTTGATTCGAAGGATTTTGTATCACAGGCTAAAAAATTCAACTATGAAAATCCAGCTATAAAAGGATTTGGTTATCAGGATGATAGATCAGTAACTTTTGCTCTTGAGCTCTGGACTCTAAAAAATGGTCAGTATATAAAGGCAGAATAGTGGATGCAAAAAGAGGTACTCTTAAAAATTGAAAATGTTCATGTTCACTACGGGGGCGTCCGGGCGCTCGCGGGGGCGAGTGTGGAGGTGGATGAGGGGGAGGTAGTAGCCCTGATGGGCCCAAATGGGGCAGGGAAATCGACGGTACTGAAGGCTATATTTGGACTCGCGCCTATTGAAAGTGGCAAAGTGTTGTGGCATGAACATGAAGTAAAACCGGTATCGCATGAAATGGTGGAAAGAGGCATCTCTTTCGTCCCTCAAGGCCGAAGAGTTTTTAAACATCTGACTGTTAGAGAAAACTTGGAAGTGGGTGGATATGTAATAAAGGATCAGAAAGAGATTAAAAAAAGAATAGAAGATGTATTGGAGCTTTTTCCGATGCTCCGATCAAAGCTGAAAGAAAAGTCGAGTTCGCTTTCTGGTGGTCAACAGCAAATGCTCGCTATCGCTCGCGGGCTTATCGTTGACCCTAAAGTGCTTCTCCTCGACGAACCATCACTCGGCCTCGCTCCCAAAATTGTGAAAGAAGTTTTCCAAAAAATAAAAGAAATAAATGAAAAACGTCGAACGGCAATCGTCGTAGTCGAACACAATATAAAATCACTACTCGAAATCGCCAGTCGGGCTTATGTGCTTGATAAGGGGAAGGTGGTCGTCTCTGACACTCCCTCTACTATCATAAACAGCAACATTCTTGAAAAAGTTTTTCTGGGGAAAATGTGATAGAATCGAGCTATTAAAGATAAAAGATAAAGAATGAAATCATTAATTTGGGTTGTAGTAGTTTTTATAGTAATAGTGGGCGCTCTCGTTATTTTTAATGGAAGTTCTAGCTCTTCCTCGCAGTTTTCTCTCACCGAAGTAAGCCCCTCCGACCATGTAAAAGGCCGAACTGTAGATACAGGCGCTTCTTCGACTGTAGTTCTCATAGAATATGCCGATTTTCAGTGTCCTGCTTGTCGTTCTTACTATCCGATACTTCTAGAACTATCTCAAACTTATAGCGATAAAGTAACTTTTGTTTATCGTCATTTTCCACTAAAACAAATCCATTTCAATGCTGAACCTGCAGCTTGGGCTTCGGAAGCGGCAAGTAAACAAGGCAAGTTTTGGGAAATGCATAACCTACTTTTTGAAAAACAAAATGAATGGTCAAGTGCTTCAGATTTGAAAAAAGTTTTTGGCGACTATGCTGTCCTTATCGGTATCGACAAAGAACAGTTCCTTGCCGACCTTGATTCTGGTGAGGTGAAGGATATCGTCAAATCTCAAAGGGAAAGCGCAGTCAAAAATGGTTTCAATGCTACTCCTACCTTTGTCTTGAATGGAGAAAAATTGGACAGCCCTCAGAGTATCCAGGCTTTCAAACTATTGATCGACAAAGCTTTAAAATAGATGAAAAAGACTGTAATCCTGATTTTACTCGTTGCTTTGGCTGTTGGTGGAGCTGTTTATTACTTCAGTCCCTCTGAAGAGGAAGAGAAAGTAGGCAGTCTAGTCTACAAAGATTTGTTACAGATAGATTCTCCTTTAGCAAATCAAGAGGTCACTTCACCAGTCAGAGTATCAGGTCAGGCAAGAGGGATGTGGTATTTTGAAGCCTCTTTCCCAGCTGAAGTGTTAGATGAAGATGGTACTAGCCTCGGCATAACTCCGATACAGGCTGAAGGGGAATGGATGACGGAAGAATACGTACCTTTCTCGGCCGAAATTTCCTTCGATAAACCTAAAGGTGAAACCGGCATTATAATTTTCCATAAAGATAACCCATCAGGCCTTCCTGAAAATGAAGATTCAGTAAGAGTCCCAGTACGTTTTAAGTAGAATAAACATAATTATATGGAAGGAGTTACATCAAATAATCATGTTCCAGAAAGAATTAGCGAACCATTTTTGACTCTGTTATGGGATGAATACGAAATTCCTGGTAACCCCCCCCTCCAGGGAAGTGTCGCTGAACAACGATTGAAGAGTGTTTGTGAAAGATATGCGAACGCTCTTGATTCTGGAGTCAGGCACCATGCCAAGACTTTAGATTTTAAAAGATCAGATACTAGTCAGAGACAACTTCATAACGAACTTGCCTTGATGCTTTTAGGTAGGCAAAGATCAGGAATGGAAATAAGTACTGCCGAACACATAGCTCAATTTGCCTTTGAATATGCTAGAGGGTATAAACTGAAAGAAGGAGAAGCATTCAAAAGGGAATAGAATATAAATGGAAAACCGGCAGCCCTTTTGAACTGCCGGTTACTTCGTAACGCATGAGAACCTATAGTTTCTGAACAGGAGTGAACTAAGATACGTTCCATCACCATTCGATTCCAGGTCTTTTTCAACGCTTGATTCTGCGTGAGTCCGCAGGATCTTAAATTCATCCTCTGTCACTAGGTATACTTCTTTTTTATCTCCCCAGCTTGAGAGCTGGGAAGCTACGATCTGTTCAGGTGTCATCCTTTTGCAATTATAGCACAGAGCCTATTTAGTGTCAATTTTGGGTAGGAAGGCGAGGCCGAGAGCGGGGAGGATGGCGAGGAAGGCGAAGGAAGCGCTGTAGGAAAAGGAGGAAACGATAGGAATGGTGATGAGAGGCACTATCATATATGCGAAAGGTCGAAGCATCCGGAAAATACTGATGATGCCAGTATCATGGGCTTTCACATGTTTGAAGAAATAACTTTCGTTTGAAATTTCGACTAGGCTTGCCCCCATACGAGTTATAAAAAGCACGATAGCCCATACAACCCAATTACTGGAGTGGATAAAAGGAATGACGAAAGTGGAAAGAGCCATGACACTGAAGCCTATGGTGAGCATCTCTTTTTCTCCAAATTTTTTATCGGCCAAAAGCCCAGCTGGCAGTTCGAATAAGAGGAAAGGTAGGAGCATGATAGAAAGAATAATACCTATGGTGTGCCAACTAAAACCCATTTCATTACTTAAAACCAAAGGTAGGTAGATAACCATCCAGGCATAAAATGCGTTTAGTAAAAATTGACAGATAATAGTGCGAGTTTTATCCCCCCCTTTCAAAAGAGAATGAAAAACTAGTAGAGCATGACTAGTATGTCCGTCTCTAAATTTTGTATTTTTAAAGAAGGGTAGAATGATAAGAAAAACAGGGATGAGCGCTAAGCTTGAAAGGTAGTAGACATTCTTGAAATTACTATCGTCGACTAGTAAAGCTAAAGCGAGAGGCGCGCAAACCCAGGCTATATTTTGAGCGGTGAGGAATAATCCGCGTCGGCCACCGGTTGAGCCTTCTTTTTTTGTTTCTTCTTCCAGGGCGATATCAAGGCAAAAATAAAGTACTGATTCAAGGCTTTGATAAATAAGGAAGAGGCCGAGGATCAAAATACCGAGCTCTGTACTACCTATACCGAATACGATGAAAGCTTCAGCGATGATAAAAAAAAGGAAACTGTAAACATTACCCAGTTTTCTAAAAAGGAATGGAGTAAGGAAGAGCATCAGGATGCTACCAGCCGAGCCTATAGCATATATGATGTTTAGACTACTACCACTTACGAATTTACTTAAAAGAGAAGAGTTTAGGTACACTATCGAAGCGTAGTGGATCGAAAGTAGGAACCCGCACACATATATTAACTTCAGTCGCATGCTTATTTGATTTTAAATTCAGCAGTTTTTTTTATAAATTCACCTAGCTCTTTTATTGGTACTGTATATTGAGCCCGAGTCGATGTATGCCTTATCACCGCCACATTTTCCAAAGCCTCTTTTTGACCGATAAGGATGATGTATTCTGTGCTCGATTGTTCTACCGAATACATTTGATTTGTTAGCTTATCTTTGGCTAAAGAGTGTAAAATAGGTACTCCGGACTTGCGCAGTTCTTCCAAAGCGATAAAACTTTTTTGTTTCGCTTCAGGACCAAATTGTACCAAGAAAAAGTTATGTTTGGTATTTTTTATCGTGGATGTTTTAAGATTTTTTACAGCTTTCGCGCTTACACTTACGCTTACTGCTGGAACTTCTTTTTTCAACTGCAAACGTTTCGATAATCTGTTCATACGGCAACCTCGAGCTAAAACTTCTCCCTCGCCTCCTTCCGATACTATCTCGAACACTACTTCTGTCGATATCTTTATTTCTCCCAAAAGAGTCGAATCAAAAACATATGGTATTTCCATTGTTTCCAAAAACTCCAGTATTTCTTTCAGGTGCAAACGGCTTTGTTCGGAGAGGCAGTCGACTGACTGAGGAGCACACTCTCTCCACTCTTTATACTTTTCATCCTTTGATCGAGCTAAGTAAAAGAGATCCTTTTTTAAATTTTGTCGCAGTTCACTAGGGAAGTCGTCCATCCTTTTTCTTATAAAATTTGCCATCTTTCTTTCGAAATCAGATACACTCTCGCGGCCACCTACTGAATTGATGCGAAGGGCTAGATTTTTCCAACCATTTGCTTCAAGTAGAGCCTTGGCTGTCTGGATGATTAGGCTTTCACATACACTTCTGTTTGAGCCCAGGATTGATATCTCATATTCCAGCCTTCCAGCCTTCCTTCTTTCGCTGCTCCCCGGAAAAGGGTGTTCCATAAAAAGACAAAGTGGTTGTGGTAAAAACTTTCCAGATGCGTTTGTCTTTACTTCAGAAAATTCACGCATTATCGAAGCTTTCTCAACACATCGCCAATTACTGTCCAAATCTTTTCCCGCGCTACTATCTTCTTTAGTTATCTGAGGGCTCTCTATAGGTAGGAAGCCGTAGAATGTCGCTATTCTTCCCGACTCATCCACTTTTAGAAGTTCTTTAAGAGTGCTACCTTTGTTGTGATTATTTTTGGTCATTTTATTGTCCGGGCAGGAATTTAATATGTTGTAACGGTAGCAATCTTAATATTGGCCTGCCTACAATGTTTTCAGAAGGCAGTGGTCCCCATACTCTAGAATCGGAAGAACCCGCTCTGTTGTCGCCCATGACAAAATATTCACTTTTTTTTAAAGTAGCTTCAAAATCTTCTTCTCTTTCAAAGACTATATATTTTTCATCCAGAGCTACCCTTTCTGTACCCTCACTGTTTTTTATATAAACTTTTCCTTTGGAAATAGAAACGGTTTCCTCCGGTAGGCCGATCACTCTTTTTATAAAAAATTTTGAAGGATCGTTCGGATACCTCATGATGACGACATCACCTCTTTTTAATTCTTGGAAATGAGTCGATATCTGATCCACGATGAGGTAATCGCCGTCTTTGAATGTTGGATCCATTGATGCTCCTTCTACAATATAGGGTTGGGCTATAAAAAGACGAAATGGGATTACTATTATGGCCACGATCAGAACGAATTTCAGTATTTCTCCAACTCCTTCCTTTTTGCCTTCTCCTGTGGCCTTTTCTAGCTCTTTCTCTTTTCTATCTGAATTTTCCTGCATAATTGGGTTCCATTATACATGATTTTGGCCTATAATCTATTTTCTATGATATATGTTGTCGGACTAGGGAACCCGGGAGAAGAATATACAAAAAGTAGGCATAATACTGGCAAAATGGCAGTAGAATGTTTTGAAGCTAAAAGCTCAAAGTCTGAATTCCGAAATAAAATCAAAATTATTGAGAGTGGCGAATTCATGAACCACTCTGGTAAAGCGGTAGTTAAATATATTAAGTCAAAAAAAACCGCCAAAGATTTGATCGTGGTTTATGACGATATGGATTTACCTCTCGGTACTATAAAAATTTCTTATGATAAAAGTAGCGGTGGCCACAAAGGTTTAGAATCGATCATCAAATCTATTAAGACTAAAGAGTTTACTCGAGTTAGAATTGGAGTTTCTCCTGCTACTCCCTCAGGTAAAATTAAAAAACCTCAGGGTGAAAAAGAAGTTATTGATTTTATTTTGAGTAACTTTACTCCGAAGCAGAACGAAACACTGAAGAAAACTTTTAAGTTGGTTTCAGAGGCGATAGAAACTATTGTAGAAGAAGGCAGGGAAATAGCGATGAACAGATTCAATTAACCTCACCCGGACTATCGTCTCGACCTCTCCTTAGCAGGAGAGGTAAATCGGGAACAAAATATCATCATAGTATGCAAAGGCTGAACAATTTACCAAAATTGAGAGATTGGCGCAGAGATTTGAGAAAAAGGGAAACCGCGCAAGAAAGAGTTTTGTGGTGGCATCTAAAAGATAGAAATTTAGATTTTAAATTCAAAAGACAGCATAGTGTCGGAGGCTACATTCTAGATTTTTATTGTGCTGAGAAGAAATTGGTTTTAGAAATAGACGGGGAAGTTCACCACACACAAGAGGCTCGAGAATATGATCATGTCAGGAATAAATTCTTTACTGATCTCGACTATAAAGTCTTGAGATTTTCAAACGCAGAGGTTGATACTGATGTTTACAAAGTTCTAACAAGAATCAAGAAGAGCCTAAATAGTATCTAGGTCTTTGGATTTCCTTCCCCTGCTAAGGGGAAGGTGGCCCGAGGCTTTGCGAGGTGCCGGATGAGGTTTATTAACCTCACCTATTTATTCTCCAAGAATGCAAGAGCCATCTTTTGTTCTTTTGGATCGAAGACTGTGATCTTGAAGTTGTAAGTCTTGCCGAGCTCGAGTTTTTCGCGCAACTTTTCTTCGGAACCAAATTCGGAGATATGTACAAGACCAGCGATACCTTCTTCAATCGAAGCTAAGGCTCCGTGTTTGTTGAATTTGATGACTACTCCTGTTACCGTGTCATCCTTTTTATATTTCTTGGCTGCTTCTGTCCAAGGATTATCTTTCAAGGCTTTGATCGAGAGCGATACTTTCCCATCTTTGATTTCTATTATCTTTACTCTTACAGTGTCGCCCACTTTAGCAAATTTTCTAGGATCATCGACTAGGCCCCAATCGATTTCAGAAATATGCACCAAGCCTTCCAGGCCTTCTTCCAGTTTTACGAATATTCCGAAGTCAACTATACCAGTGACTTCTCCAAGAGTTTCATCACCCAACACATATTTGTCGATGATGGCTGTCTTCTCTTTACTCTCGATATTTTTCTCAGAAAATATAAGTTTTCCTTCTTTTGGAACAGCGGTAATGATAGATACCGCGATTTTCTGGCCCACTAGTTTACGCAGTTCGTCTAAGATTCTGTCTTTATCGCCATCGGCTACTCGTGGATAGTGTTCCGTTTTTAGTTGGGAAGCAGGCAAGAAACCAGTGATCCCTTGCCACGAAATCATGAGACCACCTTTGTTTGCTTCTAGGATTGGTAATTCAAATACTGTTTTATCCCTGATTGCTTCTTCAGCTTGGTTCCAGATAAGAGCTTGGCGAGCTTCTTTCAGTGAAATTTCGACATAACCTTCTTTGTTGTCTTGCCCGACGATTTTACCGGCTACATTGTCGCCAATGTTTATTTTCTTGATCAAATCTCTAGCATTTATATACTCACGCCCGAAAATGATGCCTGTGCCCCAAGGAGCGAGGTCGACATACACTGCGTTTTTTTCAATCCCGATGACTGGGCCTTCCACCAGTTCGCCCACTTCAGGCAGGAGGGATGAATTGGACATAATCTTGCCCATTGCTGATTCCTTTTTTGATTTTACCGCATCCTCTGTTTCTTCCTCTATCTTTTCTATATCTTCCTTTTCTTTCATATAAAATACCGATAGCTTTCACAGTCTCATGTACAGATTTGCCGATTGGCAAAGCCAGTTGGCAAAGTCGCGCTGTGAGGTTAGCTATTCGGTCGGTTTCTTTTAATGAAAAGATACTACCATAAAGCTGTAAAATATGCTACATTCTATTCATGATTATTACCTATGGCGGAGTGGAGCAGGTGCGAGTACAATTTGGCGATACTACTATTGCTTTTAATCCTGTTTCCAAAGATTCTAAACACAAAGCAGGCAGTTTTGGTTCTGACATAGTATTGGTTTCTTTGAGCCATCCTGATATGAATGGGGTAGAGCAGGCTAGTAGGGCACGTCCGAACGGCTCATCCGGGCGGAACGACAAACAATCTTTTTCTGTTACTGGCCCAGGTGAGTATGAAATCGACGGAGTTTTTATAAAAGGTATTGCAAGTAAATCGCAGTATGCTGGCGAGGAGAGGATCAATACTGTATATAGTGTCAACCTAGAAAATATGAATCTGTGTTTTTTGGGCGCTCTTAGTGAGAATCTTAGTTCTGAAGCTATTTCAGCAATCGACGGGGTAGATATACTTTTTGTTCCTGTCGGTGGGGAGGGAGTTCTCGATGCCGCTTCTGCAAACAAAGTCGCTGTTTCTTTAGAGCCAGGAATAATTATCCCTATTCATTATGGTAGTGTAGGTGAAAAAGATGCTTTAAAAAAATTCTTGAAAGAAAGTGGTTCTGAAGAGGTGAAGCCTGTTGATAAGCTTACAATAAAGAAAAAAGATTTGGAGGGCAAAGAAGGGGAGATTGTAGTGTTGGAAGCACAATAAATTGTTCTAAGAAATGCGAAACACTATTCACAAATTAAAACAGAAATCAGAATCTTACAGACATAAAGTGGCTTTTTTTACTGCTTCGGCCCTGACTCTCGCTGTTTTGGTTGGTTGGGCTGGATATAGGGGTTTTATAAATATGCCAAGTGGTACTGTTGCCTATGAAGAGACTCTCGAAATAGAGGTAGTTCCTTCTCCCATCCAAAATTCTAGAAATGCTTTTGGCGCTGCGTTTGAAAAATTCATAGAACAGTTCGACTCTTTCAAGGAATCTATTGCTAATGTCCTTGTCCCTTTTATGTCTGGTATTGAAGTCTACGAAAGTAAGTAGCTTTTAGCTTAAAAATCTGCTATAATACAGGGCACAAATGGCTAAAAATGTAGAAGAAAATGTGGAGAATGCTGTTCCTAATAAAGGCGTAATTTCGCGTTCGATTGTGACGGAAATGAAAGAGTCTTTCATCGATTATGCCATGTCAGTTATTACTGACAGGGCCTTACCTGATGTGCGTGATGGTTTGAAACCTGTTCATCGTCGCATACTTTACGCCATGAATACTTTGAATTTGACTGCGACCGCTAAAACTCGTAAATCAGCAACTGTGGTGGGAGAAGTGCTTGGTAATTATCATCCGCACGGCGATGTAGCTGTCTACGATTCTATGGTGAAGATGGCCCAAGATTTTACGATGCGTTACCCGCTTATTATCGGCCAGGGTAACTTCGGCTCTATCGATGGGGATAGCGCTGCTGCGATGCGTTACACCGAAGCTAAAATGTCACGTCTTTCCGGTGAACTTCTGCGCGATATAAATAAAGATACTGTCGATTGGAGGCCAAATTATGATGCGACAAAAAAAGAGCCAGCAGTCCTTCCAGCGGCAGTACCACAATTACTATTAAACGGTACTCTCGGTATCGCAGTCGGTATGGCCACAAACATTCCTCCTCACAATTTGCGAGAAGTGGCTGACGCTTGTGCCTATTTTATTGAAAATCCTGATGCCACTACTGAAGATTTATTGCAATTTGTCAAAGGTCCTGATTTCCCAATCGGTGGAGTAATTTTTAACGAAAAGGATATTCATCACGCATATTCTACTGGTCGTGGAGGTATGGTTTGTCGCGGAGTAGCTGATATCGTCGAGGAAAAGGGTATGAGTCAAATTATTATTACCTCTATTCCATTCAGAGTAAACAAACAAACTCTGGTAGAAAAAATCGCGGAATTGGTGCGAGAGAAGAAATTGGAGGGTATCAAAGGCTTGCGCGATGAGTCGACTAAAGACATAAGAGTGGTGATCGACTTGAAGAATGGTAGCTATCCGCAAAAAGTTTTAAATTTCCTCTACAAACACACTCAGCTGGAAGAAACTTTCCACATGAACCTGGTGGCTCTAGTCGACGGTGTGCCGCAGACTCTTTCACTCAAAAGTGTAATCGAAGAATTTATTGGTCACAGGAAAATCGTCATAAAAAGGCGGACGGAGTTTGAACTACGCGAAGCGGAAGACAGAGAGCATATTCTACTTGGTTTGAAGAAAGCTCTCGACCATATCGATGAAATCATAAAATTGATCAAGAAGTCGAAGGATGTTGATACTGCTAGGGCTAATTTGATGAAAGAGTTCAAATTCTCAGAACGTCAGGCGAATGCTATTCTCGAAATGCGTTTGCAAAAATTGGCTGGGCTCGAGAGACAAAAAATAGAAGATGAATTAAGCTCAGTACAAGCTCTGATAAAAGATTTGAAGAGTATTTTGGAAAACCCAAAGAAGATTTTGACTATTATCAAAAAAGAACTTTCAGAAATAGCAGAAAAATATGGTGATGAGAGGCGTACTAAAGTGGTAAAAGGGGGAGTGAAGGCTCTTTCAATGGAGGATCTCATCGCTGATGAGGAAAACACTCTTATGCTCACTCAAGGAGGTTATGTGAAGCGCACTCATCCAAGCGAATTTAAGCAGCAAAAGCGGGGAGGAGTAGGTGTCGTCGACCTTGATACTAAGGAAGAGGATTTTGTCTCCCATTTCTTGACCGCTAGTACTCATTCCGATCTCCTGTTCTTTACTGACAAAGGTAAGGCTTATCAAATAAAGATGTATGAGTTGCCGGAAGGTAGGCGAGCCACTCGAGGTAAATCAATTATGAATTTCCTTTCTCTTACCGAAGGGGAGAAGGTCACTTCAATTTTGCCGATGCCGAAAAACTTGAAGGACAACAAAAATCTATCTCTTATAATGATAACTGAACAAGGTACTGGTAAAAAAGTTTCAGCTTCGAGTTTCCACGATGTGCGTACAAGCGGCATCATCGCTATCAAGTTGGGAGCGGGTGATAAGTTGATTTCTGTTTCCCAGGTTGATAAAGGTGATTCTTGCGCAGTGGTAACTGCTAAAGGTCAATCGATCAGGTTTGCCGAATCCCAAGTACGAGAGATGGGTCGCCAAGCCGCTGGTGTAAGAGTGATGAAGCTCGGCAAAGGCGATAAAATCATAGGCGCGCACAATGTACCCAAGGCGTTTGAAAAAACTGCTGAACTTGTAGTCATGGGCGAAAAAGGTTATGGCAAGAAAACTCCGATTGATGAATACAAAATACAAGGTCGCGGTGGCTCGGGAATAAAAACAAGTAACGTCACAAGTAAAACTGGCGACATCATTGCTTCTCAAGTGGTAACAGGTGAGGAAGAGGAGGCCGTGGCCATGTCGAAGAAAAGTCAGGTCATCCGCCTCGAACTGAAAGAGATACCTACTCTCGGTCGCTCCACTCAAGGCGTTCGTATCATGAAGCTCCGCGACGGCGACTCCATTGCCTCTTTCATTTGTTTGTAAAACAGTCTCCACTGTTTGGTGTGCTTCTTCCCTCATTTTCATTTAGAATAATTAAGTCATGTTTAGTAATCCTAAATCTAATTTAGAACAACTCGGGCTTTCTAAAGGGATGCGTGTGGCTGATCTTGGAGTCGGCAGCGGTTTTTATGCTTTGGAAGCAGCTAAAATTGTAGGTGAAGAAGGTAGGGTTTTTGGAGTAGATGTGCAGAAAGAATTGGTAGAGACAGTCAAGAAGTTAGCTGAAAAAAATGAACTTTCAAATGTGGAAGTGATTTGGGGCGATATAGAAAAGGATGGAGGTACAAAAATAAAAGAGGGAATCATCGATGTGGTTATAGCTTCGAACATTCTTTTTCAGGTCGAGAACAAAGAAAGTTTTGCAAAAGAGATAGAAAGGATATTAAAGTCTGGCGGCAGAGTGCTGGTGGTCGATTGGCTTGATTCTTTTGCTGGCCTTGGCCCACATAAGGATGAAGTGGTGACGGAAGAGAGAGCCAAGTCCCTTTTTTGTGGAGCGGGCTTTTCGATCGAGAAATCAATCGACGCTGGCGATCATCACTATGGTTTCGTAGCGCTAAAAGCGTGATAAAATAAAGTTATGGGAAATATGTCTAAGTTTCAGGTTATTATTCTAGGAGTTTTTGGTATCCTTATTATAGTAAGCGTCATAATATTTTCTAAATATCAAGGTGGTGGAGTAGAGCAGGCAGAAGTGAGTATCTGGGGCAATGTGAATCCAGAAGTTTTTCAAAGTATTATTTCAAAAACTTCTCTCTATAATAACGAAGCATATAAAATAAGTTATTCTTATAAAGAAGAAGCTCTTTTTGACGATGAGTACGTGGAGGCTCTTGCTTCAGGAAATGGCCCTGATCTATTTCTTCTGCCTCACGATAAAATAGTGAAGCAGAAAAATAAGATTACTCTAATTCCATACGACGCTTTCTCTGAGAGGATGTTCAAGGACTCTTTTATAGAAGGATCCGAAATTTATCTTGACCCGACGGGGATAGTAGCTCTTCCCGTGATTGTCGATCCACTTGTTATGTATTGGAGTAGAAAAGTTTTCACCGATGCTAAGCTGACTAGCCCTCCTAAATATTGGGATGAATTCTATTCTCTCGCTGGGCTTATATCCAAAAAAGATGGAGCACTGAATATTCAAAAGTCCTTAGTTTCTTTTGGTGAGTATAATAATGTATCAAACGCCAAAGCTATCATTTCGAATTTGATGATGCAGGCTGGTACACCTATCGTCCAGAGATTTGGTGATGATACTCGTTCTGTTATGGCAGATTCATTTGAAAAACCAGTCATCCCTGGAGAAGCCGCTGTCAATTTCTACACTGAATTTTCAAATCCGGTTAAACCTTATTATTCTTGGAATAGATCGATGCCTCTTTCCCAAACTTATTTTCTTTCTGGGGATATGGCTCTCTATTTCGGTTTTGCAAGTGAGATAGCTCTGATCCAGCTGAAAAATCCTAATTTAAATTTCGATGTTTCTTCAGTGCCCACCTCTAAAGATTCTGGTAACAACGTTTCCTACGGCAAGTTTTATGGTTTTGCTATTTCCCGTGGCTCTAAGAATGCAAATGCCGCCTTTGGCGTCGCTTCTATCCTTTCAAGTCGTGAAGGAGCACTGGCTATAAGCGAAGCTCTCGGTGTCCCCCCTGCTCGGCGCGACTTACTCGGAACTAAAGCTCTTGACGCATACCAGGCAGTTTTCTACGAAAGTGCACTCCGGTCCAAGGCTTGGCTTGATCCTGAGCCTACTGCTACAGCAAAAATATTTGCTAACATGATAGAGAGTATTACAAGCGGTCGCGAGCGCACTTCGGCGGCAGTAGTGAAGGCTAGTAGGGAAATAACAGAGCTCTTCAAATAATCTGATACGAAAATCATGCGAAAAATTAGAAATTTTACAAAAATTATATTACTGATTATGCTCGTTGGTACTTTTTGTATTCCTCTTGGTGTTCTGGCTCAAGGGGAAGAAGGGGATACGGGCCGATTCATACCGTGCGGTTTTGATAATGATGGTGACGGCATAGTTTCTGGGAAAGATGAGGAGTGTAATTTCGACGACCTGCTCTATTTAGTTCAAAATTTACTCAATTGGCTTGTTATTATTTCCTTTCCAATTTCCGTCATTACCTTCTCCTGGGCCGGCTTCATCCTGATGACTACGGCTGTAGTGGATAAAAAGTCGGAAGCAAAAAAAATGTTGGGCAAAGTTTTGCTCGGCTTTATTATCATTCTCTCTGCGTGGCTCATAGTGAGGACCATCGTCAATGTATTCCTAGAGGATGGATATGGCGACCAATTTATAGAACTAAACAACAGGTAGTTGTAGCAAGTAACTATGATGTATAATCAGGGCATGAACTCTTCATCTTTTAAAAAATTTCTAATATACTCCTTCTTGCCGACAGTATTTTTATTTCCTGTATTATTTGTTTCTGCTCAATCTGGTGCTGGCGGCACAGGCAATCCTGGTGGAGTGGGTGGTACAGGCAACCCACCTCAGCAGGTGAATTATAGGATACAGATACCAAACCCTCTAAAAAACAATACCAATGATATCCCAGCCCTGATAGAACTCATCATAAAAGATGTTGTGGTACCTATAGGGGCTACGGTGGTCGTTGTCATGATCATCTACTCAGGTTTCCTTTACGTCACCGCTCAAGGTAAGCCTGATAAAATAAAAACTGCTCATCAAGCCATTCTTTATGCGGTGATAGGAGCGGCGGTACTTCTCGGAGCTCGGGTCTTGGCTACCGTTATCAGAGGTACCGTGACCCAACTTGGGGGTTAACGCAAGTTAACGCAGTTCTAGTATATGACAAATTTCACTCAACTAGTAAATAAATTTATAGATTTAGGCGGAGCCGCCATCCCTCTTATCGTGGCGATCGCATTTCTGTTATTTGTTTGGGGTGTCGCAGGTTTTATCCGTTCTACCGGAAGCGATACCGATATGCAGAAGAAGAAAGGCATTTTGATTTGGGGAGTGGTCGGTCTTTTCGTCATCTTTACTATCTGGGGCATAATTTCTTTCTTGCGAACTGAATTTGAATTTGGAGGCGGAGTCATCATTCCTCAGTTACCTGAACGCCAGTAATTTTAATTAAATGGACTTAAAAGAATTGATCCAAGCTTCATACGGAATCATCACTAATCTTCTCATTCCTCTCGCTTTTGCCTTGTGCCTACTATATTTTTTCTGGGGTATGGCCAAATATATCCAAAATTCTGGTAGCGAAAAAGCGGTTGAAGAGGGTAAGAGAGTAATGGTGTGGGGAGTAGTAGCTTTGTTTGTCGTTACTTCAGTGTGGGGTATAATTAAATTTATAAGAAGCGAGATAGATCTATCGCCGACAAGTATGGTAAGGCCCCAAGTAAGGTAATTATTATAAGTACTTACAAAATTATGAAAAAAATATTTATTAGCCTCTCTCTTTTATTACCTCTTTTTGCAAGTGCTCAACTTACTCAGACCACTGGTATCGTACGACAAGGTTCGACTCTCGTGAACCTCCTTATTCCTATAGTTTTTGCGTTAGCCCTCCTTTTCTTCTTCTGGGGTCTTGCCCAGTATATTCTAGCATCAGGTGATGCTAGTAAATTGGAAGAGGGAAGGAATAAGATGGTGTGGGGAGTAGTAGCTTTATTTGTGATGGCATCGGTTTGGGGATTGGTGAGGTTTATACAAACGGAATTTAAGATAACAGATAATAGCGCAATACCTGTACCTGGATTTGGCAGTGGTGGTCAATAGATTAATCTTTAGTTACAATTCTCTCAACTATTCACATATTAAGTTACAAAAGAGTTAATATGTGCTAAAATTGAGAGCGTAAATTTGGTCATTATAAATTATTAGGTTTCAGTAAAATTAAATGAAAATTATGAAAAAAGCTTTAATCGTAGGAGTATCGTTTCTCTTGCCAATTATGGCAAGCGCTCAGCTTCAAAATATAGAAACTAACATAGTCACTCCGATCGGTAGGATTATAAACTTACTCATCCCAATAGTCTTCGCTCTTGCTTTGCTCTATTTCTTCTGGGGTCTTGCACAATACATCTTAGCTTCAGGTGACGCTGCTAAATTAGAAGAAGGAAGAAATAAAATGATATGGGGAATTGTCGCTCTCTTCGTTATGGCAGCAGTTTGGGGCCTTGTCGGATTTCTCGGTAGAGCTATAGGTATAACTCAAGATGCTGGTCCTCAGGTCGGTCCACTTATCCCTAGATAAAGTTAGATGACAGTCGGCCAGTTCCTCGCCAAGATAAATGAGTTTATCCTGAACCCTGTTATTATACTCGGGTTTGTGGTGGCGACCGCCGTATTCTTCTTCGGAGTGGCCAAATTCATCGCTTCATCTGACGATGATACTAAAAGGGAAGAGGGCAAGAAGAGTATCGTTTATGGTATAGTCGGCATGTTCATCATGTTCAGCGTCTACGGCATCGTAAACTTCGTTCTCAATACTTTCGGTATTCCAAACCAAACTGGGGGTATCATTCCGAGATAGTGTATTCATCCTGACTGAACATTCTGAATAATAGATAAACAAATCTGCCCCCTCTAAACTTTGAGGGGGCAGGTTTTTTTTCTTATACGGAGGGAAATACTACTCTCTGGAGACGTAAGGTAGGAACTCTACGATCATCTCCTTCGATTCGTCGGTCCCTGACTGGAACCAGATGATCTCTGAGTCGCCGAGGCACTGCTCCGCGTCTAGCATTGCGGTGCCTGCGGTGTCGAAACAGCTTTGCCCTTGCGGGTTGTACTGCTTCTCTTCCCCTTTCTCATTTTTGACGGAGTAATAGTTCTCCCCGTCTTTGGCTTGGAATCGTAGGCTCACTCCTTTTGGAACTTTGATTGGATCGCTCCAATCATCGTTTTCTCCCTTAGGAGGGGCCGTCACGAGCTTGGTTGAGTTCATGGCGACTTTCTTTTCTTCGTCGAGGCTGTGCGCCACGGCGAAGTTGTATAGAGCCGACGCAAACCCCACTATCGCAAGGAACATGAACACCTTGATGCCCGTGATCGCAAGCGGATGGGTTTTCTTGTTGTCGTCCTTCCCGGTGGTAACCAGGGTGAGGAGCATTGCCACAAACAGAGCGGCGTTTACTCCCCAGAAGACCTCCTCGTACTGACGGAGGACCCTCCACCATGACCAGGTCGCGAGCGCGATGTAGTTGAACACCACGAGCCCGACGAGCATCAGCACGATCTTGCCCGCGATGGGCCAGACCTTGTTTTTCTCATCTTTCTTTACGATTGTCCTTGCGATAACGATGAGAACTACCAACCCCACCACGACCAGTACTAACAACCCCAAATCCGATAAGGCGAAGTTGCTAAATGCGAGGTACACGATGGTCGCAATGATTGCTGCCGCGAATGGCAGCAACCTCAGCCTCCACTTAGGAAGATGCTTCAATTTTTTTCTCCACTTCCACTGCAGACCTTTTTCCGGTCCGAAGAAGTGAATGCCGATTGCCATGAGGCTTGCGACGATCCATATCATGGGGATCGGATGGAGGATCCAGAGTGCGATCCTGTGGAATGGCAGGAAGAAAATCATGACGATGATTGTCGCCACGATTCCAAGGTGCCACCACTTGAGGTGCCGGCGGAAGAGTAATACCCCGAAGAGCACTGCTCCTGCGCCAAGCGCGATGAGGACTCCCTTTATGGCTACCGTTGTGAACGCCGAACTCCCGTCCTTTATGCCGAGGGTCGCTAAACCCATAGCAAGAATCAGGATGGTTGTTACCACCGCCGTGTCGAGGGCGATGCCCCACCATTCCTTCTTTACCCAAGCCCGAAAGGCTCGGAAAAGCTGGAAGAGCAGTCCGATCTTGCCCCAGAAGGTTGCCCTTCGAAACATATCTCGGAATCTCTTCCACCACTCTTCGTTATTGGTTTGGGCGGGGTTTGGTGTCCCTCGACCGTATGTGAACCCCTCTCCGCGTTGTGGGGCATGGTTGCTATTGCTGCTGTTTCCAATAGGCGTCATTTTCGTCTCCGTATAAGATTTTCAATGGCACTCCTGTGCCGCACTTCTGTCTTCAATTATAGCATACTTAATATAAAAAAGCAACCCCCTCTGGTCGGCCTTGCGGCTTTCCAAAAGGGGGTTGAAGAATAAGGAGATTCCAGACTTTTGTAACCTTTACGGATTCATTGGCCGTCCGCTGTTCGGATCGACAATGATGCCGAGTCCTTGACCTCCCAAGGTTGTGAGATTCGACTGCCTGATCATGTCCCAGATCAGAGCCGCGATTGCATTTGGTCCAGCACCGCCTGCAGCCGCGATGATTGTTTGCTGAATACGAAGAGCATCGGCAGCAGCTACGTTGGTTATTGCTGTAGCTTCGCCTTGGCTTTCCTCAACTCGCGCGCGGCGTTTTCCCGTGGCGTCGACATATGCCTTTTGGGCGTCGACGTGGGCCTTGGCCAGATTGAGCAACGTTTGCTCGTATTCTCCGAGGGGTTTGATGTCGACAACTTGGATGTCGTCGAGCTGGTACCCAGTGTGATCGAGTATCTCACCCCTGATTGTTCCAGGCGCGTTGCCTGTCGCCAAGAAGTAATTCCGAAATTCCTGGGTGACCGTGACTACTGAAAACTGTCCCGAACTGCGGAACAATTCATCGTAACTTCTCTGGGCCGCGTAGGCTTTGAGGAAGGCGCGGATTTTTGGAATCAGCACGTTGCCCAAGGCGTCTGTGTTTTCCATGAGCGCCATCCGAGGGCGTATCATCTTCAGCCGAATTGTCAACGTGAAGGTGACTGGTATGAGCGGCCTCTGCGATGTTGGGTCCGTTTCGGCTCCTGCCGCTTTGTCGGCCGCTGGGGCAACCGCGCTACCGATCACTTCGACCCCAGGAAATACCAGGGGGTACTGTGAGATGAATGGCGCGAACGTCAGAGTCTGCCGTTCGTGGGCTTGCACCTCGTATACCGGTGCCCCATCCGCGTCCAATTTCGGCCAGAACCGGCTCCACTGATGATTGAACCGGTGGAGGCCGGTTAGGCGTAGGAACGGAAATCCAATGAACTCGCGTCCTGTGAGGTTCCGCAAGCTCAATACATCGTCTCCTTCTTCGGCGGTGGTATCATCAGGGATGAATTCGAAATCGTCATTGACGATGTGTTTGGGAACCGAGTGGAGCACCCTGATCAGGTCTTCTCCACGTACGACTAGCGCGAGCCAGCCGGTGGGGCAAGTCGAGAGTAGAGTATAGCGTGGTCTTGGTTTCGGACTGTCGACTACGGTTGTTTGGGGCGGCGTCTGTGAGGAGGCCGTCCGTTGATCGTTACTTTGGGCAGTAGTAGCAGCAGGCATTGTCTTAATTCTCCTTATTCTGTTGTGGTGAACTTTCTCTGTTTCGATCTGTCGAGACAGAAGTCTCTGGGTGTATTATATCACATTTTATATATAAAAGTCAAGCGAAAGCCGCCCGTGAGGGCGGCTTTCGCACTAAGGTACTCATTTTCATTCTTATAAGCCGAATTCTGTTCCACCTACCTCGTTGGTAAGCGTAACGATAATTTATCTAGGCCCTTGATTACTCAAGGACTCAAGCGGCACTCACGAAATTTTAACGATCCGCCGTGAGGCGGGGACTATAAAATTTCGTGTACGGCCTTGCACTCAAGTAAGAATTTTGCCGTTTCACTCTCCTTTTTTTGTACCTTGCGATGCAAGCTACTTTGGAGACTCGTCTCTGTTCGCATCTCTATCCTCGCGGACGACGGGCGTTACCCGCTACTCTTCTCTAGTAAAAGAGTGAGTGTTCGGACTTTCCTCTCCGCATATAAAATGCAGAGCTATCGTTTGGAATGAAAACCTGTGACATTATACCAAATGCGGATTATTTTTCAAACTTTTGTGGGCAGGAGAGGACTTGAACCTCCATGCCTTGCGGCACCAGTTCCTAAAACTGGCGTGTATACCATTTCACCACCTGCCCAATATCCGCAGTCCGCTCACCAGGAATCGAACCTGGGACCGTCTCCTTAAGAGGGAGCTGCTCTACCAGCTGAGCTATGAGCGGATTTCCAATATTTAATTGTGTGCTGGGAGCCGGGGTCGAACCGGCGACCCTTCCCTCTTCAGGGGAATGCTCTACCAACTGAGCTATCCCAGCAATTTTACTGAAATAAATTATTTATACTCCCCTTGACTCCTCCATATACCTCGAGCATTTGATCAACATATGGTTCGATAAAATAATATGCTCCCACAGCGGCGCCGAGCAATATGGCCCAGTAGACATAACGCATCACTCTGCCCCAGAACATGCTTTTTTTTATCGACTCCAGAATCTTACTATTTTTCTGGCTCAATTCAAATGTCCTTCTTAAAAGATCTCTGTCTTCTGGTTCCATAAGAACAATATAGCATAATATGAAAAAATGGTATAATAGCTTTTCTTACAAATTTTAAATAAAAGCGATGAAAACCGTAAAAATATATTCCACTCCGACCTGCCATTTTTGCGCTATGGCCAAGGAGTTCCTTACTGCGAGCAATATCCCGTTTGAAAATATAGATGTAGCGAGTGATATTGAGGCTCGTAAAGATATGGTCCAAAAAAGTGGTCAGCTTGGCGTACCTGTCATTCAAATCGATAACGATATAATTATCGGTTTTCAGAAAGAAAAGGTAGCTAGCTTACTGGGTATTCCCGCATAACCAAGGGTCCCCCTTGGTTATTGGTTACTTGGTTAACTTCCTTTTACTCTTACTTTAGTTTGCCTATTTTTATTGAGCTTGGGTAATTTAAGTATAAGCAAACCATGTTTCTCCACCGCTTCCGCTGAGTCGACGTCGATTTCTTGAGGTAGTACTACTGAGCGAGAGAAAGAGCCCCAATACAATTCTTTATGAAAATAATCACCCTCACTTATGGTACGCTCCTCTTCTCTCCTGCCTTTTACTGTCACCATTTCGCGAGTTATTGATACATCCAAATCTTCAGGTTTTACTCCTGCTACCATTGTCTTCACTATTATCTCGTTTGGAGTTTGATATACGTCAACCGAAAGCTCACCTTCATCTGGGCTTTCCTCACTCCATATACCAGCCGATTTTACAGGTGCTTCCAGAGCTTCTTCTTGTTCTTCCTCTATCCTCACTGCTCCAGTTATTTTTTCGAAGAATGAACGATTATCTTTTGCCATCCGATTAGAAAGTTAATAATAAATTTATACAAACATTATAGCACATGTATTTTAGACCGATCCTGGTTTTACACTTTTTACCTTCTCAAACATTAAAATCATAAGTATGATGGCTACCCATACACCAGTAAAAACGAAGAACACTCTTTCTCCCATCTCAATTATAAAAAAATTGAACAAGGTGTGCAATGCGATAGCGAGCATGATGCCTATGGCGAGCGACATTTTTTTAACCTCTTTATTTTTATAGAAAGCCAGTGCTATAAAAGTACCTATGGTCGCTGAAGTGACGGTGTGAAGCAATGTTGCTCCTAGGAAGCGCATATTGCCACTTATGATTCCTTGAGTAACGAAACCTTCGCCTATCATATTGAAAAGAAAGAGGGAATTTTCCAGAGCTGAGAAGCCTAAGGCAGTCGACACCATATATATAAGAAAGTCGACTGGCTCGTCGGCTACTCTGCTACGGAAAGCAGCGAAGTAAGCCGCTACTATTTTCATCACTTCTTCGGCTGCGGCCCATGCGAGCAGAGTCCATATGTGGATTTCGTTTCCGAATATATTATAAAAGAAGCGTTCTACCGGTAACACGAGGAGGACGGCGAGCATGCCGAATCCAAAAGAAAGGATAATGCGTAGTTTTGGTTCGGGATGTTTTTTGTCCTCATGCAGCCAAAACCACAGCCAAAAAATTGCCGGTAACAAACCTCCCACAAACGCCCATAAAAAATTCGATCCTATAATCACCCCCAAATTATACAACAAATATTGTCCTTGATTTTTACTCAGGCCACTTTTCTATCATGAGAAGGGAATCGTGACCGAGGAGGGACCAAACTTCTTCGGTGATGAAAGGCATGAAGGGGTGGAGGAGTTTGAGCTGTTGTTCGAGAAGAGGGCGGAGGAGGGGTTTTAAAGAAGCATCTTTTTTTGATTTTTCAATAATAACGTCAGCGAAAGTGTGCCAGAAGTAGTGGTAAATTTTTTCGGACGCCATATAGAAACGGTAGTTTTCCATATCTAAAGTGATGTCTTTTTTCAGGGCGTTGAATTCTTCCATTATTTTTTGGTTTTCATCACCAAGGGTCACCCTTGGTTCTGTATTTTCGATGACAAAACGAGAAGCGTTCCATATTTTGTTGGCGAATTTTTTGTAAGCGTTGACTTTTTCTTCTGATAAAGAGAGGTCGGTGCCAGGAGTATTGCCCACAATGAGCGACATTCTTAATGCATCGGTGCCATATTTTTCGGTTAGAGTGAGAGGGCTGATAACATTGCCTTTGCTCTTGCTCATCTTCTGGCCTTTGGCGTCGTTTACTAAGCCATGCATATAAACAGTGTGGAAGGGAACTTGGCCTGTGCGATAAAGGCCGAAGAAGACCATCCTTGGAACCCATTTAAATATTAAATCTCGCCCAGTTTCCATCACATCAGTAGAATAGAAATTTTTAAAATCAGAAGAATCAGGATAACCAAGTACGAGATAAGGCCATTGGCCTGAAGAAAACCAGGTATCGAAGGTGTCAGTGTCTTGCCTCATCTCTTGGCCGCATTTTTCGCATTTGTCTGTTTTATTTTCCAAGTCAGGCACTCCTGTGTGGCACGCGTCACAAACTTTGGCTGGTATCGGTATACCCCAAACAATCTGACGAGAGATGTTCCAGTCGATCGGGTTATTCATCCAGTAAAGGAAAATCTTGCGAGAATTATCTGGGATAAAAGTTATTTTGCCAGCTTCGACTGCTTTTACCGCTTCTTTGGCTAAGGGCTCCATCTTCACAAACCATTGGTCTTTTATTTGTGGCTCAATGGGGGTTTCGCATTTGTAGCAAACTTTTACATTGTGCTTATAGTTCTCCTCCACTTTTATTAGTAAGCCTAGTTCTTTCAGTTTTTCTACTATCTTTGGCCTGGCCTCTTTTATTTTCATGCCAGCAAATTCTCCGGCTATCGGTAATAGTTTGCCTTGCCAGTCTATGATCTGCTCTTTTTCCAGGTTGTATTTTTCGGCAAGTTTGTAATCAACCTCATCGTGCCAAGGGGTAATAGTCATTACTCCGGTACCGAATTCCATATCTATAGCCTCATCTTTGATGACAGTAGCTTCTATTTTGCCATTTATCCAATCCACTTCTAGTTTGTCGCCATTTGCATACTCCTTGTAGCGGGGATCTTCCGGGTGCATCACTACATACTTATCGCCAAACTTAGTTTCTGGTCTAGCGGTAGCAATAGTAAAAGGTCCGTATTTAATATAGTAGAGAGCATCTAGCTTCTCTATAAATTCAGTTTCAACTTCTGATAGGGAAGTCTGATGTTTGGTGCACCAATTAATAATTCTTGAACCTCTATATACCAATCCATCACCAAACATCTTTTTGAATGTTTTTTGAGTTTCTAGCACCACATCTTCGTCGAGGGTAAACTTTTCTCTTGACCAGTCGCAGGAAGCCCCCAAGCTCCGTACATCATTTTCCATCACCGATTTATTTTTGAGAGTAAAATCAAGGATCTCTGTATATAGATCTTTTGGGTCCATATTAAACCTAGACCTTCCTTCTTTTTCTAACTCTTTTTCATAAACAATCTGAGTTTCGAAACCGGCATGGTCAGCTCCTGGAGCCCAAAGAGTTTTAAAGCCGCACATTCTTTTGTAGCGGATCATGATATCTTCCAAAGTAATGAAAAGAGCATGACCAGCATGAAGTCTGCCATTGGCGTTTGGGGGAGGCATTATGATAGTGAACGGCTTCCCGCTATTGGGAAGATTGTCAGGATTAAAAAAACCAGAATTCTCCCAGATTTTGTATATCTTATTTTCTATTTCCTTCGGGTTATATGGCCTACTAAGTTTTTCTGTAACTTCTTTATTCATAGCAATATATTTACTTGTTAATAATAAGCTTTAAGACTAAAAACGCAAAAATAGACTCTTTTGTACCTAAAAGACATAGTTTGTCTTTTAGGTAAGTTGTCCTTTATATCTGATAGGACCTAGTAAGTAAGTCTTTTTTAGGATTATATGGATTTATAAAAGACAAAATTTTAATATTTTTTCTCCTTTTTAAAAAACGTTGATAAATAAGGCTTTAATAGCATTTGGTCGCTTGACACTTCCTAGTATGTTTATTGACATATTCTATCAATTATGTTAATACATGAGATAAGTTAATAGATTAAATTGTGGGGTATTAAATTATTTAGAGATATTAATAACATGAATATATTCAAAAACATTGTAGCCGCTTTTGTAGTAGTGACACTTATCGGGAGCCCTATTTCTATCTTCGCTGAAGAAGGTGCTTCCGAAGCACTTGCTATTTGTAATCTAGAAATAGTGAGTGATACTAGCACTCTTCTTTCTGATAATTCTAATGCTGTAGCAACATATTCTGCAAACCCTCGTTGGACAGCAAGCATCCCTGGGGCTACTTGGATTTGGAAGACTGTTCTTGTTGAAAACCCTACTATCGATGAAGAAACATCTTTTTCTCGCACCTTTAATATAGTCGGCACTCCGACTGTAGCTTCCCTTATCGTGGCCGCTGACAATGGCTACGAAATATCTGTCAATGGAAACCCATTTGCTCAAGATAATTCTGAGTTAAATTATTTTGATGAGGAGAAAGATAGTTATGACCTCAGTTCAGTTTTGACTACAGGCTCAAACAACATTTCTTTTAAGGTTAAAAATTTTGGTTGGGACGGGGCTACTCCACAATCAAATCCAGCCGGGCTACTCTTTAAATTGAACGTACAGTCCGAGGCTGTGACCTGTAATACGAATCCTGGCGGTGGTCCTGAAGTACCTGTGAACAATCCTCCGGTGCTCACTCTTTTGGGAGCCAATCCTTTTACTGTGATTGCTGGTAATACCTTCACTGATCCAGGTGCTACTGCAAATGATACTGAGGATGGTAATTTGACCTCTTCCATCACTGTTTCTGGTTCGGTCAACACTTCTCTTCCTGGAAATTACGTTCTTAGTTATTCTGTCACTGATTCTGATGGGGCGTCAGCCTCTGCTAATAGAACTGTAGTTGTGGAACCTGCCACGACATTCCGCGTTATCGCTACAAAAATAGTTTGTAATAATGAAATCGATTTACCGAACTGGGGAGTGGGAGGCCCTGATGTAACTGCTTCTACTGCTTCCGATTTCCTCGCTTCTCATCCTTCTTGCCACTTGCAGCCTGGATGGGAATTCGAGTGGGGCTACCAGTCAGTGACTGATCCTGGTTCATCTTTTGTCGGACCAGCGGGTAGCGGCTGGACTACTTTTGGATTGACTGATAGTCAGGGTAAAACTCAAGTCGATATTCCTGCGGCTCTAGGTTCTGACAAGGTATGGATTCGTGAAGTATTAAAGAATGGCTATATTCCTTTCTATGGTCCATATGCAAATAATGACGCACAGACTAATGTTGTAAGTGCTGAACTGTTTTGTAATCAGGATGTTTTGTATTTTGACAACTATGATTACGTTTTGAATCCACAGAATGGTAATACATATTATTGTATTGCCTTGAATGTTGCTAATAGTGTTAATCCTCCAGTCAACACTCCACCAATTATCACTTTGATTGGTGCCAATCCTTTGAATTTGACAATAGGTGATACCTTCACTGATCCAGGTGCTACTGCAAATGATACTGAGGATGGTAATTTGACCGATGAAATTGCTACTACGACTACTGTAAATACAGCTGTTGCCGGTACGTATGAAGTAACCTATTCCGTTACTGACTCTGGAAACCTTTCTACTTCTGTAACTAGGTCTGTCATCGTGTCTCCTGTTTCTACTCCTCCTACGAATCCTCCTACTGATAATTCTGGGGGTAATGGCGGTGGCGGAGGAGGTGGGGGCGGCGGCCTTGGTGGTCATAGGCGTGACATTACTACCATAGGCGGCGGTGCTGTTCTAGGAGCTACTACCTGTTCATACTTGCGTGATTATTTGAGAAAGGATTTGCAAAATGATCCTCTTGAAGTATTAAAACTCCAATCTTTCCTCAATGCTTTTGAAGGAGAAAATCTTTCCTTCACAGCTAACTTTGACGATGCTACTTTCGATGCTGTGTCGAGATTCCAGAATAAATACTCTGACGATATCCTTGCTCCGTGGGGCCACACAGCTCCGACTGGATATGTGTATATCCTTACCAAGAAAAAAATAAATGAAATATTCTGTAAAACTATCTACCCCCTTTCTGCTTCAGATCAGAGTGAAATCGATTCTTTCAGAAGCTTCATTCAAGATATAGAAGAGAACGGAGGCGTGATACCTGATGTTTCGGGCTCTATAGGAGTCGGTACTTCTACTGAATCAGAAAACCCTACAGATTCTGATTTTATAAACGGAAGTGAAATAGCAGGAACTAATGTTTTAAGGAATGCTGCTATCTCACTTTTCTCTATTCCTGAAAGTCTTTCTGACACGTTAGAGTGTGCCATCGTTTTCCTCATCGTACTTGCTGTCATCTATATCCTTGCTTCGCTATTCTCTGGCGGTCCTGCTAGGGATGAAATGGAAAGAATGAAAATCCGCAGGAAGAAACTTATCTGGAGCGCAATCTTTCTTATTGTAGCTATAGCATTGTCGGCTATCTTCGCTCACTACTGTACTATCCTGCCATTCGTCATCGTCTTTCTCATTGTGATGGGCGTGATCCTCTTCGGTAACGGCACTGCTCATAAAGAAGCCATCAAAAATAATTCGTATGATGCCTCGCTTGAAAAAATATCTACTCTAGTCGTGGAAGAGCCGAGCTCTCTTACAGACAAAGTAACCGAAGAAGGTGAAAAGAAAGGATTCAAAGGTATTATAGGGGAGTAAAAACTTACAAATATTTTAAGTTTCCTTGAGCGCGCAATTCTGGTTGCGCGCTTTTGGTTATGAAGGAGAGGTAGCCGGCCATGGCGATCATAGTAGCATTGTCGGTCGTCAGTGATTTTTCAGGAATTTTTAGTTCCATATTCGGATATTCTTTTACTAATGCTTCAAATTTTTCTCGTATTAAATTATTCGATATTACCCCGCCGCCAATTATAAGAGTATGTGGATTATGAAGAGCAATAGCCGTCTTTGTTTTTTCTATTAGAACTTCGACTACTGCATCCTCAAATTCCCGTGCGATCTTTTGGTATTCCTTCCCCTGATCAAGGGGAAGGTGGTCAGAGGCTTTGCGAGGTGCCGGATGGGGTTTTCTCAAATAATATAAAACAGCAGTCTTCAATCCTGAAAAAGAAAAATTTAAATCTCCCGATTTTATCATCGGTCTTGGAAACTTAGTTTCCAAGTGGAAGTTCTGTTCCCTGGCTTCTGAGGCAAGTTTAGATATTTCTGGTCCACCAGGATAGGGGAGGCCGAGCATTCTTGCCACCTTATCGAAAGCCTCGCCCACAGCATCATCTTTGGTTTCCCCAATTATTTCTTTCTCAGTCCAACTCTTAAGTAAGACTAGTTCTGTGTGGCCTCCAGATATGAGTAGGCCGAGGGCGGGAAATTTTATGTGCACAGTTTCAAAAGGGTGTGCTTTTGAAACTGTATCACTTGGCATCAGCTTAATAAAATTCTTTGAATTCATTAAGACTGATGCCAAGTGACCTTCCATGTGGTTAGTTGGGATAAGAGGTTTTTTCCATTTCTCTGCCAATTCTTTTGCAAAAGTAATTCCCGTCCAAAGCGCTGGTTCCAACCCAGGACCTACCGTTACTGCTATCGCATCAATTTTGCTTATTTCCCCGCCCGCAACGCTCTCGCTTGCGAGGCGGGCGGGCATCTTTGCTTTTTCCAATGCTGTTTCAAGTACGGCTGGCAGGTTTTTCGTGTGTTCTCTCTTTGCCAAGTTTGGATACACGCCACCATACAAAGAATGCATATCTGCTTGACTGTGAATAGCTGACCCAAGCACTTTAAAACTAGGATTTTTTTCATTTCCTTCAGCTTCCACCACACTTATAGCCGTCTCATCACAACTTGTTTCGATTCCAAGGATTATCATTATTAGTACATAAAATTTATCTTCCCGCCTTCGCTCATCTTCTGCGGACTGTGTCCCGCCGAAGCCGAGCTACTGCGAGGCGAAGGCGGATGGGGTGAGATTTGAACTCACGATACCCTTTCGAGTATGCCGGTTTTCGAAACCGGTGCCTTCAACCACTCAGCCACCCATCCATCGGTCCGCCGAAGCCGAGCTACCGCGAGGCAAAGGCGACCATATAGACCAGCCTAACATTTTTTGCCATTTTTTCAAAAAATGTTACTATGTCAGTTCAATTTGTTTCTAGTTTTTATTTGAAAATTAGAAATTATAAATTGAAAATTGTGATTGCAAAGCAATCATTTGGCCCCATCGTCTATCGGTTAGGACACCGCCTTTTCAAGGCGGGAAGCGGAGTCCGACTCTCCGTGGGGTCACATAAAGGGATGATACTACTTTTTTCAGAACAAAGATTAATTTTATCTTTGTTTTTAAACGTATTTTAGAAATATAAAAGTTCTGAAACCATATTCCTAAAATTTATCTAAAATAAACGAAAACCACTAAATAACCTTAAATAAGTAGGGTTTATTCATAGTTCTGAAAAACTTGTTGACAAATAATATATAATATGCTACACTATCTGCGTAAGATCTTTCGTTTCCCCACCCCTCAATCTAGACACTTTGATTAATTAATAATACCTCTTTTGCTGTTTTGAATCCAAGACATTGGCGTGGAATTTCGTTTAAAAACTCTTCGGTTGAATGAAGCTCCAAGTCTGTGACTTCTCTCAAATCTTTCCTTTTGGGCACAAAACATCTAATCCACCTGTTGGTGTTTTCAACCAATCCCTTTTCCCAAGAGTGATACGGGTGGCAAAAATACACAGAACACTTAAGTATTTGTTCCAGTTTCTTCCAACAGTTAAATGATATATCATTGTCTAATGTCAGTGTCTTGATCGGCATATGACGCAAGGAATCTTGGAAAGCACGCATTACAACTGCGTGTTTTCTGTTTGGTATTTTCTTGATGATGGTATTTCTGGAATATCGATCAACCAAGACCAAAAGAGAACAAGTATTGTGAGAAGAGACAATGAAGTCTCCCTCCCAGTGACCAGAACAGAGTGTCGCTGGTCTTTCTTCAATATATTTTCTGCCATCACTGGCTTTGCCATATCTCTTTTTCTTCCAACCACTTTTCTTGTGATGTTTTCTCCAGAACAGAAATCTTTCTAAACAACGACTGTACACAAACTTGTATACAGCTTTGGTTGATACGGTTTTCCCTTGAAGCTTGAGGTACCCCGATATTCTTTCGGGTGACCAACCTTCCTTGAGCTTTTCCGGAATGAATTTGGACAGCTCTCTGTCCAGAGCCACTTTCATACACTGTTTCTTGCTCAAATATCTTCTCCAATATGACTTGTAGTGAGCTTTTTTGGCTACATACAAGCCTTTAACTTTCTTTTTCAATTCGTACGCAATGCAGGAATGATGACGACCAAGTTTTTCACCAATATCTCTTGTGCTCCAACCTTCCGCTTGAAGAAAAGAGATTGCTACTCTTTCCTCATAGCTTAAATGTTTAAATTTTTTCATTCTCCAATTATGGAGTGTCTAAATTCAAAGGTTAATTAACTTTTGAAAAAGCGGTCTGTCTTGCCCGCTATAAAAAAGGCACGCGAAGCTACCGCGTAAAAAGCCTTCTGTAAATCCTGACTCCAAAAATTAGAACAGGCTTAACTTTACATAAGACTCCCAGGAGGAGACCATGCGCTACATCGCCAATGCTTTCTCGGTGAATATGATCGGAACCTTTCCGGTCGACATCCACATTGATGAGATTGATGTGGACCAGGCAGCATCCTACGCGGAAGATGCAACGAGCATCGTCGGTCATACCGATACCGCTAACGTGTTCTCTTCGACTTTGGGAGTTCCGGTGACTTGCAACCGCACAACGGTTGCAGTCAGGATCGGAGACGAGGTCATTGTCGGACAGTACAGGGGTCCAAGGTTGCCTGAGGGAGCACGAGTGCTCCCGGCTGGAGCCACTATCCAGTGGTTCTCAGTTCAGGTGGGATGGAATTCATCTCAGCTCAAATGAGCTCTTTTTTGCCAACCGTTTTTTGTAACAAAACGAGGCGTGAAGTTCACACGTAAAAATGACAAATTAAGGCGCCGTTTGGTCTTCAAACCTGCGGTGCCTTTTCTATTTCATAATTATTTCCAAACTTTCAATACTCAATTTTACTAAATCTCTATACGAAAAAAGTTCTGAAAGCCAGACATTTGGGTCACAAATTAAAATTACACCACATAATTTTATGTAAAGAGGGTGCCTCTCTACACACCATGACACACAATAATTTAGGTAAATTAAATGAAAGACCGCTTGCTTTTACCGATTTGGAGACGAGTGGGGATGTGTTTGGGGAACATGAAATAATTGAGATTGGGCTGGTTATGGTGGACCAAAAAAGCCTACAAATTTTGGATACTTTAAATGTGAAAGTAAAACCGGAGCATATCGCGAATGCGATTCCTGCAGCGATTGAAAGGAATGGGTATATGGAGGAAAATTGGAAGGATGCCATTTCTCTCAAAGAGGCTATGGAAATGTATGCGGAAAAATCGGAGGAAGCTATATTTATCGCTTACAATGCTACATTTGATTGGGGTTTTATGAACGAAGCTTTTAGGAAAAGTTGTATAAAAGACTCATCTTTTGAACGATGTTGATAACTAAAATTAATCTGAACTACTGATGATATCATTTATACATGAGGTCAAAGTGGTTCGGATTAAAGCAGAAAGTTGTCAGTTTGCGTTACAAAGGGCTTTCTATAAGAGACATAGAAAATAAGCTTGGAGTCGCGCGTTCTACTTTAAGCGGATGGTTGAAAAATGTTTCCATAAGCATTAAACATAGACGAGCTCTAAAAATTCGTCAGGACGAGTCTCTCATAAAAGCAAGGAAAAAAGCTTTAATTTGGCATCATGAACAAAAAAGACTGAGAGTTAAGAATGCTAAAGATCAGGCGTTGGTCACTCTAGCTGGAGTAGACATCAAAGATAGAAAATTAATCGATATTGCTCTTTCGATGTTATACCTTGGTGAGGGTTTCAAAACTTCAAAAACAGGTATGGGAAATTCAGACCCGCTTATTCTCAAGTTTTTTCTTAAGAATATGATTGAGGTTTATAATTTAGACATCAATAAAATTAGATTTGAATTACATTTGAGGTATGACCAAAATTCTATGCAGATGAAAAAATATTGGTCCCAGCAACTCAAGGTACCAATTGCAAGATTTAGTTATGTTTCCTTTGATAAAAGAACCAAAGGTCAAAAAACATACCCTCATTATAAAGGGGTGTGTTTAATAGATTGTGCTAATATTGCTATTCAGAGAAAATTGATATATCTTAGTAGGAAGTTTTGTGAGTTATATATAAAAAAGGGCGGTTAGCTCAGTTGGTAGAGCGTCCGATTGACGTTCGGAAGGTTCAGGGGTTCGAGCCCTCTACCGCCCACATTTACATTTTTTGAAGCTCTAAGTAAATATCCTCAAGAGCTTTGACGGCGTCGCCAGCGGCGATGTTGTTTTGATGGAATAGGCCATCCGTACAGTCGCCCGCCGCCCACAAGCCATGGACCGAGGTGCGTTGATTCCTAGGATCCACTTTTATTTGTTTTATTTCATTCATTTCTGCTCCCGATCCTTCTGCAAACCAAGTAGTAGGCAAGAGCCCGATTTCTACAAATATACCTGTAGCTGGTACCAGTATTTTTTCTCTAGTTACTGAATCCTCGTACATAATGCCAGTCACAAAACCATCGCCTTTTATTTCTACTGGGATAGCATTTTTAATAATTTTAAATTTAACGTTTTTAGAGAGTGTATCTATAGTGACAGGATCAGCTTTTAGCTTATCTCCACGATTAAGCAGAGTTACTGATTTGCAGTAGGCGAGTAGCTGGGCGGCTGATTCAAAAGCGGCGTTGCCCCCTCCTATCACTACCACATCTTGATCGCTGAAAAGAGGCCCGTCGCAACTGGCACAATATACGATACCTTTGCCCTCATATTCTTTAGCCCCCGGTATCTCTAGTTTCCTACGAGTGCTTCCGGTTGCGATAAGTACTGTCTTTGTATCGTATGTATCTCTGTCAGTTTTAATCTTAAATCTTTCCTTATTTTCTTCTTTCCATCTTTCTATATTCTCCACTTTCTCACCTTCCTTCATTAAAACTGAATTAGAAGCATAAGCCGCAACATGATTTTTCAAGATTTGCCCAAATTCCACTCCAGGGATTTTTACAGTACCTATCCAGTTTTCGATACCTACTGAATCGGTCGATTGGCCTCCCCAGCTTTCAGTAATGAGGAGAGTTTTTATTTTCTTTCTCGCGGCATATACTCCCGCAGCTGCTCCTGCTGGTCCACCGCCTATGATGATGAGGTCGTAATTCATGAGAAAAATATTGTATCACAAAAAACCAAGGGGGACCTTTGGACTACTGTACCAAGGGTCCCCCTTGGTTTTTTTATTTCAACTTCGAGCGTCGCAAAAAAGCTGGAACCGCACTCCAATCATCTTCATCATCTGCTTGTATCGTCTTCTTCTCCTCTTTTTTTGGTTCTACTGCAGGGGAAATCATTTCTTCTTCCTCTTTTTTATTTCTATTCAAAATTGGAATAGCATTGAATATTTTATCCTTAGTCATCTCTTCTTTATCACTGAAGAGAGCTTTTTTCATGTAGTTTTCAGGAAAACCTGAAGCGATAACAGTAATTTTTATTTCACCTTTACGTAGCTTGTCGTCGTGAGCAGTACCGAAAATAATTTTAGCATTTGGATCAACTGATTCGGTGATAATCTTTGCCGCTTCTTGTATTTCAAACATAGTAAGGTCGTCCTGCCCAGCGATGGAAAAAAGTACTCCTTTGGCCCCAGTAATCGAAACTTCTAGAAGAGGGGAGTTGATGGCCATTTTGGCAGCCTCTTCCGCTCTGCGTTCACCTGAAGCTTTGCCTATGCCCATGAGTGCTGCTCCCGCTCCTTCCATAACACTACGGATATCAGCAAAGTCTATATTGATGATGCCGGGAGTGGTGATAATATCGGAAATTCCTTCCACTGCTTGTTTCAAAATATCATCACAGATTGAGAATGCATTTTTGGCCGTAGTGTCCTTGTCGACGGTCGCGAGCAACCTGTCGTTTGGGATGACGATGATGGCATCGACTGCTCCACGCAATTCATCGAGGCCTTGCTCAGAGAGTTGCATCCTCTGTTTTCCTTCGAACGAAAATGGTTTGGTCACTACTGCTACGGTCAGGGCGTCGAGTTCCTTCGCTGTACGAGCGACGATGGGAGCGGCTCCTGTGCCGGTGCCGCCTCCCAGTCCACAAGTGATGAATACCATGTCGGAACCTTTGATCGCTTCCTGTATTTCTTCTTTAGTTTCTTCCACCGCTCTTTTGCCAAGATCGGGGTTACCTCCAGCTCCGAGGCCTCGAGTGAGATTTTTGCCAATATGAATTTTCTTTTTGGCGAGAGAATGATGAAGGTCCTGCGCGTCACTATTTATAGCTACGAATTCAATTCCTTTTACTTTGGAATTGATCATGTGATTTACAGCGTTCTTTCCAGAACCACCGACACCGATGACTTTTATTCGTGCAAATGTTTCTACCTCTGGCTTGATTTGTGGCATATTGCCTGGATTCTAACAGAGCCCTTCCTGAATGCAAAGTTGAAAAACTCCCCAAAAATGTCCTGGTTTAGAAAATATTAAGGTAAAAATTGTTTGAACCAGTCGAAGATTTTGGAGAAGAATTCGCCGCCGTGGCGGCTAAGGCCGAGGCGCTCCTCTTCTTCAGGGATTGTGCCCATGATACATAGGCCGTAAGCCACTGACCAAGATGAATCTTTCAGTTGAATTTTGCCTTCGCCCACTTTGAGCGAAGCTACGCGGGATGGTAAGTGTAGGGTGGCCCTCGCGACATCTTCGACAGAATTAATATAAGAGCCTCCACCAGTAATAATTATTCCGGCCGGCAAAAGGCCATTCTTGCCGATTTTTTTCAAATGAGTTTCTACTAGCTCAAACATATCGGAGAGCCTAGCTCCCACTATTTCTTCCAGCCTTTTTTGGGGATATGAAGAATGAGTAAGTCCTCCGATTTTTATGACCTCAGCTTCTTCCAAGGCTACTTTTAATCCAAGAGCAATATCGTTGGTTATATCTGAACCGCCGATAGGGAAAACTTCAAGCGAGATGGGTATGTTGTTTTCAAATACTACGATCGAAAGAGTCTCAGCTCCTATATTGGCGAGGACACAACCGGCCATTTTTTGTGGTTTAGAAAGAGTGACGAAACTTGCGGCGATAGGGGAAGCAACGACATCGATCACATCTATACCAGCTTCTTCCACTGCTTCTAGAAGGTCATTCAAGTGGGGCTCAAGGCAGGTGATGAAAAGCACTTTCACTTCTATTTTTACTCCTTTCATGCCAAGCACTCTTCCTAATACTGGTTTACCATCGATTTTCCATTGTACTGGTATGGTATAAATTATTTTCCTGTTTTGGATTACAGCTTGAGGTATGGCTTCTTCAGCGCTTGTAGTTGCGGCATCGATATCGAGCTCTGTTACTATTTGGTCGCCACGCGATACGATGCTATGTCCTACGGCTACAGTGCTTGATAGGCCTATACCACCGACTGAAATATAGGCTCTACGTATTCTCTGGCCCGAAGTTTTTTCAGCTTGGGCAATAGCCGCTTGCACACTTTTTACTACATCTCCAGAATTTATAATATAGCCATGGCGTAATCCTTTCGATTCAGCACTACCGCCCCCTAGTATTTTAGGAAATTCTCGCGCTTTTTCGTGCGACGATACCACTACCCTTACTTGGTATGTTCCTATGTCTATTCCTGCTGTTATTTTTTGGCTCATTCTGATGATCTTTCTCGATTTTATTGTGGGGGTGTCGTATATTAAAAATATTACAAAACTTTTTTTCCAGTCTATCCATTTTACTACCATGATCGAGCCCTTTCAAATGAACAACTGCGTGGATAAGGAGATAGGATAGGTACTCAGAGGCTTCCATTCCAAACTCCCTAGACTTTTTCCTCATGTTTGGGAGAGAAAATAAAATTTCTCCTTCCTCCTTCAAATTAAAGGCGAGCACGTCGGTCGATTCGTCCTTATTCCTATACTCTTTATTTATTTTCCTCATCTTCTTCTCTCGGACGAAAGCGATCGAAGCAAAGTATTTCTTGCCCAATATTTCGGGAATGATTTTATTGAAAGCTAAGTCCAAAAAGCCCCCTGGTATGCGGGGCTCGTGACATTCTGAGGTGATAGAGTAATTCTTGCCTTCAGCGATGAGTATCATTTTTTTGATTACCAAGGGTCACCTTTGGCCAAAGGGGTTCGGGCCAAGGGTGACCCTTGGTAAACTCTTAGTTCATTTTATCGGGCATTTTGCCCATTTTGATTGCTTCGCGCACTACCTCACGACGCTTGATGCGCTTCAGCGCCTTCTTCTTTTTCACATAATCAGAGAGAGTTCTCTGGGAGTAGCGGATAGAACGTAGACGTGAAAGTACTCCCGATCCTTGCACCTTTTTAGTGAATTTCCTTATGATGGAAAGGTTGTTCTCCAATCCGCTTTTTACTATTTCGACATTCGTTGCCATGTCGGGCTATTCTAACATAGCTCAAGATAGTAGACAACAGTATTTATAAGGTAGATAAAAACTGCTTGTATATTGGGTTTAAATATGGTTGGATAGGAAACAGGAGGTGTAAAAGCACTATGGAAGTTCCCAAGTATATGCAGCAAGGGTCATCAGGGCCTTGCGTCCAGATTCTGGCCGCATTTCTCGTCAAGCAGCAAACTGTCCCTTGCGACTTTATTCCTAATCAGCATTTTGGCCAGAATTTGACCAAGATGTTGCGGGAATACCAAGGAGATGAAGGGCTTCAAGTTGATGGAGGTTGTGGTCCGGAGACTCGGAGGAACATGAAGAATTACGACTTTCACTTCGACGACTTCTGCCGGCATACCACTGGCGTAACGAAGTTCGTCCAGCCAGACGGCAGTGTCATCGAGTACGATCCCGCGGCTCCCTGATCCGGAGGCCCGCCAGAGCAACAACCAACAGGTTTCGCTCTGGCGGGCCTTGTTGTTAATAAACCCCACCCGGGCTTCGCTTCGACCTCCCCTTAGCAGGGGAGGTAATACGCTACGGATTCGAGGATTTTGTTTTCCCTCCCCTGCTAAGGGGAGGGAAGGGTGGGGTTAAACCCCCAATATCACCGGAATCACAATCGGTCTTTTGGCGGTTTTTTGGAAGAGAAAGCGAGCCACGGCGTCGGTCACATTACCTTTGATAAAGTCGAAATTGATTGGGTTCATTCCCATAGCACTTTCTTCCACTGTTTTCTTAATGAGAAGGCGAGCGTGTTGCATCAATTCTTGCGATTCGCGCAAATAGACGAAACCTCTAGAAATAATATCAGGCGATTTGCGAAGCCGACCAGTTTTCAAGTTTATGGTCGCGACGATGACGAACATTCCATCCTCCGCGAGCATTTTACGATCGCGCATTACTACTTCTTGCACATCAGCGATGGCAAATCCATCGACCATAACAGGGGATGAGGGAGCAGTTTCTTTCAGAGCTTTTATTTTCTCGCCACCTTCTTGTACTTCTATGATCATACCGTTGTCAGGTACCACGATATTCTCTGGAGGCATGCCTAAATTTTGAGCCAACTCCTCATGTACCCGGAGCATATAGTGGTTGCCGTGAATCGGAATGAAGAATTTTGGATTTACTTTTTTATGGATCCATTCCAATTCGCCTCGGTTGCCGTGGCCAGTCGAGTGGATATAAACATCGCTGGTACGATAATGGATAATTTTTGCTCCTTGTCGCGCCAAGTTATCTTTCAACTTTTGGACTGACCTTTCATTTCCAGGAATAATAGAGGAAGAAAGTAGTATGGTGTCGCGATTGGAGATTTTTATATATTTGTGGGTTTTGGATGACATACGCATTAGAGCGGCAAACTCATCGCCCTGAGCGCCTGTCGCCAATATGATAACTCTGTCGGGCGGTAAAGTATCCATTTCCTCTGTAGTGATGATGGTACCCTTGCCTACTTTCAACATACCGAGCTCGCGCACGATTTCTATATTTTGCTTCATACTTCTGCCTTCCACTACCACTTTTTTTCCATTACGCTCTGCCGCCTCGATAATGGCGATCATGCGCTCAAGCTGGGAAGCAAAGGTGCCGATTATGAGTCGACGTTTGGTGCTTTTTATTATTTCTTCCAAATTTTGATGCACCAATTTTTCAGGGGTAGAAAATCCAGGATTATCAACATTGGTCGAGTCCATCATCAATAAGAGTACTTTTTCTTTACTGAATCTTGCGTATTCTTTTTCTTCTCTTTCTGTCGGTACACCGTCCACATGCTCAAGCTTTATGTCACCCGGGTTTACCACGAGGCCATATGGAGTCTCTATCACGATACCCATTGAATCAGGAATAGTGTGGGTGACGGAAAAGAAGCTCACTTTCGTTTTTCCGAGCATAATAGTGTCCTCTTTTTCTACCACTCGCATATCGAGAGGTGGTAAGTGGGGGAATTCCTCCTGTCTCTTTTTGATCATGACAGTCGTGAGTAGGCGTGAGTAAAGGGGTGGGTTACCTATACGATCCATGATGTAGGGGATGCCGCCGATGTGATCCAGGTGGCCGTGGGTTATGAGTACGCCTCGTATTTTTTCTTTTCTCTCTTCAAGATACTTTGTGTTCGGTAAAATGTAGTCTACTCCTGGGGTATCCTCATCTCGGAATTGGAAACCAGCATCCATGACGAAAATATCATCACCGATTTCGATGGCGGTCATATTCTTGCCTATTTCCTCGGTGCCACCGAGTGGAATAATGCGTATATTGTCGCCGACTGGAGGGATATTTAAAGTTATGGGAGCGCTAGCCTCTGGTAATTTGTAATCGCGTGGTATCGGGCGATCACCTCGCCTGACAAATGGCCTACGATCTCTCGATGGTCCTCTCGTTCCTACTCGAGGCCTGTCCCCTGGGTGAGTCATAGGTCTTCTGCTGGGAGCGATCACACTATTACTTGCTGGCCTACCAGCGATAAAAGGCCGACTCCTTTCTCTCGTCGGAGCTCCTGTCGCCGTTCTCTCTGTGTTTTCTGTCCCACTTTCAGAATGAAAACTTCTTATGCGGAATCTTCCTGAGTCGTTTCTTTGTTGCATTACTTTTATTTTTTAATTACTTATTATTTTAATAAATAGGATTTAATTTGAAAAAACACTCCATACCTTCTCTGTCTCTATGTACCACTTTTCAATGCCCATAAATCTGCTACTTCCGCTCGATATATTATCCAAATCCACATTTTTTATCCTTGGGTGTATGGCATATATGAAATCAGGTGCGTAGGTAAATATAGCTGGTATATCATTTATTATTTCCGACTCGAATTCAGCTCGCTTCTTATTTATCGTCCCTATATCGGTAGCTGTACGCATCTCCTCAAGCAGTTTGTCAGTGGTGATATTTGCGTAAAGAGCGATATTGAGGCCTGGGTCATTACGAGCTGATGAATGCCAAAACGGATAGAAATCTAAATCTCGACCGAAACTTTCTCCAAACAGAAGGGCATCATATTTTCGAGGTTTGATAACATTTTGATTCAAATCTCCTGACTCGAATACTTTTATTTCGACATCGGCTCCCAACTGCTCCCAACTGCTTGCTAATATATCAGCGGTGGCTTTCAGTTCCGGCGCGTCGGAAGTAGAGATAGAGAAAGAGAGCCTCTGATTTACTGATTTTACTTTCTTTTCTAATATACCATCTTCATTCGCTTTCCAGCCTGCTTTTTCTAACACAGCCTTTGCTTCTTCGAAGTCATTATCGGAATCGACTATCCATCTACTTTCTTTAGCTGGTATCGGCCCTTTCAGTGGCAAACCATAACCTTTCAAAACCTCTTTTACCAATTTTTCTTTGTCGATACTGATATCAAGAGCTTTCCGTACTTCTGGATTTAGGAATACTCCGGCTTGATTTTGATTGAAAAATACTCCAAACACTCTAGGCATAACATATGAGGCAATATTGAAACCTTTTTCTTTCAGGATTATAGCTACCTCTGGCGATAGTCCGGCTACAGAGTCGATACTACCACTTTCGTAGGCTTTTACTAAAGCTTCCTCACTTTGGAAGAACCTTATTTCGACTGTTTTTATAAATGGTTCTTCACCTGTATATTTTTTGAATGAGGAAAGGGTGACCACTGTCGGCACTCCACTCGAATTATATTTTATATCTGATGCTTCGTATGGGCCAGAGCCGACAGGTTCGATGTTCAATTGACTGAAAGGCAATTCTTCTGAAGTAGCATCTTCCCACACGTGCTTAGGTAACACTCCTTGAGTCAAATTTTCGAGGAACGAATAATACGGCTTCCTTAAAATAAATCTTAGATTCTTCTCATCCACCACTTCTACTGTTACCCCTTCCCAGTTACTGCGCCTTGGGCTTTTGAGTAATGGATCGAGTGCTTTCTCTATAGTAAAGGCGATATCTGTGGCCGTGACTGGTTTACCATCGTGGAAAAAAGCATCATCCCTTATTTTTATATCATAATTAAGGCCATCCTGTGATATTGAATAGTATTCAGCTAAGTCGGCAACATATGTGTCACCGCTATATTTAAGGAGGCCGGAATATACTAGGGTGGACAGGCTCTTATCAGTCTCTGAAATGGCGAGTAAAGGATTTACAAATCGTGGACTGCCGACCATGCCTTCGGTAAGTTTGCCACCGTGCCCGGGTACTTCTACTAGGAAAAAGTTGTTGGCTTGCCAAGCGGCAGAAAGGCCAGAGAAGAAAAGTACAGCTGCGAATAAGTAAAAGAGTATACGCTCGGTCGGTCCGAACGAACTTATGACAGAATTAAAAAATCCGTTAGCGTGTGAATTTTCCATAAATTGCGCTTTCAAGTAATTTGAGCGCAGAAATTAAAACAAGGAATCGATGGGATTAAGTATATCTTAGTAAAGAATGTTTGCAAGGGCAGAGAGTACAAAAAGTATAGCTACTGCGATAGTGGCTCGGAAAATATACAGTTCTGCACCGCGGCGAGTACGGTATTGACCTTCACTTCCAGAAGCACCAAAAGCACTCCCGAGTGATTCATCCGAATGTTGGATCAGTATCAAAGCTACCATGATAACTGACAACGCTATCTGTATGTAGGAAATAATAACTGACATATGTATGACTTTGACTATAACTTAAATAGAGCTTTAGGGCAAATGCTACTCTGTTGACTCTATGTAAAAAACAAGATATTATCCGAGCGAAATTCGCGGCATTATCGGTGAATTATTAATTAACTTTTTCTAAATATGAAGAAGAAAATCAAATCGAAAACAGTCAGATCAAAAGCTGGGAAGAAGGCTTCTTTGTCTATAGTCAAAGGTAATAAGAGAGGCATCATGCCTCTTGGGGATAGAGTGTTGGTGAAGCCTTTAGATACAGATGAAATGAGCAAAACAGCTTCAGGTATCATCATTCCCGACACTGTAAGTAAGGAAAAACCAGAACAAGGGCTAGTGATCGCTCTCGGTGAAGGAAGAGTCAATCAAGACGGTAAAAAGATTCCTATGAGCCTAAAAGTAGGAGACAAAATAATATTTTCAAAATATGGCTATGATGAGGTGAAATATGAGGGGGAAGAATATTATATTCTGAAAGAAGAAAATATATTTGCGGTCATAAAGAATTAAAAGAAGAAAAGAAGCCCGCCTGAATGACAAAGTCGGGCAGGGAAAAATTAAAATATCAAAACTATGGCAAAGAAGATTTTATTTAGTGAAGAAGCAAGAAAAGCTCTGAAAAGGGGGGTGGATACTGTGGCCAATGCGGTCAAGATAACTATTGGGCCACGGGGCAGGAACGTAGTCCTCGATAAGGGCTACGGCGCACCGACTATTACAAATGATGGAGTTTCTATCGCCAAAGAGATCACTCTTTCTGATAAATTCGAAAACATGGGAGCAGAAATAGTGAAAGAAGTGGCTTCAAAAACAAATGATGTTGCTGGGGATGGTACTACTACTTCTGTTATTCTAGCCCAGGCTCTTATCGCGGAAGGCTTGAAGCACACTAGTATGGGGGTGAATGCTATGAGTTTAAGGAGCGGTATAGAAAGCGCTTCGGAAAAAGCTATAAAAATCCTTTCTGATATTGCCAAGCCGATTAAAGATAAAGAAGAAATACGCCAGGTAGCTACCATATCAGCCGAGTCGGAGGAGATAGGTACTATTATTGCAGAGACTATTGAGAAAGTTGGTAAAGACGGGGTGGTGACAGTGGAAGAATCGCAAGCCTTCGGTGTCGATTCTGAGGTGGTGGAAGGTATGGAATTCGATAAGGGCTATGTTTCTCCATATATGATCACTAATAGTGAAAGGATGGAGGCGGAATATAAGGATGTGCCAGTGCTTCTCACTGACAAAAAGATTTCTTCTTTAAAAGATATCTTGCCTTTGCTTGAAGCGGTCGCGCAGACTGGTAAAAAGGAATTAGTGATAGTGGCTGACGATGTCGATGGTGAAGCCCTGACCACTCTTGTAGTAAATAAACTTCGAGGAGGTTTCTCGGTCCTTGCAGTCAAGGCTCCAGGGTTTGGTGATAGGAAAAAGGAAATGCTCCAGGACATTGCCGCTACTTTGGGAGCTCAAGTGGTATCTGATGACCTGGGTATAAAAATTGAAAATGCTACTTATGAGATGCTTGGCCGGGCCGCTAGAGTTATTTCTACTAAAGATAGTACAGTGATCGTAGGGGGTAAAGGTAAAAAGGCCGACATAGATGAAAGAGTGAAGCAGATTAAAAAACAGAGAGAGCAAACTACTTCCAAATATGATAAAGAAAAATTTGATGAACGCATCGCCAAACTCACAGGAGGAGTAGCAGTGATAAAAGTGGGAGCGGCGACAGAGACCGAAATGAAATATTTGAAATTGAAAATCGAGGATGCTGTGGCCGCGACCAAAGCGGCTATTGCTGAAGGTATCGTCGCTGGGGGAGGCTCGGCTCTGATACGCGCTGCGAGGAAACTTCGAGGAGTAAAATTTCCAGCTCAAACAGGAGAGGAAGAAATTCTTGGGATGGAAATTGTGATGAAGGCTCTCGAAGCTCCACTGAGACAGATAGTGCTGAACACTGGCAAAGCTGATGGTTCGGTGGCCATAGAAAAAATAATGAATTCAGAGAAAGAGAATGCCGGTTATGATGCCCTGAAAGATGAATTTTCTGATGATCTTATTAAGCTTGGCATCATTGATCCGGTAAAGGTGACCAAAGCAGCTCTGCGCAATGCCGCTTCTGCCGCTGGTATCCTCCTCACTACTGAGGTAGCTATAGCCGATGAGCCTGAAGAAAAGAAGCCAGCTTCGCATTCTCACGGACCTGATATGGACTATTAAGATGTGTTTGTGCTATGATAATAACGGTAGTTCAGGTCGTGTTTTCCTATCACCTGCCCAAACTTTAGGACACAACCAAAGCTCGGACACTTTTAGTCGAACACGATCTAAGGCCCACCCTGGGCCAAGTCTCCTCCGCGGGGACGAAGGGCCGTGCAGCTCCTAGCTGCCGGCCTTTCTCATTTATGCTATAATTGGCTCAATCAACTAACCTTTTATACTATGACTCCAACATACATTATCTTAATCATACTTGCGGTGCTGGCTCTCTCTTTTGTCGCTTACTACAATCGATTTGTCCGCCTTGTCAGACAAGCCAAAGAAGCCTGGGCTGATATCGATGTGCAGCTTAAGAGAAGGTACGACCTCATTCCAAATTTAGTAAATACAGTCAAAGGATATGCTACTCATGAAGCCAGTGCTTTCGAAAATGTTACTAAAGCCAGGAGCTTAGCCATGGGAGCGGGGAGCCTAGAGGAAAAAGGTAAGGCTGAAAATATGCTCACTGGAGCTTTGAAATCTATTTTTGCTATTGCTGAAGCTTATCCCGATCTGAAAGCGAGTGAGAATTTCAAAGAGCTTCAGCGCGAACTATCTGACACTGAAAACAAAATCCAAGCCGCTCGCCGTTTCTACAATACCAATGTGCGTGACTTGAATATCGCGACCGATTCATTTCCATCAAATATAATTGCCGGCATCTTTAGTTTTTCAAAAATGGAATTCTTCGATCTCGACGGAAGCGAATCAGAACGCGAAGCCGTAAAAGTCCAGTTCTAACTTTCTATGGAGATAAAAGATAAAGAATTGCATAGGATTACCTCCACGGCTTTAGTTTACAAACCGGATTTTACCTACCTCATTACCAAGAGAGCTATGCATAAGAAAGTGATGCCGGGAAAATGGACCATTCCTGGAGGTGGCCTTTCTGTCGATGATTACATAGATACTCCCTCGAGTACTGGAGACGGAAAGCAGTGGTATGGAGCACTCGAAAAATCTTTGAGAAGGGAAATAAAAGAAGAAGTAAATTTAGAAATTGGTAAACCTGAATTTTTGGTCGACCTTACCTTCATTCGACCCGATGGTGTGCCCGTAATTTGTTTTAGTTATTTTGCTCCCTATATTTCTGGTGAAGTGAAGCTTGACGATGATGCTACCGATTTCAAATGGGTGACGGTGGATGAAGCAGCCGAATATGACCTGATCGACGGCGTATTAGGCGAAATCCAAGAGGTCCATAAAATTCTTTCAGACAGAAAATAATAATATGACCCCAAATCTTTATAGTCATCAAAGTGCAAATGTGGCGAAGACCTGGTTTTTGATGGGCTTGTTTTTGGTGGTCATAATCGCTGTCGGTTACTTTTTTTCTGTTTATTACGAGAACCCGACTATTTTGTATGTGGCTGTGATATTTAGTTTCTTTATGAACTTTTTGAGTTATTGGTACTCGGATAAAATTTCTCTCGCTCTGACTAAAGCCAAGCCTGCTACCCGAGAACAATTTTTTGATTTATATACGGTTACCGAAAACCTCTCCATCGCCGCGGGCCTGCCGATGCCGAAACTTTATGTTATCGGTGATTCAGCTCCCAATGCTTTCGCTACTGGCAGAAATAAAGAACATGCCGCTGTTGTTGTGACTACGGGTTTGCTAGAGAGGCTTGATAGGAGTGAACTCGAAGGAGTAATAGCTCATGAGCTTTCACATATAGGTAATAAAGATACGCTGGTGATGACAGTGGTCGTAGTGCTTGTCGGTTTCATTGCTATTCTTTCCGATATATTTCTCCGCTCACATATGTCTGGTGGGTCCAGTGGCCGAGATGATAATAAGGGAAATGTTTTAATGATAGTAGGTATCGCTCTTGCTATCCTTTCGCCCATTGTGGCTACTCTTATCAAACTAGCTATTTCACGAAGACGTGAATTTCTTGCCGATGCCTCTGGGGCTCTTCTCACTCGATATCCTGAAGGTTTAGCTAGTGCTCTTCAAAAAATATCTACCTACGATCGCCCCATGCGTGCGGCGAGTAATGCCACTGCACATCTTTTTATTTCGAATCCATTTGGTAGGGGAGCTAAAAGCATTTCAAAGTTATTTGCGACTCATCCTCCAGTGGAAGAAAGAATAAAAGCTCTCATTGGATAATTAAATTGGGTAAATAAAATAGAAATAAAAAGAGGGCCAGCACACGTGCTGGCCCCAAGGAGCGGAATGAAACCGTATAGGGAGAGGAGGTTAGTTATTCGGACTTCAACCAGACTCGAGCTTCTCGATCCTTTTGCGCGTAGTAGCGCTCAAGGTAATCGAACAGCTCATGTATGGCTAAAGTTAGAACTATACTCAATAAAACTAAGTACATACTCACCTCCATCTGGGTACAGTGTATCATACTCCGATATAAAAAGCAAGGGGTAAAAGGGGATTGTGCAAAAGGCTATATTTCAGGCTCTTTTTTGTGATATTATTTTTAATATATGAACACCATAAAAATATTTTTTGCTTCTATTATTGCTATCGCTGCTCTCGATCTTTTGTGGGTCGGCTTCATCGCCAACTCTTTTTACTACAATCATTTGAGTACCATTCTCCGTCTGAATCCTGAAGGAGCTGTTTCGCCTCGCATTCTGCCTGTCATCCTCATCTACATCTCGATGGCGGCTCTTGTTACTTTCTTTGTATTAAATGTTCCGGCTCAAAGTTCCCTTTCAGTTCTTTTGCGAGGAGCTTTGTTTGGTTTACTTGTTTATGGATTTTACAATTTTACTAATTTGGCTCTAATCGAAAAATGGGATTGGTCAGTCGCTCTCATTGACACTCTCTGGGGCGCTGTGATTTTTGGCTTCTCTTCTTTCCTGGTAGCAAAATTCGTTGCGTAAAGGTAATATAGCTCTGTAAGATTATAGGATTATTTTGAAGCTGTCATAATTTTGGAACCGTCGCATAGTGGTCTAGTGCGCTCGCTTGGAAAGCGAGTAGGCCGAAAGGTCTCGAGAGTTCAAATCTCTCCGGTTCCGCCTTCGCCCGCTATAGCTTTAGCGGCGGCGGGATTTACTGAAGATTTTTTTACAAGTAAGTTTTCGAAAAATAAATTTATGTCAATTAAAATAACTTATTTTGTACATGGCACTACTACCGATAACGAACGACATGTTTCCTCTGGCTGGAAAGATGTTGAACTTTCTGATATCGGGATAAAACAGTCGATTGATTTAAAAGAGCAAACGAAAGATAAAAAATTTGATGTTGTATTCTGCTCTGATTTAAAGCGTGCTGTAAAGTCAGCTGAGCTATCTTGGAGTGGAATGTATCCGATTATTCCTGACGCAAGGCTCAGAGAATGTAATTATGGAAAGCTGAATGGCGCTCTTTCAGAAATTGTGGAGCCGATGCAGGAGGAAGAATGTCTTGAAAAACCTTTTCCTGAAGGAGAGAGTTATGAAGATGTGAAGGCTCGTATTACTGACTTTCTTGAATTCCTCAAAAATAATTATGATGGGAAAAGTGTTGCTATCGTAGGCCACAAAGCCCCACAAATTTCTCTAGAAGTTTTACTTAATGGTAAAACTTGGAAACAAGCTCTCGCCGAAGATTGGCGTAAAACCAAATCCTGGAAACCAGGTTGGGAATATGAAGTAGTGTAATTCGTGTTAGAATTTTAGTATGCCGAAGTTTCAATTGAAGTTTATTGATGTCATGATCGGAGTGGTGCTTGGTATTGGTTTTCAGTTTTGGACCGAACTGCGCGAGCCATGGCAATATATCGCTTTTATTTTTGCTTACTTGAATATTATTGATTATTGGATCGATTACAATCCCCTTGCCAAAAAATATGCTTTGAAGTTGGAGATAGATGTCATATTGCACACCCTCATCATTTTCAGCATGTTCCTACTTATATTTGGAACCCAAAAAACGGTTAGCTATTTCTTAATGTCTTTTGCTTTCTATCGTTTAGCTGATATTTTGTGGATATGGCGGATCAAAAGCGAACACAGAGTGCCTCACTCCGACCTAATGTTTTTGAATACTTGGTTCTTGTATGATTTTGTCGAAATGATTGTTGCTCTCGGGCTCTACTTTATTATCGCCGAAAATATTTTGGGCCAAATGACGGCCCTGATTGTATTTATATGTGTGAGAGCGGTAACCAGATTTATCGAAAGTAAAAGCTATAAAAAAGTGTTCTATTCAGTTTAATTTTGCTTACTTTTGCCTATATTTACTATTTTCTATATTTACTTGTATTTCATCACAGGTAAGTGTATAATGTGTTTGTATTAAGACGAGGAGGGATCCGAACGGTTTATACCTAAGGAGCCCTTTTCTTTTATCTAGAGTCTTATTTTTGCTTTGATATCAGGATTTTCTAAATAATCGAAGAATTCTGAACCCAAACTTTTATATAAAGATGATGCGAACTCTTTGTTTGGAAAGAGTATTTTCTTAAAAACATCTTTTTTGATCATGTAGTCAACGACTTTTTTATAATCACCATCACTTGAAATCAGAATAATTTTGTAAAAATCTTTATTATCAATAAGGTTTTTCATTATTTCAAAAACTATGTCGGTATCTACGTTTCCTTTCTTTTTGGCAATTAATGCCGAATTATGTTCTTTAAATAAAACAATGAATCCCGCTTTTTGTAGATTGTTGTATAAATCTTGTTGTTCTTCAGATACATACCCTAGAAAATAATATGCTTCTTTAGTTTTATATTTATCTTTCAAATAAATGCGAAATTTGTTGAAATTAATCTTCCAACCATTTTGTATGGTACCGAGATGAAGATTTTGTCCATCTATAAAAGCAAGATTATTTTCTTTCTTATCCACCAACATATATTATCAGAAAATACTAATACTTTAATAATAAAAACTAAATATACTCTGAAACCTCAAAAATATTTACTGCTTGGGTTTTGTATTTAATATAGATTTGTTGTACATTTTTAGTATGGATAAAACCTGGACATTAGAAGTAGGAGATCTTTTTAGTACAGTGGGTATAGACAAGATGGGTCTAGTAGAAATGAATAGTAATACCTATGACTTCGATCCTAAAAAACCGAAGGATAGTTGGCTGTATCCTGTATTTTTGGGTTTTCAGGAACTAAAGAAAGAAGGTTTTAAAGCAGAAACTTTTGCTACTATTGGTACAGGTTCTGGGATTGATTCAATCGGAGTCTACGAACTTTTCCATCCGAAGAAAATCTACCAGGTAGACATTCATCCAAACATTCCAGAACTTGCTCAAAAAAATGCTAAATCTTTGATTGGCGATAGCACGGAAGTAGAAACTTACTTGGGTGATTTATGTCAGCCATTGATTGATAGAGGTATAAAAGTCGATTTGGTGTACGCTAATATTCCCAATGTTCCTTCTGATGGACTCGTGTTTGATAAGAAGGTTGCTGCATCTCAATTCCTAGCTCGTGACGTAGAAGATTGTCCAGAGATTTTACAGAAATGGTCTCTGACTCTACAGTATTTATTTTTAAAACAAGCTAAACAGGTTCTAAATCCAGGAGGGGTTATTGTAAATGCCGTAGGTGCTAGAGTCCCGTATGAAGTTTTGGAGCAACTCTATTTTGCCAATAAATATGAAGTAAAAGAATTGGTCAGTATCTATAAAATTCAAAGTGAACCGGAAGATACTCTAGCGGGTTATTCTAGGGACGAGAAAAATGGTGTCGAATTTGATTTTTATGATCACGAAAAAACATGGGCCTTTTGGCAGGACAAGCTTGAAAATCAAAAATGGAGCACTCCCAAGTTAAAAGAAGTTTTGAAACCATTTAGAATTACAGCCACGCAAGCCCTAGAAGCATTCGAAAAAGAAGGAAAGCAAGCAGGTCATGTGTGTAGTATTTTCAAGTCGACACCTTAATCCATTATGTTTAAAGATGTTTTGAGCTTAATAGGTAATACCCCTTTAATCCAAGTCGGTTTTTCTGGACCCGCTAAATTTTTGGCTAAATTAGAATATTTAAACCCAGGTGGAAGTATCAAAGATCGTTCTGCTCTTTACATGATTGAGCAGGCGGAAAAAGAAGGTTTATTAAAACCTGGCGGCACGATCATTGAGGCGTCTTCTGGTAATCAAGCCATAGCTCTAGCAATGATTGGTGCTATCAAAAAATACAAAGTCGTCATTACTTTATCAGGAGAGAAAGTAAGTCAGGAAAAAATCAAAGCTATCAAGGCGTATGGAGCAGAAATCGTAGAATGTCCGTTAACTGATTCTATTGATGATCCTGATAGTTATCACAATCGAGCGAAAACTATCTTAACTGAAACTCCGAACGCTTTTATGCCGGATCAATATTTTAATTTGAAAAATCCTGAAACGTATTATCATTCATTAGCTCCTGAAATTTGGAAGCAGACTGAGGGAAAGGTTACACATTTTATTGCGGCTGTAGGTACCGGTGGTCATATTAGCGGAGTAGGAAAATTCCTTAAAGAAAAAGATTCTAATATTAAAGTTATAGCAGTCGATACAGCCACATCTTTTCATCAGACTAAAGGTAATCCTAAACCATATAAACTTGAGGGTATCGGTATAGATTTTAACGCTCCTTGTGTAGATGAAAAAGTAATCGATGAATTTTTCCCAGTAACTGATGAACAGGCAATAAAAATGCTTAAAACTATGGCTCGCGAACACGGATTATTAATCGGTGGTAGTGCAGGAGCTGTCGCTTACGCTGGAAGTGAATATGCAAAACAATTAAGCGAGGGTGATTTGGTGGTTATGGTTTTTGCTGATTCTGGAAGAGCCTATTTATCAAAGAATTATTACTAAAATTTGTAGTTAAAATTATTCGCTAACTTCAAAAATATTTACACCTTGGGTTTTGCCTTTGACGAGGGCTTCGCCGAGGGGTTTTGATTGGATGTTCAGGGAAGGAGAAATTTTGTGGAGAGTGGCTTCGGATATAATGAAGTGGGTCTGGTATTCCTTATTCAAACCTTCAAGGCGAGAGGCTATGTTGACTGTGTCACCGATCACAGTGTAATCGAAACGTTTTTCTGAACCCATGTTACCGACGGTAGCAATGCCGGTGTGGATGCCGATGCCGATATCTATAAAAGGCATATCTTGTTTTTTCCATTTATTTTGTAGAGCGGTAAGACGTCGCAGCATACCAAGCCCTGTTTTGACCGCTCTATCAACTTGGTCACTTTGCTCTATCGGCGCGCCCCAGAAAGCCATGACAGCGTCGCCTATGAATTTATCGAGTACGCCGTCGGTCGCGAGCACCTCCTCCGTCATTTCAGTGAAATATTCGTGCAGTAATTTGGAAAGAGTTTCCGGAGCAACTGATTCGCTAATGGTGGTGAAATTGCGGATATCGGAAAAGAGCACCGTTACTTCTTTACGTACTCCGCCGAGCTTCAGCAGTTCCGGATCATGCATGATCGCTTCTACCACTTGAGGCGAAAATCTATTTTGGATAGTCCTATGCAGTTTCCTTTTTTCCATCTCAACCTGGTACCATTTATAACCAGAACGTATCAAGAATATTAGGATCAGTCCGACAAGATTGATGAAGAAGGGGAGGGCGACACTTTCGGTTTGCCACAGTATTAGGCTTGCTATTGGTAGCCCGATAACTAGTACAGTAAATATTTTTGAAACATTACTTGTTTTTATTGAAAGGGGTAAAAGCAAAATGATCAGCCAAATTATTAGGCCGAGCAGAACATAGTATTTAGTTGGCGCATAAGCAACAGCTCTACTTAAGAGAATATTGTCCAAAACATTTGCATGCCACTCGACTCCGGAGATAATTTCACCTGCTACTGGGACATAAACGTAATCGCGCAGGTCGCTTGCGGTCGCCCCCACCAAAATTATTTTATCTTTCAAATCTTCACTTTTTATTTTACGATTTAAAACATCGCTGTATGAAATTGTTTGGAAAGATCCAGCCTTGCCACTGAAATCTATAAGGAGGTTTTGTTCTTTTGGTAAATTTGCTCCCACTATTTCTGCCAATTTGAAACTAAATGGTAGAAATGTTTCTTCTTTTGTCCCAAGAGATTCAGGAAATTTTCTGGTAATACCATCATCGCTCTCAGGAACATTCACGTGGCCAGTGTTTTTCGAAAATATGACTGGTTTTAAAAATGATTGGGGAGTTTCAGAATTTTTTGTAAATATAGCTTGGGTAGTAAGTACTGTTGGGAAAGAAGCATTTTCTATAGCAAAAGCGAACGCACTATCGTTTAGGTCATCTTGCTTTTCAGAAAAATTTATATCAAAAGCTAATACTTGAGGTCCATAGGAATCTAAAACATTTAGAAAATCGGCGTGCACTTTTCGATTCCATGGCCAACGACCTATTTCTTCTATGCTCTTATTATCAATCGCGGCGATCACGATATCGGGATGAGCTGAGTGAGCTGAACGGAAAATGTCGAGAGCTCTATATTCAAAATTTTGAAATACCCCAGAATAATTTATGAGAGTAAGAACCACTATTGTGAGGAATCCAAAAGAAAAGTAAAACTTGTTACGGTTCATAATATGTATTTGGGTTTGGAGGAGGAACAACAGGATTCGCTTCGATTACGACAGTGACTCTGTTTGAAACTAAGTTACCTATTTGGGCCGATATGGTAGTCGTACCCACTGTATTGCTCCCGAAATAGCCGGGGGAAGTTATGTTTCCCCACTTTTCACTTTTTATCCAAGTCAAATTTGCAAATGGCACTTCTTGCACAGAGCCATCAGGATAACTAGCTCTTACCAGAAGTCTAGTCTCCTCGCCTTGTTTTATTTTAGATTTATTTCCATAAAGGAATATGGAAGTGATTTTTTTCTCTACTTGTTTGGGAGGATTTACTATGTTTATAGGAACGGCTTCTACGATTTCTTCTTCAGCAGGATGGGCCCATTCTGTAAAGCCTGCTTTAGCATCTTCATCCACATTCCACTGTATCCAATCATCATAGAATTCTTTCGGTGCAGGTACTGGCCCCTTTGCAAAATCATTTTTTAAATTATTGTCTCTTAATACGAAAAGTTCTCCCGACAAAGTTTCTTTACCTTTCTTTTCTTCAGGAGTACCCATGAGCAGAGCCATATTTACCAAACCGCTATCCACATAGAGCTGGCTTATATTAAATAAATAATCAACATTAAAAATAGTGCCTCGCACGGTGGCGACCGCAGTCGGAGTTTCGACACTGTAAGACTCATTTTCTGATAATGGTTCTACTCTCGACCACATTCGACCACTCTTCAATTTGAAATTGTCTTCTCCCAATATTTCCACTTCCGAACCTGATTCGAGGCGCAAGAGGCCACCATTTTTCAATACGATAGAAGCTCTTGCGTCAGTGTTTATTTTGACCCCATCCATCCTTTTTACCTCTATACCCGTTCTACCTTCTACCAATTTTTCAGCCCGAGTGATCGTAGTTTTACCTTCGTATACATTCAAATTTCCGATTGCCTTGTTCGAATTTTGCTTCCAATATAAAAGTACTCCTCCAAGCAGGATAACAGTAGTGAGAATCAAAATTTTAGGAGAGAGAAATTTCTTCATAACAACAGTATGAGTATATTGCTTGAGAGAATAAAATCAAATGAGATATAATGGAAGCATGGGTTTATTTTCTGACAAAATACGGGTGGGGGTATTGCGGGGCGGGCCTTCGGGTGAGTATGATGTGTCGCTGAATACTGGTATGGCAGTTCTTGAAAGCCTTTCAGCCGATATTTATCAGCCGATTGATATTTTTATTTCTAAAAATGGCGATTGGCATGAGGAGGGTTTCTCTAAACAGCCAGAAAAGATTTTGAAGAAAATTGATGTGGCTTGGAATGCCTTACATGGTAATTATGGTGAGGATGGCACTGTCCAAAAACTTCTCGACTCCTTCGGTGTACCTTACACTGGGTCAAACTCCTCTGCCTCGGCTGTGAGTTACGATAAAGTAGCTTCAAAGAAAGAATATAAAAGAGCGGGCATAAAAACTCCTGTAGGTACTCATATAAATTTGAAGGATCTGACTCGCGATGCTATTCGCGAAGTTTATAAAACCTTGCCGCCTCCATATGTTGTCAAGCCTGCGTCTTCCGGCTCATCTTTGGGAGTGAGGATAGCGAGCTCCCTGCCTGAACTGGAAGAGGCGGTGGTCGCCGCTTTCGAATACTCACCTGCTGTTATCATCGAGGAATATATAAAGGGTAGGGAAGCGACTTGTGGGGTGGTGGATGAGTTTCGAGGTTCGCACCATCACGCTCTTTTGCCTATCGAAATAAAACCAAAAAGTCACTTTTTTAATTACGAATCGAAATATGCCGATGGAGGGGCGGAGGAAATTTGTCCTGGTAATTTTTCCAAGGAGGAAAAGGATATGATCGAGGGGATGGCTATCATGGCTCATAGTGTCCTGGGTCTTCGCCATTATTCCCGCTCTGATTTTATAGTTCATCCTAAACGAGGAGTTTATATTTTGGAAACTAATACTCTCCCCGGTCTCACCAAAAATTCTCTCATCCCCAAAGCTCTCCGTGCTGCTGGCTCTAGCCTTTCCGAATTTCTGCATCATGTTATTTCGTTGGCGTTGGATAGAAAGTAGTAGTATTGTCGAAAGTCTTATTTCTGATAATATGTTAAATCAGCGTTAATCAGATAGAATTTCATGGTGGGCCCTTAGCTTAGTTGGTAGAGCGCCTCATTTGCAATGAGGAGGTCAGCGGTTCGAATCCGCTAGGGTCCACCAGGGAATTTTATTGTGTTTTGGCTTGATTGATTTTTTTCGTATAATCAGTATTATGATTTTTGGGAGGGTTCCTCAATGGGAACTGTTAGAGTAAAAAATGCGATAGCTCGGGGTTTTTACCCTTCGCCTGTGGTTCGTGATATTACTGGTGCAAGTTTCCGCAACTTGCAGTGGTGGGCCAAAAACAAAATCGTTTCGCCTCCGATTGAGAACCATCTTCGGCTTTACAACGATGTCGAAGTCGTCGAGGTCATGTTCATGAAAGAGCTTCGACGTCGACGCGTCGCGTTGTCAAACGTGACTAAGGTCTTGCGATGTTCTCGCCGGCAGCACCTCGATGTTCGTCTCAAACAGGCCATGAAAGATGGCAGAAGTCTGTACCTCGTCACTGACGGGGAAAAGAGTTCGTTTCTTGCCGATAGGGCTGAGGCGCTGGAAATTTTGATCGAACAGAAGAAAAAGATGTTCGTTATCTGCGTGAGTGACTACGCAGAGAAGCTCAGGTCACTCAGGATCAAAGAACGTTGGGGATGAGCCTTACGAAAACGCCGCTGGCTCAGTCTGAGTCGGCGGCGGTTCCATTTAAATCTTCTACTTTCTATTTTTGACCAGCGCTTACATCTGTCCAGGCATGTCTGAGTTCATGCTCATAGGGACAAGATCTTTCTTACCTGACATCCCAGCCCATACAAATATCAGGCCCAGGACGAGGTGAAGCCAGTTGTCAGCGCTGTTGACGCTTATGATGCCGAGAACGTATGCCATACCAGTGCTATCAATCATCATAAATCCGAGCACTGCTACGAGAAGATAGATGATACCGAGGATCTTGAGCCACATAGAAGCGGCTCCTTTGGCTGCAGCCAGAAGTAATATCAGGCCGCTTACGATATGAATCAAGTTGTGAATCATATCAGAGTGGAAAAACCCCATCTCACCTATGACAGGGTTCCCGATAAAACCGAGGAGCCCGACGAGGATGAAAATTATTCCGAACACTTTAGCTAATTTTTTTGCCATGTGATTTTGCGAAATCATGTCGTGCGCTACGTCGATTAAAGCACGACGAATGAATTAATAATTTTTAATATATTCGACTCCCCACATTATAATACTTATAAGTCAAGGGGTGAGCCCATTATCCACACGTTGTGATATAATATATTTATGCTTCCATCTGAGTTAGATTTCCTAACTATAAACGGGGGAACCATTGCTTCCCTTATATTCACTTTAGTCATACTTTTTTCCGGTATTGTGGCTGTCATCATGCTCTGGCATTGGTCGAGGTACGGCCTAAAAAGTCCGATGATTTTCTTTATGGAGGCGGTGTATCTTTTTGGAGTCGCTGTCCTAGTAAGTACTGCGGCTCTTGAACTTGCGACTATATAAAATATAAAAATGGTCAATCTTGAAGACGGAGAAAAAATAATAAAAGTGGTTCGTAAACATTGGTTTGTGATGCTTCTCGTTGCTATAACCATGTTTGTGCTGGCTATCTTGCCTGGTTTCCTTTACTTCTTCATTTTTTTTGAACTATTTAATGAATTTTTTGTTCAAGGCCTTGGTATTTCAAGTAGTATCTTAAGCACTCTCTTGTTTGGAGTGCAGAAATGGGGGTCTTTCGCTTATCCTCTATGGCTACTTTTACTATGGACTTTCTTTTTTATTGAATGGACCGATTATTACCTCGATGCTCTAGTTATTACCAACAAACGAGTGATCGACATTGAGCAAAAAGGTTTTTTCAATCGCGAGATCACTAGTTTCAATTATCATAATATTCAAGACATCACTGTCGAAACTCGTGGCATCATCCAAACTTTTTTCAAATTTGGTTTTATCCATATCGAAACAGCGGGCGATGACAGACATCGTATTATTGCTATCAAATATGCCAGCAACCCCGAAGAAGCTAGGACTATTATTTTACAACAGCAAGCTTTACAGAAATAAATTAGAATCTACTTTCTCTTGGATTTTGTGCGGTCGAGCTCTGTCAATTGTTGTTTGCGAAGGCGGACGCTAATGGGAGTGATTTCTAGATACTCATCTTTGGCCATTATTTCCAGACCTGATTCGATAGAGAGCAGTTGTGGAGGCACGAGGCGGATGGCTTCATCCGAACCTGAAGCGCGCATGTTGGTAAGCTGTTTACCTTTGGTCGGGTTGACTGTCATTTGTTCTCCTTTGGAAGTGTTACCGATAACTTGACCTTCGTATACTTCGGTCGCTTCTTTTATGTAAAGGGTGCCGCGAGTTTGCAAGTTGTCGAGAGAGTAGCCAAGAGTCTTACCCATAACTTGGGAAATCATGGAGCCAGCTTCGTGCCGTTCTATTTCACCTGCATATGGCCTGTAGCCGAGCACTCGGTGAGCGAGTATCCCTTCTCCTTTTGTATCGATAATAAATTTACTGCGATAACCGAAAAGTCCACGACTTGGACCTTCGAAAGTCATAGTGATATTTTTCTCCTGGCCTTGAGTGTTGTTTTGCATTTTGGTCATCAGGGCACCTCGCTTGCCAAGTTTCTCGATCACCACCCCTTGATATTCATTCGGTATGTCGACTACCAATTCTTCAAACGGTTCGTGCTTCTTGCCATCGATTTCTTTCACTATTACTTCCGGCTGGGATACTTGCATTTCATATCCTTCGCGGCGCATGTTTTCAAGTAGAATAGCGATGTGCAATTCACCTCTTCCGTAAACGGTAAATTGTTCACCACTACCGATATCAAAATCGACTTTCAAGCCAACATTCACTTCGAGTTCTTTTTCTAGCCGCTCGCGGATTTGCCTACTGGTAACAAATTTGCCTTCGCGACCAGCAAAAGGGGAATTATTTACCAGGAAAGTAAGTTTGATCGTCGGTTCATCTATCTGTATCGCTGGTAGTGCTGGTGTTGTAGTGTCGTCGATTATAGTGTCGCCTATATAAATATCAGGAATGCCAGCCATAATGGCGATGTCGCCCACACTTACGCTTTCCGTGTCTACTCTACGTGTGCCATCAAATGTAAAAAGTTTGGTTACTCTATATTTTTTAGGTTCGACTGAGCTGCCTTGTTTTTTTACAAAAACACTGTCGCCTGATTTTATAGAACCACTATAGACTCGGACGATAGCCAGTCTTCCAAGGAAGTTGTCGTATGCCAGGTTGAAGGGTTGAGCTTTGAATTTGGGTTCGGTATTGGAAGCAGCATTTGGCACATGCTCGAGGATCAAATCAAGGAGGGGAGCGGTTCCGTTAGCTGATGGACTTTTTTGGTCCTCTAAATTTTTCATCGTTATTCCTTCGCGCCCGATAGCGTATATGACAGGGAAGTCGAGCTGTAGATCGTTTGCTCCGAGTTCAGCGAAAAGGTCAAACACTTCATCATGAGTGCGACTAGGGTTGGCCGCTGGCTTGTCGATTTTGTTTATAACCACTATTGGTCGGATTCCCAATTCCAAAGATTTTTTCAGTACAAAACGAGTTTGTGGCATCGGGCCTTCTTGAGCATCGACAACAAGAAGCACGGAATCAATGGAACGCAATACTCGTTCTACCTCAGAGCCGAAGTCGGCGTGGCCCGGGGTGTCGACGATATTTATTTTCGTTCCTTTATACATGACCGAGGCATTTTTGGAGTAAATAGTAATGCCGCGCTCTTTTTCTAAAGCGTTGCTGTCCATACTGACCGCTGTATCAGCTGCGCCGAATTGCTGAAGAATGGCATCGGTCAAAGTGGTTTTCCCGTGGTCGACGTGGGCTATGATGGCTATGTTTCTAATTTCCATAAAAATTTCAATAAAAAATCCCCCAGAGGGAAGCTTATGTAATAAGAGTAACACACTCTATTAATAAAGTATATTCACTCTTTTTTCATTGACTTTTGTTGCTAGTAGGAATTAGAATAGGTGACAGAGAAGTACCAAATTATTCTTGGAAAGGTGGTTTACGTATGAAAGCGATTTACGATCCCGCCTACCGGGATCTCACTACTTTTTTTGAGTACACTTGCACTGTGTGTTCACGCAGAGCTAGGTACACAAGGTTGTTCCCACATGCCGAAGGTTGTGTTGGAGGAGGGGAGCTCGTTATCCTCTTTGGTCTTCGCCTAGCGAGAGCGATCATCATCAGCTCGGTGGAGAATGGGGATGCGAATCCTCACCATCTGCCGATCAGCCTTATTGAGCTGAAGGAGAAGTTTCCTGAAGCTTACGACGTGGCGGCTCTCCACCTCAAATTGTATTTCGAGGGAGAAGCTCGGAGTATACAGGAGCTGAAAAGAAAAGAAGAGCTTCGCAAAAATTTCGATGAGCTCGATAGGGCGCGAGGACGCCAGCCACTTGCTCGTCAGCCTTTGCACAAGGCTGAAGTACAAAGGCTGACGACGATAGAGCAACTTCTCGCTAACGCTGATGCCGAGCGTGAGGCGAAGCTCAACAAGAAACCGAACGCAAAGGAGACTGTAAAAGATCGCTGGCCGCTTCCACAACGGTCGGCAAATAACAGGGGGGCCTAACTAGGCCCCCTTAGTCATGTCATAAAAATATTTTAGTAGTTTTACATAGCTGAAAGCCCACCGAGAGGTGGACTCCCAGTGGGTTTGTCGGGGAGGCAATCTACTTGCCGCCTCCCGCCCCTTGCGCTCTCGTCACATGGCCTCCCGATTTTGTCGGGTTGGCCTGAAGAACTCTTGGCTCTTGTTTTGATCCCGTTTCTTTCTGTTTCTGGTAGGAGCCTCTACCATCACAACGTCTGCAGTTTGCGTTTGCGCCTCTGCAAGGACAATCTTCCCAGTCCGATCCGAATAACATACTTTACTGCCTCCTGATGGAAAATGTTACTCCTTTATAAAATAGCGTCAATATCATTTCTGTATCTAAGTGCATAACTCTAAAAATCTTGCCTCATCTCCTTTTTCTGATAAACTGATTTGGTTCGTTGATAATTCAATATGTTTTAGATTTTCATGCTCCGGGATAGCTCAGCGGTAGAGCGATCGCCTGTGTCGATAAGTTCTGCGGTATACTTATAATATGTATACCAGGAAAGAAAAAAGAACTTATGCCGACCGTGCTGAATATATGCGAATGGCTGTTAAACGTAGAAGAAAAAATTTACGTGAAATGGCGAGAGCTTATAAAGGCAATAAGTGTATTATATGTGGCTACAATAAATGCTCAAGAGCTTTGAGTTTTCATCATGTGGATCCAGCTAAAAAAGATTTTGGCTTGTCCTTAAGAGGTTTAACTCGATCTTGGGAAAAAATACGCAAAGAAATAGATAAATGTGTTTTGATTTGCGCAAATTGTCATATGGAAGTACATGACGGCATCACGCAGCTTCCCGAAGAAATTTGGGTTGAAAAACGAGGTGAATTCGGGGAAACCCCTAAGGGGCAATCCCGAGCCAAGTCCCGAGAGTAATCAAGGGAAAGGTGTAGAGACTATCTCGCAAGAGAGTAGTTCCAGCAATGTTGTTGGTACGAAGCGCCTCGCCCCTAAGTGTTCGATTTTGAATATATGGGGATGATATAGTCCATACTTCTAGTAATAGAAGACAAAATGTAAGCGATTGGTCGTAGGTTCGATCCCTACTCCCGGAGCAAGGAAATTTAAATAAAATATGGTGCATTATTTTTGGACCCTTAAAGTCTAAGTCCGAATAAATGCAAATTAGTGGGTATTGGACAAGACAACGTAAAAAGCCCCACATTTACATGGAGTTAAACCACCGTTTGTAATAGTAAAAACCTCAATGTTGCACTTCTTGCACTTGATGTAGGTTTCTATTTTGTTTTGGTTTTGGTTTGCAACGGGATTCATAAATTTAATTTTCTTTGTTTACTTCAAGTAGCCACTCATACAGAGGTCTAAATACTATTGTGACTTCACCTTTTTTTACCTCCCTTTTTTCATTCCATGTAAGGATTGTGAGTTTATTCACATTCAATTCCTGTCCGGCTTCCACGAGGGCTTTGACTTCACGTTCTTCGACGTCAGGATTGGTAACGTCATATGTTACCTGTATGAGTTCTACGACTTCATGTCCATTTTTTATAACAAAGTCTATCTCTCTATCATTTCTAGTTTTGTAATAGAACACCTCACGATTCGGTTCATTACCTTTTTTGACGAGTTCGGTAAATACCAAGTTCTCCATAAGCTTTCCTGTGTTAGGGGAGTGTTGGACCGCTTTAGCAGTAACAAGGCCGTTGTCTATCACATACGTTTTTTTAGCAGACTGTATTCGGGAACTTGCTTTACTTGAGTGACGATCGAGAGAGAACAACAAATATGCCTCTATCAAATAATCGAGATACTTTGCTACGGTTACATCGCTTTTAAATTGCAATACATCACGAAGCTTTCTTGCGGTGTATTGATTTGAAACATTGTTTATCAAATACGATCCTAGGTTATCTATTTGCTTTGAAAACTTAACTCGGTGTCTTTTTATGACGTCCTTAAATAGCACAGCATCGAACAGTACATCCAAGTATCCTCGAGGGTCCACATCTTTTGTGACAACTTCAGGGTATCCGCCATTCGTCATGTACTGAGTTAGATAACTAAACAGCTTTGCCTTTTCATCAGGTAGAGCTAGTTTGTCCGCATCAAGTTCATAACTCTTAGCTTTTAAAAACTCCTGGAAACTAAAAGGTAGTATCTCTATCGGAATATGTCTACCAGTAAGATGCGTAGCCAGTTCTTTTGAAAGAAGGCTGGCATTAGAACCGGTGAGGACCAGATTGTATCCGGAACGATGAAGACGGTTTACAAACAATTCCCAATTTGGAAGGTTTTGTATTTCATCAAAGAAAATATATTTTGTATCACCGTAGACCTGTTTTAATTCTGAAAGAAGTTCATCGAGATCTATTTTTTCCTCACCAGGGAGTGATTCATCATCGAAATTAAAATAGGCGAAAGACTGATCTTTAAGCAACATCAAAGCAAAGACCGATTTTCCTGCTCGTCGGGGTCCGAGAATAACTTTTATCAAATCTGAAGACATCCACTTTTGAGCTCTTATCTCTTGTGTACGTTCTACGTATGGAAGAGACATGAGCCTATCTCGGTCTCCTTTTTGCTTTATTATGGTGTTTTTTAGCATAGTATTTATGTTGTACTATGCACTTTCTGCCTTTTTTGCATAGTAGACCTATTATACTGGACAAAAAGGAGAAAAACAAGCAACTCTAGCTACTATGCTAGTCTAGTGGCACAGTAGGGTTTTGCCCTATAAAAAGCCTGTTTTTAAGGGTTTTATAACTAATCCACTAATTTTCTGTTTGAAGGTAAAATGGTCAGATGGATGCAAATAATCTTAAAAATTTAATTTTTGTAGACTGCGAGGCTAACGGCAAGTGTCCAAGTATGGGCAAGCTTACTGAATTTGGCGCAGTCACATACCCCTCAAAAGCCACCTTTCATGGAGTGTTGATTGAAAGAAAGCCTGACCCAGAAAATCCTGAGTTCAAGATGACGACAGGCGTGCTCTTTGATGAAAAGGAAATATTTGAGAAATTTGACGCATGGCTCCAGGAGGTATGCGGTGAAGAAAAACCCAGATTCGTCAGTGACAATCCGGCATTTGATTGGCAGTGGATCAATGACAGCTTCCATCGAACTCTTGGTAGAAATCCATTCGGATATTCTGCTAGAAGAATTGGTGACTTTTACGCTGGCTTAATTGGAGACTTTAAAGATACCTCATCTTGGAAAAGATTGCGTATAACAAAGCACGACCACCATCCCGTTCACGATGCTATGGGTATAACCTTGAAGCTTTTGAGAGATTGCTTAAGGGTGATAGGCCTAAAATCTAGCGATACTCCGCCATCTCAGCCTCAGTTGGCTGCGTAATTCCAAAGAAACCCTGCTTGATATTGGGTAGCCAAATAAGCTCCTTATTGGTCTTCCAGAAGGTTCCGATATCCCGCACCATGTCGAGCAGAGAGCATTTCATGGGATTTGTTGGAATAATGAGGCCATGAGTATTGAAAGCCCAAGGGAGCAATGAAGCTCATTTCATTTTTAAAGTATGATATAATAGCTCCATGAAGGGCTACGTCACCAATATCGAAAAGCTCTCACTCGAGAATAACAATTTCAGAAAGGTTCTTTATACTGACAAGAACAGCCAGCTCGTCTTGATGTCACTTCTTGCTGGAGAGGAAATCGGCGAGGAAATACATGATGTTGATCAATTTTTACGTGTAGAAAAAGGCACCGGTACGGCAATCTTGAGTGACCTTCCCTATAATCTTGCCGACGGCAGTGTCATCATGGTTCCAGCGGGTACGAAACACAATATCATCAATACTGGAGCCGATGAGATGAAGCTCTATACCCTCTACATGCCGCCACATCACAAAGACGGAATTATCCACAAAACAAAAGCCGAGGGCGAAGCCGACACCTCTGACGAATTCGACGGCAAGACGACTGAATAAACATGATCAAAGAATATATAAAATATTTGAAGGATAATCCGCAGGGCTATTGGTTTAAAGCCAAGCTGTATGGCTGGGGCTGGGTTCCAGTAAAATGGCAAGGATGGCTTGTTATCGCTATTGGAGTAACTATTCTTGTGGCCGGTATCTATGTTGGAGACACTGATGATGCTCCTGGTGCAGCACTCTTGGGCATGCTACTCATGCTTGCGCTCATATTTACTTTCGGTTATTGGAAAGGAGAAAAGCCACGCTGGCAGTGGGGACCGTTAAAGAAATAATATATATCTTGACAGAATTAAAATAATACTGTTTTTTGTGCTATACTTTAGGTATGAAAAATACCAAAACAATCTCCATACTCATAGTAGTTGTAAGTCTGATGGTATTAGGATTAGTAGGATATTTACTTAGTGAAAAAAACAAAGAAATAGTACCTGTAAATGAACCTACTGCTTCGAGCACCGCTGTCGTATATAACAATAGCGACTACGGATTTACTTTTTCACTACCCGAAAGCTGGGAAGGATATTCTATTGTAAAAAATACCTGGGAAGGAAATCCGCTGACGGCAACCAGCATAAAACAAACAGGAGCTAAACTTTCGATCCGAAATCCAAAGTGGACTTCAGCACTTCCATATCAAGACATCCCTGTGATGGTTTTCCCTGTGGCACAATGGAATTCATATATTGCAGGAAATTTCTCGGTAGGAGCCGCACCTATTCTCGCTAGTGAGCTTGGAAGAAATAACTTGTATGTACTTGCTCTTCCTGCACGCTGGAACTTTGACTACAGTGAAGGATATTTAGAAGCAGAGAGTATTCTAAAATCCAACCCGCTTAAAACATTTGATGTACAGACCAATTGAAGGTGGTGTAACAAAATCAAAACGGCCGCGTGAAATATCGCGGCCGTTTTGATTTTGTTGTAATTTTGGTAATGTTTACTATTTTATATTTACGTGTTAGAATAAGGGATAGATGCAAAAAGAAAGACCTGATGAAAGAGGGCCGAGTTTTTCGGATATGCTCCGGGACCTCAGGCCGACAGATATCCTGATGCTCGAAGAGCTGTTCCTACTGACTAGTAGGAAAAATGAGGTTCCGTCTCCGCTCAAGTTGACGGGCCAAGATCGTAAGTTTCTAAGGATTATAAAAATCCTCCCTGATTAGGGCAAAATAGTTCGTGTCAGTCGGTTGCCATACCGATTGCCGCGAGCTTTTCAATTTAACCTCACTTCTCCCAAAGTTTCTTTGATGTGGCCTTTGAGTGAGAGGAGAGTGAGAATGGTTTGGACTTCGCCTGCTGGCAGGCCAGAGTTTGAAAATATTTCATCTTTTTCTTTTGGTTCTCGTAAGAATTCTATAATTCTCATTTCATTTTCTGAACAATCAGAATAATCATTTACTTTCTTTTCATCTTCTACTTTAATACCAAGTGTTTCCAAAATATCATTACTGTTTCGTACCAGAGTCGCCCCCAATCGTAAAAACATATGCGGCCCAGTGGTAGATCTTGAAAATATAGAACCAGGAAGCGCCAGCAACTCTCTATTATATTCACTGGTAAGTTTGGCTGTGATCAGAGTGCCTGATTTTTCCTCTGCTTCTATGATGAGTGTCGCACTGCACATGCCAGCCATAATACGATTACGTAAGGGGAAGCTATAGTGAGTCGCTTTGAAATCGGGAACGAATTCATTTAGAAGAGTGCCGCCTTTTTCTACGATTTCCTCTGCTAATCGCACATGACTTTGCGGATGGAGTGCCTTTGGTTCTAATCCCGACCCGGGAACTGCGATGGTGGGTAAATTATTTTTCATTGCCGCTCTGTGAGCGATAGAATCGATACCGAGAGCAAGGCCTGAAACTATAGTAATCGGGTAGCCTCGCAAACCTTCGATCAAGTATTCAGTCGCATCTTTACCATATTGTGTGAACTTGCGGCTACCCACTACACACAATAATTTTCTTGAATAATCAGGTATCTCTCCGGCGTACCATAATTGTTTTGGCGGGTCATTTATTTCTGCGAGCAGTGGTGGCCAAGCGTCTTTTGCTAAACTTTTAATTTTATAGCTCATTTGCTTTCATTTAATTTTGTATTATTATAACATTGAAAATTGATTGAAAATTTTAAATTAAGAATTGGAAATTACTAATGCTTGATATCAAATTCATACGCGAAAACAAGGACCTGATCAAACATGCTGCTAAAATAAAGCATGTTGATTTTGATGTGGACAAACTTCTTGAGGTGGATGAAAAGCGGCGGGCTCTACAACTCTCTTATGATGAAAAACGTTCTTTCCAAAACAAGGAAGGCACTCGCATGACTGTTCCTGGCTTGGCTGAAGAGGAGAAGCTCTTGATACTGAAAGGCCTTTCGATCATAAAGGAGGAGATGAAATTAATAGAGAGCGACCTGAAAACGGTGATGCTTGATTGGCAGAAGCTCATGGTCAGCGTTCCAAACATTCCTGATGTATCAGTGCCTGAAGGTGAAAGCGATGCTGATAATAAAGAGGTGAAAAATTGGGTGCCGACTCCTGAAAAGAAATTTGATTTCGAACCCAAGGATCATATTGCTCTCATGGAGCTTCATGACATGGCCGATTTTGAGAAAGGTGCTTCTGTCGCTGGATTCCGAGGTTATTTTTTGAAAAATGATGGCGCCAGGTTGGAAATGGCCTTACTACAATTTGCTCTTGATCATTTTTCTGGGAAAGGTTTTATCCCGATGATCGTGCCTTCTCTTGTTCGTCGGGAGACGCTCCTTGGCACCGGCTATCTACCACAAGGAGAGGAAGATTTATATAAAACTCAAGATGGTGAGTATCTAGCTGGTACTGGAGAAGTAGCTGGGATGTCATATTTTGCTGATCAAGTTCTCGAAAAGAAAGATCTACCAAAAAAAATTCTAGCCTTTAGCCCTTGTTTTCGTCGCGAAGCTGGAGCACATGGTAAAGATGTGAAAGGCCTTTACCGGGTACACGAATTCTTAAAACTTGAACAGATAGTACTCTGCGAAGCTAGTCACGAAGAGTCGGTCAAGTTCCATGAAGAAATCACAGCTAATGCCGAAAATATGCTTCAAAAACTCGGCATCCCTTATCATGTCGTCATAAACTGTGGCGGTGACCTTGGGTTAGGGCAAGTCAAGAAATACGATATAGAGTGCTGGAGGCCTTCTATGAAAAATTATGGCGAAACTCATTCTTCTTCTTACTTTCATGATTTTCAAACACGCAGATTGAATATAAGGTATAAAGATGATTCTCAAAATGGTGAAAGTGGCCTGAAGTTTGTACACTCACTCAACAATACAGCGGCCGCTATGCCACGCCTCCTAATTCCACTCGTTGAAAATTACCAACAAGCCGATGGATCGATAGTTATTCCTGAAATCTTAAGGCCGTACATGGGAGGAAAAGAAAAAATCGGTTAGAATTAGTAAATGCGCAAGAAAGGCCGAACTGTCAATAAAAACGATTTAAGTCGTAAAAGGAGGCATAAGAGAAAAAGTAAATTTTATTTGGTGATGGGGGTACTTTTTTTGTTTCTCGCTGGTATTGTACTCCTCGCTAGGCTTCCAGCTCTTCAGATAAAAGAAATAAAAATTTCAGAGACCAAGAGGGTACCTTCTTCTGTTTTGAAAGAAATCGTTCAAAGTCATATCAAAGGTAATTATTTTGGTATCTTTCCTAAGAGTAACTTTATGCTCTATCCTAAGAATGATATCAAGGAGGAAATTATGACAAAATTGCCGGCTCTTCTTGAAGCTGAAGTCGATACTGAAATCGACCGTAACCTTTATATCAGGGTGAATGAGAGGCTTGCCTCAGCCCTGTGGTGCTCCTCTTCTAGCAATTGTTTCTATATGGACGAACAAGGTTTTATCTTTGCCAGGGCTATGAATATGGATGGTCTAATGAAATATTATGGACTAGTCGATCAGGGTGGCTCCTCCATTCTGGGAAAGAGCTATGGCGAGGTAGGATTTTTCTCCGAACTTAGAAAATTTACCGAAAATGTGGAGAGCCTGGGTTTCAGATTGGAGAGAGTAAACGTCGTGAGTGAGTCACGAGCAGAGCTACATTTTAGTACTGGTTCTTACCTACTATTTTTGCCTGACGATAAAAATAAAGAAGAACTTTTTGGAAACATAAAATTATTTATAGAAAATTCTAAGGCCAGCAACGGGGGAGTTATCCCTCCATTCGAATACATCGATGCGAGATATGGGAACAAGATTTTTTTCAAGGTAAAGGAAGGAGTATAATTTAATCATGATTACTCAATATTTTAGATGGCACTATGGTCCAGGCTTCATGGAGCTCATATATCTCTCCCGCAATCTTTTTTCTTTCTTGGCCCATTTTTTTTCATTCAAACTTCTGTTTTTTAGTCTTTTTTCCCCATGGAAAAAAATGGGGGAGCATTATAAGAGGGGTTTCGATGTCGAATCTCTCATCTCTTCTTTCATCGTCAACTCTATTATGAGGGTGGTCGGCTTTTTTGCTCGTTCGGTTGTAATCATCTCAGGTCTTATCTCTAGCTTCGCTCTTCTCGTATTATCTTTTTCTGCTTATATATTGTGGTTACTCATACCCTTTGTTCTGGTCACTCTTTTTGCTTCATCCTTTTTCTTAATCTACGCTTCTGTCATATGAACTTCACTACTTTACACAAAAATATAGAACCATACAGGAATGCTTTGTTTGTCGACAACGTTTTTCCTAAAAAATTACGTTCTGTATTGAGATACTTCCTGATCTTTCTTACAGCCGCCTCTTTTGCCGCCTCTTTTATCGACCTGGTGAATGAAAAATACAATACGCTGCCTGATGGTTTATTCTTTCTTTTTCTTTCTCTTTTTATCATCCTCTTTCTTTTGGAATGTTTCTACAATTCTTCCAGGTTTTCTTTTTCAGAAAATATTAAGGTAGAATTTTCTGTCGCTGATATAGTAGAAAAAATTGACGAATACGATGTCACTCTATCCTTTTTAAACTCACCCATCACCTCTACCCTACTTTTTCGTCTTGGTATATCAAAAGAAGAGCAGGCTAGATTTATGGTGGGACAGCGTACAAAAGTACCAAGCTCTAGCTTTATATTGCCGGAAAATGCAGTCGATTATTCTACCCTTGCCCATGCCATTTATTTTGCAGATAAATCTTTCCAAACTTTCCTTTCCGGTAGAGAGGTAAATGAGAGTGATTATAAGGGGGCAGTCGATTGGGTAAATGCTGAGTTCAACTTATCGATGGAGGAGGACAGGTGGTGGGGTAAAGAATCTCTACAGGCTATCCCATCGATTGGTACTAGTCTCTCTTTCGGCATCATGACCGAGCTTTCCAAATTTGGTCGATCGATCAGGCGGGATATATTTTTCCATTCCATAGATATAAAAAATAAATTTAGGAATAAAGAAATACTGCAACTAGAGAATGCTCTACTCCGTGCTTCTGAGGCCAATGCTATCGTTGTCGATAATGATGAGGGTGTCGCTCGCGATATTGTCCTGCGGTTGGATAAGAAAATTTATCTTGGCCAAGTCCATCCTCTTCTCGAGCATAAAAATATAATTGAGTTTGATTGGCCCCTACTTGTTTCTTTAAATAAAGATAAGGCTCGTTTGCAGGAGGAAATGTTTAAATTATTGCGCGAATGTGAAAATACTGGCAACGTTATACTTTACATAGCAAACTTGCATTCCTTTATTTTGGATTGTAAAAATGCCGGTATAAATATCCAGTCGGTGATGGAAGAATGCCTCGCTTCTCCTGGAATACATGTCATTGCTCATTCTACTAAAACAGATTTTTATTATTTTATGGAGCTTTTTCCGGGTTTAGGCAAGCTCTTCGAAAGAGTTGTTCCGGAAGAAGAAACAGTGCTTTCTTCCATGCCTCCGATTTTGGAGAAAGCTAAATTACTCGAAACTGAGTCGAAGGGTAAAATATTTTTCACCTACCCGGCTCTCGCTGAAGTAGCAGAGCTTTCGGATAAATTTGTCGCTTACGGTGAAATGCCAGGAAAGGCACTTCATTTGATGGAGGAAGTATTTACATGGGGTATGCAAAACAATCTTTTTTCCCTTTCTAGGAATGACGTATCTAGTTTTATATCAGAAAAAATGGGCTTGGGAGTCGGTGCTGTGAGTACCAAGGAGGGAGAGAAGCTCTCTCGATTGGAAGAACTTTTACATGAACGTATCGTTGGTCAAGAAGAAGCGGTGAAGGCGGTAAGCAGTGCCATGCGTCGCTCCAGAGCAGGTATCGGTAATCCAAAAAGGCCAATTGCTACGTTCCTTTTCCTTGGCCCGACTGGAGTGGGAAAAACGGAGACGGCTAAAGCTCTAGCCGAAAGCTTTTTCGGTCCGCCAGCTGGCGGAGAAAATAAAATTATCCGTTTTGATATGTCGGAATATAATGGGGCCGATGCCTTACCTCGACTTATAGGTAGCTTCAGTGAGGGTAAAATTGGCGACCTCTCTGCCAAGCTTCATGACAATCCTTACGGGGTGGTACTTTTGGATGAATTTGAAAAGGCGGCTCCTGATGTGCACAATCTTTTCCTTCGTATTTTGGATGAAGGTAAATTTACGGATGCTTTCCAGGGTGAGGTGAGTGCTCGTAATGTTATTTTTATTGCCACTTCAAACGCCGGTAGTGACATGATTTGGAATATAGTACGTGAAGGTAAGGATATAGCAGCAAGTAAGGATGCTATCGTCGACTCGCTTGTCGAGCAACATATATTAAAGCCTGAACTTATAAATCGTTTTGATGGGGTAGTACTTTTCAAACCGCTTGAAACTCTAGAGTTGCGTAGTGTGGCTGATAAAATTTTTGAAAAATTTGCAAAAAGGTTGCGAGAGGAAAAACAAATAGAAATCAAATTGTCATCGGAACTTCTCGATTATCTAGTTCTTCATGGAGCCGACAAAGAATTTGGAGCTCGATCTATAAACAGAATTATGCAGGAAAAAATAGAGGACTATGTAGCCAGGAAAATTCTTTCTAAAGAAGTAAGAGCCGGCCAAACTTTGGAACTCGGAGTGAGAGATGTGATGTAATCCTAAACCTAAGTATATAAAAGGGAAGAGCAGCCGGCGGTGAAGCGCGGCTGCTCGGGTTGAAACGTTTGACTTCTGGGGATGCGATGATCAGCATGCCTCCCAATATGGCGAGGAAAGCTCCGGGGATGAAGAAGCGATCCTTGGTAGACATGAGCCCGAGAGCCATACCCAAGATTCCGATCACAAAGATCGCCAAGCCTAGCAGTAACATACAGTTGGACCTCCTTTTTATAATAAGTATTTCTGGTATAGTTGTCAACATGTCAAATTTTTGGCAGGAAATGAAGGTCAAAAATAATGGAGAGCCGATACTTTGCCTTGCCCCTATGGCCGATGTTACTGATTCGGCTTTTCGTCATATTATTTCCAAATATTCTTCTATTTCCCATGTTACTTATACAGAATTTGTTTCGGCTGATGGACTTTGCCTCGCTCCTCTCGAAGGCAGAAAGAAACTTTTGAAAGATTTAGAATTTTCTGAAATAGAAAGGCCTATTGTAGCCCAATTCTTCACCAGCAAGCCAGAAAATATGGAGAGAGTGGCGAGGCTTGCGGCAGAGCTTGGCTTCGATGGGGTGGATATCAATATGGGTTGTCCCGATAAAAGTATCGAGAAGCAAGGCGCCGGCGCAGCGCTTATCAAGAATCCAAAACTTGCGAGGGAACTTATAAGAGCGGCAAAGATCGGTGTCCAAAATAAAATACCTGTGTCAGTCAAAACTAGGCTCGGTTACAACAAAGATGAATTAGATCCGCCAGCCGACGGATGGTTACCAGAGCTTTTAGCTGAAGAACCAGCGGCAATAATTCTCCACGCTCGCACTCGCAAAGAAATGTCTCTCGTCCCCGCCAGGTGGGAGCGTATCAAGAGGGCAGTAGAGATAAGGGATAATTTGAAATCAGAAACTTTAATATTGGGTAATGGTGATGTCGTAGACACTGACGACGCGAGGAGGAAGTGCAGAGAGACAGGTGCCGATGGAGCTATGCTCGGCAGGGCAGTGTTTGGCAACGCTTGTCTTTTTTCAAATCACAAACCAAATTTAGAAGAGAAACTCCAAATACTTAAAGAGCACATACAACTTTTTCATAAAAACCTAGGGCAAGTCAAAAGTTTTGCCATAATGAAGAAACATTTTAAAGCATACTTGGCAGGATACGAAGGCGTCTTTGATTTGAAAAATAAATTGATGGAAACAAATAATGCAGAAGAGGCTGTAAGTCTAATAAATGCCTTAAAATAAGGGTATTTTAATAAGTTGATAAGTTAATTTAATCCGCCAGCTGGCGGAGCTTGACATATTCTGTGTATTTGCTATACTGTACAGCAGGAGAACCAAACCATGAATCAGCATTCACCCCCGTTCAGTTTCTTAGTGCAGACCTTATTCAAATGCGGCGTGAGCGACGTGAACACCATGCGTTTCGGCGGCGGCGGCGAGACGGGCTGACGCGGCCGCCGGCGCGGGCGGGCATGAAGTACGGGGCATGTAGCCCGTAAGTCATGCCGGCTAAAGGCAGAAGTAAAGTACGGTGACAGGGCCCCCAGCAATGGGGGCCCTTTCTATTTGTCCAACTTTTTATATAATGAAAACTTATGCAAGTAGCACTCTATAGAAAATATCGGCCGGGGAATTTTCAGGAAGTAATAGGTCAGGAACACATTGTTTCTGTTTTAGAAAATGAAGCCAAGACTGGCAAAGTTTCTCACGCGTATCTTTTCTCTGGTTCTAGGGGGGTAGGTAAAACTAGTATCGCTAGGATTTTTTCTAAAACTCTCGGCGTTTCTCCTGATGATATCTATGAAATCGATGGCGCGTCAAACAGGCGCATCGAAGATGTGCGTGCCATCCGCGAAGCAGTGCATACTTTGCCTTATCACTCAAAATACAAAGTTTATATTATCGATGAAGTGCATATGTTGACGACGGAAGCATTCAACGCTCTGCTTAAAACTTTAGAAGAGCCGCCTCCACATGTCATTTTTATTTTAGCTACTACTGAAGCACACAAGTTGCCCGACACAGTAGTCTCACGGTGCGAACATTTTATTTTCCGTAAACCTTCGCACAAATCTGTCATGGAATCAGTGCAAAATGTAGCCAAGGAAGAAGGTTGCAGTTTGGGTAAGGCGTCGGCTTCCCTTATTGCTACTCTTGCCGAGGGCTCTTTCCGTGATGCCCTTTCCACTTTACAAAAAATTATTCATTCATCCTCGGATAACAAATTAAGTGAGGATGAAGTAGAGAAGGTTCTAGGCGCTCCGAAACATGGACTGGTCATGGGGGTGATCGACGGAGTAGCTAATACTGATACAGAAAAAGCTCTTTCGAGTGTACGACAGGCTAGTGAATCTAATGCTGATATGCAAATTTTTTTAAAAATGATTCTTCGCGATCTGCGTTTCGTATTGCTCCTTCGGTTTGCCAAGGACATGAAAGAAATGGTAGCGAGTGAAACGGGGGAAGAAGAGTTTGAAAAACTTTTTGAACTTTCTAAAACCGCCAAAGGCATCAATTCTAAAACGCTCATCAATTTTCTCGAAGCCGAATCGCGTCAAAAATATGCCAGTATCTTGGAATTACCGATTGAAATTGCCATTATGAAATCCTGCGAGGTTCAGGTATAGAGTATTCCTCCTTTTCTAAAAATACTTCTGCCTTTTTGGATTTTACGAATCTTTTTATCGTGTCATATATTACAGGAAGCTCGAGGTAGTCGATCAGTATCGCTACCCAGGCGAGCCATGCAGGTAAAACAGTTTTTGTCCCTTCCACAAAATTTTCGATTACAAACTCATCGGTGATCCAGAAAAGGTGGAGCCATTGGGAGTTCAGAAATATAAGATAGACCAGGCTCTTTGTTGTGAACTCTTTCCTTAAAGAGTCGATATAAATGAGGGAGACGGCGATGATGGCTGGTATCTCAGTGTAGTCGACGAGTATCAGTATAAATCGTGGCAGGTCGTGAAAGTGAATAAGAGGGAAGCCGAAAAGCTTCATCCAGATGACTTCGACCAGGAGCCAAAGTAGGTGAATAATTTGTACCAAAAAAAGCAGGGCGGCCATCCCTACATTTACTCTATAATTTTCCTCATACCACCTCCAAAATTTTTTCAAAACAACCATCTCTATCTCTCTTAAATTTTTAACTCTTGCATTATAACACATTTTTTAAAATTAATTGTGGATAATCGGCTTATTCGCCCGAATAAGGCATATATAATTAGGTGATGAATGAGAATGAGATAGAGAAAACATTGAAAGGTCTGGCAAATCATCGCAGACTTTTTATCATAAAGATTTTGAAGAAGAAACCCTTATCTGTGAGTGACATAGCCAAGGAAATAAAATTGTCGCTGCGAGCGACTTCGAGACACCTAAACACCCTTTATACTTGTGGCCTATTAGATCGAGATCAGAAAGGGCTAACAGTTTTCTATAAATGTAGACTCGAAAAATTGAAAGAAATTTCCGTTTCTCTTACATTATTATAGAGCCCAAATAAATTAATAACTCACAAATTTTGTTTACAGGCTTATTCGCCCGAATAAGGCGTATAAGGATGTGTTTTGCTGGACGCATGGGATTTTTAAGGGTATAAATAAGAAGTAATTTATTGCCAGATCGTCTAATGGTAGGACATCGCCCTTTGGAGGCGAGTATCTTGGTTCGAATCCAAGTCTGGCAGCACGAGTCAACGTAGTATCGGAGCGACCAGAGTGCTTTAAATTCCGATATTTGTTGATCGACCTATTCCGTCATCGCATACCTGCTGAGAGCAGTATTCAGAACACAAGTCGCCTCTATAGGCGATTTTGTGTTATTACCACGTAAAGGTATTGACTCTTTGGTAAATAGAGAATACTATTACGCATATAAGCATACATTTATGAAAATAGAAGAAAAAAGTGAAAGATTCAAACGTTTAGCGGCAACCCGAACAAACGAGATTATCAACAAACTCAGAATACTGAGTAACTGTGCAAATCGAAGTGCATATGATTATTCTGAAGAAGATATAAATAAGATTTTTACAGCGATAGAAAAGGCTACCAGGGTAGCTCGTTCAAAGTTTTATTTTCCAGATCATAAAAATGGTTTTAAGTTGTAAAAGCTGAATACTAACCTAGATGTTTAATCTATTCAAAAATAAAAGTGGTAAACCAGATTGGAGTTTCCAACTTCGAGCAATATCGTCAGTGGTTGGGGATTTTCAAAAAGATATTAGAGGAAGATTTCTTTTAGTATTGCCTACTGGTGGTGGCAAAACTATTACAGCGATTAGATCACTAAGTGAAATGTTTAATAAGGGTCATATAGCAAAAGATGAGAAGGTACTATGGGTAGTACATACATTAGCGCTATATCATCATGCAAAGGAGAATTTTGAAAATGAAAAAAATTATTCAAAATTTTCATTAAATCAGCTTCTTAAGTCTCAAGTAGATGTGAAAATGAAGGCGGATGCAGTAAAAGCGTTAAGTACAGAAACAAAATATAAGATAATAGTTATAGATGAAGCTCATCATGCCGCAGCAGACACATATAGTGAGCTGTTTGAATATCCACTTGGAATTCTTGGGTTGACGGCTACTCCTCGACGAATGGATCATAGGGGTCTCCCGTTCCAAAAGGTGTCTTACTCTATTACATTTCGGGAACTTGTACATCGTCGTGTGGTCTTACTCCCGAAATTTTTACCAGAGGTTCGAACAGAGATCAATGTTGACGCAACATCTCTTCAGGACGAAACTCAACTGGAGAAGTTCAACAACGAAGAAAGAAACAAACTCATTTCTCACTACATCTTTCAAGAAGCCGAAAAATATAATCTGAAAAAGATTATCGTTTTTGCTGGTACGAACTTACATGTTAAAAACCTTTTTGAAACAATTGAAAATAATAACATTCGTTCTAAATATAAATTTGATCATGTTGGGTACATCTACGGTGGAAATAATAACGACAAAAACATTGCAAATGATAAATATCTGAAGTGGCATCACTCTCAGTCATCTTCAGTTTTGGTAAACTGTAAGATATTGAACGAGGGATATGATGATCCAAATATTGATACCGTAGTGATGGCAACACCAACTAACTCAATTCTTTACTACATGCAGTGTATTGGTCGTGTTGTAAGAACCCCAGAAGATCACGTGAATGCTAATGCATACGTGATCGAGATAGTTGATCGCTTACCCAATGTTTCGTACCGGATTGATAACCGTTGGCTATTTGCTGAAATTTCAGATTATCTTGAACCTAGGATTGAAGACTTCAAGACGATCTGGCCTCTTCTTCCGATTAGTATTTTTTGGAAACTCTTTAAAATTAAGGCAAAGATTTCTGATTTAACATTCCGCGATGTCACCTCTATCTTCTTAGGAAAAAGGGTTAATCTAATCCTCTTTAATGATGTGCCTAATGGCATCATTGGACAATGGCGAATACTGAGCTTCCCAGAGAATGCTATTCAAAAGATAGAGATGTTTAATGATCTTTCGGAGAATATAGAAGAATACTATAATCTAAATCACGATTATTTGCTTGAAAGAAATTATCCAGATTTAGTAAAGCTACGACCTATGAATAATCGCGTTTATCGTTCTAGCTTAATTGCAGCCATGCGCCGAGCATCTAATATAAAAGATAAGCGCGGGAAAGTTGATTCGTTAGTATATTTATCAATTCAATAAAACATTAAAATATGACCAATATCAATTTACTAAATGAAACCCCTGTTAAAATTGAGGATCTTCTTCTTGATCCAAACAACCCTCGTTTTTCCAAGCATCATAATGAAATTACACACGTTGCTAGGGTAACAGACGAAGATGTTCAAGCTACCGCTTATGCTCAGATGAACGATTCAGCGAATCATTTTCAGATTGATGAGTTAGTAGAAGCTATTATGGCTGATGGTTTTATACAAGTAGACAAAATTTTCGTTGAAAAAATTAATACCAAGTATTTGATTATTGAAGGGAACCGTCGAGTGACAGCAGTCAAAAAGATTCTTAAAAATCATGAAAGTAAGGTAAAGGGATTTGAATTATTAGGTGAAGCTGGTAAAGCACTCAAAGTACAATTAGCAAAGATACCTTGTATTGTCATCGATACTACACAACCAGGAGCAAAGGATATGATGCGTAAAATTTTAGGCCTTCGTCATCATGGCTCGATCCTTCCTTGGAAACCACTTCCCGCTGCATTTAATCTATATCAACAGTATATGGATGAGTATTGTTCGGGAGATGCTAATAAAGCGAGAAACCCGGAGAATTTTTTATATAGCCCAATAGTTGCAAAGAAGGTTTCTGCTATGTTTTCGGTTAGATGGACTGACGTACGAGAGAAGATTAAACTCTACAGGGTCTATCTACAACTACTGGAAGCGTCACGTAACCATCCACAAGTTGTAAGCCCGGACTCTTTCTCGATGATTGAGGAAACACTTGGACGTACGGCTTTAAAGAATTACTTTGGTTATGATGAAAATAAATCAATTTTCTCAGATGAAGGGGTTGAGAAAATTCTTGACATGTATTTCGGCCTCAGGGGCAAAAATCCAGTAATTACTGAAGCTTCTGCTGGAAGTTCCAATGTCCGCGATTTCGCGTTTGTTGTAGCCGAAGGAACGAGTGAAGATGTAGATAGAATCTTTAAAGATAGAGAAAAAGCAGGTGCAGTGAAAGCTGAGGTTGAAACAAAGAGATCTCATCGTTCTCTGCAAAATACTTTGGAATTGGTTCTTAATGAATTAAACAAAATTAATCTTGGAGAAATTGGCTCCGACGGATTCGCACCAAATGAGATGGAACATATAGCCAATATTGATAAAAAAATGACTCAACTAAAACGAGCTGCCGGAATTGACAAATCCAAAAAGTCATAGATTCCTAGTTGCTAAAACTTCTTTGACTTTCTTTCTGTCGCCAGTGCAACTAATTATTCTTGGAGCATCGAGTATTTGTATCTCAAAACCTAAAGAAGTATACAATTCCAGTATTCTTTTTGTTGCATGATTAGAGAGAATAACCGGGCCGGGATGCTTTGATAACCATTTTGCCAATCGTACTTGATCCTCCCATGAAAATCCTTCCATAGAGTACTGAGAAAAAGATACATCATATGGTGGATCAGCATAAACAAAATCATCTTTTGTTAATTTCATTTTGTTAAAATCAGTATGAGTAAATTTCCACCTCCTAAAACTTTTTTTGTATTCCTTGAAGTCACGGAGATAATTTATCGTTGTGTGTCTCCCAAATGGGATATTGTAAAAACCCCTGCTGTTAAAACGACACAAACCATTAAACCCACTTCTGTTTAGGTAATAGAATAACTCTGCTGTTTTTTTACCTTTTATATTTTTATCTTTGAGTAAGGCATTAAATTGATCGCGGCGTCGATAATAGAATTTTTCCTCGTTGCTAAGTTCAATATCAATTCTTAACCCCTTTTTTATCTCAGTATACAGGTTTATTAAGTGTGGGTTGATGTCGTTTAGCCATGCTTTTTCTGGCAACAGTCCCAATGTGGCCGCTAGACCGCCACAAAATGGCTCCACAAAACGCTTGTTCTTATGTTTTTCCCATAGAGGTTTTAAATGAGGTACCAACCATCTTTTTCCTCCAGCCCATTTTAGTGGGGGTGTTGGAGGTTTAGGTGGAACTTTACTTATCTGATTTATTTTCATAAAAATGGTTAAGGCATCCTGGTTTATTCCACCAAAGAGTTTAGGGGCACATCAAGAGCCTTGGCAAGTTTCTTAAGCGTGCTTATCCGTGGATCAGATGTTGCACCTGTTTCGATCTTTGCAATAGTATGATACGCCAGAGCAGTTTCCTTGCACAAATCACTCTGAGACAAGCCTTTTTCTCGTTTTAGTCTTTTTAGATTTATTGCGATTATTGAAATTCTTCGTTTGTTTTTCATATTGATAAAACTTTACTCTTATTATTTTATCATCTAAGTGATCTGGGAGCAAATCTCATTGGTGGATGCATTAGGTGGGTCTAGTTTGATCTTTTTGTTATTCATCAATATCTTACTTTTGACACTAAGCAGAAATGTCCTCTTTTCCTCAATGGTCCCCTGTGTGAGTACATAAGTGGCATACTGTTTGGGATCAAATTCAACTTTGCTCATCTCTGGCTTTACTCCATAAAACTGATGTTGGAATTTCTTAGCTCTATCACGTTCCTCGTTAAATTTCTTCATAATGAAGTTTTGGTCAAGTTCTAGATTACTCATCAATTCAATCAGCTGTCTAATTATTTCCTCCTCACGAATATATCCACATTTGCAATCACGATTTCTTGATCGTGAGCATCCGTAATATATGTATTTAGCAACTCCACCTTTGGCTAGTTTCTTAATTTTCTCATCAGCCACTATTCCTGAACCACAGAGTCCGCAAGTCATAAGTCGACTAAAGGCAAATTGCTTATCGGTATTTTTAATTTCCGACCTAATCAAATTTTCTCTAGCTTTCTGATATAACTCTTTGGTAATTATTGGTTCATGTTTTCCTGTATACCAGTTACCACTTCCTGTAGGATACTCAAATTGTCCATAGAAGAATGGTGTTTGGAGTAGTCTATAGATGTTGCTTAGAGTAAGTGGTTTGTTGCTCGTAGCACTTCTGAAATTTAAATCAAATTTAAGCCAATTATATATTTTCCTACCGCTCCAATTTTCATAGGCTACTTTCTCATACATCTTTCTGATTATAGGTGCCCGATCTGTATCTACCATCACGTATCCTTTTCTATCAATTCGCTTTTCATTTAAATAACCCGTCGGTGCTGGAGCTGGCCACAATCCCATCTCACATCTCATTCTAAGTCCACGTTTTACATTTACACTTTTATTGTCGTTATCGAGCTTCGCTTGGCTACATAAAATCATCAGCAAGAATTTCTCACTTGGATTGTTTGTGAACCTCTGTCCATAAGTTCTTATTTCAACTAGAAGTTTTTGATCCATTAAATCTACAAGTGATCCGAGGTCTCCAGCGTTACGACTTAATCTGTCTGGATGCCAGACAACAACTCCATTAAATCTTCCGCTTCTCACATCTTTCAAAATTTCATTAAAGACAGGGCGTTGTCCTGAATCCTTAGCCGAATGGGATTCTCGCCGAATATCGATAATATCCAGCCCGTCTCGTTCTGCCATTTGTAGCATTTCTTTGATCTGGGAATCTATCGATAAGGCCTGCTTTTCATCCGATTCGGTCGATTTACGTGCATAAAGCACATAGCTCATTTTTACGACCTCAGGTACCGCTGGTGCCCCAAATCGTCCCACTGGGTGTACTTGTGTTTCCATGACACAAGTAAGCCGCTGGGGTCCAAATAAGTCTAGGCCCGAGGAGTGAGTAAGAAGGAGGTAACTAAAGCTACAATTTTAGCCATTTTTTGCTAAAATGGTCTTACTATGAAGATTACCAAATTAGGGCATTGTTGCCTTCTCATAGAAACCAAAGGCAAAAGGATTCTAACAGATCCGGGCAGTTATACTGTGGACGCACATTCTAAATTAGAGAACATCGATTATATCCTCTTTACCCACGAGCATCAGGATCATTATCATTTAGAATCCTTGAAAATTCTTCTTAAGAAGAATCCTAAAGCGGTTGTTTACACCAGCAGTTCAGTAAGTGAGCTTCTAGAAAAGGAAGGTATCGCACATACAAAAGTTGCTCATAAGGAAACCATATCTCTTGGAGATATTGCCATAGTCGGTACTGGGGAGAAGCACGCTCAAATGCATAGTTCCATACCACTTTCAGAAAATATGGGATTCTTTATTGACGGAAGGCTATGGTATCCTGGTGATGCTTTTACTGATCCAGAAAGACCTGTAGAAATACTTGCCTTACCAGTGTCCGGTCCATGGATGAAAATTAGTGAGGCTGTTGATTATGCTCTGAAGTTAAAACCCAAAGTAGCTTTCCCTGTTCATGATGGAACTCGTTTTGGTTCAGCACATGCGCTCCCAGGAAAAATTCTTCCACAAAATGGCATTGAGTTTGTTGCAATGATTGAAGGAGATAGTAATGAATTTTAAAAACATGGATTTAAGATCAACTTACAACAAAATTGCCGAGGATTGGTTTAAAGACCATCATCAGGATACATGGTGGCAAGAAGGAACAGAGAAATTCCTTGAAGCTCTTCCCACAGGTTCGACCATCTTAGATGTTGGCTGTGGTGCAGGAGTTAAATCTCGATATTTAGCTAAAAAAGGGTTCAAAGTTACAGGTATTGATTTCTCGGAAAAGATGATTGAGATTGCCAAGCGAGAATCACCAGAAATTTCTTTTGATGTTGTCGATGTGTATGAGATAGATAAATACCCAAAGACCTTTGATGGTGTATTTGCGCAAGCAGTTTTACTCCATATTCCAAAAGATAAAATCCGTGAAGTACTCTCTAAGTTGAAAAACAAGATAAATTCAAATGGTCTACTTTATATTGCCGTTAAAGGAATGCGAGACGATGGTGTAGAGGAAGCTATTAAGAAAGAAGATGACTATGGATACGAATATGAAAGATTTTTTAGTTTTTTCAATCTTTCGGAATTAGAAAACTACTTAAAGGAACTTGATATGGAAGTGGTTTGGAAAACCAATACCACTTCGGGCCGAGCTGACTGGCTACAGATTGTTGGGCGAAAGAGTAAATAATATGGCAACTTCAAATTTAAAAATTGTAGTATTTGTACCAGAAACACATACTGATATTGTGCGTGAAGCCATGGGTAAGGCTGGTGCTGGTAAAATTGGTAACTATAGTTTTTGCTCGTTCTCTTCAAAAGGAATCGGTAGATTCAGACCTGAACAGGGCGCCGCTCCTCATATAGGCGAAGTTGGAAAATTTGAAGAAGTAGTAGAAGAAAGAATTGAGACCGTTTGCCAGAGAGAAAAACTCAAAGAAGTAATTAGAGCCATCAAGAAAGTCCACCCTTATGATGAGGTGGCTTTAGATGTTTATCCATTAGAAAATATATGAAAAACTATTCTTTAATTGCTGTTGATTTACAAAAAGGTTTTACATCAGAAGGTGGAAAACATTACAAAGAAAGGCCTTGTATAGATTTTATCGAGGAAAACATTCTCCCTTTCCTCAGAGAAAAGAACATTAAAATAAACGAAATAATTTCTGATTATAGACAACCCCGTCCGGGAGACAGAGGTGATGGAAGCTGTCTTCCAGGACAATGGAATTATGAATCAATTGTCCCAAAAGAGATTGTAAAATCTCAGTGGATCAAATGTATGAACTCTCCAATATGGACGAGAGAGAACATAGGAAATCCAGACAAACTTCCAGGACTACCATATCAAGATACAAAAGCTTTTGGTGAGTGGCTTGAAAAAAATGTTGGTAAACCAGAAGAGGTTACACCTGTTCTTTTTGGTATAACCATTGATTGTTGTGTTCTGAGCACACTTCAAGAACTAAATTGGAGGGGTTATTATCCGAAAGTTATTTATGAAGGAACAGATCATTATAATGGTACAAAAGAATCGAAAGACGCGGTAATCGAGAACACTTTAACCAACTGGGCTGAGGTCATTCATTGGGATGAATTGAAAAATGAGCTATGAAAAAAATATTCTTAAAAAATGACAAGTATAAAAAAACACGAGGTGGGTATTCTAGACTTTTAAGCATATCTTGTCAGGAATGTGGTTCTCATGTTTGTTTGTATCAAAAAGATGGACCGGGCAACCTACGCAGAATGTATACAGACAGAATTTTTGACTCAAAAACTTCGATATCAAAAAAGGATTTATCTTGCCCAAAAAGACACTTACTCGGAGTTAAGATAATCTACAAAAAAGAAAATAGGCCAGCCTTCAGGTTATTTGTGGACTCTGTAACTAAGAAAATTATTAAATCTTAAGTTGTTATGACAGAAAAAGATATTCTTAATCTCATAGAACAAGATAAGTGGATGATGGAGATCATCTCTCGAGCCTCTGCCCTTAATCTTCCAGACTGGATCATAGGTGCTGGGTTTGTTAGAAATAAAGTTTGGGATTATTTGTCTGGAAACAAAAAAGAAGCGGTTGATACGAATGATATTGATTTAGTTTATTTTGATCCAAATGGGAATGACCAAGAAACTGATGAGAAATTATCAGAAGAATTAAAGAAACAAACTGGAATAAATTGGGAAATTGTAAATGAATTTTATGCTCACAAATGGAACAATTTGCCACCATACAAATCTACAGAAGACGCTATTTCTCAATGGCCAGAAACAGTAACTGCTGTTGGGGTGACTTTAGGTAAAGACAACAAACTCAAACTTATCGCTCCCTATGGAATAGAAGATCTCGTACATTTTATTGTTCGCCCAAGTCCTGACTTTAGAGAAAGATTAGGGGTGGTAGAACAAAGAGTGAAAGATAAGAAATGGTTAGAGAAATGGCCACAGATTAAAATTATTTCTGAATACAATGCTTAAAAACTAAAATATGAAAAGAGTAATTGTTGTACATCAATGGATGGCAGGAGTTGATGGAGATTGGAGACCGTGGCTCAAAACTGAGTTGGAAAAACGTGGCTATGAAGTTTCTGTTCCTGAAATGCCAGATATTGATACTCCGGTTATTGAAAAGTGGGTCAACAAACTCTCGGAGGTTGTCGGTAAACCAGATTCGGATACATATTTTGTTGGTCATAGTATAGGATGTCAGACAATTCTCCGGTACTTAGAAACAATTAATACTCCAGTTGGAGGTGCGGTATTTGTTGCTGGTTGGTTCAATCTCCAAAATTTAGAATCTCCAGAAATAGAAGAGATTGCCAGACCGTGGATTGAAACATCAATCAATTTGGTGAAAGTAAAATCAGTTCTTCCTAAATCGACACTTATTATTTCTGATAACGATCCGTTTGGATGCCTTGAAGAAAATAAAGCAAAGTTTGCTCAGATTATGACAAAAGAAATAGTAATGCCCAATGCTGGACACCTCTCAGCCGAGGACGGCTTTATAGAATTACCTATTATCATTGATGAACTTGAAAGTTTGTGATATCGATAAATTTGACCTATTCTGCTAAAATCCTGTCATGTACAGATATTTCCATAACCCACCGTTTGTTAAATATCACATCATAGAGCACTCATCTTCCGGAAGTGCCTTTTGGGGAGCTTTTTGGGGAGCTTTTCTAGCTTTTATTTTCGGACTCATTGCATACAGGATTACTAAAAGATGGGATCGGTTTTTGCAACATAAAAATTCCCTGGTTAAGCTTGATAACCTGCTTAATCGTCACTTAGACGAAATAGCGGCGATCAAATTCCAAGCCGGAGACATCAAGAAACTTCTGAGAGACGGAAAACTAACACATGCCCGTTTCCAGCCATTCAAATTACCCGAAAATTTGGAGATGGATTTTGGTAGTCTCGAGATAGCTAATCGTTATCTGGCATATTCGAGTTCCATAAGCCGGACTAATGGAGACATGGCATCCGTCAATCATGCCCTAAACCGCTTTGAGGACGTACTCATAAATGGTCAGGTTCTTAAAAAAGAAAACCTCGACTTTATGGCTGATATGCTTGAAAAGCTTGAAAAATTCCTTGATAGTCTTACTAACCGCGCAAAAGAAACTCTTGTAATGGCTCGCCTCCATATTAATAAATTGAAAAGTAAGAATTCCTTCTTCTTTGGAGTACTCAATAGTAATTGGGAATTGTCATTTACGCCGGAGGAGATAAGGGTAGAGGCTGAAAAATTGGAGGGAGAAATTGAAATGATCAGCAAAAAGAGCAAGGAGGAAATTGATAGCGCCCTATCCGGATAAAATGTCGTAAATGTCTTGGGAGATTAAGGTATGTCGAAGTTGCTAACTCGAATTTGGAATGTCCTAAATAATCAAGGCCTATTTTCGTCAATAGGCAAACCCGGAAAAAGGACGGATCGCAGAAAAAACCTCAAATTTTATTCTATATTTGAAAACATTGAGTTTTTAAGAGGTGGCGTTATAAATTATTTATAATTTCTCAATTTACTATCCACAGGCAAGTACGTTTTTGACCTGTCTGCTCCATATAATCTAGGGTATATGGAAGACCCAACCGTAAATAACCCAGAAAATAGCCCTTATGATTTCCCTGAGGAATCAATACCGGATAGGTACAAGAGAGCTATGGCTTTAGATAAGCAACAGGTCAGGACATTAGATAAGAAGCATCTATTCCTAGTCGCCTACGAAAGGAATATGGGCAATATCACCCAATCTTGCCAATCAGCCGGTATAAGGAGCTCTAAAACCTTCTATAACTGGTGTGATAATGACCCAGAGTTCAAGAAGGCTATAAATTCAGCTCATGAGGTCAGGCGGGATCTTGTGGAGGATATTGTGATGATAAAGATAATGAAAAACGATGGGAAGACTATTAGGTGGTGGCTGTCAAAACACCACCCAAAGTACAAGAAGAGGAGAGGTCCAACACTTTATGGTCCGGGAGCACCAGTTGACCCATTCAAAAAATATAGACAACCTACCAATTATGGTTAGGAGGCACTGTGTAATTACTGCCACTTTTTCCGCTGTAAAATGGGTGATTTGTGTAATTTGAGACCGACCAGAGAGCGTCTTTTTGACGCTTTTCTGTTGCCTGAAATACCCTTATACTGTCTTACATCACATACTCCGAGACCGGGGTACACAGCCAAAAAATAGAATCGCCGTTTTCGCCAAAATGCGGAGCGTCGCAAAGCGACGCGACGGGGGTTTCCGAGAGAATAGCCCAAGGGTTTTTGAAATCCAAAA